>VFSW01000564.1_pt1 | contig 54768 bp, 46 predicted proteins | sample 5358111 | NCBI WGS metagenome assembly VFSW01 (sample SAMN11554181, study PRJNA540505) | mine drainage metagenome | isolation source: sediment from site ElyBrook_90M | place: USA: Ely Copper Mine, Vershire, VT | collected 2017
GGGTGGGAGGGTCTGACCGACGCCGAGATCACGGCTCGCTTCGGCGATTCCCTGGCGGGCTGGAGGCGCTGGCCGGAACGGGTCCACGCTCCCGGGGGAGAGAACCTCGCCGAGGTGCAGGCACGCGTCGAGCGAGGCCTATCGCGCGTCCTGACCGATCTCGCCGCGGGCGCCACACCCGGCACCCACGACCGACACCAGGTCCTGGGCTACGAGGGCAAGGCCAGCGACGAGCGGCGCTGGTCCCTGATCGTGGGCCATGGCGGAGTCTTCCGCGTCGTCGCCTGCGTCCTGCTGGGCCTGCCGATGGACCACTTCTGGAACCTCGACTTCGGCCTGGCGGCGATATCCGTCGTCGAGATCAGAGCCGGGCGCGCGGTCCTGCGGTCGCTCAACCTGGACTCCCACCTCGGCCGCGCTTCCGCGGCGGCGGAAGAGGAGTCACGCGACCGAAACGCCCGCGGGGCGCTATAGCCCTGCCCCAGCCCGGGAACGCCGTCAGGTCAGGGCGCCTTCCGGACAGGCCTAACTCCGGTTCCGCCGTCCCCGCCGAAGAGTGGGTAGCCGCAAGGCCAGCCGCAGCAGGGCTTGCTGGATGCGGCTCTGGGCACGAGCCAGGACGGTGAGCTGGGCGGAGCTCAACTGCCGCTTGCCGTACTGGACTTCGACCGTGGCCGTGGCCACCACGCCGAGCGAGTCTCGAGCCACCGGGATGACCCGGGCGAGCATGCCGGCGTACTCGTAGACCGTCTGGGTCGGCCTGGGTTTGTAGCCGAGCTTCGACGCGAGCCAGACGATCCGCCGGTACACCGTGTCCGGCTGATCCGGCCGCCGCGGCCGCCGGCGCCAGAACGTGAACAGAGCCAGTCCGACCACCAACACCAGGACCAGCGGGATCAGGAACGGAGGCACGGAGTTGTTCTGGCTGGTTGGTCCCGCCGCGCCGCCGGACCCTGGGGTTGGAGTGGGCTGCAGCGTCGCCCCGGCGCTGGATGGCGTCGCGGACGGCGCCGGCGTCGGCGCGACCGCCTGGCCGCGCGGAAGGATCGTCGGCTGGCCCGGGCCGCCCGTCGGGTCGAACGGGATCCAGCCGTAGGTCGGGAAGTAAACCTCAACCCATGAGTGGAGCTGCTGAGTCGTCACCTGCTCGACGAAAGTGTTCTGCGCGACCGCGCCCGGAAGGTAGCCCAGGACGTAGCGGGCGGGGTACCCGGCGAGGCGCATCAGCATCGTCATCGTCGTCGCGTACTGCTGGCAGAAGCCCCGCCGGATCAGGGCAAAGCAATCGACCGTGCTCATGCCCGTGCATCTAGGCATCAGGCTCGAGATGTCCGTGTCGTAGGTGAAACGGCTCGAGTGCAGATAGTCCTGGATCGCCTTGGCGACGTCGTACTCGTTCGAGAAGGTGTTGCCCTGCGTGGCCGCCCAACTCTTGATCTCGGCAAGCAGGCTACGGCCCTCGGCGCCGACCTCGCCGGTGCCCTGCGTGTACCGCGCCAGCAAGGTACTCGGATATGCGGTTCCGGCGTGCTGGAGCCGCCACTCGGTCAGACCCGCGCCGGCCGGATCAACGTTTGGCACGTCGGCCGAGATGACGTAGTCCATCGCACTGGTGGTCCAGGAGGACACGTTGGTGCCGCCTGCGGTGTCGCCCACCACCGTACGGGTCACCCCCACGTTGACGCTGTCCGGCTCGTTCGCCCCGATCAAGTACTTGATCGCGGGATCCTGGACGTGGATCGTGATCGTCATCGTCTGCCGGCCGGGACTGCTCGGATTGATCTGATCGAGAGTGCCCTGGTCCAGCGCGGAGCCGGCGATGATGGGATCGCTCGAGGTTGGCCCGAGAGCCCAACCGGTCGTCTCGAAGCGGTCGTAGGTGATGACTCGCCAGTGGAAGCTGTAGTTGCCCTGCGCCACTCGGACGGTGAATTCCTTGTCCGAGCTCGCGTGGAACGTGGAGCTCACGGCCGCGGTCGAGCCGAACCGAGCGGTCGGCTGGTAGCGGCTGGCGCCGCCGTTGGGCAGGTAGCCGCTCAGCCAGCTCAAGGTGTTCTGCACGTCCAGCTGATTGGCCACGCTGGCCAGAGGCGCGGAGCTGGCGACCGACGTGAGGACCAGGGAGCCGACCAGCGCGAGCGAAGCGAAGACCAGACCGCCCTGCATGTTGGGGGCGTGGAAATCGCGTCCCCGCCAGATCCGGTGAGCCAGCCAGCTCGACCGCTCGTCAGCCGCGTGGGTGAGGATCAACAGCATGAGCGCGCCGGCGCAGAAGATGACCAGGGCCGGGAACTGATCCTGAACCGTGAGGGCCATGTTGGCGATGAAGAAGACGGCAAGCAGCAGGACGCCGTTGACGGCCCGCCGGTAGCCGAAGACATCGTAGGAGGCCGCCTGGGCCGTGCCCCAGACGAGGATGCCCAGGATCAGACAGAAGTGGCCGTACTGCAGGGTCGACACCTGGTGGCGCCAGGTCAGGTCCAGGTATGCCTGAGTCGCGGAATAGGCCGCGGCCTGAGCCCAGCCGAGCAACCCCGGAGTGGCATTTGGCATCCGCATGCCGACCAGCTCGATGATCACGAACGCGCCGACGACCGCGCCTAGGGTCTGGGCAACCCAGGGCGACATGTCGATCCGCGAGCTCGCGTAGCCCCACAACGCGCCGCCGAGGGCCACCCAGATCAGGAAGCTGGTCAGCTCGTCGCGACCGAGAATCCAGCGTGAGTCTGCGATAGACCAGCCCATGATCCCCGCGAGCAGGAGCACGAGCCCGAGGCCGATGAAGCCCTCGTCGGGCCGGAGGAACTCGACCGCTCTCGAGACAGGGCCTTCCTCGTCCTCGGCGACACCGGGCGATCGAAACAGCTCGGGTCGCTGCTGCGGCAGCCAGCCTGCGCTTGCCATCTAGCACCACCATCCTGGCCGGCAGCCGGCCGTACGGACGAGCCGCTCGCTCGTGCTCATGCGAGCACCGCGCCGAGGCTGTCGCCCGCGTGGACTTCGTATGTCTTGATCCCGTATTCGGCCAGGGCGAATCGCAGGGCTCGTTGCTCCTGGGCCTCCGCCGACGCTTCTTCGTCGTCTTCGCGGGGACGGCGGCCAACGTGCTCGTAGCTTGCGGCGTCGAGCGCGACGACGACCGACGTCACCCCTCTGCCTCGAAGTGGCGTGAGAGCCCGGACCCAATGGCGATCCCGGGACGGGGTCACGACCACCGCGGTCATACCCCGTCGCAGTTGCGGCAGGCCCATCAGCAGGACTTCCGCGAGAGGGGTGCGTCCGTCGCCGTCCACGGCGGCAAGCAGCTGCATGATCTTCTGGCGCTGCCGCGGGCCACGGTCCGCGGGAATGTTGACGATGCGATGGCCGCTGGTGGTCAACCCAACGGCTCGGTTCTCGAGGAGGGCGTCATGGGCGATGGACGCAGCCACGCGGAGAGACTCCTCCACGGTGGAGACGTCACCGTCGCCGCTCTGGATCGGAGCGTATAGATCCACGTACAGCCACACGTCCGCGGTCTGCTCCAGGTCGAACTCCTTGACCTGTATCTCGCCGAAACGGGCGGTGCTGCGCCAGTGGATTCGGTTGAAGCTGTCGCCGGGGGCGTAGGGCCGGACGGTCGTGGCCAGCGGCGTGGTCTGGAGAGCGCGCTCGGGGGTCGAGTGGTTGCCCTCCAGGTTGGCGCTCGGCAGTCGCCAGCGAGGCAGGGCGAGAACCCGCGGGAAGACGGTGACGACGGTGGGCCTGCCGACCGTCGCGGCCGCCTCGAAGAAGCCGAACGGATCGCCCGTCTGGACGACCATCGGCTCGATCCGATAGGTGCCTCGCCGGGTGAGCGGCACGACCGCGATCCATGACCGCTGGGCCCAGGAGCGCAGGCCGATCGCCCGCCCGGGCATGGGCACGGGCAGGTCGGTCGGGTTGTAGACCTCGAGCCAGGGCTTGGGCAGACCGCTCGCGTTCGAGATGCTGTAGGTGGTCCGCAGGTCGTCGCCCACGTGCCCCTGGCGATGATCGACGCGATAGCCGGCCTCCAGATCCGCCAGGCCGAAGCGCGTCAGCACGTAGCTGCCCCCAATGGCCAGCAGGCCCAGGTAGACGACGAAGAAGAGGAACGGCAGCCCGGTGGCGAACGCCGCTATCAACAGGACGATGGCGACGATCAGGAACTGGAGCCGGCGGATCATGGCTTCGCCTCGCTCGAAGAGCTAGCGGCTCGAGCTGCTCGTGGTTCCGGGCTTGGCCGCCGACGGAATCTGCCCGCCTCGCCGGACCGTGCCGTCGCGGCTCTCGTCCACGGGGATCGTGCTGACCAGCTCCGCCACAACCTGGCGAGGATCAATGTCGTGCATCGACGAGCTCGTCTTGATGATCAGCCGATGGGCCAGAGCGGCTTCCGCGAGGCGCTTGATGTCGTCGGGGATCACGTAGTCGCGTCCCGAGAGCGCGGCGAGCGCCTGCCCGGACCGGTAGAGCGCCAGCGAACCGCGCGGCGAAGCGCCGAGATAGACGTCGGGGTGGGTCCGCGTGCCGTTGACCAGCCTGACGATGTAGTCGGCGACCGCCGGGTCCACGTAAACCTCGCGGACCGCCGCCTGCAGGCTGCGAAGCTCGTCGACCGTCAGGACCTCGCCCAGATCGTCGATCGGGTGGCTGATCCTCTGCTGGTCCATGATCGAAATCTCGTCCGCGTGGCCCGGGTAGCCGATCCGGATCCGGAGCATGAACCGGTCCAGCTGGGCCTCCGGCAGGGCGAAGGTCCCCTCGTACTCGATCGGGTTCTGCGTGGCCATGACGATGAACGGCTCGGGCATCAGATAGGTCGTCCCGTCGATCGTCGCCTGCCGCTCTTCCATGCACTCGAGCAGCGCCGACTGGGTCTTCGGCGTGGCGCGGTTTATCTCGTCGGCGAGCACGACCTGGGCCATGATCGGACCCGGCCGGAACTCGAACTCCTGGGTCTTCTGGTTGTAGATCGAGAGCCCGGTCACGTCGGACGGCAGCAAGTCCGGCGTGAACTGGATGCGGCGGAACGAACAGCCCAGGCTGCGAGCCACGGACTTGGCCAGCATCGTCTTGCCGGTGCCCGGGACGTCCTCGATAAGGAGGTGTCCCCGGCATAGCAACGCCACGAGCGTGAGTTGGACCTCGGAGCCTTTGCCGACGATGACTCTCTCTACGTTCGCCGCTACCTTCTCGCCGGTCTCTTGAATCGTAGTCATGGCACTCACTTGTGGACTCAAGGCGGATATGGCCCGCGAAAGTGTCGCTGAGCCCTCGTCGTTACGTCTGTCGGTCCGGAAGTCGCTCCTCAGGGGGCACTATACGACGAGACGGCTCGGGCGATCGCCACGTCACGAAACCGGGCGTGTCAAGCGCGCCAGCCGTTCCCACTCGTCAATACGCTCCGGAGGCCCTTTCGGACGACCCAATTGTCGAGCGATTTCGATCACGGCGGACGGCGGAGCGGCAGTGCCGCGCGACGTGCCGGGACCTTCGGCCTGACCGTCAGGTACCAGCGGGCAACCTCTCACAGGCCATTACGGAGGTACGCTCCGCCTCGAGCGTTTTGCCGGCAACGTTCGATTCCGGGCTGCAGCATGCGGAGCCAAGAATGGCGGACCTGACCGACTCGTACTGCGAGCGGTGCGGCACACACTACGTCTTCAATCCGGACCCTCCCAAGGGCCTGTCGTTGAAGAACGCCCGCCTGCTCGCCAAGGGTTTCCGTAACTTCGTGATGACCGACGGCCAGTCGTGGAACGACTCGGTACTGCTGGCCAGACACGACGACGAGCGCGAGGGCACGAGCCGGGCCACGGAGGCGTTCCACCGCGCCTTCAACTTCTGCATGAGCTGCCGTCAATACGCCTGCGAGAAGTGCTGGAACGCCAGGCAGGGCGCCTGCCTGTCCTGCGCTCCCGAGCCCGAGTCGGGCCCGATGGCCCCGGAAGGCCACCTCATCGTACGGACGCCGGTCACTCACCCCGACGCCTTCGTTCCGGCCCCGGTGGAGTCGCCGCCTCCGTTCGACATGCAGGCGACGGCGACGTATCCGGACCTGTTCGCCCCCAGACCTCCCCTCGCGGAAACGGCCGGGAGCGCTACCTTCCCGGCGGAGCCGGGCGAGCCGCAGGCGGCCGAATGGCCTTCGGCCGATCTGACCGAGACGCCGCCAATCCCGCCTTCGATGTCCCCGTCTCAAGCGGACGCCGGAGAGTCTCAGCCGGCCGACCACGGCACCGTGGAGGCCACGCCGGGACGGAAGGCCCCCGAATGGCTGGCGCGCGTCGTCTCGGCGGACGGCGAAACGCGAAAGGAATCCGACTCTCGGGCAGCCTACCGGTCCTGGCCGATCGCGGATCCTCTCGCGCCGGAGATGACGCTGACTCCCGAGGAGCTGACTCTCGTAGAGGCCCAGCTCAGCCACTCCGAGGAGGACCTGCCCCAGGAGATCGAGCCGACCGTCGAGGCGGCTCCGGAGCAAGTCGAAGCGCTCGAAGCGGAAGCCGACGCGAGCTCGGCTCCGGTCGAGCCCGAAACGGCGGCGGCCGCACACGCTCTGCCAGCTGCTGCCGAAGTCACGCCCGAGGTCGCGCAGGCTCCGGCCGCCGAGACAGCCCCGCCCGAGCGGCCGGCCCAGCTGCCGATGGTCGCTCGGCTCTTCGGCCAGTTGGGCCAGCACGCTCCCGCCGCGGACGAAGGCCGCCGGGAGCCAACCGCCGCCCACCCGAGCAACGGCCTCTGGCCATTTCCGACCCCCTGGGCCGAACGCCCCATCAAAGCCGCCCCGATCCTTGCCGTGGCTTCCGAAGCGGAAACGTCGTCTGAGGTCTCCGAGCTCCAGCCCGAAGTCTTCGAGCCGCAGCCGGAGACCCGGCCGGAGGTTCTCGCGGCTGCCGCGCCCGAAAATGCGCCCGAAAGTGCGCCCGCCATCGCGGAGCCCGCACCGGTACCCGCGGAGCCGGCGCCGGTTGCGGCAGCGTTCGACGAGATCGCGCCGGCGGCGCTCCAGGAGACCGAACCCACTCCCGCCGAGCCCGTCCAAGTCATGTTCGCGGTCGAGGAACCGGCCGACGAGGAGCAGCCGTCCGAAGCCCCGGTCGCGGAGCCCGTCGCGGCTGAGGTCCTCGCCCCCGAGCCGGCTGCTGCCGAGCCGGCCGCTGCCGAGCCGGCCGCTGCCGAGCCCGTTGCCACCGGGTGGGCGGCGCACGAGCCCGTCGCCGCCGAAGTGGCGCCCGCGCCAGAGCAGCTTTCCGTGGCTCCCGAGGTCCCGCAGATCCCGCAGATCCCGCAGATCCCGCAGGAGCGCATCTTCGCCTTCGACCCCGTCGCCGGAACCCCCGCTCCGAGACCACTGCTGCCGCCGGCCCTCACCGAGGTTCCGGAGATGGCTGCGTCTCCAGCGCCGGAAGAACCCCGTGAACGGATCGCCGCCGAGCGGGAGCCCATCTTCCGACCCCAGGAACCCGCCGCCGCTGCTCCACCCGTCGAGCCGCCCGCCCCGTCGCCAGTCGAGCAGCCCGCAGCCTGGCCGCCGCTCGGAGCGAGCTTCCCGGCCCCCGCGCCACGGGTCGCCGTCTGGCCGGCCCCGGCCACGCCACCTCCGCCGCCCGCGATCCTGTCCTCGCAGAGCGCACCCGCCCCGGTCGTGGCGGCCATGTGGGCTCAGTCAGCGCAGGAAGTGCTCAATCACGGCAGCGTCCGAGTCTGCCATCACTGCGGTCTGCCGGTCTCCACGCACGCCCGTTTCTGCCGGCGCTGCGGCACGTCGCAGATCTAGCACCACTCGGCGCCGGGCCGCAACCCTCGCCGCCTTCTCGCGGCCGTCGGCGCCCTCGTCCGCCAGGGTTCAGACGTCCAGGTCCGCGAACAGGACCGGCTGGGCGTCCAGGTCGACATGGGACGATCCATGGGGCCGCAGGAGCGAGCGGATCTGGGTCCTTCGCACGAAGCGCTTGTTGCCGAGCTTGATGCTCTGCAGATGCCCCGTCCGGGCCCACCGGCCGATCGTTCCGGGCGTGAACCGGACGTTCGCGGCAGCCAGTAACTCGGCCGCCTCCGAGAGGGAGATCCAATCGGAAGGCGGCTTGGGCATCTGTCGCTCCCTACGATGCCGAGGTGTCGCTCTTGGACGATGCGGTCGACCCGGAGTCGCCGCTCGCCGTCGAGCTGGAGCCGGAAGAGGATTCCGGTTCCTTGGTTCGTGCCGGCTTTGATCCGCCGGATCGATCCTTGCGCGCCCAGCCCGTTCCCTTGAAGTGCACCGCCGGGGCGGAGATGGCCTTCTTCATCGGCCCGCCGCAATTCGGGCACTCACTCGGGCCGGGGGCATGGATGGAGTGGCTGACCTCCATCTGATGCCCGCAGTTCGAGCAGACGTAGTCGTAGATCGGCACCAAAGCCTCCGCGCTAGCCGCGCACCATTCGCATACCGCACTTCGGGCAGTAGAACGCCCGCTCGTGCCCTGAGTTGTAGCCGCAATGCTGGCAGATTGCCCCGCCCTCGCCCAGGAAGGGGACAGGCCGCTCCACGACGACAGTGCCCATCGACTGGCTGTCCGCGATGATGTTGTTGAAGAGGCCGCTCAGCAGACGGGACGCCGTTCGCTCGGTGTCGCCCCGGACGCCCTTGCCGCCCCACCCGACGATGGCACGGACCAGGAGGTCGCCGCTGATCTCGTCCCAGTGGGACACCACGCCGCCGACGATGGTGTTGTACTCGGGGTAGCCGGACGTGTCCACGTGACCGTCGAGAAGGCCCACCACCAGGGTCTCGAAGACCATGTCTATGGCGTCGCAGGTCTCGAAGACCACCATGGCATGGCGCGTCACCGGCGAGCGGCCCTGGTTGTACTGCAGCCACTGGACGCTGCCGGGAACGCGGGCGATGTTGGGCGAAGCCTGGGCAAGCTCCGGCGGCAGCGGCGCCACGAGCTCCGACTCGCGGACGTAGCCGCCGAGCATGTCGTGCAGCTTGTCCGCCATGCCCTTGCCGTTCTTGATGCGCACGACTTCGGACGTCTTCGCCGAATAGGAAAGCTTGAGCGTGAACTCGTGAGAGCTCACCTCTTCTACCGGAAGCGGCGCCGGCGGCGGTTCCACTGGTCCCGCGCGGCGGGTTTTGCCGAAGAGCGGCACGTTCCCTCCCAACTAGGTACGGACGGACCGATACGTATGCTAGCAGCGACGCCGCAACCGCTGCCCCGTACCCATGCGCTATGACCGCTCCGGACCGGCCTCGGGGCCTCTCGGGCGGCCTATCAGGCCAGCGTCGCGGGCTGGGCCCTAGCCGAGTCTGGCGGAAAGCCTGCCGACGAGCTCCTCCAGCTCCGCGGCTCGAGCGCGAGCGCCCTCCACGACGGCGGGCGGTGCCTTCGACATGAAGGCCTCGTTGGCCAGCCGGGCTTCGGCGGCGGCCAGCATCGCCCGGGCCTCGGCCAGCTCGCGTTCCAACCGGGCGCGATCCCGGGCATCCTGCTCGTCGTCGCGGGCCGCCGGCCGGACCACGGCCTCGATCTCGCCGACGATGACCGAGAGACCGTTCTCCGCCAGCTCGCGGACGAGTTGCGGCTCCGTCTGCTCGACGAGGGGCCGCGCTCGCGCCAGACGCGAGATGGCGGGCGAAAGCGACGCGAACACGCCGCTCAGGCTGGACGGCAGATAGGCGTCCACGGGCAGCCAGGCGGACGGCTCGATCCGGGCCTCCGATCGGGCGTTCCGGATGGCGCGGACGAGATCGATCAGGCTGGACACCTTCGACTCGGTCTCGGCGTCCTCGTCCTCCGGGGCGGCAGACGGCCAGTCGGCCACGATCAGGAGCTCGGGATCCGCGGCCGTATGCGGCAGCCGCTGCCAGATCGTCTCGGTGACGAACGGCATGAACGGATGCAGTAGCCGCAGGTATGTGTCGAGCACGTCCACCAGCGTCCACCAGGTGGCTTCGCGCTCCGCGGCACTGAGGGTTTCGTCGGCAAGCCGGATCTTCGATAGCTCGACCGCCCAGTCGCAGTACTCGTTCCAGATGGCCTCGTAGAGGATCTGGCTCGCGTCGCCGAACGTATAGAGGCCCATCTCGTGGTCGACCGCCTTCACCGTGGCGGCGGCCCGGGCCAGGATCCAGCGGTCGGCGGGGCCGATCCTGTCGCGGTTCGGTTTCTGGCGGGTGCTGCCTGCGGGGATGGTGGCCGGCCGTGCGCCAAGGACGAACCGGGCCACGTTCCAGAGCTTGTTGGTGAAGTTGCGGGCGTTGTCGAGCTTCTCCTGGCCGAGGCGCGCGTCGGAGCCCGGGCCGGTGCCGTTCACCAGGGCGAACCGCAGCGCATCGGCGCCGATCTCGTCGATCGTGGCCAGCGGATCCACGGAGTTGCCCTTGGTCTTGGACATCTTCTGGCCGAATGGGTCGCGGATCAGCCCGGAGAGGTAGACGGTGTGGAACGGCGCGTCGCCGGTCAGGTGGATGCCGAGCATCATCATCCGAGCGACCCAGAAGAAGATGATGTCGTAGGCGGTCTCCATCACCGAGCCCGGGTAGAAGCGGCGCAGATCCTCGGTGTCGTCCGGCCAGCCGAGCGTGGAGAACGGCCAGAGGCCGGAGCTGAACCAGGTGTCGAAGATGTCGTCGTCCTGCTTGAGCTCCGCTGCGGGGCGGCCGCAGACCTCGCAGGCGTCCGGTCCGGCAGGGTTGGCGGAAACGGTGGCGTGGCCGTCCGGGCAATACCAGGCCGGGATGCGATGGCCCCACCAGAGCTGGCGGCTGACGTTCCAATCACGGATCTCGGTCAGCCAGTGCTCCCAGACCTTCACGAATCGTTCCGGGAGTATCTGCGTGCGGCCCGAGCGAGTGGCTTCGAGCGCGGCGGCCGCGAGCGGGGCCACCCGAATGAACCACTGCGTCTTGAGGCGCGGCTCCACGACGTCGTCGGAGCGCTGGCAGTGGCCTATGAGCGACGTATGGGGCTTGACCGAATCGAGATCGCCACGCTCTTGCAGCGCCTCCACGATCCGGCGGCGAGCCTCGTAGCGGTCCAGCCCCGCGAACTCGGCACCGTTCTCGTTGATCCGGGCCGCGTCGTCGAGGACCGTGATCATCGGCAGGCCGTGGCGCTTGCCTGTTTCATAGTCGTCGCCGTCGTGGGCAGGCGTGATCTTGACCGCGCCCGTCCCGAAAGCCCGGTCCACCACCGGGTCAGAGATGAGGGGGACGGGTCGGTTGACGAACGGGATCATCGCCCGCCGGCCAACCAGCGACGTGTAGCGCGGGTCGTCGGGGTTCACAGCGACCGCGGTGTCGCCCAGAAGCGTCTCCGGCCGAGTGGTCGCCACCGAGATCCAATGGTCGGGATCGACGGAGCCCGACGCCTCGTCGATCAGGTGGTAGCGCATCGTCCAGAGGCTGCCCTGAGTCTCTTTCGGGATGACTTCCAGGTCCGACACGCTGGTCCGGCAGCCCGGGCACCAGTGGATCAGGGCCTCCGTGCGGTAGGCGAGGCTCTCTCGATACAGCCGCAGGAACGCTTCCCGCACGGCCTTGGCCGAAACCTCGTCCATCGTGAAGCGGAGCCGGCTCATGTCCAGCGAGGCGCCAACGCGGCGCTGCTGGGCGATGATCACCTCGCGCGTTTCGCGGACGAACTGCCACATCCGCTCGAGATACTTCTCGCGGCCCAGGGTTTGCCGAGATTCGCCCTCTTTGGCGAGGATCTTGTCGAGCACGTACTGGGCGGCGATCGACGCGTGATCCAGACCCGGAAGGAAGAGCGCCGGCCGGCCGTTCATCCGGGCGTGGCGCGTCATCAAATCCTCGACCGTCGAGCGCTGGGCATGGCCCAGGTGCAGCGAGCCGGTCACGTTTGGCGGCGGCTGGATGATGACGAAGGGCTCCCTGGACCAGTCGGCCCGCGAGCCCTTGCCGTCGGGCGCGAAAACGTCGGCGTCGACCCAGCGCTGGAATACGGCCATCTCGACTTCGCTCGGTCGATACGCCTTCGCCAGCTCGCCATCGGGCGGGCGATCGGTCTCGCCCGCGGGTGCTTTGGTCGCGTCCTCGGCTTGCGCCATATCTCGCTCCATCGATTCGAAAACCCGCTCGCCCAGCGGACGAACGGGTCGTGGTACCACCTGCTGGTTCGGCCTCGACCGGCATCCGAACATCTCGGCAGCCTTCTCGTCGAGGCCCTTTCGGCGCGCTATCGGGCGCCTCCCGCATCGCTCGCGAGCTACGTTCGCGCCGTTCCGGCTCCGGGGCTTTCAGCCGGGCCCGCGCTGCGGGCGAGGCCCCGTTCTCTGTCGCCGGCTGGCGACGCTACTCCTCTCGGGTCGTCGCGATGAGGCCGCGATCGTAGCACAGGGGTCGCTCGACTCACGGTGCGCTCAGGTCCGGCGAGCCACGGGGATCACGACCGCCAGTGCCTCGCGGACGCGATCTTCGACTCTTCCACGAGGAGCGATCGCCCAGACCGTGATCGCGCCCTCGAAGGCCGCGAAGACCGCCGAGACGAATTCGGGCGTAACGGTGATGTCGATCTCGCCCGCGTCGGCGGCCTCCCTCAACAGCAGTCCAACCTGCCGCTCCATCTCCAGGAGCTCGGCCTCGAACATCGCCCGCAGGTCCGGGTCGCCGGCGTTGTCGACGTAGGCGGAGATCCCGTTGGCCAGCCGGACCGGCTCCGTCAGACCCTCGAGCCGCGCGAGCAGGGCCGTTTCCAGAACGTCGAGCGGCGACCCGCCGGGCGACCGTGCCGCGGCGAACCCCGCCCCTACCCCGGACGTCCGGCGTCGCGCAATCTCAAGAAGGAGTCCCCGCTTCGAACCGAATCGCTGCCTCACGGCCGCCGGCGTTACTCCGAGCGCGGCCGCGAGCCTGGCCAGCGTCAGGCCGCTGGAGCCGTGCTCGGCGAGAACGGAGAGCGCGGCGGCGTATATGGCGTCGTCACTGACCGTCCGAGGACGGCCGGGCCTCCGAACCTCCACGTCGGCCTCGAGCTGCGTGTTTGACATTCATTTATATCCGTATAGAGACTAACGCTGGATGCCCGGTGCGTCCAGCATACGAGCGGAGGAGGACGGCCGTGTTCGAGTTCTTCAGGGTCTGGCTCCTGGTCCTGGGATCCGCGATGGCCCTCGCCGGGACGGCGATGGTCCTGATAGCCGGCACTCCCCTGTTCGCGGTGGCCGGTCGGCTCCTGGATCGTCCGTTCTGGGGTGGCGGCCCTGACGAGACGACCCGCCGATTCCAGGCCTGGGCCTGCAGCGTGACGTTCGCCACGATGGCGGGCTGGGGTCTGTGCCTGGCATTCATCGCGGCGAACGCCTTCGCGACCCGCCAGAGCTGGGCCTGGTGGGCAATCGCAGCAAGCGTGGCCGTCTGGTATCCCCTGGATACGGGTCGATCGCTGTTCCACGGCGTGTACGTCAACGCTCTCCTGAACACGGCCCTGCTCCTCGCGGTGGCGGTGCCGCTGGCGTTCACGTTCGGCGAGTTCCACTAGCGCTCGGCCGGGGCGACGCGGCCGGGCCGACGGGATGAGGGGACGGGGTGAGGCACGGCCGCCGCGCGTGGCCTCCGCGCCGCGTATTCTCCGTGCGTGGTTTCGTCCAATCCCGCAAGAGCCCGTCACGAATCTCTTGCCGCCGACCTCCGGCGCCGGCTTCGCGGTGAGGTTCAGTTCGGGCCCGGCGACCGCGCCCTCTACGCCACCGACTCGTCCAACTACCGCCAGCTGCCTGTCGGCGTGGTCCGGCCGCGCGATACCGACGACCTGGTCGAGACGATCCGCGTCTGCGCCGAGCACGACGCGCCGGTAACGCTTCGCGGCGGGGGCACGAGCCTGGCCGGCCAGGCGACCAATGCCGCGGTCATCGTCGACGTCTCGCGGCACATGAACCGGATCGTGGAGCTCGACCCGGCTCGGCGTCTTGCGCGCGTTCAGCCTGGCGTGGTGCTGGATTCGCTGCAGACGGCTGCCGCACCCTACGGGCTCACCTTCGGTCCCGATCCGGCCACCCACGACCGCTGCACCATAGGCGGGATGCTCGGCAACGACTCGTGCGGCGCCCATTCGATCATGGCCGGCCGGACGAGCGACAACGTCGAGGCGCTCGAAGTCCTGACCCACGACGGCCTGCGGCTGACCGCCGGCCCGACGACCGAGCCCGAGCTGGACGCGCTGTGCGCGAGCGACGGCCGCCGCGGCGAGCTCTACCGGAGCCTGCGGGGTTTGCGCGACCGGTATGCGGACCAGATTCGGGCGGGATTTCCCCAGCTGCCGAGACTCGTGTCGGGCTTTCCGCTGCAGGCGCTCCTGCCTGAGAACGGGTTCGATCTGGCCCGGGCGCTCGTCGGCACGGAGGGAACATGCGCCACGGTCCTGGAGGCGACCCTGCGCCTGGTCCCCTCCCCCGCCTCGCGAGCACTGGTCGTGATCGGCTTCGGAGACGTGTTCGAGGCGGCCGACCGAACGCCGGACGTGATGCTCGACCGCCCGATCGCGCTCGAGGGCTTCGACGATCGACTGGTCGAGGCCTGCCGGCGCAAGGCGATGAACCTGGGGGCCATCGGTCGGCTGCCGGCCGGTGGCGGCTGGCTTCTCGTGGAGTTCGGCGCCTCGACATCCGGCGAGGCCGAGGCCGAGGCGAGACGAGCCGCGCGGCAGTCCGGCCGCCCGTTCACGGTCATCGTCGACGCCGCGGCCCAGCAGGCCATGTGGGCCCTGCGCGAGTCGGCGGTCGGGGCGACGGCGGTGGTTCCGGGCAGACCTTCGACGTACCCCGGCTGGGAGGATTCGGCGGTTCCGCCGGCACGGCTCGGCGACTACCTGCGCGAGCTGGACCGGCTCATCGCGAGCTTCGGCTTCGAGCGGACCTTCTACGGCCACTTCGGGGACGGCTGCCTGCACCTCCGAACGGGCTTCGATTTCCACTCCGACGCCGGCCTGCGGGCGTTCCGCTCGTTCATCGAACAGGCCGCCGACCTGGTCGTCCGGCACGGCGGATCGCTGTCCGGCGAACACGGCGACGGCCAGTCCCGGGGCGAGCTGCTAGAGCGGATGTTCGGAGCGGAGCTGGTCCGCGCCTTTGCCGAGTTCAAGGCCATCTGGGACCCGCGCGGCCGGATGAACCCGGGCAAGGTGGTTGATCCGCGGCCGCTCGACGCGGACCTGCGGCCGGCGATGCGCCTGGCCGATCCGGCCACCGAAATGGTCCTGGGCGACGAGGGCCACTCTCTGGCGGGCGGCCTGGCGCGCTGCGTCGGGGTCGGCAAATGCCGGCGCGAGTCCGGCGGAGCGATGTGCCCCACTTATCAGGCCACGCACGAGGAGCGCCACTCCACGCGTGGCCGGGCCCGCCTCCTCTGGGAGATGCTTGCCGGCGATGCCATCCCGGATCTGTGGCGCAGCGAAGAGGTCCTGGAGGCCCTGGACCTGTGCATCGCCTGCAAATCCTGCAAGCAGGATTGCCCGGTCCAGGTGGACGTTGCCACTTACAAGGCCGAATTCATGGCTCGCCACTACGCCGGGCGTCTTCGGCCGCGCGCGGCCTATTCGATGGGGCTGATCCACTGGTGGGCCCATCTCGCGGCGATTGCGCCGGGCCTGGCCAACTCCGTGGGAGCAGCGCCGGGGACCGCGGCGCTGGCCAAGCTGGTCGCGGGTGTCGACGGTCGCCGGCAACTCCCACGCCTTGCCGAGCGGACGTTCCGGGCCTCGCTGCCGAAGGACGTTCCCGACGTGGCCGGCCTGCCGGACGTGGCCGCTTCGTCCGGCGGCGCCGACTCCGCGGGGCGCGTCGTCCTGTTCGCGGACACGTTCACCGAGTCGTTCGCGCCGTCCCAGGGTCTGGCCGCCCTGCGAGTCCTACGAGCCGCCGGGTTCGCGGTCGAAGTCCCGCGCTCGGACCTCTGCTGCGGCCGGCCGCTCTACGACCGCGGCTTCCTCCGCCAGGGCCGCCGGCTCCTCAGGCGCGTCCTCGACGACCTGGGGCCGTCGATCGAGGCCGGCGTCCCGGTGGTCGTCCTGGAGCCCTCATGCGAGGCGGTCTTCCACGACGAGCTGCCGGCGCTTCTGCCCCGCGACTCGAGAGCCCGGCGGCTCGACCGGCTGGCCATGGGGCTGGGCAGGTTCGTGGCGAGCCATCCGGACGAGTTTCGCGGGCCACTTTCGGGCCGCCTCTCCGTCCCGGCCGTCATGCACGGCCACTGCCATCAGAAGGCGCTGGTCGGAACGACCGACGACGAGACGGTCCTGCGGGCGATCGGCCTCGTGCCGGCCCAGCCGGAACCCGGATGCTGCGGCATGGCCGGCGCGTTCGGGTTCGAGCGGGGCGAGCATTTCGAGCTCTCCATGGCGATCGGCGAGCGTGCGCTCCTGCCGGCCGTCCGTTCTGCGGCGGACGACGCGCTGCTGATCGCCAGCGGCTTCAGCTGCAGGGAGCAGATATCTCAATCGACCGGCAGGCGACCTCTGCACCTCGCCGAGGTCCTGGAGATGGCCCTTCAGCCTCGCTGATCGTCCCCTGGGACGTCGGGCTCGGCAGCTTCGGATTCGGCGGCCTCGGGCTCGGCAGCGCCGGATTCGGCAGCGTCGGTTCCGGCGGCGTCCGATTCGGCCGCTTCTTCCTCCGGACCGAAACGGAGCATCGGCACCAGGGCCGCCACGATCGCGACCGGGCTGAACGCGAGGATGCCGAACGATCCGAAGGCGATCGTGAGGACGACGGCGACCACGACGGCGACCCAGCGATCGATCGGGTGCCTGCCCAGGGCCGCCAGACCCGCCCAGGCGAAGCAGAGGCCCGCCGGCAGGATCACGAGCACCAGAGGCGAACCCGCCGAGCCCAGGACCAGCCCAACCACGATCGGGCCGCTCATGATCAGGATCGGCGTCCGGAAATCGAAGAACAGCCACAGGGCCATAGCCACGAGCAGCAGCACGGCAATGGCGAACAGGAACACTGCGAGCTGTTCCGGAGTCAGTCCGTCCCCACCACCCGGCTGGTAGGGCGCGACCCACCAGGCGAAGGCGAGCGCCGCGAGAGCGGCGACGGCGACAAGCATCCCGATCACCAGCGTGTTCTCGTGCTCGTGACCGGGCCGTTCGCTGCCCCTCAGCCTGCGCGGCTTGTCCGCATCCAGCTCACGGTGTGGTCCGGGGCCCCCGCGTCGAGCCTTCTCGTCGGACCACTTGAGAGTCATTCCGATGCGCCTCCGGCTGCAGAGCTCACTCGCCGCCAGCGAGTCACGGCCTCATTCTGGGCCAATCGGTCTCGTCGCGGTGTGGCCGCCTATCCCTACCAGGCGAGCAGGAGGTACTAGCCGACGGCGGATCCCCTCAGCGGGCCGAAGCACCGCCCTTTGCCTCTCACCCCCCGGCTCGTGGCTACGCGCTTTGGCCGTGTTCCGCGAGAAGTTTCTCGTAGTTGGTCTCGTCCACGCCCGAGTCCACCTGGCTCTTGGAGAGCAGGAGCGGCAGACGGCCTTCGCGGATGGTCTCTTCTGTGATGATGCATTTCCGGATCTCGGTGTGGTCCGGAACGTCGTACATCACTTCCAGGAGCGATTCCTCGACGATCGAGCGGAGAGCGCGGGCACCGGTCTTGCGGGTGATCGCAAGCTCGGCCGCGGCCCGAAGCGCCGCTTCGGTGAAGACGAGCTCCACCTTGTCCAGCGAGAGGAACTTCTGGAACTGGCGGGTGATCGCGTTCTTGGGCTCGGTCAGGACCCGGACGAGGTCGTCCGCGGTAAGTGACTGGAGCGTCACGACGACCGGCAGCCGGCCGACGAACTCGGGGATGAGCCCGTACTTGAGCAGGTCCTCCGGCATGAGCCGCTCCAGGATCCGCTCGCGGTCCATGATGGGCATGTGGTTCTCGGCTCCGAAGCCCATCGAGCGCTTGCCGACCCGCTCCTCGACGATCCTGTCCAGCCCGTCGAACGCCCCGCCGCAGATGAACAGGATGTTCGTCGTGTCTATCTGGATGAAGTCCTGGTGCGGGTGCTTGCGGCCACCCTGTGGCGGCACGTTGGCCAGCGTGCCCTCCAGGATCTTGAGGAGTGCCTGCTGGACGCCCTCGCCGGACACGTCGCGGGTGATCGATGGGTTGTCCGCCTTGCGGGCGATCTTGTCTATTTCGTCGATGTAGATGATGCCGCGCTGCGCCCTCGCGACGTCGAAATCGGCCGACTGGATGAGGCGCAGAAGGATGTTCTCGACGTCTTCGCCGACGTAGCCGGCCTCGGTGAGCGAGGTGGCATCGGCGATGCAGAAGGGCACGTCCAGGATCTTGGCCAGCGTCTGGGCAAGAAGCGTCTTGCCCGACCCGGTGGGCCCGACCAGGAGGATGTTGGACTTCTGGAGCTCGACCTCATCGATCTGGTGGCCGGCGTTCACTCGCTTGTAGTGGTTGTGGACGGCGACGGACAGAACCTTCTTGGGCTTGTCCTGGCTGATGACGTACTGATCGAGGGCCAGCTTGATGGCGCGAGGATTCGGCAGCTTCGCAACCTGGGGCTTGGCCCGCGGCGCCTCGAGCATCTCCTCTTCGATGATTTCCTGGCAGAGGTTGATGCACTCGTCGCAGATATAGACGCCCTGGCCCGCAATGAGCTTGCGGACCTGCTCCTGGCTCTTGCCGCAAAAGCTGCAGCGATATGGAACCTTGGGGCCGCTCTTGGTCGTCGTCACGCGCCTTGACCCATCCTTCGCGCCTGCGCCACTACCCGCTTACTCGGCAGCTGCCGCTGGCTCGCCAGCTGCTGCCGACTGCCCATCAGAGCTTCCGCCCGTTTCACCGTCGCCGGCCGACCCGTTCTTGCCGCTGAGCGGCTGGCCGGTCGCAGAGTATACCGAGTCGATTATGCCGTAATCCTTCGCCTCGATTGGAGACATAAAGTAGTCCCGAGAGGTATCGGCGACTATCTTCTCGATCGGCTGGCCCGAGTGGCGGCTCAGGATCTCGTGATTGGTGTTGACAAGAGTCTCCATCTCCTTGACCTGGATGAAGACGTCGGGGGTGTTGCCCCGGAAGCCGCCCGAACCCTGGTGGATCATGATCCGGCTGTGGGGCAGGGCGAACCGCTTGCCCGGAGCCCCGGCCGCAAGCAGCACGGCCGCCATACTGGCCGCCATGCCGATGCAGATCGTGCTGACCGGCGCTCGGACGTACTGCATGGTGTCGTAGATGGCCAGCCCGGAGGTGATCACGCCACCGGGGGAGTTGATGTAGAGGCTGATGTCCCGCTCCGGATCCTCTGCGTCGAGGAAGAGCAGCTGGGCGATCACGAGGTTGGCGACGTTGTCTTCGATGGCGTCGCCAAGGAAGATGATCCGCTCGCGGAGAAGCCGCGAGTAGATGTCGTAGGCGCGCTCGCCACGGCTCGAGGACTCGATCACCATTGGCACGAGCATCTGATCGTCTCCTCTGTACTTACCCTGGATACGCGCCGGTTACGCGCCGCCGGCAGAAGCTGATTCCGGCGTGAGAGCCTCGACGTCGGTGGCGCCGATGGAAGCGGAGGCTTCCGCGGTTGAGCTCGCCACCGGCGAGTGGTCGTCCGATTCCTCGAGATGCGGCAGCCGGGGTGCCTCCGGGTGTGCGGCGAGCCACTCGTCGATGAGCTGCTCGACGGTCCGCGATCGCCGGAAGGTGCTCCTGATGTAGTTTCGGCCGCGCTCCGATTCGAAGTAGCGGATCAGGTTGGGGCTGTCCGCGTAGCGGGACCGGGCTCGATCGATTTCGCCCTGGACGTCCGACTCCGGAACTTCCACTCCCTTGGCCCTGGCGATCTCGGTCAGGACGAGAAGCGTCTTGACCCGCTTCTCGGCCTGCGGCCGGAACTCGGTGTGGATGTCCTCGTCCGTCTTGCCGACGACCTTGAGGTAGGCGTCTTCGGTAATGCCCTGGCGGGCCAGCGCGGAGCGCAGCTCGTCGTGCATGACCTCGACTTCCTGGTCGATCAGCACGTCGGGCAGATCCACCGTGGCGTTGGCCGTGGCGTACTCGATGATCTTGTCGGCGAATTCGTGGCGGGCGTGGTCGAGGGCGTTGGCGCCCAGCCGCTCGCGCAGCTCGGCCCGGAGCTCGGCCATGTCGTTGAACTTTCCGACGAGCCTGGCGAAGTCGTCGTCGGCCTCGGGCAGCTGCTTGTGCCGCAGCTCCTTGACCGTGACCGAGAAGTGCGCGACCTGGCCGCGCAGCGTCTCCTCCTGGTAGTCGTCCGGGAAGGTGATGTCGAACTCGCGCTCGTCGCCCTTCATCGCCCCGACGAGGTTCTCCTCGAAACCGGGGATGAGGCGGTCTTCGCCGATGATGAGCGGCATACGCTCCGACGATCCGCCCGGGAACTCGACGCCGTCGCGCGTGCCCCGAAAGCCGATGACGGCGTAGTCGCCGTTCTGGGCCGCGCGCCCCTCGACGGGCTTGAGCTCCGAGTGGGCGTCCTGGAGCTCCTCGATGACTTTGGCGACCATCTCGTCGTCGACGGGCTTGACCTCAGGCGCGAAGCCGAAGTGGTCGTAATCGCCGAGCTTGACCTCCGGCCGAACCTGGATCGTCGCCTTGAAGAGGACCGGCTTGCCTTCTTCGGACTGGGTGACTTCGACCTCGGGGGTCGTGAGCGGGACGATGTCCTGCTCCTTCATCGCCTCACGGAACGCGTCCTCGACGAGGTGATCCACGGCGTCGTCCAGGATCGCCGTCTGGCCGAGCATCCGCTCGAGCATGAACCGGGGAGCCTTGCCGGGCCGGAAGCCGGGAACTCGAGTCTGGCGCGACAGGCGGCTCACCGCCTGGTCGATCGCGCGTGTCAGGCGTTCGGGGGGAAGCTCGAACTCGAGCTGGAGGCGTGACTTGGGAAGGGGGGTGTTGGTCGTCTGCATCGCCCGTGGATTATAGGGGCCGAGGCCTCGCCGGGCCGGTAAGCGGCGCGATGCGAGCCGGGGCTACCGACTGCGGCTCCCGCGGCCCGGAACGCGGGGCCAGCTCCTCGGGTGCAGCTCCAGCCCCCGGGCGCGGCCCCCAGCGCGATGTTGGTGGGCGAGGCGGGACTCGAACCCGCATGCCGTGACCGGCACCAGCTCCTAAGGCTGGCGCGTCTGCCATTCCGCCACTCGCCCGCGGCCCAAGAGTGTAGCCGCGCTCGCGGCTCTGCGACCGGTGCGTCGACGCACCATCCGCTCGGGTCTCGCTAGCCCTTCGCCTCGCCCTTCCGGCGGGCTTCCCGCCGGTTCTGGATCCTGACCATCACCTCGTTGAAGCTGCTGCCTTCCGGCTTGAAGAGCTCCCTGGCCAGGCGCTTGCCGGCCTCGGCGGTGACGGGCTTGAGCAGGTTGCCGCCCAGCTCGGACACCGTCCCGCGCAGGTCGCGGGCGTCTCGGACCGGCTTGCTCTTCTCCAGATAGTCGGCAAACTCGCGCTCGATCACGCCCCGGACTCGATCGCCGTCGGATCCGAGGGCTCGAAGCGCCTTGTCGATCTGGTTGGGCAACATGGACTTGGGGAGCTCGGCCTGAGGTCCGAAGATCGCCTTTCGAACGGCTCGATACGTCCTCTTCGGCCCACCCGCGGCGAGGAAGACCGTCCCGGCGGCGAGCGCCGCGGTCTTGCCCGGCGAACGCCTGACCTTGGCTTTGATGTCCACGGCGGAACGGCCGGCGGCCTCCAGGCGGGTGACCTCGTCGAGGAGGGCCTGCCGGCTGGCTACGACTTCGGCCCGAGCGGCAACTGCGCGCGCACCCACTCGATGGTCTCCTTGGTGGTCTCGATTGTCTGGCTGGGGTAGAACCGCTCCTTGAGCCGGCCCGTATCTATGCCGTGCCGGAAGAGCAGCACGGCGGCGGTGATCGGCCACATCAGCAGCAGGACTGCCACTCCGATCGCCGAAGCGACCCGTAGGCCCGGCCCGGCGGAGGCGAGCAAACCGAGCAGGCCGCCGACGACGATCCCGCCGATCGCGGCGCCACTCGCCGCGCCTCGACCGAAGCTGGCCCCGAGCAGGGCGAAGAGGATGCCCAGCAGGACCGCGCCCGAGGCGACGGCCAGCCACGGCTGACCGGGCAGGCTCGTGTTGTTCCGGCTGACGGCGGCCCAATCGTTGGCCAGGAGGCCGCCGATGACGAGCGCCACGCCTAGTGCCACCAGGAACGACCCGCTCGTCCGGCTGAAGCCGAGCTCCAGGACGCCGAGGAGCAAGATGACCGACACCGCGATCAGCAGCTCCGAGCCGAGAAGCACGCCCCAGCCCATCGAGCCGAAGATCGCCTCTCCGGCGAAGAGCAACACGCCCACGAAGATCAGGATTGCCGTGAGGAAGAGCAGGAAGAGGGCCGCTCCCACGAGGCCGGCGATCCGCTTGACTTCGTCGGCAATCTCGGAGAACTCGGCCCTGGCCAGGGCAATGTGAGATCCGATCAGGCCGAAGAGAGCCTTGCGCGTCCGGCCGATCTGTTCTCCCAGACCGGGTGCGGCGTCGCCAGGATTGGAGCCGGCGCCATCCGATCCGGGCTCGGACGGCGGCAGAGAGGAGGACCGGTCAGCCAAGGGACCTCCTTCGGGTAGGGTCTGACAGCACGGCGATGATAGCAGCGGCGAGCGCCGTAGTGACACGAAGCTTCCCAGACGGCGCTCGACGACCGGCGGCGGTGCTTCCCCTACACTCCGTCAATGAGCCTCTCACGATCCACCGGCGCCCGACAGGCGGAAGACTCCGCGCCCCGCGCTATCCGGACGGCCGTGCTCCTCGCCGTCGGCTCCGAGCTAACGACGGGCGAGACCAGAGACACCAACAGCGGCGACCTGGCTCGAATTCTCAGCCAGGCCGGCGTGACCGTCGCCTGGACGGCGGCCTTGCCCGACGTGCTCGCAACAGTGGTGGCAACCCTGCGCCGCGCTCTCGAGGACGCGGATCTGGTGGTCACGACAGGTGGACTCGGACCGACGCCGGACGACCTGACCCGCGAATCGATCGCCGCGGTGTGCGGCGAGGAGACCTCCGTGGACCCGGACCTGGAGCGGTGGCTCCACCGCCTGTTCGAACGGCGCGGATGGCCATTCCACGAAACCAACATCAAGCAGGCGTGGCTCATCCCGTCGTCGCAGGCGATACCGAACGAGCGCGGGACGGCACCCGGGTGGTGGGTCGAGCGGCCCGATGGGCGGCTCATCGTGGCCCTGCCCGGGCCGCCGCGCGAGATGACGGCGATGTGGCAGCAGGAAGTCCAGCCGCGTCTCCGCGATCGGGGCCTGGGCCAGGAGCGCGTGACCCGAACCTACCGGCTGACCGGCATCGGAGAGTCGGCGGTGGCGGCCGCCCTCGGCGAGCCTCTACTTCGCAAGACAAACCCCGTGGTGGCCACCTACGCCAGGGCCGATGCGGTGGACGTTCGCATCTCCGCCGTTGCGGAAGACGGCCGGACGCCGGGGGACCTCGTCGAGGAGGCCGAGGCGATCGTGCTCGCGGCGGTGGGAAGGTACGTCTGGGGCCGCGATGAGGACACCTGGCCCGTCGCCGTCCGTCGTGAACTCGAGGCGCTGGGATGGAGCGCGGCCATCGTCGAGCTCGGCACCGGTGGAACCGCGGCTCAGCTGTTCGGAGACGCCCCGTGGCTCCGATCCGCCAGACTCCTGACAGCGAGCGCGGCACAGGCGCTAGTCGAGCTGGCCGAGGCTGAACGCCGCGAGTCGGGCGCCGAAGTCGGGCTGGCCGTCCGGGCCGCGGACGCGAACGAAGACACGATCGTCGAGATGGCTGCGGTTGGGCCCTTCGGTCAGGTCGAGGCGGGCCGAGCCACGTTTCAGGGCGGCGCGGAGGGCCGGCGGCGAGCGGGCATTTCCGCGGCCGCGTTCCTGTTTCGGCTCGCCGGCGAGGCGACGAAGGCGAAAGGGTGAGCACGGCGCGGGGCGCGGGGGGAGAATGGGATCTCACATAGAGCGGTGTCGGAGGAGCAGCTGATGGCCACGACCGAGAAGGTGAGCCCGGACGAACTGGCTCGTCTGCCGCTGTTCGCTGGTCTGGACCGCGCCGGCCTCGATTCGCTGGCGGCCGCCTCCGTGCGTCGCCACCTTGCCGACGGCGAGACGCTCGTCGAGATGGGCTCCCCTATCTCCGAGGTCCACTGGCTCGAACACGGGCAGCTGGGCCTGCGCGTCCAGCACGACCATCGCTGGGTCCTCGTCTCCACGCTCCACGCCGGCGACCTGCTCGGCTGGTCGGCGCTGCGAGAGGAGCCGACGGCGCTGTCCACCGCTCGCGCCATCGGACCGGCGACCCTGGTTTCCGTGCCCGCGAGTGAGCTGCTCACCCTGCTCACCGGCGGATCGGCCCGCTCGGAGCTGCTGCTTCGCAGGTTGTTCGGTTTCGCCACTCAGCATCTGGACGAGAGCCGGGCGCAGGTTCTCCAGCTCGGCCGCGAGGGCGTCATCTCCGCGGGCTGATCCTCGACGTCGCGCGCGCTCGTCCGCGCCGAGCCCCGACGCCGCGCCGGACCGCCTAACGCCGCGCCCGAGCCGCCAGCAGCGCCAGGTCCGGGATCACTATCCCGTCGGGCTCGAGACGCAGGAGCTTCTCGTCGGCAAACTCGCCGAGGAGCTTGTTCACGCTCTGCCTGGTGGCGCCGATCATCGACGCGAGGTCGCCCTGCGTTGGCGGAGCCTCCAGACGGTAGGAACCGTCCGCGAGCCGTTCGCCGCGCTCCTCCGCAAGGCGGGCAAGCCGCGCCGCCAATCGGCCCGTGAGATCCAGGAAATGGAGATCCGAGACGTGAGTCGTCAGGCGCCGCAATTCCCGTGCCAGCTGAGCGAGCAAGGCGTCGCGGAGGTCGCCATCCGTGGCCAGCAGGGACTTGAACTGAACGCGCGGCAGCGTCAGAGCTTCCACCGGTTCGATCGCGATCGCGCTGGCCGAACGGGGCGCGCCGTCGAGAAGGGAAAGCTCGCCGAGCGAGTCGCCGCGACCCAGCGTCGCGAGGATTGCTTCGTCGCCGTCGTCGGACGGCACGACGACCTTGACCGAGCCCGACGCGACGATGAAGAGGGAATCGCCGGGGTCGCCTTCGTGGAAGAGAACCTCGCCGCGACGGAACTTGCGGGATCGAAGCGTCCGGGAAATGGCCTCGAGCGACGCGGGGGCCATGCCGGCGAAGAGCCGGCAGCGGCGGAGAGCGTCGATTGCGAATGAGCCTTGCATGACGCCCCCATCGTAGCCGAGCCCGACCGGGCGGAGCCGGTGATTCGAGCGGAGCGGACTGCTCGGACGGAATCCACCGAGCCCGGGCACTGGCAGCCGAATGGAGCGCGGGGCCGGGCCGCCGCGCGGGATCCGGCTTCGCCGTTCTAGGATTGGCCAATGCCATACACGACAGAGAGGCGGCCCGAGTCGGCGCGCTCGCACCGCGGTGGTCTTCTGGTCGGCGCGATCCTTGTTGCGGCAGTCGTCGGCGGGTTCGGGGTCGGCTGGCTCGCCCTCACGCTCGCCGCCGGCCCCTCGAAGCCGTCCTTGATTGCCGCCACCACGCCAACAGCCACGGCCTCGGCGACCGCGGGCGTCACCCCGAGCCCGACCCTGGCTGCCTCGGCGTCGGACCTCCCCTCGCCGACTCCGACCGCCACTCCGACCGTGCAGCCTTTACCGACGGCCACTCCGCCGCTGCCGGCGATGCTCGCCGCGATCGGCGATTCCTACAGCCAGGCGTACAGCGTTTCGCCGGCCAACCTTCGCGACCATCCTCAGTACTCGTGGGTCGTGGGGACGGCCAGGAACGACGGCGTGACCAGCTTGCTCGAGCGGTTCAAGGCCCTGGGGGCGACGCCCGTCGTGGTCGACGCCGCCACTTCCGGGCGCAAGATGATCGATGCCCAGCGCCAGGTCGAACAGGTCGTCGCGGCGGCGGCGAACCTGCAGCACGGCCAGACGGCATACGTGACCTTCATGCTCGGCACCAACGATCTGTGCGACGACCCGAAGACCCCGTTGGCGGACTTCACCGCCCAGGCCCGAGCGGCGGTCGAGACTCTTCGCGTCAACCTGCCGCCGGGCAGCCGCCTGCTGATGATGCCGGTGCCCGACTTCAGCCACTTCCGGGCAATCACTCAGGCCGATCCAACCGCCCGGACCGCCCTGCTGCAGCCCAAGAACTCGACCCGCTGCGCGCCGTTCCTGGGCTCGAACAGCCCCGCCTCGATCCCGGACGCGGAGGCCATCCTCGCCTCGTACAACGCCGCCCTCGAGACGATCTGCGACGAGGAAAACGCCGTGACCGGGGCGCTGGCGAACCTGCACTGCACGTACAACCAGGCCCTCCTGTCCGGTCGCGACTTCGTCCTCAAGGATCTGAGCACCGTCGACTACTTCCACCCGTCCCTCACCGGGCAGGCCAAGTTCGCCGCCGACGCCTGGAAGGCGGACGCGTGGGCCAATGGCGTTTCGAGCTCCGCCAGATCGGATCAGCTGGCCGGTACCGGCGAGAGAGGGCCTCGCGGACTCGCCCCGGCCGCACTGGGTCCCGTTGCCGTGCTGCCGGCCGTGTTGGCGAGACGGCGGCGGCGCCCCGCCCGTCAGGCTCGTCAGCGCGCGGCGGCCTGACCCGGAGCGCTCGTCAGGGTCTCGATCAACTTGCGCAGGCCGTCGGCCTCTTCGTCCGCGCCGACGGCCAGCGCGTCGCCGAGGGCGCGCTCGAGCAGCGGCAGGGCGCGCTCGGCGTCGCCGGCGGCCGCTCTATGGCGCCCGAGCTCGGCCGGTTCGATATGCGTTCCGGTTCTTTCGTACCAATCCGCCAGCGTGCCGTGAAGCTGGTGCCGCCTGTCGTTCAACAGCCGGCCGTATGCGGCGTCGAGGAAAAGCTGGTGGCGGAACCGCCAAACCTCCTCGGGCCTGGCGGGATCCTCGACCCTTGAGATGAAGCCCGCCTCGGCCAGCGATTCCAGGTGACCCTCCTCCGGACATTCGCCCTGCAGCACGCAGAGAAGATCCACCGTGAAGGACAGGCCGACCACCGACGCAGCCTCGAGGATGGCTCTCTCCGCGCCGGGCAGGGCGTCAATCCTCGCGCCGAGGAGGGCTCGAAGGCTGAGCGGCACGCTTCGGCGAGCCGCGCCGGACTCGATTCGGAGCTGGTCCCCGTTCTTCTCGAGGTGGCCCGCGTCGCGGAGCGTGCGCATGATCTCCCCGACGAAGAGCGCGTTGCCCGAGGTGCGCTGGTAGAGCCAGCGCGCCGACTCCGACACGAGGCCGGCGCCGGCCACCGCCGAACCCAGTTCCTCCGTTGCGGCCGCATCAAGCCCGGCCAGATCGATCGCCTCGACGTGCGGCAGGCCGAGCCATTCGGGCTCCGCGGGGTAGCGCGAACCGGTGAGAACGACGAGCGGCAGGTCGGCGGCCAGCCGGATCATGAGCTCGAGGAGTTGCCGGCTCGAAGGATCGATCCAGTGGTAGTCGTCCACGACGATGCAACGTGGCTGGCGGGCCACTAGCTGGTTCACCCAGACCTCTGTGGCGAGCCGCAGGCCGAGCTGGATCTCATTGGGCTGAACCAGGTTCAGGAGCCCGGATCCCCAGCCCTCTTCGGGCAGGAGCAGCATGTTCGAGTCGCGAGCCAGGACGGCGACGGCGCCGAGCATCAGCCGGACGGAATTGGCGTCGATCGCGGGAACGTCCGGCCCGAAGAGCATCTGCCGGCCGGCTATCCCGGCGGTCACACCCTGCTCGTCGGCGACCCAGTCCGCCATGTTGCGCACGGCGCTGTAGGGCGAGCTCATGCCGTGAGGCGCGTTGTCGAGCCACATCCAGCCGAACCCGGCATTGCGAGCGTCCTGCTCCATCTCGCTGAGCAATCGCGACTTGCCGACCCCCGCCTCGCCGCGAACCAGGACCGCCGCGCCTTTGCCCGTCGCCGCGGCCCTATCGAGGACCTCGCGCAGGCGGGCCTGCTCGCCAGCCCGGCCCACGAGCGGCGCCATCCGCCGGCCGGCCTGGGTCACGAGCCGGCGCTCGCTCCGGAGCCTGTGCGTCACGACCGGTCTGCGCTGGCCCCGGAGGATCTTCTCGCCCAGGTGGTCAACTCCGATGCGAGGCTCCGCGGCGAGGACCGTCGCGTCGTCGAGCAGTATCTCGTTGGGCTCGGCGAGCTGCTGGAGGCGCGCGGCCGTTGTCATCGGCTCGCCGGTGAGCGCCACCGATCGATTCCCCGCCACGTCGCGGAGAGCGGCCACGACTTCACCCGTGGCGATCCCGATTCTGAGGACCAGCGGTTGCGAGTCCGCGGTCACATACCTGCTCAGGCACGACTGCATCTCCAGCGCGCACAGGCAGGCGCGGAGAGCGTCGTCGTCGTGGGCAACGGGAGTGCCGAAGACCGCGAGCACCGCGTCGCCTATGAACTTCTCCAGGGATCCGCCGAATCGGAGAACGGCATCGCCAATGAGTGCCAGCGCCCCGTCTACCCGCGCCCGGACTTCCTCCGGGTCGAGCTCGTCCACCAGCCTGGTGTAGCCCACCATGTCGGCGAAGAGCGCGGTGACGACGCGGCGATCACCGATCCGAAGCCCCTCGGACAGGCCTTCGAAGCGGCGGCCGCAGTAGTGGCAGAAGCGGGCACCTGCGGTCCGCGTCGTACCACAGTCGGGACAAGGCACGGGAACCTCCTGCCCGAATGGTACGACGTCGCGCCGGTCAAATTCGACTGGACCCGACACTCCGAGGCGACGCACCGCGTGTGACGCGGTCCAGGCGGCGCGGCTCCAGCGGAGGTCAGCTGACGGTCAGGACCGGCTGCTGACGGGCGGCCTGCACGCTCACCTTGCCCGCAATTGCGCGGGCCACGTGCTCCAACGCCGCGGCCGCGGGGCCGGGCTGCGATTGGGCCACCGCCGGAACACCCACGTCGGCACCCTGGCGAACCGTGATGTCGAGCGGTACGCCTCCGAGGAAGTCGATGCCGTTCTCTGCGGCGTAGCGTTCGCCGCCGCCGCGCCCGAAGATGTCTGTGACTTCGCCACAGTGGGCGCAGACGAAACCGGACATGTTCTCCACGAGGCCGAGTATCGGCACGCTGACACGCTTGAACATCGCCATTGCCTTGGCCACGTCGGAGAGGGCGACTTCCTGAGGCGTGGTCACCAGCACGGCCCCGGTCAGTGGCACGGATTGGGCGAGCGTCAGCTGCGCGTCGGAGGTTCCGGGCGGCAGGTCCACCACGAGGTAGTCGAGATCGCCCCACTCCACGTCGCGCAGGAACTGCTGTATGGCGCCGCCTACGAGAGGCCCGCGCCAGACCACCGGCTGGCCCTCCGGCAGGAAGAACTGGATCGAGATTACCTTCACGCCGTTGGCCTCGATCGGCGTGATCTTGCCGTTCGCGCTGGCGACGGGCGCGCCCTCGGCGCCGATCATCATCGGAATGTTGGGACCCGTGATGTCCGCGTCGAGAAGTCCTACCGACGCGCCCGCTTTGGCCAGAGCCACGGCCAGGTTGACGCTGATGGTGGTCTTGCCGACGCCGCCCTTGCCGGATGCCACGGCCACGATGTTCTTGACGCCGGGCAGCATCTGGGGGCCGGCCGGCGTGGAGCGGCGGACGGTGGCGCCCCAGCCGACCTCGATCTCGGTCGCGCCGATCGGCTTGAGGGCGGCCTGCACTCGCGCCTCGATCTCATCCTTGAGCGGGCAAGCGGGCGTGGTCAGCTCGATGGTGAAGGAGACCTTCGAGCCGTCGAGAACGAGGTCCTTGACCATGTTCCGGGCGATGAGGTTTCCCCCGAGCTCGGGCTCCTGAACTGTGGCCAGGGCCTTGAGGACGGCATCTTGGGTCAGGGTCGGCATCGTGGGCTCGTTCCTCGATTGCGGCAGAGAGGCTCGCGGTCTGTTGCGCGGCGGTTCGTCAATATCCTACGAGATTGGTCGGAGATACGCGTCGAGGGGGCCGCGACGCGCCGCTAGCGATCGATCGCGCGGCCTTCGCCCCTCACTGGACGCAGAACTCGTTACCCTCCGGGTCGTTCATCCGGACCCAGAACTCGCCGCCCTGGTCGACGGGACCGCGGCTGTCGTCGGCGCCGAGCTTCTTGAGACGCTCCACCTCGGCGACGATCTGCTGCTTGCGCATCTCCACTGAAACGTTCCGCCCGCCGCTGACGTTGAGATCCATGTGGACGCGGTTCTTGGCGACCTTGCCCTCCGGGACTCTCTGAAAGAAGAGCCGCGGGCCCAGACCGCCCGGGTCCTGGGCCGAGGCGGCGTCGTTCCAGTGCTCCTCCGGTATCCCCTGCGCCCGCGCCCAGTCGTCCCAGCTCGAGTACCCGTCCGGAGGAGGCTCGACCACGTAGTGCAGAGCGGCCGCCCAGAACTCGGCCTGCCCGGCGGGGTCATGGCAGTCGAAAGTGACCTGGAACGACGTGGCCATCGCTGGAGACCTCAAGACGAGACGAACGGATCTACCTAGAGCATCCCACTATGCCGCACTCCACCACGCCGGCCCTACGTCGCGTCGCGTTCGGCGGCAGGATGATCGAGGCCTGACGCCACCTCGCGCCGGGCGCGGACTCGAGCGGCCGTTTCGAAGTGGTTGTCCCAGTAAGGTCGCCGGCCGCTAAGGAAGGCGAACGCGGACGAGACGAAGTAGGCGGGCAGATACAGCGGCCCGAGCCACTCCCACTGGCGGATGTGCTCGCACTCGTGGGCCATCGTTTCGGCATCCAGGGGGCCGCGGCATAGGACGTAGTGGCCGAGCGTCTGGGCTCTCGTCGGGATTAGGTGGATGCGGAAGTAGCGGTCGATCCGCTCGTCCTCGACCACGAAGGCACGCACGTCGCCCGCGTCGTGCACTCGGTTGTGCTCGCGGATGCCCAGGCCGAGCATCACCGTCCGACCGAGCAGGTCGCCCGGCAGAGCCCGCCACCAGTCACGCGGCCTGGTGGGCCGGGCCGCCCACGATCGAAGCCGCGCGGCGATCGCGAGCCAGGCGTCGATGAGCGCAGCCGGCCCGCGGAATATCACGCCCGGTCTGCCGTCGGGATCGGACCGCGCGCTTCGGGATCGGCGATCTCGTAGTGCGTGACCGTGAGGTCGCGCTCGAGCAGATATGCGTCGTCGTCGGGGTAGAAGACCGCGCGTTCGATGTCGTCGCCGGCGAACTCGCGGATCGAATCCCGATCGACCCAGAAGCTCAGGGTGACGATCTCGGTCCGGCCGTCGCCCAGGTCGCGGCTCAGCAGCCACGCTCCCCGATTGCCGGCGCAGGCCTTGTACTCGGCGATCCCAGTGTCCTCGATGTAGCGGACATAGCGATCGCCGTCCGCCGTTCGGACCGTGCCGCGCCACGTCCTCGCGATCATGGCTACGCCCTCAGCCGATCCGCGACGATTCGGCCGCCCTGGATGACCAGGACGATCCGCGCCGGATCGCGCCACAGGCCCGGCTCCGCGAGCGGGTCGCCGGAGACCGCGATCAGGTCGGCCTGCTTGCCGGGCTCGAGCGTGCCGACCTGGTCGGCGATGCCCAGAAGCCTGGCTGCTTCGGTCGTGGCCGCCTGGATGGCCCGGAAAGGCCCCAGCCCGAACTCAGACATGTAGGCGAGCTCTGCCGGCGGATAGAGGCCGTTGAAGCTGTCCGTGCCCATGACGACCCTGACGCCGCGGTCGACGGCATGCCGGAAGTTCGCCTGCTGCTTGTCGAAGAGGTAGCGCATCTTCTCGATCGCCCAGGGCGGGACATCGCCGCGAGCGACGCGTTCCTCGTCCATGAGGACGAAGTTGATGTTGAACGTCGGAACGAGCGGCACGTCGCGTTCGAGCATCAGGTCGAGGCCTTCCTCGTCGATCAGGTCGCCGTGCTCGATGCTGGTGATGCCCGCGCGCAGGGCATTCTTGATCCCCGTGGTGCCTTCTGCGTGAGCGAGCGTTCCCTTGATGCCGGCCGCCTTCGCCTCTTCCACGATCGCCCGGATCTCCTCGACCGTGAACTGGCTCGCGTCCGGCGAGTCCGCGGCGGAGAGGACACCGCCGCTGGCCATGACCTTGATCCAGTCCGCGCCGGCGCGTATCTGCAGCCGCGTCGCCTTGCGGACCTGGTCCACGCCATCGGCGACGCCCGGCGGCAGATCGCTGACATCCGTGTCCAGGATCGCGCCGGACGGGGTCCAGCCGTCGCCGTGGCCGCCGGTCTGGGAGAGCGGCCGGCAGCTTACCTGCGTGCGTGGACCAGGGAATGCGCCGCTGGCAAAGGCGCGCTTGACGCCCGCGGGTGTGTAGCCGGCGTCGCGGACGGTCGTGACGCCCGCTTCGAGGAATTCGCGGCCGCTCTGAAGGGCCCGAACCACGAGGTCGGTCGCGGAGCGCTGGACCTGGTCGGCCACGGGTTCCAGGCGGAGGCTCAAGTGGACGTGGCAGTCGATGATTCCGGGCAGGAGCGTCAGGCCGGTGAGATCGACCCGCCGCGCGCCCTCGGCTGCGTCGGCTGCCGCCTGGGGACCCGCGGAGGCGATCCGGCCGTCGGCGCCAATGGCCACTGAGCCGATGGCGACGTCCGGAGAGCGACCGTCGAGCAAGCGCGCACCCACCAGAACCGAGGGACGAATCGGTGCGGGCATCTTGTCCTCCAGGCAGACGGGCGTAACCCCTAGATCCTACCCGACCCGTCCGGGCAGGAGCCGTGGTCCGTCTCGGATGCCGGCGTCAGCGCGGGCGCGGGCTGGATCGGCGGGGACGCTCCGGGACGGTGGTCTCCGACGGAGGCAGCACTCCGAAGCGGAGCGCGAGTCGTGCCCATTCCGGGTCGTCGAGTGGCCAGGTCTTCGGCGCCTCGGCGGCCTCGCCGGTCTCCACGATGGTGCCGTCCTCATGCATTTCGAGCTTTCTGCCGTCCGGCAGCTCGATCTGGTGACGGTTGAATCTGTGCAGGCCCGGCTTCGCGGATCTCCGTGTCTTGACCATCTACGCTCCGTCGGCCGGCTTCTCGCCGGCAGGATTGGGCATTGTGTGTGGTTGCAGGTATGAGTCTAGGGCCGAGGGCCACTCGGCGCCCCCGCGGCCACTAGGCGCCACGCGCGCCGCGCCCACTCGGCACCGCGGCCACTCGGCGCCCCGGCCGTGCGGCGCCTCGGCAGCGGGTCTACGCGCCCCGGCCTCGGAGCCGCCGAAGAAGGTCGTCGTGGATCCGGCCGTTGGTGGCCACCGCCGAAGCGCCGTCGATCCGCCGCTCTCCGCGGGCAGTGGTGAAGCGGCCGCCGGCCTCTTCCACGATCAGCTGCGGCGCGGCCCAATCCCATGGATGCGCGCCGGTCTCCACCATGGCCTCGGCGGCGCCTTCGGCGACCAGCATGTAGCCCCAGAAATCCCCGAAGCCGCGCTCGCGCCACGCTTCGGCGAGGGTCCGGTCCAGGCCGGGCATCTCGCCGCTGGCCATGTCCGCGGTACGGCTCCCGTACACGAGCTGCGACTCCTCGATCGTGGCCACGTCGCTCACGTGCAGCCGGGTGGCATCCTGGATTCCGGCCTCTCCGGCACGCCAGGCTCCCCCACCGAGCCACGCCATCCAGCGGCCGCGCAAAGCCGGGGCACTGACCACCGCGACCTGGATCTCGCCGTCCACTGACGCGGCAAGGAGCGTTGCGAAAACGGGCACGCCACGGACGAAGTTGTGGGTCGCGTCGATGGGATCGACGTACCAGCACAGGCTCGCGTCGGCCGCCTCGGTCCCTTCCTCCTCGCCGACCAGGCCACATCCGGGGAATTCCGCGCGGAGCGTTTCGCGGGCCATACGCTCGATCGCCTGGTCTATCTCGGTCACCAGGCTCTTGTCGCGCTTGGTCTCGATCCTCACGTCCCGCCGAAAACCACCCATGGCGAGACGGTCGGCCTCGTCGGCGATGGCCAGAGCCACGCTGCGCCAGCGGAGAAGCTCGACCTTTGATGCCTGCGCTTCACTCATGTGGGGATCGTAGCGGGGCTGCGAACGCCCTGTCTCGCCGAGGCAGGTCAACCGGCCGTGCCCCACCAATCGCCAGCGAGAATTCCCGTCGGAAAGACTATTTCGTCCATTGGGCCAGCGACCGGCGCGCCATGGCTCGCCAGCTTCGACCAGGACTTCCCGTCCCAGGAACTCCACGTCTCACCGCTCAGTGACGCAACCTGGGCGTCCAAGCCGAGTGCGACGATCCTTGTCCCGTCCGCTGCGAGGGTGCCGTTCGGGTAGGTGCCACCCGGGATCGCGCGGCTGGTGAAGCTGCCGACCGGAGAGTAACCATTCAGCATCTGCCACGTCATGCCGTTATCCGAGCGCCACCATTGCGCCGCTCCGCCTTCCCCGGGTACGTATCCGGTCGCCATGAGCCCACTGCGCCCCACGAGGACACGGTCCATTCCAGCCGGCCGGTCCGTCGTCATAGGCGCTGTTCCCGCGGCCCAGTGGATGCCATCCGCCGAGAACACAGGCTGAGAAGGCAGATCGCCGAGCGCAGTCGGTTGGGCCGCTGGACAGATCATCGTGAACAAGCCCATGCCGAACTCGGGGTCCTGGCACCAGAAGGCCGATGAAACCGACGGAACGACCACGGCTTTCCAGGTCACCCCGTCGGCCGAATAGGCAACTCCCGGTTTGTTCGAGTCAGTCGTGGAGGCGACTGCGCCCAGTGGACTTCCGCCGACGCCGGCCAGCTGCAATCCCGAAACCCCGATGGCGAGACCTCGATCGACCCAGCTCAGGCCGTCCGTAGTCGTCCACGCTTCGACGGTGCCCGCGGCGGAGGGGTAGCAGGGCCGCGGGATGACGGGGCAATCGGCAAAGCCGAAGACGAGCGCGACGAGCCCGATCGAGGTTTCGGCCACGGCGGTCATGTTGCCCGGCACATCCGACGACGGCTTCCAGAGGCGGCCGTCGGTCGATGTCCACAGCCCGGCGTCGCCGTATGCCACATAGCCGCCGCGCCAGTGGACCAGACCTCTTATCGACGAAAGGGGGCTATTCGCCGGCAGCTTTGTCCAGGCGATCGAGGCCCATATCTTGCCGGGCTCGATGCCGCTCGTCACGAACGACGGCCGCGGGTTCGACGTCGGGGACGACTCAGCGGTGTGGGCCGGCGTCGCGAGCGAACTCGGACTCGGATTTGCGCTCGGAGGAGGGGTTGGCAAGGGCGCACCCGAGCCGGTGGGGCTCGCCGGACTCGGCGCCTGAGACGTGACCGGTGCGCCGCAACCCACGAGAACGAGCGTTAGCAATCCTGCTGCCGCGAAAGCCGCCCTCATCGGATCTCCCCAGTTGCCACGCTGGTTGATGGACACGATGGAGACGAGCGAACCCGTTGCCTTGGAACGGGCATGTGGCCCCGACGAAAATCGACGTCCCGGGCAACGCAGCCACCCGTTTTGACCTCGAAGCGCCTCTGTATGGTTGTGGCCTTAGAACTTGGATCGCACACGAGGGCGGGCATGCCGACGGATACCTGCGGGCCGGAAGTCGGTTCGGCGGACGTCGAGCTCGCGGTCGCGCTCGAACAGCATCTCCCACTGCTCCTGGCATCCGCACGAGCGCTCATGCGCAACGAGTCGGACGCTCGCGACCTCGTCCAGACCACGTGCGAGATCGCCGCTCGCAGATATTGCGACCTGCGTGACCGGACCGCCGCCAGATCGTGGCTCCTGACGATTCAGGTCCACGAGGCGTTCCGGCTTCGTCGCCGGTTGAACCGAGCGATCCACTTCGGCGTCGTCGACCCAGCAATCCTTACGGGACCTGGACCGAGCGCGGACGCGCTTGCTTTGCGGATTGCCCTGGCGAAGCTTCCGCCGAGGGCCAGGACGGCGATCGTCCTCCACTACCTGGCCGACCTGCCGGTCGGCGAGGTCGCCCGGGTCATGAGGATCAGCGATAGCACCACGAAGGGACACCTGAAGGCAGGATTGGCCCGCCTTCGCGAGGAGCTCGGAGATGACTGAACGAGACGAGTCGAAGCTCGAGGGTCGAATTCGGATCGTCTTCATGGAGGAGCTGAGCCTCGCGAGTGCGGACGCGGCCTCGTTTGAGATCAAGTCGCGGCGGTCACGGCCACCCCGTCACGCTGGTCGCGCCCTCTGGGCGCCTCTCGGCGGGGTCGTGGCGATCGCCGCGGTGGTGGCAGGGCTGGTCCTGGCGCAGGCGCGCGAGGCGGCCGTTTCCGGACCGTCGCCTTCATCGACTCAATCCGCCGCCGCGAGCCTGACCGTGCTCCCGACCGCCACCGTGCCGCCCAGCCTCTCGACCGCGACGCCGACCACCGCCGACGCGACGCTGCGGTACGACGACGGCATTCCGAAGGTCTGGGACGGTCAGCCCGTCATTCGCTGGGATAGAGCCCTCGCGATGCGCGCGACCGCGAAGGACGCGACACCGGTCCTCGTGGGCGCCTGGCTGAACGTCCCGGTCGGCGTCTTCTCCTGCCCGAACGATCCCGGTCCGGACCCCAGCGCTCCTGACTCCTGGGTCCGACGGGGTGGCTGCCAGTTCAACTACGTGAGCGCCGACGCCGGCGCGACGCCCACACCTCAGAGCGGAGTGACCACGTTCCGCTTCTACCAGGGCAACCTGGCCACCGGACCGGCCATCATGCGCATCCACATCCACGACCCTCGCGCCACGGAGTGCGGTCATCAGAGATCGATCTGCGACGACATGATCGTCGTCGACGACGTTCTCTGGACCGGCGACGCGGCTACGGCTCCCCACCCGCTGACCGTGGCGGACGTGATAGCCGCCACGCGCGCGGCCAGTCCCGCAAGCGGGCTTCGCGCCCCGGCGTCCGATGTATGGGGGTGCGGAGCCTCCGCCACGGACGGTCTGATGATGTGTCCTCCGATGACGCCCGGCGTTCAATACGCGTCGCCCATCGCGGGCGCCGCTGTCCTGCCTTCGTCCGAAGCGCTGACGCGTGCCCTGCCGACCCTCCAGCCAGGGGTGGCCGGGGCAGTGCAGCCATCAGCGGTCGACTGGACCGAAGGCGGGTCGTTCGGCAGCTGGGATTACCGGCGCCTGGTCGTCGACAACGTGATGATCCTGGTCCGAACCAGCGTCGGCCATCCGTCAGGGTCCGACGTGCAGTTCCTTCAGATGCTCGTTGCGGCCCTCAAGTCTCAGGAGGCAGCGTCTGGGACCGCTCCATAGCGGCGCCGAATCGAAAGGCGCCCCGGAGGGCGCCCTTCGTGCTTCTACCAGGAAACGAGCTACTTGGCGACGGCGGCCTTGAGGGCTTCCGGCATGGGCTTGTGGTACTCAACCGGCTTGACGTACTTCTCGACGAGCGCGCGGCTCCCCGGGGTGCCGAGCTGCTTGAAGAGGAAGTCGATCTTGACGGCCTGCGAAGCGAGGATCTGATCCTTGGTCGGCAGATCCCAGAGCTGGCGCTTGAACGGGCCGATGGCCTTCTTGCGCGAGGTGTAGACGAACTGGATGTCCGTCTGGCCGGGCTTGCGCTCGTCGGCGGCGTTCTCGAAGCACCACGTCTCGATCGCCTTGTGCAGCTCGGCCGGGAAGGCCGGGTGCTCGTACAGGGCGTTCTGGAAGCCGGTGGCGAGATGGATCTCGGCGCAACCGGTGGGCGGGAACTTGTGGAACATGTCCTCCGGCAGGGTGCTGGCGCCGTGCTGGACCGCGCCGGAGAGTCCGTACTCGCGAGCTACCTTGGAGAGCTCGGCCAGGACGTTGAAGTCGAGGGCGACTTCGGCGACGCCGCCATCGGCGAGGGGGGTGCCGCCGTGGCTGGTGCCGGTCTGGACGGAGACCTTCGACAGGCCGATCGCGCCCTTCGCGCGTGCATCGAGCTCGCGTCGGTAGCCGTCGAGATAGGCCTTGAGCTCGGCAGGAGTGGAGTTCTTCTTGCCGACTTCGCCGATCTCGCCGCCGACGCTGACGGTCACGCCGTCGACCTCGAGCGAGCGGATCAGGGCCGTCAGCTCGGCGGCACGCATGTAGTTCTGGTGCTGCTGGGCGTCGAGCGTCTCCGGGCCGAGATCGACGAGCGTGGAGCTGTCGATGTCGATGTTGCGGTACCCGGCGGCGATGGCGTCGCGGCAGGCCTTGCGGATCTCTTCGGTGACCTTCTCCGCGTCCGCCGCGTACTTCTTGGCGTTGAACTGGTAGTGGTCGCCCTGGATGAAGACGGGTCCCTTCCAGCCGGCCGCGATGGCGCCCGCGAGAACGCTCGTGGCGTATTCGAAGACGCGCTGGTAGGTGTAGGTCTGCTCGGACCGGGCGAGCTCGAAGATGACCGCCGCGCTGTCGTTCTTCCTGGCCGTCTCGAGGATGACGCGGGCCATGTCGAACGTCTGGGCGCGAAGGTTGATCGCCGGAACGGTCATTCCCTCGTACTCGCCGCGCGAGCGTGCCTTGTAGAGCTCCTGGATGCTGGCCGAACGGGCTCCGACGGCCTGGCTGGCTTCCCAGACGATCCAGCGGGCGGCCTCGACGGTGGCCTCGTCCTCGCTGAACGTGGCGGTCCAGGCAAGGTCGTGGGCGCCGCGGGTGCGGAGCGCGTTCTCGTCGACCACGACGAGCTTGTCGCCGTCGACGCGGACGATGCCGTCGAGGGCGGCGAGGAGCTCCTTGACGGAGCCGGCAACCTGGGGCATGCGATTCTCTCCTGAATGCCCGGCATTCCGACACTCGCCCTTGCGGCGCAGGCCGATGCCAGGAGTGGGTCCATGGAATGGCTCTCGCATGGTACACGTCCGGCCGGGGCGGCTGCCGTGCCGCATGGACCTTCGAGCGACGCCGACCGGACGCCCCGGGGCGGGCCCGTCGGACCGAACGAACCGGCCGTGGCGCAGCCCGCCGGCACGATCGTCCCCGTTGATGCCGTCCCGATGGCGGCCGCCGGGGCTACCCCGCCAGCCGATCCTCCTCCGCCCGGTCCAGGATCGACCTGACTCGGGTCAGCAGCTCCTCCGGCTCGTAGGGTTTCTCGATCAGGTCGATGCCGGGGGGTAGCTCACCAGCTCGAGACATCGCTTCGCCCGAGTAGCCGGAGGCATATAGCACCGCTGCCTCCGGATGGATCGGTCGGGCCGAATCGACGAGCACCGGGCCGCGCTTGTCGGGCAGCATGACGTCCACGAGGAAAAGGTCTATCCGCTCGAAATGCCCGCGCAGCAGGCTCAGCGCGGCGCCGGCGGAGTCCGCGAGCAGAACTCGATAGCCGTTGAGACTGAGGATGCGGAAGCCCAGGGCGGCGACCGCCGGGTCGTCCTCGACCAGAAGGATCGTCTCGTTCCCGCCGGGTGGCGGCAGCACCTGAGGCTGGGCGGCGACTCCGGAGGTGGCGACCGCCTCCGGAAGCCTGATCTCGATCGTCGTGCCGCGACCGGGCTCTGAACTGAGGCTGACCTGGCCCCCGGACTGGATCACGAACCCCTTGACCATGGCCAGGCCCAGGCCCGTGCCCGAGCCTACCGGCTTGGTGGTGTAGAACGGGTCGAATACTTTCGACTGGGCCTCGGCCGGGATGCCCGATCCGGCGTCGACGACGCTGATGCAGATCCATCGCTGCCCGGGCTCCGAGGCGTCCGCGAGCTCGGCGCGAGTCGAGATAGTGACGATCCCACCGTCCGGCATCGCGTCCCGCGCGTTCGTCGCCAGGTTCACGATCGCTCGCTCGAGGCCGCCCGGGTCCACGCGTACGAGAGCCTGAGGCGTGTCCGCCTCGATCACGAGTGAGACCGCGGGGCCGAGCAGGCTGACGACCACCGGCTTGACCGAAACGAGCAGCTCGTTGACGTCGATGGTCTGCGGCTTGAGAAGCGAGCGGCGGGAGTACGCGAGCAGCTCCCGGGTGAGGTCGGCGGCGCGGCGTGAAGCCTGCAGGATCGTCTCCGCGCCGACGCGCGTCTCCTCCTCGCTTGTGCTCGAGGCGATCAATGAAGCAAAGCCACCGATCGCGGTGAGGCTGTTGTTGAAGTCGTGGGCTACGCCTCCCGCCAGCCGGCCGATCGCCTCCATCTGCTGGGCTTCGCGAAGCTTCTCTTCCATCGCGTGGATTGCGGTGACGTCGCGAGCCTGCACGGAGACAGCCATGGGCCGATCGTCTCGGTCCCGGACCGTGCCCACGTAGAACCGTGCCAGGACTGTCTGACCGTCCTTGCGCACCAGCTGAACGAGTCGGTGCTCGGGCGGCTCCCCGCGAGCGGCCCGGACGAACAGCCGGCCGATGGTCCAGCGATCTCGAGCCAGGAAGACCGGCGGGATGGGTTTTCCGAGCACCTCTTCCTCGGTCCAGCCGAGCAGCTCCGCGGCCGCCGGGTTCCAGAGCTGGACGGTGCGATCGAGCGTCAGGACCGCGGCCGCGAGCGGAGAGCCCACGACCAGGTTGGAAACCAGCTCCTGGTTGCGCCGCCTTTCTTCCGCCGCGGCCTCCATCGCCGTGATGTCTTCCGCGAGGCTGGCCAGGCCGATGAATGCCCCGTCCGGCCCGCGCCGATGCACGTGGCTCCAGCGCATGATCCGGACCTCGCCCGAACGCGTGAGGATCGGGCTCTGGCGGCGATGGGCCATCTCGCGCTCGCCCGCCACCACGTGCCGGAAGTTCTCCCGGGCCTGCTCCCTCCTCTCGGGCGTGGCGAACGTGTCCCACCAGTCCTTGCCGATGATCTCGTCTCGCGTCCAGCCCGTCAGCCGCAGCGCGTAGTCGTTGATGAAGTCGATCCGGGAATCGCGGCCGACATTGACGCCGAACAGCTCCACTCCCTTGATGAGGTCACGAGCCTGGGACTCGGCAACCGCAAGAGCTTCGAGAGCACTCATCCGGGCCGCTTCGAGATGCCATAGGGCCGCCAGTGCAAACGCGTCTACGACCATGAAAGCCGTCATGCCCGCGGCCGTCTGTCCGAATCCCTGGGTCGGGATTCGACCCACCGCGAGGCCGAAGCCGACCGTGCCGGCGAGCCATGCCGCGGCATAGACGATCGGCAGCTGCTTGGGAGGTACGAGGCGCGCCCCGAAACTCACGGCTATCAGCGGCACGGCGATCACGAACGGGAGCGTGATCAGAGGCCCCGTTCCAAGCAGCGCGGACTCGAGGTCGATCAGGCCGACGGCAGCTACGAGCAGGTAGCCGCGGCGCCCGCGGCTCGCAGTCACGACGACGAGGATGACGAGCGGCACGACGACGCCGAACACTATCTGGAGTGGTGTTCGCTCAGCTGGGGAGTACGAAAGGAATCCCCACGTGCCGCCGGCCATGCTGAGGGCAATGACCGCGATGCTCGCGAAGTAGAGACGTCGGCTCAGGACCATGGATCCCGCCGGCGGTCGGGCGCCACCTGATCAGCCTCGCGTAGCCTGCCCTCGGGATGAGATTCCCGGCCATGGTAGCAACGGGCCGACGCTCACCTCATCCCTCAAGTTGGGGAGATTGAGCCGCGCGTTGCCGCGGCCCACCGGTCGATTGGGGCGGCCCGATCAGGCGGCTACCGCGTCGAACAGCTCCGAGGCAACGAACAGGTCCGCACCGGCGATGTTGGTCGCGATCGGCACGTTGTGAACGTTGCAGACCCGCATGACCGTCTGGATGTCCGGATCGTGCGGGTGCGACGTCAGCGGATCGACCAGAAAGATGACGGCACGCACACGACCCTCGGCGACCATCGCCGCGATCTGGGCGTCGCCGCCGTGGGGTCCGGATCGGACGCGCTCGCATTCGAGACCGACCTTCTCGATGAGCAGGGTCCCGGTGGTTTCGGTCGCGACCAGATCGAAGGTGGCGAGGCGGTCGCGGTTGTAGGTGGCAAAAGCGACCATGTCGGCCTTGCGACCGTCATGGGCAATCAGAGCGATCATGTTCTTGTGAGCTTGCATGGTTTCTCCTGATCGTCGCGGCTCCCCGATTTCCGCGACTTGAGCGAGTGGGCAGGATAGGATCCCCGGCCTCGTCGTGCGATTAACGCGACGTTGTCTTTTGGTGACAGGGGATGGCAGGGAGCACATCTCCCGCTCCGGAGGACCGCGATGGCCTGTCATCATCGGGACGAACAAGCACACGACGCGGGACGGTCATGGGGACCGATGGAGCGGTTGGAGACGAGCACCGCCGGAAGCCTGTGACGGCTCCCGGCTCAGTCTACCTCAACTCAGGGCCTTGACGGCCTCACGCTCGATGGCGAGTCCCCTGGCGTGGCGGGCGAAGAACTCCGCAAATCCCGCGACGTCCCGTGGCTCGGGGTGGACGGGTCTGCCGATGCTCTCGTTGATGAGCCCGTCCAGGTAGTCGGGCAGCGACTGTCCGGCGTCGGCGCGAAGCATGTACGCGGCAAGCACGGCCATCCCCCAGGCACCGCCCTCGCCCGCGGTGGCCGGGATGCTGACGGGGACGTTGAGAGCGGCCGCCATCATCCGCTGGCCCGTGTCGCCGCCCTTGAAGAAGCCGCCGTGGCCGCGGATCTCCTCGACGACCACGCCCTCCTCGACGGTGAGGATGTTCAGGCCGGTTCGCAAAGCGCAGAGGGAGGCGAAGTACATCGCCCGCATGAAGTTCTCCAGGGTGAACTTGCCGCTCTGGTCCCGCGCGAAGAGCGGCCGACCCTCGGTGAAGCCGGTCAGATGCTCGCCGGAGATGTAGTTGATGGCCAGAAGACCGCCTGCGTCCGGGTCTGCCTTCGCCGCCAGCGGCAGGAGCTTGCCGTACAGATCGTCGACGCTCGGATCCACGCCGAGGGCCCTGGCCACCTGGCCGAATAGGGCGATCCAGGCGTCGAGGTCGGAGGAACCGTTGTTGGAGTGGGCCATGGCCACGGGCTTCCCGTCGGGCGTGACCACGATGTCGATCTCCTCGTGGACGCGCGACAGGCTCTTCTCCAGCACGATCATGGCGAAGACCGAGGTGCCGGCGGAGACGTTGCCCGAGCGCGGCCGAACCGCATTGGTCGCGACCATTCCGGTGCCCGCGTCGCCCTCGGGTGGGCAGAGCGGGATTCCCGCCGGGAGCCTGCCGGATGGGTCGAGCAGCTTCGCCCCTTCCGCTGTGAGCTTGCCGGCCGGGCGGCCGGCAGGCAGGACGGTGGGGAGTATGTCCCGGAGCCGCCAACCGAGCTTGCGCGGGGCGATGAGGGCGTCGAACTTCGCCATGCGCCCGGCGTCCCAGTCACGGCTGAGCGGGTCGATGGGGAACATTCCGGAGGCTTCGCCGATGCCCATCATGTGCTCGCCCGTCAGTCTCCAGTGGACATAGCCCGCCAGCGTGGTGAGGTGAGCGATCTGCGTCACGTGCGGCTGCTCGTCGAGGATCGACTGATACAGGTGGGCGATGCTCCAGCGCTGCGGCACGGCAAAGTCGAGGAGCGGGGTCAGCTCGCCGCAGGCCCTGCCGGTGATGTTGTTCCGCCAGGTCCGGAACGGCACCAGCAACTGCCCATCCGCGTCCAGAGCCACATACCCGTGCATCATGCCGCTGAAGCCGATGGCCGCAACGGTCGCCAGCTCCACCGAATAGCGCGCCCGCACGTCCTTCACGAGCGACGCGTAGCAGTCCGCAAGGCCCTTCCAGACGTCGTCCAGGTGATACGTCCAGACGCCGTCCTCGAGCTGGTTCTCCCAGGCATAAGAGCCGGCAGCCAGGGGCGTCGTGTCGGGAGCGATGAGGGAGGCCTTGATGCGAGTCGAGCCGAACTCGATTCCGAGAACGGCGTTACCTGACCGCACAAGCTCTGCCGCGCGGTCCTGTTGCTGGTTCACCGCATCCTCCTCGGCGTCTGCCGACCGCGCCTGCCCGTCGCCGATCTCCCGCGCGGGACTGGCGGCCGCACCTCAATGATCCTTCTGTCCGTAGTAAGCGCTCGGCCCATGCTTGCGCAAGTAATGTCGATCGATCAGATAGTCCGGCACGGGCTTCGCGGTCGGGTTCAGTCTGATCGTCTCGCTGGCCATCGCCGCCACGGCCTCGAGCGCGACCGCGTTGGCGGCGGCGTCGGGCGCGTCGTGGCCCCAGGTGAAAGGACCATGTGAAGCGACGAGTATGCCCGGCATCTCGACCGGACCGAGGCCGAGGGAAGTGATGGTTTCCAGGATCACTTCCCCGGTCTCGGCTTCGTAGCTGCCTTCGACTTCATCCCGAAGGAGTGGACGAGTCACCGGCACGGCCCCATGGAAATGGTCAGCGTGTGTCGTGCCGAAGGGAGGTATGGAACGGCCTGCCTGGGCCCATGAGGTTGCCCAGCGAGAATGAGTGTGAACGACCCCTCCGATCTCGGGGAACGCTCGATAGAGGCGGAGATGGGTCGGAGTGTCTGAGGACGGCCGCAGGTCTCCTGCCACCACGCGGCCGTCCTCGATGGACACGACGACGAGATCCTCCGAGCGAAGGCGGTCATATGGCACGCCGCTCGGCTTGATGACCATCACCCCCGCGACGCGATCCACCCCGCTTGCGTTGCCCCATGAAAGGGTTACGAGCCCGGACTTGACGAGGGCGAGATTGGCCAGGAGCACCTGCTCGCGAAGCTCGGCCAACGATTGCGACGGCATGGATTCCTCGGGCACCGGCGCGGGACTCACCTGGCTAGAAGCCTCGCGCGAGTCGGTAATACGCCTGGTTCCAGCGTAGCTCGTTTTTGAAGGTGCGCATGCGAGTGTCCGAGTCGATCAGGACGAACTCCAGCTTTGCCATCTCGGCGAAGTCAGCCATGACCTCCACGTCGATCGCCCGGGTCAGCACGGTGTGATGGGCCCCGCCGGCGGTCAGCCAGGCTTCGGCCGATGTTCGCAGATCCGGCCGGGGCTGCCAGACGGCCCGGGCGACGGGCAGGCGCGGGAGCGGCTCGCCTTCGACGAGGTCGATCTGGTTGGCCAGGATCCGGAAGCGATCGCCGAGGTCCACCATGCAGGCCACCCAGGCCGGACCGGTACCGGCGTCGAAGACCAGGCGAACTGGGTCGGGTTTGCCGCCAATGGACAGCGGGTGGATCTCGCAGCGCGGCTTGCCATCGGCAATGCTCGGGCAGACCTCGAGCATGTGAGCGCCAAGCACCTTTTGCCCGCTCGGGTTGAGGTGGTACGTGTAGTCCTCCATGAAGGAGGTTCCGCCCGGAAGGCCGGCCGTCATCACCTTGACCAGCCGGACCAGGATCGCGCTCTTCCAGTCCCCCTCGGCCCCGAAACCGTAGCCCTCGGACATGAGCCGCTGGACGGCCAGGCCCGGCAGGTGCGGGATCCCGACGAGATCCTCGAAGGTGTCCGTGAAGGCGCCCGCTCCACGGGCGTCGAGGAACGCCCGCAGACCTGCCTCGATCCGCGCCGCATCCTGCAGGCTCGAGTGGTACTCGCCGCCGGGCAGGAGCTTGGGCTCCACCGAATACTCGGCCCGGTAGGTTTCCACGAGATCCGTGACGGCCTTCTCCGGCACGGCCGCGATGGCCGCCGCCAGCTCCCCTACTCCGTAGCCGTTTATCGATGCGCCGAGCCGAACCTGGGCTTCGACCTTGTCTCCTTCGGTCACGGCGACGTCGCGCATGTTGTCGCCCAGGCGGGCAACCTTCAGGTGTCGAGCTTCACGCAGGGCACAGGCCGCACGCGTCCAGCCGGCGATCCGATCGACCACGTACGGGTCCTGCCAGTGGCCCACAACGGTCTTGCGTGCCACGCCCAGCCGGGTCTCGATGAACCCGAATTCACGGTCGCCGTGCGCGGACTGGTTGAGGTTCATGAAGTCCATGTCGATCTCGCCCCAGGGGAGATCGCGGTTGTACTGCGTGTGAAGGTGCAGCAGCGGCTTGGCAAGTGCCTGGAGACCGGCTATCCACATCTTGGCCGGCGAGAAGGTGTGCATCCAGGCGATGACACCCACGCAGGCGTCCGCGGAATTGGCCTCGCGGCACGTGGCCAGGATGCTCTCGGCGGACTTCACCACAGGCTTGAAGACGACCCGAACCGGCATCGCCTCGGCCGCGTCGAGCGCGGCGGCGACCCGCTCGGAATCCACGGCAACCTGGCGCAGCGTCTCCTCGCCGTACAGATCCTGACTGCCGGTGAGGAACCAGACCTCGAACGCGCCCAACGATTTCACTCGCCTTGCTCCGATCGCTTCCACCTCGTGGCGGCTGCCTCTCGACGTCCGCCACGAGACCACGCGCTACTGGGCCAGGGCGACTCAGAGCCGCCTGGCGACTGGCTTGGCTACTTGTCCGTGATGTCGATCACGTGATCGACGAAGTACTTCTGCTGCTTCGTCTCGAGCGGCAGCAGAACGTAGAGACCGCTGACGTCCGCCGGTACGGCAACCTTGGTCGTCCAGTCTGCCTTACCGCCGCCCGAGGGCGTGATCGGCGGGGTCTCCAGGTGCGGGCTCTGATAGAACCCGTACAGGATCCCGTCGCTGCCGATCACGGGAGGCAGGCCGATGTGGACGTACGCCGGGTATTCGCCCGGGTTCGTGCTCTGCCATGAGAGCTCGATCCCCTGGTCGGTCCTCTTGACGTCCGTCAGCTGCACGGTGCAGTTGTTGATGCCGGCAAGAACCGCATCCGACTTGGTAATCAGTTTGTCTACCGTGCTCGCCACCGGGTACTTGGTGTCGGTCACGACCGTGGCGAGGTCCAGGGTCATCGAGTCGCCGATGTACTTGGACGGGGTGTAGTAGTTGAACGGGCCCTGGATGTATCTGTAGTCGATCCGTAGCTTGGATGCCGCGGATTTGGCAACTCCGTCGCATTCGACGTAGATGGGCTGGACCGCAGGTTTGGCCACGGTCCCGCCGGTGTAGCCCTTCATGACGAACCCGGGCGGCAGGTACCACCCGCCGTCGTTGACGAAGACCGCCGTGCCGACGAATACCCTGGAGCAGGTAGTGCTCTTGCCCGCGGAGTCCGTCACGCTGGCTTTGCTGGAGGCCACGTCCATGGCGCTCCAGTCGCCGGTCTTGTTGACGATCGACAGATCGACGTGGAGGCTCCCGCTGGCCTCGGACACGTTCGTCACGATCCCCGCCCAGCCTTCGTTGGCCACGTTGGGCGTGGCCGTCGAGAAATCGATGGGCGGGACTATGTAGTCGCAGCCGGTTCCGACCAGCCCGAGGATGGCCACCAGAAAGGCAACCTTGCGGAGGTTCATAAGGGCAACGTCTCTCATGGCTGACTAAGGCCTGGCCACGGCTGCCGTAAGGGCGCCGCTCATGATCCAGTAGTTCGCGGGTGCGTCTGTCCCCCCGTCTACCGCGTCTACGGTCTTGGTTTGCCCCTGGTACGTGACGGTCGTGGAGTATCGATAACAAGCCAGGCAGGGCGTATGCGAGGTGGTGTAGAAGTTGGGCGTGAAGAAGCCGAGGTCGTTTATCTGCTTGAGCAAGGTGTCGACCTTGGCCGTCCCTATCTGGGTCTCCTTGGTGTCGCCGCCGCCGAAGTCGGAAACGACTTTGCCATCGGCGTAGATGGCGTAAAGCTGATCCACGCAGGAAGTGCTGCCGTTGCGCTCGAGAACGATGACCGCACCGCCGTCGGACAGCGATTTTGCCTGCTGAGGCCGCATGTCCTGGAGAGTGCAGGTCAGTGTGGCTTGCTTGGGGAAGACGAACGGGAAGACGACGTTCACGGTCGCCATTGCCGCGATTGCGATGGCGCCCAGGGCGGCAACCCGCCGGGTGCCCTTCCGCTTGTACCAGACAGCTCGTGGTCGCGGCCGGCCGTGGCCCCCGGCCTTGGCCCGGGCCAGCGCCGCGGCGTTCCAGGAGGCGACGAGGCTCTGGATGCCGATGAATATGAGCATGAGGCCGCCGATGAAGATGTAGACCCACCACGAGCTCAGCTGGCCGTTGTACTGGATCATGCTCTGGATCAGCGAGGTGATCAGCACGCCGACGAGCGCACCTATCAGGTAGCCCTCGCCGCCGGTCAGGGCGATGCCGCCGATGACCACCGCGGCGATCGTCGTCATCTCGAAGCCGGTGCCGTGCGTCCCGCGGCCGGACATTACGTAGATGCTGTACAGGATCCCGGCCACCGCCGAGCAGAAACCGCTGAACGTGTAGACGAGAACCTTCGTGCGGTTCACCGCCAGACCCATCATCCGGGCCGAGACCTCGTTGGCGCCGTTGCCACCGCCCATTGCGTAGACGGTGCGCCCGAACCGCGTGAAATGCGCCAGATAGAGGCCGAAGGCGAAGATGAGGAGCGCGACAACCACCAGATACGTGATGTAGTCGCCGCGCTTGGTGACCGGATCCGCGAGCCCCGGGATCAGGATCTTGGTCTGGCCAAGGGTCGTGTACGTCGCGTTGTTGATGCGGACCTCGGCGTCGCTGATGACATAGCACAGGCCGCGCGCCAGCCACATGCCGGCGAGAGTGGCGATGAAGGGCTGAACCTTGAGATACGTGATGAACCAGCCCATCACGACGCCGAAAATGGTCCCCACCAGGAGCACGATCGGAAATACCACCCACGGGCTCCAGCCCATGTAGAGCAGCGAGGCCGCGACCACGGTGGACAGGGCCAGGATGCCGCTGACCGAAAGGTCGATCCCGCCGGAGAGGATCACGAAGCTCTCGCCGACGACGGTGACGATCAGGAACGGAGCCGCGTCGAAGAGATTGAAGAAGGCCTGGCCATCCTGCATCGCCGGATAGGACAGGTAGCCGTAGAGGTAGACGATCAGGAAGAGCGCGATCGTCGAGCCGAGCGGCACGAACTTGCGGTTCCGGTCGACCGCCCTGGACAGCACGGCCCTCAGCCGCGTGCCTCGGGCGGCGGGCGCCACCTCGAGGTTTGGGGCGATGGCGCTCATTGAGCGACCTCCTCGAGGGTGGAGCCACCGCGGCCCCTGAAGCCTGGGATCGAGATGTTCCCGAGTCCGCGCGTGAAGTTCTTGACCTGTTCGGCGTAGAGCAGGACGACGGCAATGACAACGAGGGCTTTGACCGCCGTGATCGCGCTCGCCGGCACGCCGAACGACAGCGTGGACGTGATCATGGTCTGGAGGACGAGTGCGCCGATCGCGCTGCCCATCAGTGAGAAGCGCCCGCCGGCGCCCAGCAGGGTGCCGCCGATGACGACTGCGAGGATCGCGTCGAGCTCACTGTTTAGCCCGATCTGGTTCGCGTCGGACGTTCTGATGTTCGAGGTCACGATCAGCCCCGCGATCCCGGCGCAGAAGCCGCAGAACGCGTAGGCGAAAAGCTTGACCTTCTTCTCGTCGATACCGCTGTAGTAGCTCGAACGGAAGTTGATGCCGACCGATTGGACGAACAAACCTATGGGTGTCCGCCAGGCTATGAGCCACGCGACGACGAATAACGCCAGGGCCACGTACAGGGCGAACGGAAAGACGATGTAGCCGTTGCCGATGAAGGCGTACGTGTCGTTGAAGATGATGATCTGGATGGCGTTGGTGATGAGCTGGGCGATGCCGCGGCCCGCGATCATCAGCACGAGGGTCGCGACCATCGGCTGGATCCGGCCGTAGGAGACGAGCACCCCGTTCCACAAACCACAGAGCGTCGCGACGATGAGCGGCACGATGATGACCAGGGGCAGGGGCATCCACGTGTACTGCGGGTTGTTGATGAACAGCTTGGGGTCGGCGAGGTTCATCCCCACGATCGTCGGGTTCATCATGATCGCGGCGACCGAAGCGCTGATGGCCATGACCGCGCCCACTGAGAGGTCGACACCGCCGGTGGCGATGACGAGAGTCATGCCCATGGCCAGGATCATGGTCGGCGACCCGTGGACCAGGATGTCGATCAGGTTCCCGTAGAGGTGGCCGTCCTTGAACTCGAGCGTGAAGAAGCCCGGTCGGAAGATCGCGTCGACCAGCAACATGAGGAGCAACGCGACAGTCGGCAGGAACAGCATGCTGTCCGTGAGCCGGGCCCAGATCCTCCGATTTCCTTTCATGACTCACTTCCCGCGATCGCCTGCATGATCTCCTTCTCGTCGACCTTCCCTGAGAACTCCATGACCTTCTCGCGGTCACGCATCACGACGATCCGATGGCTGGTCCGGAGAACCTCGTCGAGCTCGGACGAGATGAAAACGCAAGAGGTCCCTTCTTCAGCCAGAGAAAGGACGAGCTTCTGTATGTCCGCCTTGGTGCCCACGTCGATGCCCCTGGTGGGCTCGTCGAGGATCAGGAGCTTGGGGTGGGCGGCCAGCCAGCGGGCCAGGATCACCTTCTGCTGATTGCCGCCGCTCAGGTTCTTGACCTGCTGGTCCGCGGTGGGGGTGCTGATGTTCAGCAGCTTGATGTAGCGGTCGGCGATCTCCATCTGCCGCTTCTTGCCGATCCGCCTGAACCAGCCCTGCCTCGCCTGCAGCGCCAGGACGATGTTCTCCCGGACGGTCAGGTCGCCGACGATGCCCTCGACTTTGCGGTCCTCCGGGCACAGAGCCACGCCACGCTCGATGGAGGCGGCCGGCGAGAAGTCGTCCACGACCTTGCCGTCCATCACGAGCTGGCCCGAGTCGGGTCGATCGACCCCGAAGAGCAGGTTCGCGACTTCCGTCCGCCCCGAGCCGAGCAGTCCGGCGAGCCCCACCACCTCGCCCGCGTGCAGCTTCAGGTCGAACGGATCGACTGAGTTCGACAGACCGAGCTCTTTGGCCTCTATCAGCGTCTCCGCGGAGATGTGCAGGCTCGACTCGATCTTGTGGGCCGTCATGTCGTCGAGGTCGGTGATGCTCCGCCCCAGCATCAACCGGATGAGCTCGAGCCGGGACAGCGAGTTCGTCTCGTACGTTCCCACCAGCGTGCCGTTCCGCAGAACGGTGACCCGGTCCGTCACCCCGTAGACCTGGTCCAGGAAGTGGGTGATGAAGACGATCGCGATGCCCTCGCTCTTGAGCTTCCGCATCACCTTGAACAGCTGATCGGTCTCGTGCTGAGTCAGGCTCGAGGTCGGCTCATCGAGGATCAGGACCTTGGCGTTCGATATCACGAGCGCCCGTGCGATGGCCGCCATCTGCTGGATCGCGACGGAGTACGAGCCGAGGGTTCGAGTCACGTCGATGTCGACGTCCAGCTCGCGAAGGTATTCCGCCGCGCGCTTGTTCAGGGAATTCCAGTCCACGCTGCCGAGGCGCGAAGGCTGGCGCCCGATCAGGATGTTCTCCGCAACCGTCAGGTTGGGGCACAGGTTGACTTCCTGGTAGACCGTGCTGATCCCCATCTCCTGCGCGTGGAGCGGGTTGCGAATCGAGACGGTCTTGCCATCGACTTCGATCGTCCCGCGGTCCGCCCGATCCACACCGGTCAGGATCTTGATCAGGGTGGACTTGCCGGCTCCGTTTTCCCCTACCAGCGCATGGATCTCGCCTGTGGCCAGGGAGAAGTCCACGTTCTGGAGCGCGTGCACGCCCGGGAAGGACTTGTCTATGCCCTTCATTACTACGATGTCGCGGCTCGAGTCTGGCATGAAGTCACCGTCTGGAGCCGTCGGCCCGGGCATGGGGGCGACCGGAACGAGGGCTGGGTCTGGTAGATGAGGCTGCGGCGAGGACGCCTGGAGGTGCGATGAGGAGAAGCTGGTGCCACTCCTCCTCATCGCCCTGTGAATCAGGCGCCGGCGGAGGGCCGGACGCCCGATTCGTGACTAGTACTTGCGGGTGTCGAGGATCGACTGAAGGGTCGCCGCGCCCTGGGCGGCGAAGAACTCGCCTTCCTGGGAGGGAACCCACTTCGGAACGCTGTTGTCGCCGTTGAGGGCCTTGAGGGCCGCTTCGTAGACCTGGGGGGCCAGAAGCGGGTTGCACTCGATGTCGGCACCGAGCTTGCCGCTGATGAGGTACTTGAAGCCGTTTGCCGTGGCGTCGAAGCCGACGACCTGGATGTCCTTGCCGGGCGTCAGGCCGGCAGCCTCGATGGCCTGGATGGCAGCAATGGCCAGCTCGTCGTTGTGCGCGTAGACGCCCTGGATGTCCTTGCTGTTCTTCAGATAGGCTTCCATGATCGCCTTGCCCTGGACGGGATCCCAACCCGGGGCAGACTGGGTGGCGGTGACGGTGATGCCGCAGTCACCCATCTTCTCGCGGAAGCCCTTGGCGCGGTCGATCGCCGCGGAGGCAGCCTGGTCGCCACCGATCTCGACGACCTTCTTGCCCGTGCTGTTCTTCAGGAGATCGCACATCGCCTTGGCGCCCTTCTGGCCCTCGGCGTTGAAGTCGGACCCGATGTACGTGTAGTACAGGCTCGAGTCGGCCTCGATGCGGCGGTCTTCAAGGACGACGACCTTGCCGGCGGCCTTGGCCTGCTTGAGAACGTCGTCGTAGCCGGTGGTGCCGACTGCGGCGAGAACGATGACGTTGACCTGGGGATCCTGGATGAACTGGTTGAAGGCCGTGATCTGGTTCTCGATCTTGTTCTGCGAATCGTAGAACTTGAGGGTGATGCCCTTGGACTTGGCGTCTTCGTTGAAGGACGAGGTGTTGGCCGCGCGCCAGCCGGACTCAGAACCGGTCTGGATGAACCCGACCGTCATGTCCTTGTACGTGTAGGTCTTGGCGGTGGCTGGGGGGGTGGCTGCACTCGCCGAGCAGCCGGCCAGAAGGGCCGTAACTGCGATCGCCGCGGCGATCCGGATAGTCCGAGAGTTGGTCATCTGGTGGTCTCTCCGTGTCTGGGGCAGTTGTGGCGGTGTCCTGCACTCATCTGGCTGAGGCAGACCCGTGCTGCCTCGCTGCCCGTCTCTCCACTGACTCGTGCGGTATCTCGCCTCCATCGCGGGTCAACTGGCGCCTAGGGTCATCCACACCTCCTCGGTCGCGACAGGCAGGGCCGTACGCTCGCAAGCGGTCGCGGTCAGGGCTGGGGCCCGAATCCAGGGTCTCCACAAGGCTGGACTCGCACTCCGACCCGCCATGGACGTGCCGTATGACGAAGACCGGTCTATCAGCCGCCAGCCACCTGGCTGTCTTCCCGGCTGGCCGGTGGCCTCACCCGATCTCGGCTATCCGTCCTCCGCCGCATCGAGGATCGCCGCCTCCCACGGCAGTCGCCTCGAAGCCGCCTCCGCTGCTGTTGCGTTCGCCGCTTCCCCGCCTTCGCAGATAAGAGCCTTTGCCTGGGGCTTCTCCGTTCCCCGGACTACTCATTGCGAGACGGTCCAACCGATGTTATCGTTCCCGGTAACGGTAACGGGAGCGGTAACAGGCTATCAGCGGCCGCACGCCGAGTCAATAGGCGAAAGACGGGCCCGGCCACCGCGCCCGCTCCCCGGGGCGCCGGCCCGGGCGAGTCGCGGACCGTGCGACCAGCCGCATGAAAACGAATGCATCGAACCTGTCGATGCGACAGAATCATCTGAGCGCGTCCGATCGCACAGGGAGGAGCACAGCGCCATGGCCAAGTCGAAGCGTCCGACCATCCGCGACGTCGCGGCGGCCGCCGGCGTCTCGACGCAGACCGTGTCGCGCGTCATCAACAACCGCCCTGACGTTGCGCCGGAGACCCTCGAACGCGTCCAGGAGGTGATCCGGGAGACCGGCTACGCCCCCAACATGCTCGCGCGGGGGCTGACCCAGGGCCGCAGCCATCAGCTCGGGGTCGTGGCGTACGGACTCGAGTACTTCGGCCCGTCACGCATAGTCGGCGCAATCGAGCGGACAGCGGCCGAAATGGGCTACGGCATCTCCCTCACGCTGATCCTCGACCCCGAGACGGTCGACGCCGACTCGATCCTGACGGGGCTGCGCGCCCGGCAGGTGGACGGCATCATCTGGGCCGTGCCCGAGGTCGGCGACAATCGGAGCTGGGCTCGATCCGGCGGTATCGACGGCAACGGCCCCGTGCTGCTGGTCGGCCCGATGAACGGCCGGAGCCAGTTCCCAACCGTCAGCATCGACAACGCCGCGATGGGGCGTCTCGCGACCCAGCACCTGCTCGACGGAGGCGCGCGGCATATCGGCATAGTCACCGGTCCGATGAGCTGGTGGGAGGCGCGGCAGCGTCTCGCCGGCTGGCGCGAAACCATCGAGGCCACCGGCCGCGAAGCCGAGGATTGCCTGATCGTCGAGGGTGACTGGACCGTGGCCTGCGGTGAGCAGGCACTGTACCGGCTTCTCGAGACCTGCCCCGACCTCGACGCCGTCTTCGCCAGCAACGACCAGATGGCCCTGGGCCTCATGCACGCGGCACACACGGTCGGCAGGCAGATCCCTGAGGACATTGCCGTGGTCGGCGTCGACAACATCGCCGAGTCGTCCCACTTCTGGCCCCCGCTCACGACCGTCAACCAGCCGCTCGCCGACGCCGGCGTGCTCGCCGTGCACACTATCGACGCCCTGATCGAACGGAGCAGGGAGACCCGGCGCGGCCTGGAGCCGGCGCCCGAGCAGATCGTGGTCGAGCCGGAGCTGATCGTCCGCGACAGCAGCCGGCTGGTGGAGCTGCGGAGCCGTCTGTCCGCCTCGATCTGAACTCCGGGTGATCCGAGAAACGTCACCTGACGTACTAACGGTTGACACGTCCGTCGTACTTCCGTACATTTCGCCGGGCTTACCGCCCGGTAGCAGCTAGTGAGGTAGCTCGGTGAACTGCATTCGCCTCAAGGCCACGGCAGGGACCGTTCTCGCGAACGGCAGCCCCGCTGTGTGCGGGAGATCTGTGCCCACCGAGTAGTTCCGGGGCGGTAGAACCGCCAGGACGAACCTCTGAGCCGTGGGCCAGATCTGGGCCCCGGCTTTTTTGATGCCCGTAGACCGAGTGTCCGGGCCGGCCGCGAGCCCCGTTCCCTTCCCACCTCGGCTCGCGGTCATTCCCTCGCCGCGAGCCACCTTCCGAAACGGAGGTGAGCCGATGAGCATCGCGGTCCTGGACAACAATCAATCGCCGGTCAGCAACAACGCTGACGC
>VFSW01000565.1_pt1 | contig 54744 bp, 48 predicted proteins | sample 5358111 | NCBI WGS metagenome assembly VFSW01 (sample SAMN11554181, study PRJNA540505) | mine drainage metagenome | isolation source: sediment from site ElyBrook_90M | place: USA: Ely Copper Mine, Vershire, VT | collected 2017
CGAAACGCTCGCGAGAGCTTGCCGGTTGACGCGAATGCCGGTTGACGCGAATGCCTTGGAAGCGTTGTCGTAGAGGGCTACATTATCCGTTAGTTACGCGTGTTGAGGAGTTCGGCCATGGCCCGCAGATCTACCCGCAAGACCGCCGGCAAGCCCGCCCGAGCCGCTTCCGCCCGAGCCGTTCCGCCGGCCACTGCATCGGCCCCCGCCAGTGACCGCGACAAAATCATTGCGGCCTTGCTGGCGCTTCTTGCCGACAATTCGTTCGAAACGATTGGCCTTACCGACGTGGCCGGCCACGCGGGCGTTTCGCTTGCACAGTTGCGCGGCGAATTTGCTTCCACACTCGCGATCGTCGCCGCTTATGTAAAGGCCACCGATCGCGCCGTGCTGGCCGAGGATTTGAGCGACATGGCCGAGGAACCCCCGCGGGAGCGCTTATTCGACGTGTTGATGCGCCGGCTTGAGGCGCTGGCGCCGCATCGCCAAGCGGTTCGGTCGCTGTTGCGCTCCGCCCGCCGCAATCCGCCGCTCGCGTTGGCGCTCAACGGGCTCGCCGTGCGCTCGCAACAATGGATGCTGGCAGCGGCCGGCATCGGTTCCTCAGGCCCCCACGGTATGATCCGCGCCCAAGGGCTGGCGATGCTGTTCGCCTCAGTGCTGCGTAGCTGGATCGACGATGAAGACCCCGGGCAGGCGCGCACCATGGCGGCGCTCGACCGGGCGCTCGCGCGCGGTCAGCGCTTCATCGGCTTCGTTGACGATCTCTGCTACATCCCCTCGCGCATCTGCCGCCTGGGCTCGCGGCGGCGGCGCTCCCGCAACGAAGACGATTCCGAGGAATCCGCCGCGGCCTAACTACCGTCCAAAACCGGGAATCGTTACGCATGAAGGCGATCGTCGTCGGCGGCGGCATCGGCGGTTTGTCGCTGGCGTTGGGTCTGCATCAGATCGGATTCGAGCCGCATGTGTTCGAATCCGCGCCGGTGTTCCAGTTTCCCGGCCTTGGAATCAACGTCCAACCGCATGCCGTGCGCGAGCTCACAGAGCTCGGTCTTGGCGGGCAACTCGCCGCCAATTCTGTCGCTACCGCCGAGCTCGCGTATTTCAACAAACACGGACAGCTCATCTGGTCGGAACCGCGCGGCCTGGCCGCCGGTTACAAGTGGCCGCAGCATTCGGTATCGCGCGGCGAGCTGCAAAGACTGCTGCTGGACGCAGCGCGGGCGCGGCTTGGTCCGGATCGTATTCACGCCGGTCATCATTTGGCGACATTCGCGCCACGCGGCGACGGCGTCGTCGCCCGATTCATCGATCGCGCGACCGGGCGCGAAGTCGCAGAGGTCGAAGGCGATTTTCTGGTCGGCGCCGACGGCATCCATTCGGTGGTACGTCAGGCGTTTTCAGCGACCGAAAAGCTGCACTACGAGGGCGTCATCAATTATCGCGGCGTGACGGCGGCAGAGCCTTATCTGAGCGCCGCCACAATGGTCATCGCCGGCCACCGCGACCAGCGTTTCGTCGCTTACCCGATCAGACAGCTCCCCGACGGTCGTTGCCTCATCAATTGGATCTGCGTCGTGCGTACCCGCGATCCGATGATGCCCCTTGAAGAATGGGGGGTGCGCGCGGACCGGGCGGCAATCCTGGCAAGATACGCCAACTGGAAATTTGACTGGCTCGATATTCCGAAGCTGGTCGAGGCGACCGAAGACGTCTTTGCCTTCCCCGACGTCGATCGCGATCCATTGCCGCAATGGAGCCTCGGCCGGGTGACCATGGTCGGCGACGCCGCGCACCCGATGCTTCCGGTCGGCGCGCAAGCCGGCTCGCAAGCCATCGTCGACGGGCGTGTGCTCGCGGCCGCACTTTTACGTTATGCCGACCCGGCGGAAGCATTGCAGCACTATCAGCGCGAACGCATGGACGCGATGAACGGCATGATCTTGCGCAATCGCCGGCTCGGTCCGGAAACAGTGATGCAGTTGGCCGAAGAACGCGCCCCGGATGGCTTTTCCGACATCGCAGCGGTGCTCAGTGCCGCCGAGCTGAAGGAGGCTTCGATCTCCTTCAAGCGTGCCGCGGGCTTCGACGTCGAGACGGTCAATACCAGACCGTCCTATCTGCAACCGCCGCCATCATAGGCGGGACGCCATAACCGAGGAAACATGCCGGGGGCACCTTCGACCATCAACGTCACGGAGCTGATCGATCAGCGGCCGTTGACCGAGCTGCAAATCCGGGTCGTCTTTCTTTGTGCCCTGACGATCTTTTTGGACGGCGCCGATACCATCATGCTGGGTCTCGTGGCCCCTTCGATTGCCGCTACGCTTGGCGTCAGTCCAAGTTCGTTCGGTCCGGTTTTCGGCATCAGCCAGGCGGGCATTCTGCTTGGTGTGCTCACGTTCGGCCCGCTCGGCGATCGTTTCGGCCGCAAGCGTCTGGTGATCGGCGCGACGCTGTTGTTCGCGATCCTCACTTTGGCGACGGTGTGGATCAGGTCATTCGATCAGCTGTTGGCGCTCCGGTTTCTTACCGGGCTTGGCCTTGGCGGTCTTGCCCCGAATGCGGTCGCGTTGACCTCGGAATTCGCGCCCAAGCGGCTGCGCTCGGCGTTCGTCGCCCTGCAGTGGTCCGCGTTTCCGCTCGGCGGTGTCGCAATTGGCCTGCTGGCCTCAGTGCTGCTCGCGCGCTGGGGCTGGCAATCGCTGTTCCTCATCGGTTCGATCGTGCCGTTGCTTCTCGTCGTTGTGCTGATCTTCGCCCTTCCCGAATCCGTGTCATTCCTGCTTACTCGCGGTCTTCATCCGAAAATCGCGCAGCACATCGTCGGCCAGCTCGCGCCGGAAATCTCGGAGTCGGCGGAAACCCGCTACACGGTCAGTGAGGAAAAGCTCCCCGGCGCGCCGATGAAACATCTGTTCACTGATGGCCGCGCCTCGCTAACCTTGCTGTTGTGGGTGCCTTTCTTCACGAGCTTCTTGATTCTCATTTTCGTCACTTCATGGATTCCGACGCTGTTGCGCGCCGGCGGCCTGTCGATGACCGAGGCGGGACTTGCCATCGCGCTGAACAGTCTCGGGAGCTTTTTCGGCTCCGGGTCCGTCGGCCGGCTGATGGACAGGTACGGCACCTATGGCGTGCTGATTCCCGCCTTTATCCTGGCTTCGGTCGCGGCGGGATTGCTGGGCTTTTCGACGGCGAGCTTCTCGAGCGCAGCTATCGTCATCACCTTAAGCGGCTTCTTCGCCGGCGCGAGCCAAACCGGCGTCATCGCATTGGCGGCCGTGATCTATCCCGTGGCTATCCGTTCGACGGGCGTGGGCTGGGCGATGGCGATCGGGCGGCTCGGCTCCGTCATCGGCCCAATCCTGGGAGGTATCTTTCTAAGCTGGCATTGGAATGTCGAGGTGATCTTCCCGATCATCGCAGCGCCGGCATTGATCGGAGCTTTATGCGTGTTCTTGGTCCGACAACGGGCAGATTCCCAGTCGGTAAAAGCTATCCAACCGCCCGCTGTGGATAAGTAAGACGCGGCCGGCTCGCGGCTGGAAACGGATTTTCGCCCTTGCTTGCAAGCGCTTAAACGCAACCGGCTGAATGCCTCTACCGTCTGTTACCGAACGCCGCGCGAAGTGGAAAAACTTCAACATGTCAGCAGGTTAGAATAACTAAAAACAATCCGTTTTTGATTGAAATCAATTGGTGCGTCGCTTAAACAGTATAGTTGCAATTGATACCAACGCCGCGCGGAATTTCCCGGATGATTGTCTGTTCCTGCAACGTATTCACGGATCACGATGTCCGGGGGACGCTGTCCGGCGATGGAGCCGCGCCACGCACAGCAGGCGAGGTTTATGGCTGCCTCGGTTGCAGCCCCCAATGCGGACGCTGCGCCAAGACTATTCGGCGCATCATGGATGAGGCGCTTGGCGGTGCGGAAGCCTCATGCTGCCAAGGCGGCGAGCTTTCCTAGATTAGGCATTCCAGCGTTTACGCCGCACCTCGAAGTCCCGACACGCTTCATTTAAGCCGTAGGCGGCCAGCCTTGAATTGTTATAATTAAAAGCGCGCGTCCCTGCGCGATGCCGATTCCCTTGGCAGGAGCACCGATCATGCGAGGCGACCCCGGAGTCATCGATTATCTGAACAAGGCGCTTCGGCATGAGCTGACTGCCGTCAATCAGTACTGGCTGCATTATCGGCTGCTCGACAATTGGGGTTACAAGTCGCTCGCCAAGCAATGGCGCAAGGAATCGATCGAGGAGATGGAGCACGCCGACAAGCTGGTCGAGCGCATCATCTTTCTCGACGGCTTCCCCAACATGCAGGTGCTCGATCCGCTGCACATCGGCCAGACGGTGAAGGAGGTGCTCGACTGCGATCTCCGTGCGGAAATGCATGCCCGCGCGCTTTACGAGGAGGCAGCGACCCATTGCCATGCGGTCAAGGATTATGTTTCGCGCGACCTGTTCGAAAAGCTGATGCAGGACGAGGAGCACCACATCGATTTCCTGGAGACCCAGCTCGATCTCGTTGCCAAACTCGGCCTGGAGCTCTACGCGCAGCATCACATCGGCAAGCTTGACGAGAGCCACGACTGAACCGAAGTCATCTCACCGGAACGCGAATCCCAATACGCGATCGCGGGTGCCTTCGTTGCCGCAGTCGGCACGGTTCGAGGTAAACCGCGCATAGTCCCGCGACAGACAACTGTAAATCGCGACCGTTCCCGGCTGTTCGGAACGGAATACATAGCCGGCCACGCGCCGCCGCTCGGCGCCCTCCGCAACACAGCGCCCGGCCTCGCTGAGAAAGCCACTGCCCGATCGCGCCGAAAAGCATTCGTCCAGCTTGATGCCGGGAGTTTGGTTTGGCGGCGCGGTCATTACATAGCCAAGCTGGCCGTCAAACGCGTATGAACGGCCGGTGGCGATCGGGGGACCGGTCGTCACCCACTCGCCGCCGTCGGAACTCGTCCATCGCGACAGAGCGGTCCGTACCTGAGGACGCTGCGGCGTCGAAGCAACGGCGATCGACGCTTGGTGCATGACGAGATAACGCTGGGTGAAATCCCGGCCGGGGGGGATGTAGGTATAAGTGAGGTAGAAATGCCGCGCGATGTTGTTGAAGCCGTGCTCCGCCACCATGCTTGGATACGCATAGAGATCGCCGGGCGCCGGACGCTTCCAGTCGTTGGCGTCATAAAGGATGATCGGCTCCGAGACGGTGGCAAAGTGCAGCTTGTCCTTGGAAGCGGATAATTGCAGTGACGACGCGGTGGTTCCCAGCAGCAGGACGGCACCCGCTTCAGTCGAATACGCCGAACTCATTCCGACGGCGCCGTTCAGCGCTGCCGCCATACCTCCGAGACCCGGCGCGTTCCAGCCGGTGCCGCTCCATTTTGTCCACTTTCCCGGCAATGGATCGTCTCGCGGCGCTCGCGCTACGATGTTTTTCCAGTCGCGCAGGCGCTGGCAATACGCATACCAATATCCGTCGTGACCATCGACCGCCGTGCAGTCGCCCTCACCGCCTTGCCGCCCGGATGCCGGTCCCTCATCGGCGGTGATGATCTGACCAAGCACATTCCAGGTCAATCCGAGGTCCCCGGAGCGCGCGATGGACATTGATTTATAGGTCTCGCCTTCGCGGTAATCGCAATGCTGTTCATTGTGAATCAGGCCATAGAGTGCGCCGCGGCCTTGCATGACCGTCGTCAGCCAACGGCCGCACTCCGACGCGCTGCCTGCCGGTCCCGGTTCCAGCACGACTTTTGATCGCCCACCCAGCGCGAAAGGCGTTGCGCCGTCGATCGCGACCGTCGTCGCGTTGGCGGCGAAGCCGCGGAACGTGCCGTCCGGAAGTTCAATGATGCTGACCGGTGCATCCGGTTCGTACCGCGACGGCCCGCGCACCACGACTGGATGTTCCAACTTTACCGAAATGCACTCGATGCATACGTCGTCGGCACGCCCGGCAATAACTCCCGCGATTAGACCGAGCAGCGCGACAACGCCGCGCAAAGCGACAGTGCCATGTTTGATGAGGCGGCGCGGCAGAGGTCTGAACAAGCGCTATGCCCTCACGCCGCATTCAGGTAATAAATTTCGTCATCCTCTTCAGCGGCAGCTTCTGCCGGCGCCGGGGCGAAATTCCGATAGTTGAGGCCCCACGCCATTCCCGTGAACAGCCACAGGAAGCGCCACCTCTCTCCCTGGTGCAACATCGCGCAGCAGATGATCGCCAGCCACGAGAACAATATGACCAGGCACAGCATGTTTCTGGACCGCTTCCAGCTGTACCACGCTTGCTGCACCGTGAGCACCATGAGGAGCGTCCAGTCAAATCCGGCGATCCAGCCATAATTCAGAAAAGCGCTGATCCAGATATTATGTATCGGCTCGGGAAAATATTTGTCGATTTCGAACAGACCAAGCCCGAACGGATTCTCCAGGATCATGGGGATCGCGAGCAAATATCTATTGTAGCGCCCGAACTGCCCGAGGTCGTAGGTTTCGGCAAGCTTGGACCGTTCGACAATCATCTGCGCGAACGTGTCGTTCGCCATATACAGGATTACGCAAACAACGCCGGCGAAGAGCGAAACGGCCAGCGCCGCGAGCGAGGCCTTGAGCAGATTTTGCCGATTCAAGACCAGGAAACAGACGCCGCTCCAGAAGAACCCAAACACGATCGCCGCGCGGGAGAACGACAGGACCACGGAAACCGACAGCAGGAGGAGAATGGCGGCGTAGAGAAAGCGCCTGCGCCCCTGCGCAATCATAAAGAGTGACCCCATCATGCCGGGGATCAGAAAAACGCCGAACATGTCCGGATCGTCGAGGAAAGAGGTCGGCCGGTCGGCCCAGGTCAACGAAGGATTTTTGGTGACAAAGCCGAAAATCCCGATGCTGGCGGCGATGACGCTCGCAAATACGTAGACTCTCACGAATCTTTTCAGATCGCGTTCCGTCCACCCGGTTGTAACCAGACACGAGGTAATTCCGATCAGAACGACCGACGTCAAAGCGACGAACTGGAAGGCCACGAGGGGCTTATCGAGCAGCGAAACCGAGGAGGCGTAAATCGAAATAAGCCACGTCATCACCAGGCCGATCAGCATGACACTCCGTAGATTGAGTATTTGCTTGCAGAACGGCGTCAACAGCAGCGCAAAGAAGAAAATAATATCTACCGGGGAAGGTCTCGACCACGTGTAGTTGATGGCTACGACGGCGAGGAGAAATACAAGGGTCCGCAAACGCGCGCCGGCCGTGAGAAAGGCGTCACGCGTCTCGGAAAAAGAGTGGGCGCTGCAGGTCATGTTCGGTGGCGAAAGAGCATTACGATACAAGCGAGCAAACATTCAGGCCTTAGCCGGTACCCGCCGGCTTGCCCGGAGTTTCCGCGGCATTCAACGAGGATTGTTTTGTCGCCAATGCCGGCAACGCCGTTGTTGCCGGCTATCCTCGCGTCGACAGTGGCGGCGCTGGAACCATCATCGGTTGGGCCGGGACCATCATCGGCTGCGGCGGCGCCATGTACTGCGGCGCCGGAGCGACATACTGCGGGACTGCATAGGCCGGCCCAGCCTCGAACATCCAGCGGAAGCCGAGCATCAAATCCTGCGACTCGAGTGTGTGGAATCTATAGCTGTCCGGATTACAACCGCCGACGCAGTTAATCAGGCCTTGCACCGAACCCATGTTGAGAAAGCGATACGCAAGTTCGAGCTTAAGATGCTCGTTGACGGTGTAGCTGAAGCCGGCGTGAATGGCCCACGCCAAATTCCAATCAGTAACGCTGGGGCCGACGCCCGCGCCGCCGGTCGGTATCCCGACGTCGGAGAACCCGGCTAGCGTGTTGGCGGCGGTACCGACACCAACACCGACGAAGGGCGTGAGCCCGCACCAGGTGAACAGATCGACGTAGGCGTTTGCGAGGAACACCCAGGAACTGATGTAGCCGTTATAAACGTCGAGACACTGGGCGAAGGGATTCGGACATGCGGTCGTGTAGCCACCCCAAAATACAAACGAATCCTTGCTGCGATACTCCGCCGTGGCGTCGAAGCGCAGCCAGTTATTGAATTCGTAGCCGACACCGAGAAGGTAGAAAGCCTGATCCTGCAGCGCAACCGACTGGATCGTAAAGTTGCTGGGGTTGTTGAGCGGGTTTGGCAGATAATCCACGTTTGTCGTTTGCAGGTTGCCAACTCCGATATCGCCGCGCAGATACCAGCTCGATGGAGCTTCAATTGGCGCCGGCATCACGATCGGCATGACCTGAGCGGGCATCATGGGAGGCTGCTGCGCCATATCGGCAGCCGAGGCGCTCGCCAAAGGTGCAACAAGAAAGATAAGAGCCGCTACCGCCGCTTTGAACATGACTACTTCCTCATCCGTCCCAGCAGCCGAGCGCAAAGCGGCTGTTAAGGATAACGAAGCATTTCAAAGAATGCTTAATGGACGCTTAATCGGCTTCCGGCGTCGCAAACGGCGCGGGTAATCGTGCCGACCAATCGCCACTAACGCTCCATTAAGGTTAATGCCTGATGATGCCGCCCGGCTGAAAGCGCGCCGAAGGCATGAAAGGGCGGCCTAATGCGTTGGGTGTTCCGTAGTTTATTTGCGCTGACGTTGGCGTCGCCGGCCGCCGCTGCCGACTTCGATATTCCACCGCCCGGGCCCGTCGGTTACGACGCGCTGCGCGGCGCCCAGCCGGTGGGCCCGGCAACATTCACCCGCTGGAGTGGCTTATACGTCGGTGGCCAGTTTGGCCTGAGCAATGGCAACGCCGACTTCAGCAACTCAACGCAGGCGCTTATTGCTTACACCCTGCGCGACACGACTCTGGAAAATCAGCAAGCGCCTTCAGAATGGCCCATGCTCGGCACCGCCAACCAGAGTGCGATCGGTTATGGCGCATTTATCGGCTATAATACCCAATGGCAGGATCTGATCCTTGGCATGGAGGCTAACTTCAATCGGGCTTCCATTTCTCTTCATGCCCCTTCCTCGCCGATCGCGCGGACCACGAGCGACAGCACCGGCAGCGCTTATTCCGTCAGTTTCACGGGGAACGGCTCAATCGCGGACCAGTACCTCGCCACCTTGCGGCTGCGGGCTGGATGGGTTGTCGGCAGCTTCCTGCCGTATGGTTTTATCGGCCTCGCAACGGGCGTGGCAAATACCAACGTGTCAGTGACCGGTCTGGTCACGCAGTACACCTCGGGAACAATCGGCGTCTGTACTCCTCCCACGCATCCCTGTGAATCGTTGCCCGTCAATACCGGCTTCAACGCGAATTCACAGGTGCTGTATGGCTTCACGGTCGGCGGCGGCGTAGACTTTGCAGTAACCGCCAATATTTTCCTGCGCGCCGAATTCGAATTCGACCAATTCAACCCGCCTCCGCATTTCCTGATGACCGTCGCCACCGGCCGCGTCGGCGCCGGGTTTAAATTCTAACGATCAAGCCGATCCATCATCAGACTTGACCTTACCGGCGCCGCCGACTATTTCCGGCGGCGGGACACCCCTCCCCAACGAGGGGCGCCTATCTGGAAGGATAGATCATGACGATGGCAATGCCCGCCGTGCGGCCGACTGTGCCGCATTTTTCATCCGGTCCCTGCGCCAAGCGCCCCGGATGGAGCCTGCAAGCCCTCAGCAACGCGTTCTTGGGACGCTCCCATCGCTCGAAGATTGGCAAGGCGCGGCTCAAGCGCGCGATCGATCTTACCCGCGAGGTACTTGGGGTTCCAGCCGACTACCGCATCGGCATCGTCCCGGCTTCCGACACCGGCGCGGTGGAAATGGCGCTGTGGTCGCTCTTGGGCGCGCGCCCGGTCACGATGCTGGCCTGGGAATCGTTCGGCGAGGGCTGGGTCAGCGATGTCGCCAAGGAGCTCAAACTCAAAGACGTGACCATCTTGAAGGCCGGCTACGGCGAATTGCCGGACCTCGCCAAGGTCGATCCGCGCAGCGACGTCGTCTTCACCTGGAATGGCACGACCTCTGGCGTGCGGGTTCCCAACGCCGATTGGATCGCCGCAGACCGCGCCGGGCTGACGATCTGCGACGCAACCTCGGCTGCCTTCGCCCAACCGCTCGAATGGGCGAAGCTCGACGTCGTCACCTTCTCCTGGCAGAAGGCACTCGGCGGAGAAGCCGCACACGGCATGCTGATTCTGTCTCCGCGAGCGGTCGCGCGGCTCGAGAGCCATACGCCGCCGTGGCCGCTGCCGAAAATCTTCCGCATGACCAAGGGCGGCAAGCTGAACGAAGGCATTTTCGTCGGCGAAACCATCAATACGCCGTCGATGCTGTGCGTTGAGGATTACCTCGATACGCTCGAATGGGCTAAGTCGATCGGCGGCATCCCCGCCCTTCGCGCGCGCGCCGACGGCAATACGCGGGTCATCGCCGAATGGATCGCGCGGGCGAAATGGATCGATTTTCTCGCCCGCGAACCGGCGTCACGTTCGAACACGTCGGTTTGCCTGAAGGTCGTAGATCCGGCGGTCACCAGTCTGACCGCTGACGCGCAAGCCGCTTTCGTCAAAAGCATCGCCGCCGCGCTCGACAAAGAGGGCGTTGCCTACGACATCGATTCCTATCGCGATGCACCACCCGGCCTGCGCATCTGGTGCGGATCGACAGTTGAACGCGCCGACGTCGAAGCACTCACGCTCTGGCTCGACTGGGCCTACGCCAAGGCCAAGGACGCGCTGGCGAAAGCGGCATAGGAAAAGTTCATGACCGCCAAGGTTCTCATCTCCGATGCGCTCTCGCCGGCCGCGGTAGCGATCTTCAAGGAACGCGGGCTCGACGTCGATTTCCAGCCCAATCTCGGCAAGGACAAAGACAAACTCGCCGAGACCATCAACGGCTTCGACGGGCTGGCGATCCGTTCCGCGACCAAAGTCACGGCCAAAATGCTGGAGCGGGCGGAAAAGCTGAAGGTGATCGGCCGCGCCGGCATCGGCGTCGACAATGTCGATATCCCGGCGGCGACCGCGCGCGGTGTCATCGTAATGAATACGCCGTTCGGCAATTCGATCACCACCGCCGAACATGCCATCACGCTCATGCTGTCGCTGGCGCGGCAGATCCCCGAGGCCGACGCTTCTACCCGCGCCGGCAAGTGGGAGAAGAACCGGTTTCTCGGCGTGGAAATCTCCGGCAAGACGCTCGGCGTCATCGGTTGCGGCAATATCGGCTCGATCGTCGCCGATCGCGCGCTCGGCATGAAGATGAAGGTGATCGCGTATGATCCTTTTCTTTCCGACGAGCGGGCGCTTGATCTCGGAGTTGAGAAGGTCGAACTCGAGGAGTTGTTGCGGCGAGCCGATTTCATTACGCTGCATACGCCGCTCACCGACAAGACCCGCAACATCATCAACGCCGACTCGCTGAAGCTGACCAAGACAAGCGTTCGCCTGATCAACTGCGCCCGCGGCGGGCTGGTCGACGAAACCGCCCTGTACGAAGCGCTTTCCTCAGGCCGCATCGCCGGCGCGGCACTCGACGTCTTCGTGACCGAGCCGGCGACCGCGTCACCGCTGTTCGCACTTCCCAATGTGGTCTGCACTCCGCATCTCGGCGCAGCAACCTCCGAGGCGCAGGAAAACGTCGCGCTGCAGATCGCCGAGCAGATGTCCGACTACCTGATCCGCGGCGCCATATCCAACGCCGTCAATTTTCCCTCGATCAGCGCCGAGGAAGCGCCGAAGCTCAAACCGTTCGTGGCGTTGGCGGAGAAACTCGGCTCCTTTGCCGGCCAGCTCACCGAAACCGGCATCAAGCGCGTGCAGGTGTCCTATGAAGGCGTTGTCGCCCAGATGAACACCCGCGCGCTCACCTCCGCCGCGATCGCCGGTCTGCTTCGGCCGATGCTGCAAGACGTTAACGTCGTCTCGGCACCGATCGTCGCCAAGGAACGTGGCATCGTGGTCGAGGAAACACGGCGCGAAGCTGAAGGCGATTACGAGAGCCTGATCACCGTTGCCGTTGTCACCGACCGGCAAACGCGCTGGGTCGCGGGCACGGTCTATGCCGACGGACGCCCGCGAATCGTCAACATCAAGGGCATCCGTATCGATGCCGAATTCGGCCCCTCGATGCTTTACGTGACCAACCAGGACAGGCCGGGTTTCGTCGGGCGATTCGCCACGTTGCTCGCCGGCGCCGGCATCAACATCGCGACCTTCCATCTTGGCCGCGACACGGCCGGCGGCGACGCCATCGCTTTGGTCGAAGTCGATGGTGCGGTTCCGCCGGACGTGCTTGCGCAAGTGCAGAAAATTCCCAACGTGCAGCAGGTCAAGCCGCTGCGCTTTTGAGACGCGTTCGCTACTTCCTGGTCGCTACCGTAATGCCAGCAAAGACCAGGAGGTAACCGACGGCGTGATACACCTCGAAGTGTTCGCCGAGCAGCACGATCGCCATCACCGATCCGAACACGGGGACGAGGTGCATGAACGGCGCCGCGCGATTGGCGCCGATCAAATCGACGCCGCGGTTGAGGCATAGATAACCGAGCAGCGACGGGAACAGGCACACATAGGCAACGCTTGCGAAGCTGATGGTGTCGAACACCAAGGTCTGTCCGCTGGCGAGTTCCCAGGCTACTGCCGGCAGGAGAAACAGCGCGCCCCAGCCCATCCCGACGGCGAGAAATGACAACGGATGAATTGGCGGCCGCTTGCGCAGCATCGCCGTGTAGTACGCGTAGATCAGAAGGGCGACCAGGAACCAGGCATCGCCGCGATTGATGCCAATGCCGGTTAGAGCACCGAAACTGCCGCGGCTGATGATTATGACGACGCCGGTGAGCGAAACGGCAATGCCGCAGGCCTGGCGCCAGGTAAGACGATCGCCGAACAGCACAAATGTCCATAGGGCAACAAACAACGGCCCAATGGACGGGAGCAATGACCCGTTGATGGCGGTCGTGTACTGCAGGCCGTAATAGGCAAGCGTGTTGTAGGCGGAGAAGCCGGTCAAAGCGATGACGGTCATCAGCACCGCGTGCTTGCGGATTGTCGGCCAATCACGCAGCAGGGGCAGCGCGGCGAATGGCAACAAAATCAGGAAAGCGCCGGCCCAGCGGACGAAAGCGAACGTTATCGGCGGGATGTGCCCGACAATGAAACGACCGATTACGGTATTGCCGGCCCAGAACAGCGAGGTGAGCGACAACAGGAGATACGGCTGATCGAGCAGGCCGCCGCGCGAGCGGCTCTCATTGTCGATGCCCGCTCCCGGCATGAACTGGATTCCCGACTAATCCCCCATGGTAGGGGCTATCGCGGACAGCGTCGGACCACCACTGCCTTGACCGCATGACTGATCCGTATCAAGCCGGCACCAATCGGCGCCGTCGCGGCGGCGATCGTCATAGGGGCAGGGCCGCAGACTAAAGGGCGGTTAATTTGCCGTGAGTCCAACCATTTAGGTTGAGTTTTCGGCTTGAATCGCCGCCGCTCTGCCTTGCTTCGTAAGGCCTCATCCAGTATCGGGAACAGCGGCTGCCGCCGGTATCCGATTCACTCAAGCATCCAGCGGGTCTCTTCTTCGGTCTCCTGGGGACACCTCCTCATGGCAAATGTCGTCGTGGTCGGCTCGCAATGGGGCGACGAGGGCAAAGGCAAGATTGTTGATTGGTTGTCCGAGCAGGCCGACATTGTCGTCCGGTTCCAGGGCGGCCATAACGCCGGCCACACTTTGGTCATCAACGGGACCACCTACAAGCTGTCTCTGCTGCCGTCCGGCGTCGTGCGGCCGGGAAAATTGTCGGTCATAGGCAACGGCGTCGTCCTCGACCCGCACGCGCTCCTCGCCGAGATTGCCAGGCTGAAGCAACAGGGTATCGATGTCACTCCCGACAATCTGCGCATTGCCGAGAACACGACATTGATCCTGCCTTTGCATGGAGAACTCGACGCGATACGCGAAACCGCCACCGGGGCGCTCAGCTGCGGTCCGACCCGGCGGGGTATCGGGCCCGCGTATTAGGACACAGTCGGACGCCGAGCGATTCGCCTTATGGACCTTGCCGACGCCGCGACCCTCGATCGCAAGATCGAACGCCTGCTCATGCATCATAACGCATTACGCAAGGGTCTCGGCCTCGATCCGATTGACGGGCATGAGGTGCACAAGGAACTCGTCAACGTGGCGCCGTCGGTGCTGCCTTACATGGACTCGGTATGGGCGCTGCTCGAGCAGAAACGCCGCGAGGGTAAGCGCATCCTGTTCGAAGGCGCGCAAGGCGCGCTGCTCGATGTCGATCATGGTACCTATCCGTATGTGACCTCCTCGAACACGGTTGCCGCTCAAGCCGCGACCGGATCGGGGCTGGGTCCGAGCGCCATCGGATACGTCCTTGGTATTTGCAAAGCCTATACGACTCGGGTCGGCGCAGGTCCTTTTCCAACCGAGCAAAAAAATGACATCGGCCGGACATTGGGCGAGCGCGGCAAGGAATTCGGCGTGGTAACCGGACGGCCGCGGCGCTGCGGCTGGTTCGACGCGGTTTTGGTGCGGCAAAGCGTCCGCACCAGCGGCATCCATGGCCTTGCCCTCACGAAGCTCGATATTCTTGATGGCTTCGATGAGATCAAGGTTTGCATCGGCTATCGCTTGGACGGCCGAGAGATTGACTATCTCCCCGCGAGCGAGCACGCCCAGGCCCAGGTTGAACCGATTTACGAGACCATTGACGGCTGGCGCGAGGGAACCGCCCGGGCGCGGTCTTTCGCCGATTTGCCCGCCCAGGCCATCAAATACGTGCGCCGGCTGGAGGAGCTGATCGGCTGCTCCGCGGCCGTCGTGTCGACAAGTCCGGAACGCGAAGACACCATCCTGCTGCAGAACCCGTTCGAGATGTGAATCAGGATGAAAAGCATCGCCGGTAAGCGTAAGCTGAATAAATGACTGACTATTTTCCACTCATCGCCCGTGCCGTGGAAGGGCTCGAACCGAGCACTGGAGAAGCTCGCCGGGCCCTGTACGAACGAGCCCGCAGCGCATTGGTTGCGCAGTTGCGCTCGGTGGAACCCGCGCTGCCCGAGACAGACATCACCAAAGAACGTCTCGCCCTCGAAGATGCGATCCGCAAGGTGGAAGCAGATGCGGCGCGCAAATCACGCGCGGACGTGCGCGAACCGCGTGCCGCCCCGCCACCGCTCCCGCGTGAGCGCTCGACCCCGCCGGCAGACATTGGACGCAGCGAGGCGCGGCAAAACGTCCCTCCATCGCCAGGACCAGCCACAACGACGCGGGCTGATGCGCCGCCCCACGATGCTCCGCCGCAGAGCGCCCGCGAGCGGCTGTTGGGCGCGCGAACGACCTCGCGCCCTCGGGAAAGCATAAAAGGCTTTCGCGACGTGGTGAACGAGGTTCACGATCTCGGCGCTGCTACGGCAAAGTCGGCGCAAGCCGCCCGCGACACGCGCGATTCTTACGGACGGGCTACGCCGCCCTCCTGGCCACCGGCCGAGGAAGCCGCAGTACCCCTCGCGCACGATTACGCGCCGGAAGTCGAAGCGGAAGATTTAACGCCGGCCCATGAGGAGCGGAACGACCGCGGATCGTTCCCCGACTTCGAACACGAGGGTACCCGGCCGCCACTTTCCCCGCGGCATCAGCCGTATGCCGCGACAGCAGATGACGAGCATTACGTCCAGCCCCCGCGCTCACACGGTGGTGTAGTTGCGCTGGTCGCAATCGTGATCGGCGTAATCATCCTCGCGGGCGTCGGCGCGACGTTAGCCTGGCAGTGGTCTAACATCACCGGGCTCTACCAGCACTACGCCCACTTTGGAACGAAACCGCCGGTCCAGGCTCCGACGGCGCCGACACAGCAGCCGAAGTTCTCCGGCCGGGTGCCGCAGGAACAAAGTGCCGGTCAGGCACCGGCTGCGGGCACCCAAGGCAGCCCGACCGCCGCGCCGGCGGTTGCTCAGCGCGTGGTGCTCTACGAGGAGGATCCCGGCGATCCGCAGGGTAAGCGCAGCGTAGGCTCTGCCATTTGGCGTACCGAAACGGTTTCGCCGGGCCCGGGACTCGCACCGGAGCTTGCGGTGCGCGCGGACGTGGAAATTCCCGACCGCAAAATGGCCGTGACCTGGTCACTGCGCCGCAATACCGATCAAGCTCTGCCGGCAAGCCACACGATTGAGATTATGTTCAAACTGCCGCCCGATTTCCCCGGCGGCGGCATCGCCAACGTGCCGGGCATCCTGATGAAGCAATCCGAGCAGGCGCGCGGCACTCCGCTTGCCGGGCTTGCGGTCAAGGTGACGAACGGGTTTTTCCTCGTTGGGCTTTCCGCGGTAGAAGCCGACGTGCAGCGGAACATTCAGCTGCTCAAGGAGCGCCCCTGGTTCGATATACCGATCGTCTACACAACGGGCGGCCGCGCCATTCTGGCGATGGAAAAGGGCCCGCCCGGCGACCAGGCCTTCGCTGAAGCATTCGCCGCCTGGGAAAAGAAGTGAACCTCCGACCGTTGCGGCGTTATGGTCGCGCTCGTGAGCTTTGTGGGGACCAACGCGGATGAGTTCAGCGGACGCCAAAGTCCGAAAACCAGTGACGCACGCGTTCATTGCCTCGGCGCTGCGCACGCTCGAGACCGAGCGCGAGGGCTTGGCCGCACTGGCGGCGGCGATCTCGGATGCGTTGGGAGATGACTTCGTCGCCGCCGTCGACACGATTCGGCGCGCGCGTGGGCGCGTGATCGTCACCGGCATGGGCAAGTCGGGGCACGTCGGCCGAAAAATCGCCGCGACGCTGGCCTCTACCGGAACACCGGCTTTTTTCGTGCACGCCGCCGATGCGAGCCACGGCGATCTCGGCATGATCACGTCGGACGACGTAATGTTGGCGTTGTCCTGGTCCGGCGAGACCGAAGAACTCAAAGACCTGATCAACTATTCGCGCCGCTTCGGCATCGGTCTCATAGCCGTCACCGTCAATGCCGACAGTACGCTGGGCAAGGCGGCCGATATCACCATGGTACTGCCGGAGACGCGCGAAGCTTGTCCGCACAATCTCGCGCCCACGACCTCATCGCTGATGCAACTCGCTCTCGGCGATGCGCTGGCGATCACTCTTCTTGAAAGCCGCGGCTTCACCGCGGTCGATTTCGGCGTGTTTCATCCGCGCGGCAAGCTCGGCGCGGCGTTGAAGTTCATCCGCGATGTCATGCATCCGGGGCCGGCCGTCCCCTTGATCGCGCGGGGAGCCCTGATGTCGGAGGCGATCGTCGAAATGTCGGCCAAGGGTTTCGGTTGCGTCGCCGTGACTGACGCCGAGGGCAGGCTCGCCGGAGTCATCACCGATGGCGATTTGCGCCGTCATATGCGCGTCGATTTGCTGCAGGCGCCGGTCGAGAAGATCATGACGGCGGCGCCGAAAACCGTGCGGCCCGACCAGCTGGTCGGCGAGGCGCTGCAATTGCTCAATGCGTCGAAGATTACTGCCCTTATTGTGGTCGATATGGAACGACCGGTCGGCATCGTGCATTTCCACGATCTTTTGCGCGCCGGCGTCGCGTAAACGGCGCTCGTCATTGCGGCTGACGCTCAATATAAGCCGCCCTGCACCGATCCTTGGTTGTTGGCCGGCTGAGCGCCGGGAGGCGCCGCTTGCGCATTGGCATTCCCTCCAGGGGCGGCGGCGGGCGTCACATCCTTGCCTTGCTGATGCTTGAGGAAATCATCGTAACCAGCGGCACCCGGCCGCGGCGGGACATCCTTCGGCATACCGCCAGCCCAGGTCGGCCAATGATCGGAGACGGTAGCGGCAAAGGGGGCGCAAGAGCCGAGCGCCAATCCGATCAGGAGCCCTAAAGTTGGCGCAAAAAACCGCTGGATCATGCCGGCCGCTAAATCAGTCTCGAACCTGGGCCCGATAAGGCGAGCGTTCATGGCGGTACTGTGTCTGCCTGGCGCCCCGAAATGCGAATCCCGGACGAGCTTCTATCGTGTTGGGCATCAAGGATTTGCTAATGCGTGTTTAATTGCTTTGGATGAATGTTCAGCAGAGCCGCCCGACCGGAACGGACCGGCGAGGATTACCCGTTGATCCCAAAGCAACGTCACGTCGCCTCAAGGTCCTTGCAGAACGCCGCCTCTGCGGCGCTTCTACTGCCGTTGTTTTTGCTCGGCTGCAGCGCCCTTTCCCTACCGGCGGAAGACGCGCCAAAATCGGGCCCGGACCCAACGTTCAATTCCCTGGTAGCCGACCACATCAAAAACTCTTTCAAAAATTACGCGTCCTACGACGTATTTGAAATATCCGAGTATCGCTGGGTTCACTCGGCTAAGGGGTGGAGCTGGCTCACTTGCGTGCGCTTTCAGGACAAAGGACGGCGGCTTACCTATGCCCTGTTCATCAAACAAAAAGAGATTGTTGAAAATCGCTATGCTGTGGCGACAGACGACTGCGGCGCGCAGACCTATTCACAGTTTGACCTGATGGGCGGCACGAAAAACCCCGGCAACAACGGGCTATTGGAGCCGTTGTATTAGCCGCCGGGCGTAGTTCGGCGCAGTCCGTTCGTGGTATCGCTTGGCCGGTAGTTTCGGCGCTGCGCCGCACGTCGCGAGGTTCACTTTGACGAGGTCTAAGCCGTGAATCGGCTGCTGGTGCCCGGCGCGTCCGGCTTCCTCGGCCGCGCAGCGATAGCGGCCTTGGCGCAAAGCGGCTATCCGCTTCGCGCCGCAGTGCGGCAGCAACCGGAGCCCGCATTCCCCCCGGATGTCGAACTCATGCGGCATCCAGATTTGTCCGAAGATTTCGACTGGCGTCCGCTGCTCGAAGGGGTCGGTCAGGTGATCCATCTTGCCGGCATTGCACATGCCGGCCGTAGCACGGCGCCTGAGCTTTACGATCGCATCAATCGGCTAGCGACCGCAAAGCTTGCGGCCGCCGCTGCGCAAACCGGCGTCAGGCATTTCGTGTTTGTGTCCTCGATTCGGGCCCAGAGCGGACCTGCAGCGGACCACGCCTTGACGGAGCGCGATGAGCCGGCGCCCTGCGACGCCTATGGGCGGGCGAAGCTTGCCGCCGAAGCGGCGGTACGCGCCGCCGGCGTTCCATTCACTATTCTGCGGCCGGTTTTGCTTTATGGCCCAAAGGTGAGGGGAAATTTTGCGCTGTTGTTACGGGCGGCACTCTCGCCTTGGCCACTTCCCGTCAAGGATTTTGTCAACCGCCGCTCGCTTCTTGGGATCGACAACTTCACCTCCGCGTTGAGCTTTGTGCTCTCGGCTGCGGCCGCGAAAGCCGAGACTTATATCGTTGCCGATCCGGGCATCCCGCTGCGGCTTCCCGACGTGCTGGCAACGCTGCGGCAGGCGCAGGGCCGGCGGCCGCTGATCATGCCAATGCCGCCGAGTTACGTGGAAATTCCGCTGCGGTTGATGGGCCGTGACGATCTATGGGATCGCCTGGGCGGCAACCTTCGCGTCGACCCGGGCAAGCTCCTGGCCGCAGGCTGGCACCCGGCGCACGATACCCGAACCGGCCTTGTGGCACTCGTTCAAGCTAAATCCCGCTCCCGCAAAACCATGCCACCGATCACGCCGACACCGAAGACGTAGAGCCAGCCCGAAGTGAAGTCGAACAGGTGCGAGTTAAACAGCGAGGAAACGACGTTCTGCGCGACCACAATCAGGCCGAACCAGGCGTTCAGTCCATTGCCGCAAAACAACCGGAAATGCGCGATCCACATCGCCACGAGCACCACCACGCCAACGAAACCGAGCTGAATGCCGACGGCAAGAATCTGATTGTGCGGATTGGCGGAGAGTACCGACGAAGCGCCAGCTTCACCCACGGCCGCCTCGCGGAACTGTTCCGGAATCGAACCGGTGCCATGGCCAATAATTGGCGCCGTTTCGACGAATGAAAGCGACTTTTTCAGAAACTCGAGATGCAGGCCGGTCGAATTGGCGGTGTCGCTCGAGCGATATTGCTGAAGCTCCTGTACCGACGTCACCAATCGCTCGTGCAGGTAGGGCGAACCAAACCAAATCGCGATAGCGAAAGCGGCGCCTAGTAATCCGGTGCCCAGCAAGCCTTTCCAGCCAAATTCGCGCCACCCCAACAGCAGCAGCAGCACCGGCGCGACAAGCAGAGCCGTGCGGCTTGTTACGACAAAAAAGATATTGGCGAGGAACAACAAGGCGAGCGCAAGGGACCCGGCGGTTGCGCGCCATCGCTGCATTCGCGCCCTCTCCGCGGCATAACCAAAGAGCGCAAACACGCAGATCAGAAAGTTTGCACTTTGAAAAATGTAGTCCTTGGTCGGCACACCCACCATCCGCCCGCGCCACGGCAGACCGGGAATGAGCGCGAGACCCCAGGAGACCAGCAGCAAGGCGACTACCGAGGCAAAAAATCCATACACAACCCGGATGCCGTTCTCGGAACACCGGAACTGCATGAACAGCAGGGGAATAAGGAGCATCCGGTGGAATTTACCGAGACCGCCGAGACGTTCGGCCCAGCTAACGTCAGCCCATAACATGCCGATCGCCGCCAGCACCCAGAGCGACACTGGGAGCAAGCCCGCGGCGGATGCCAGGTTCTGCCGGAGGGCCCCGATATTCAAGGTGGCGAGGATTACGATCAGCCACCCGGTAATGAAAATGCCGGTCGCGGTCGTTGACCACGGCAGCGTCACGGCGACGGCAACCGCCAGCCAGTCCGCAACTTTGGCCAAGCGCTGGCGATCGAAACCAGCGAGCATCGTAGCGGCGGTCATTCGATCACTTCGCCCCGGCAGGATTGGTCGATCGGATCCGCGGTTCGGCAGATTCAGCCGAGCGACGCACCAGCCCCGTGGTCGAGTGGCCCGGCACCAGATCGACGAGAAGGACGGCGCCCCCCGCCGCCTCGACGAGTTTACGGCCCACCACCTCATCGAGCCGGTAGTCGGCGCCCTTGACCAGCACGGCAGGCTTTACGCGCTCGATCAGTTCGAGCGGCGTATCGTCGTCGAAGACGACCACGAGATCGACGGCTTCCAGCGCCGCGAGCACTTCGGCGCGACCTTCGGCGGGATTGATCGGCCGGCCTGCACCTTTCAGCCGTGCCGTCGAGGCATCGCTATTGAGCCCGACCACCAGCCGGTCGCAGGCAGCCCGCGCCTCCGCCAGCAATTTAATATGACCGCGATGCAGAAGATCAAAGCAGCCATTGGTGAAGCCGATGCGCATCCCGTGGCCGCGCCATTCTGCCAGCCGCTCATCGAGAACCGCCCAATCGAACACGATTTTCTCTTCGGGCGCGAGCGAAGCGGCCGGAAGAATGCGGCTGCGCAATTCGGCGAGAGCAACTGTTGCCGTGCCGCGTTTGCCGACGACGACCGCGGCGGCAGCATTGGCCGCACGCATGGCGAATTCGTAGGGGGTTTTGATTGCCAGCAGCACCGCCATCACTGCCGCAACGGTATCGCCGGCGCCGGAGACGTCGCGCACTTTGACCGGGTATGCCGGAACATGGATCGGCGCCGAACCTTCGACGTGAAGACTCATACCTGCTTCGCTGCGGGTGACGAGGACGGCTTCGCTGCCGACCATATCGGCGATCTCGGCGGCGGCGGCGGCAATCTCCGCGTCATTGCCGACCGGCCGATGGACCGCCGCCGCCAGTTCTTTGCTGTTGGGAGTGATCAACGTCGCGCCGCGATAGACCCGGTAGTCGTGCCCCTTCGGGTCGACGACAACCGGTTTCCCCAGCTGTCGCGCCTTGTCAATAACGGCGTGAATGACCCGCGGGGTGAGGGCTCCCTTGGCATAATCGGACAGAACCACCGCGCCGGCCTTGGGCATCGCGGCTTCCACGCACGCGATCATCGTCGACTGGCTATCCGCGCTTGCCGCAGTCTCCGTCTCCCAATCGGCGCGCATCAAATGGGTCGAATGGTGTTCGGAGACGAAACGGACCTTGCGCGTGGTTTGCCGCGCGTCATCGACCACGAGCTCGGGGACGATCGATCCGAGCTTGGCGAGCGCGTTATGCAGAATCTGGCCGGCCTCGTCGTCACCGACCAGGCCGATGAAAATGCATTGTGCGCCGAGCGCTGCGATATTGCGGGCGACGTTGCCGGCGCCGCCGATCTCAACGGTGTTGTGTCTGACCTTCAGAACCGGTGTCGGCGCTTCCGGAGAAATGCGCGTGACGTCGCCATAGACGAAATCGTCGAGCATGACGTCGCCGATACAAAGAACGGTCTGCTTGCCGATGAGCCGCAGCGCTTCTTCGAAGTCGAACATGCCGTTGCCCCGTCCGCCCGCGACCCTCACCGATAGCGATCGGCGCGATCGAGATAGCCGTTCACGTACTGCTTGACCCCGTCTTCCAGGGTGGCGAAGTCGGTATTGAAGCCGGCGCGCCGCAGATTTTCGGTCTCGGCCTGCGTGAAATATTGATAGGCATCGCGGATCGATTCCGGCATTTCGATGTATTCAATGTTCGGCTCCCGGCCGAGCGCGGCGAACATAGCCGTCATGAGATCGCGGAAGCTGCGTGCTTTACCAGTTCCGACGTTGAAGATACCCGATACTGAGGGGGTCTCAAGCAGCCAGCGCACCACGGCGACCGCATCATCCACATAGATGAAGTCGCGCTTCTGTTCGCCGTCGGCGACCCCGGCACGGTACGATTTGAACAGCCGGATCGGCTTGCCGGCCTTGGCCTCGTCGAAACGTTTGGCCACGAGACTCATCATCTCGCCTTTGTGGTATTCGTTGGGACCGAAGACGTTGAAGAATTTAAGCCCGACCCATTGCGGCGGCAGTTTGTCCCCGCGTGCAGCGCGCTCGACGACGGCGAGGTCGAACAGCTGCTTGGTCCAGCCGTAGAGGTTCAGCGGCTTGAGCCGGTTGAGCGCGCCGGGCGACCAATCGTCGGAAAAACCTGCGCCGCCGTTGCCGTAAGTCGCGGCCGAGGAGGCGTAGATGAACGGTGTGCGGGTCGCAGCGCACCAATCGAACAGACGCAGCGAGAGCCGAAAATTGGTTTCGATGAGGAGATCGGCGTCGGTGGCGGTGGTCGAGGAAATGGCGCCGAAGTGGACAATGGCGTCGAGTTTGCGCCCCTCAAGCCAGCGCAACAGATCGGCCGGCGGAACGAATTCGGCGAGATGCCGTCCGGCGAGGTTGCGCCATTTGCGATCGCTGCCGAGAATGTCGTTGACGGCAATGTCGCCGTGCCCGGCCTCGTTGAGGCTCGCCAGCACGTTCGATCCGATGAAGCCGGCCCCGCCGGTGACCAACAACATCGACGCCGTGACACCGCATGAAGGTTGCCGCCGCTCCCCGTTTGCCCCAGTCTACCGCTTGACGCAACACTCCGCGGTAGCGGCGACAGGCGAAACGGTGAGCATTTCTTCTATAAGATGAACATAAATTCATCTATACAAATGAACAAAAGTTCAACAATACCTTTGGCCGACCACGGACCTCGACGGGCTGGCGGCAGCCCCATTCTGCTAGTGCCATACATGTGGATCGGCGACTTCGTCCGCTGCCACTCGGTGGTGACGTTGTTGCGCGAGCGTTACCCTGATCGCCCGGTAGACATTCTTGCAACTTCATTGTGCGCGCCGCTGGCCGATTATATGCCCGGGCTTAGACAAACCATTGTCTGGGATCTGCCACGCAGCCGGCTCGCTCTCGCGCAGCAGAATGCGCTCGCCGAGCGCTTTAAGCGCGAGGGCTACGGCACAGCGCTGATCATGCCGCGGACCTGGAAATCGGCGCTTGCGCCATTTCTCGCCGGCATTCCCGAACGTGTGGGCTTTTTCGGCGAAGGCCGATTGATTCTGCTCAACGACTTGCGTTTCGGCGAGCGCAAATTGCCGCGGATGGTGGATCGCTGCGCGATGCTCGCCCTGCCGGCCGGTTCCGAGCCGCGCGATACATGGCCGCTGCCGAGGCTGAAAGTGGCGGCTGCAAAGGTGGCTGCGTGGCGAAATCGGCGCGGCTTGACGGATCATGGACGACCGGTCGTGGCGTTCGCCCCCGGCGCTGTCGGATCTTCAAAGCGCTGGCCGAGCGCCGCCTATGCCGAATTGGCCCGCCGCCTGCTCAGCGACGGCATCGCCGTTTGGGTGTTGGGCGGCCCGAGCGAGAAGCCTTTGGCGGCCGAAATCGTCGGCGGCAGCGACGCCCGCGACCTCACCGGAAACGATTTGCGCGAAGCCATTTTTGCGCTCGCCGCGGCTTCGATAGCGGTCTCCAATGATTCGGGCCTCCTCCACGTCGCCGCGGCGCTCGGCACGCCCTCGATCGGTATCTTCGGTCCGACCAGCCCCTGGCACTGGGCGCCGCTCAATCCTCTCGCTGCGGTGATGCAGGCGAAAGGCGAGCTTGCCTGCCGGCCGTGCCACAAACCGGTATGCCGGGTCGGTCATCACCGCTGCATGCACGACCTCACGCCGCAGGAAGTTCTTGCTGCGACCCGCCGGGCGCTTGCCACGGTGTCTGCCGGCTAACAGAAGGATTGGCTAACGGGGCCTTCATCAAGTTGATGTAAGCCCCGCCGCGCGGAGAAAGGGTCGAAGCCATGACGGTCCTCGTTACCGGCGGAGCCGGCTATATCGGCAGCCATATGGTGCTTGCGCTGGTCGATGCCGGCGAACCGGTTATCGTGCTCGACAACCTCTCCACCGGTTATGACTGGGCCGTGCCGAAGGGCGCGCCACTCATCGTCGGCGACACCGGCGATCAAGCGCTGGTCGCCAAACTCATTCGCAAGCACAATGTCGAAGCCATCATCCACTTCGCCGCTTCCATTGTTGTTCCTGACTCGGTGCGCGATCCGCTAGCGTACTATCGCAACAATACCGTCAACTCGCGCGCGCTTATCGAATGCGCCGTGAACAACGGCGTACGCTATTTCATCTTTTCTTCGACCGCGGCCGTGTACGGCAATCCGGCCGAAATTCCGGTGAAGGAAGATACGCCGACACTGCCGATCTCGCCCTATGGGTGGTCGAAGCTTATGAGCGAAGTCATGTTGCGCGACGCCGGTCGCGCCTACGGTATGCAGCACGTGATCCTGCGCTATTTCAATGTCGCCGGCGCCGACCCGCAGGGCCGCAGCGGGCAAACCGCCGAGGCCGCCACCCATCTAATCAAGGTGGCAGCCGAGACGGCGTTGGGGTTGCGTCCAAAGATGGATGTTTTCGGCACCGACTACCCGACGCCTGACGGCACTTGTATTCGCGACTATATTCACGTCTGCGATCTTGTCGGTGCGCATTCGGCTGCGCTTCGCTACTTGCGCGCCGGCGGAGAGTCCTTGACACTGAATTGCGGCTACGGCCACGGCTTCTCGGTGTTTGAAGTCATCGACATGGTCAAGCGCGTCTCCGGCGTCGATTTCAAAGTCGACATCGCTCCGCAGCGCGCCGGCGATCCCGCCCGCATTGTTGCAAATTCCCAACAGGCCCGCGCCAAGCTGGGCTGGGAACCGCGTTTCGATGACCTGTCCACGATTGTCGGCCACGCGCTCGCGTGGGAACGCGCGCTGACTATGCGCGGGTTGAAACGGCCCGGTCAAGGCGACACACTCGCGTCCGCCAGGCTCACGGCAACCGGTTCCGAACGGCCCTTGCCGCGGCGAAAATAGCTTGAAAAATCCGCCTCTTCCGGGCATTGAACCCGCGGGGCGCCTCGCGCACTCGGCCCCGCGGGACGCTAACGGATCACGCATGAAATCTGCCATGGCCGGGTCGTCCGACTCCTACTCCGCGCTCGCGTTAGCGCGCCGTTTGCTCGTTGACGAAGCCCTGGCGCACTGGCCACGCTATGCGGTTGCTTTCTCATTGATGGGGGTCGCGGCCGCCGGCACGGCGCTCAGCGCTTACCTGCTCGGCACGATGACCAACGAAGCTTACGTCGATCGCGATATCCACGGCATCATCATCATCGGCCTCGTCACCATGGTGATCTTCGCGACCAGGGGGCTGGCGCATTACGGCGCGGCGGTGATGCTGTCTTCGATCGGCAACCGCATCGTCGCCGAGAATCAGCAGCGCATGTTCGACAAGCTGCTGCGGGAAAATATTGGCTTCTTCGCCGACCGCCATTCGTCGGAGTTCGTCGCCCGGCTCACTACCGGCGCCAACGCCGTGGCTCAGGTGATCAATCTCATGATCACCGCCATCGGCCGCGATCTGATGTCGCTCATCGGGCTCTGTGTGGTGATGGTGATCCAGGATCCGGTGATGTCGATCGCCGGCTTGCTGGTGGCCCCGCCGGCGTTGCTGTTCCTGCGCAAGCTGATCCGTCGGGTCCGCAACATCGCGCAGATGCAGTTCACCGGCACCACGCGCATCATCGAAACCATGCAGGAAGCGCTGCAGGGCATGCGCATGGTCAAAGCCTTCTCGCTCGAGGACGAGATGCGGCGGCGACTCGCCCAAAGCGTCAGCGCGGTCGAGCGGCAGGCGAACAAGATGGCGCGCGTCGCCTATCGCGCCAGCCCGCTGATGGAGACGCTCGGCGGTTCTTCGATTGCGCTGGCGATGATGTATGGCGGTTACCGTGTGATCGAAGGCGGCGCCACGCCGGGCGAATTCATTTCTTTTCTGGCGGCGTTTCTGCTCGCCTATGAGCCGGCCAAACGGCTGGCGCGGCTCAACATCGACTTCAACAACAATCTCGTCGGCGTCCGTGTGCTTTACGAGGTCATCGACAGCCCTGCGGGCGAGCCCGACGATGACGACCGGCCACCGCTCAAGCTCACCACCGGACGCCTTGAATTCGCCGACGTGAACTTCGCCTATCGCCCCGGCGCACCGGTGCTGCACGGCATGAGCTTCGTGGCGCAGCCGGGCAAACTGACGGCCCTGGTGGGCCCGTCGGGCGGCGGCAAATCGACGGTGCTCGACCTGATCCTGCATTTCTATGATATCGAGTCCGGCCGCATCCTGATCGACGGCCAGGACATCGCCGCAGTGTCGCGCGGCTCGCTGCGCCGGCAGATCGCCTATGTCGGGCAAATCGTTCAACTGTTCCGCGGAACGATCCGCGAGAACATCGGGCTCGGCAGCGTAGGCGCCAGCGAAGCGGAGATCGTCGCAGCCGCCAAGGCTGCCCACGCGCACGATTTTATCCTCGGCTTTCCCGACGGTTACGACTCTCCCGTCGGCGAGCACGGTATGCAGCTTTCCGGCGGCCAGCGCCAGCGCATCGCCATCGCCCGCGCGCTGATCAAAAACGCGCCCATCATTCTGCTCGACGAGGCGACCGCATCGCTCGACTCCGAATCCGAGCGTCACGTGCAGGAGGCGATTGCGGAATTGCGCAAAGGGCGCACCACGCTTGTCATTGCGCATCGGCTTGCCACCATCATGCATGCCGACAACATCCTCGTGGTGCAAGACGGTTCGGTGGTCGAATCTGGCCGCCACGACGAACTTCTGCGCAAAGGCGGCCGTTACGCCGCTTTTTATCGCTTGCAGCTCAGGGAGCAGGGCCCGGTGCGCGAGCCGCTGGCCGTCGGCTGAACGTCCTTCACAGGCTGCGGCGAGCCGCCTGCGCAGCTGTTTCGGAAGGAGATTTTTTTGAAAGTGATTTTCGCGATCGCCGCAAGGCAAAGCGGTGCGCTGCTACAGACCGAGATAGGCGCTGCGCACGCGGTCGTCAGCTAACAATTCAGTGCCGGTTCCGGACAAGGTCACGCGCCCATTTTCCAGCACATAGGCGCGGCTCGCGAGCTTTAACGACAGCATCACGTTTTGCTCGACCAGGAGACAGGTGGTCCCCTCGCGATTGAGTTCGCGGATCGTCTCCAGCACGCCGTGAACGATGTTGGGCGCGAGCCCGAGCGAGGGTTCATCGAACATGATCAGCTGCGGCGCTCCCATCAGGCAGCGCCCGATCGCAAGCATCTGCTGCTCGCCGCCGGACAGTGTGCCGGCCGGCTGCCGCGACCGTTCGGCCAGCACCGGAAACATCGAGAGCACGCGCTCGCGGTTCCTGGTCCGCTGCGAGCGGGCACGCGGCAGCATGCCGCCGATGTCGAGATTCTCGGCTACGGAAAGCGTTGGAAACACTTGCCGGCCCTCGGCAACCTGGCCCAGTCCAAGGTCGCAGATGCGATGGCTTGGCCAACGCGAAATATCGGTGTCGCGAAACACAACGCGTCCCTGCGCCTGCGGCAGCATTCCGGCGAGCGAACGGATCAGAGTCGTTTTGCCGGCGCCGTTGGCGCCGACAATGGCGACGACAGCCCCTGCTTCGATCTCCAGCGATACCGAATCGAGCGCCTGGACGTCGCCGTAGAACACATCGAGGTTTTCGACGCGCAGGATCATATCGCCTCAGCGCCGAGATACGATTGCACCACCGCCGGGTCGTGCACCACCGCATCCGGCGAGCCCGCGGCGATCGCCGTGCCGTGGTCGAGCACGAGCACGTGCGAAGCAAGCGCCATGACCGCGCGCATCACGTGCTCGATCAAAAGGATCGTCAATCCGCTGTCGCGGTTTAGCGCGCGCAGGATCGCGACCATGCGGTCGGTCTCGGTCGGTCGCAGCCCCGCCATCACTTCATCGAGCAGCAACAGCTGCGGCCCGGTCGCAAGCGCGCGGGCAACCTCGAGCCGTTTGCGGTCCGGCAAGGTCAACGTGGCGGCGACGCGGTGCCGTTTTTCAAACAGGTCGAGTTGCTGCAGCAGCATCAGGGCTCGCGTGCGGGCGGCTTCGACATCACGGTGGCGTTGCAGCGCGCCGATGGTGACGTTGTCCTCGACACTCAGGGCCGGAAACGGCCGGACAATCTGAAACGTCCGCGCCAGGCCGAGCCGGCAAACCGCATCGGCCGGCAAGCCGTGGATCGGCTGACCGGCGAAGGCAATCGAGCCCTCGTCGGGCGCCATTGCGCCGGCGATCATGTTGAAGAGCGTGGTCTTACCGGCGCCGTTTGGACCAATAACGGCGAACATCTCGCCCGGCTGCACGGCGAAGCTGACCTGGTCGACTGCGACCAGCCCGCGGAAGCGCTTACTGACGGCGCTCAGTTTCAGGAGCGCGGTCGTCATTTCTTGCCCATGCTTACGCCAAGCCGCCGGGCTAGAGGGGGCCATACACCGTCCGGCAGCGCCGCGACCACGAGGAGAAGGCAAAGGCCGTAGAACACCTGCGTCGCCCCCGGCAGCTCAATGCCGAATGACGTCATCGCGGAATTGAGCGCTTCGGCAAGGCCGGTCAGCACGAATGCGCCGAGGATCGGACCGAACAGCGTCCCGACGCCGCCGATGATCGGACCGAGAATGATCTCGATCGAGCGCGAAATGCTGAAGACCTGCTCGGGAAAGAGATTGTTGTAGTAAAACGCGTAGAACACGCCGGCAAACGATGTCGTCGCCGCCGACACCATCACCGCGTACATCTTGTAACGAAAGGTATCGATGCCGGTCGCGCGCGCCGCCTGCTCATCCTCGCGGATGGCGAGCCAAAAGTAGCCAACACGGCTGCGGACGAGCAGATGGCACAGGACAAAGATCAGCGCCGTCGCGAACAGGATGATGTAGTAGAACATCCGCGGATCGCCGCGCATCTGCCACGGATCATCGTGCGCGTATTGTTTGACCGGGAGGAACAACCCGCCCGAGGCGTTGACGAAATCCAAATGATCGAAGCCGATACGGGCGAATTCGGCAAAGGCGATGGTCAGGATCGCGAAATAGACGCCGGCGACGCGAAAGCGGAACGCAAGAAATCCGATGATCGCTCCGCAAGCTGCAGCAACCGGGACGGCCCCGAGCAAACCCAGCCAAGGACTGATGCCGAAACGGATAAACAACGTCGCCGCGGCGTAGGCGCCGAGGCCGATATAGATTGAATGGCCGAGCGAAAGCTGCCCGGCGAAGCCCATCATGATGTTCCACGCCTGGCCGGCATAAGCGAAGTAGAAGATGAGAATGAGAACGGTGAGCAGATAGTCGTTGACGACTAACGGCGCGACCAAAAAAGCGAGGAACAATACCGCAAGCAGAAAGACGCTTCGGCTCGACCGGCCCGCACGCAATCGCGCCATCATGCCAGCCTCTTGCCGAGCAGCCCTTGCGGCCGGAACAGTAGCACCAGGACGAGGATGGCGAAGGCAAACATGCTCTTGGCGGATGGGGTGAACAGAAGTCCGGCCAACGCCTCGGTGACGCCGACCAGAACGCCGCCAAGGAGCGCGCCGGGCATCGAGCCAAGGCCGCCGGTGATGACGATAACGAAAGCCAGGAGCGTGTAGCTCGGCCCGAGCATCGGGGTCGCGTCAACAAGCAAAGTGAGCATGGTGCCGGCAGCGCCGACGCACGCCGCGCCGAGTCCGAAGGTGAGCGCATAGAGGCGCTTCACGTCGAGGCCGACGACCTGCGCGCCGGTGAAATTGTCGGCGCAGGCCCGGATCGCCTTGCCGATAAGCGTGAGGCGAAAGAACGCGAACAGCGCGATGGCGAACAAGATTGCGGCCGAGCCGGCATAGACTTTGCCGGCGTCGATGATCAGCGGGCCGGACTGAAAACTCTCGTAGCCATACGCAGTCTGCACGGCCCGCGCGTCCGGGCCGAATATGATCAGCAATGCATTGGTCATGATGATCGCCAACGCCACCAGCAGCAGAAACTGGCTATGCTCGGGCCGCCTGATGAAGGGATTGATCAGCCCGAGCTGCAGCACATAGCCGAACACGAACAGCACCGCCGCAATCGGAACCAGCAGGATCAGGGGATCGAGGTGAAACCCGGCGCAGAGTACAACTGTCAGAAACATGGCGAGGGTCATCATCTCGCCGTGGGCGAAATTGACGACGCGGACCACACCGAAGATGACCGACAATCCAAGCGCCATCAGGCCGTATACGAGGCCCGTCAAAACGCCACCGACGACGACGTTGAGATAGACGTCTGGCGGCACCGAAAGCCTCAACCGCGGTTGAGGTATGACGGCAACGGCCATTCCGGTTTGGCAGTCGCGGCCTCTTTCGGCGCCAGCAGCACGAACTTGCCGCCGCGGTTCTGTACCGCGCCGTCCCTCACCTTATCGTTTTGGCCCTTGGCGTTAAACCGGATGCCCGGTCCGATACTGGAATTATCGGTGATGTTGGTCTCGCGGATGGCGTCGGTGAGCGCCTTGGGATCGGTCGAACCGGCGCGCTTGTAGGCGTCGGCAGCGACCAGCAGCGCCTCGAACGTAAAGACATGTTCGCCGATGAGCAGCATACCCGGATCGGTCTTGGCCAAGGCGGCTTCGAGCAGCGCGGTCAGTTTCTTGCGCGGATCGGCACAGGGGATAAAACTGATCGGTCCGTCGGACAGTTTGCCCATGGTCTTGAAGTATTGGTCCTCGGACCAGCCGGGCCCCATGCTCAGGATCGCCTGCGGCGTCCAGCGCTGCTTGACCAGTTCCCGCGTTATCAGCATCGCGTCGTTGAGGCGGCTGACCACGAGGAGTGCGTCGGCGCCGGTCGCCTTGGCCTTGGCCACCTCGACAGCCAGGTCGCGCGCGGCCGGATCGTAGGCGATCTCGTCGGCAATTGTATAAGGCATATCGAATTTCGGCATCACCGCGCCGATGCCCTTGGCCATGGCCGTGCCGTAGGTGTCGTTGACATGCATGAAGACGACCGTCTTCGGCGCGGCGCCGACGGTCGCGAAAATCTCCTTCTGGTTGCCGAAAGCATCGGCAAGAATCATCGGCGCGGTGGGAAAATTCCTGAATACGAACTTATAGCCCTGCTCGGTAATGGCGGTGGCACCGGCGATATTGATGACGAGCGGAATGCCCTTCTGCTCCGCGACCTGGGCGATCGCGGTGGTCTGGCCGGAATCGAAGGCGCCGATGAGGAGCTGCGCGCCTTCGGCGATCAGTTTTTCGGCACGCGCGCGCGCCGTATCGACGTTGGATTCAGTGTCGCCGTTCATGATCGCTAGATCCGGCAGCCCCATCAGTTTCAGGATTCCCGGCGCGATGTCGACGCCGCGCTGGCATTCCTGGCCGAGACCGGCCTGAACGCCTGAACGCGGCAGCAGCACGCCGACCTTAAGCGCGCGACTCTGGGCGCGCGCAATTGCGGGCGCGGCGAACGCGGAAACGGTTGCGGCCGCGCCGGCGAGAACGCGACGTCGATTGGGCAGTACGTGCATACGGCGCATGACGATATCCTCCCCTGAATTTGCAACACCCGAAGCAGTCACCGGGTTCATCGGTAACCCGCTCACATCCGGGCACCACTAGCTCCCAATCCGCCGTCCGCTCGCGCCCGCGCGGCGCGAGCGTCTCGGGGTGACGGGAAATTCAGCTGCGGCTCTGATACGCCGGCATCGGCCATTCCGGTTTGGCTTCGGCCGCTTCCGGGGGCGCTACGGTCACGAGTTTACCGCCGCGATTCTGGAACGCGCCTTGCCGAACCTTGTCGTTCTGGCCCTTGGCGTCAAACTGGATGCCCGGTCCGATGCTGACATTGTCGGTGATGTTGGTCGCGCGAATGGCGTCGGCCAGCGTCTTCGGCTCGGTCGATCCGGCGCGCTTGAACGCATCGGCGACCACGAGCAACGCCTCAAAGGTGAAGACATGATTGGTATTGAGGTTGACGCCGGGATGCCGCTTGGCGAGTTCGTCATGAAGCACTTTGGTGAGCTTCTTGTGCGGGTCGTACCAGGGCGCGAAGTTGAGCGGCCCGTCGGCATATTTGCCCAGGGTTTTGATGTACTGGTCCTCGTAAAAGCCCGGGCCCATGCTGAGGATCGCCTGCGGCGTCCAGCGCTGCTTGACGAGTTCCCGTGTCAACAGCATCGCGTCGCTCAGACGGCTGACGACAAGAAGGGCATCTGCATTTGTCGCTTTGGCCTTCGCTACCTCGACCGACAGATCGCGCGCCGTCGGATCGTAAGCGATCTCTTCGGCAATCTTGTACGGCATGTTGAACTTCGGCATCACCGCGCCGATGCCCTTGCTCATGGCGGTGCCGAAAGTATCGTTGACATGCATGAACACGACCGACTTGGGCGCCGCGCCGACGTCGGCAAACACCGTCTTCTGGTCGGTGAAAGCGTCACGCAGAATCATCGGCGCGGTCGGAAAATTCCGAAACACGAACTTGTAGCCCTGCTCGGTGATTTGCGGCGCCGCCGCGATATTGATGACGTACGGAATACCCTTCTGTTCGGCCACCTGCGCGATCGCCGCCGATTGGCCGGAATCGAACGAGCCGACCAAAGCCTGCGCGCCCTCCCCGATCAGCTTTTCGGCGCGCGCCCGCGCCGTGTCCACGTTCGATTCCGTGTCGCCATTGACGATTGTCAGTTCGGGCAGTCCCAATGACTTGAAAATCGCCGGCGCAACGTCGACACCGCGCTGGCAATCCTCGCCGATGCCGGCCTCGAAACCCGAGCGTGGCAGGAGGACGCCGACTTTGAGCGGGCCACCCTCGGCGCGGACGACGCTAAAGGGTGCGATACCGGCGACGAAGCCGGCGCCCAAGGCGCCGGAAAAGGGCCGACGGGTAATGGGCGCGGAATTCGGCTGGAATTTACGGCTCATCGGAATCCTCCCCTCGCTCTTGCGCTTCCGCATTGCCCCATGATGCCGGATTTTTTTGCTCGGTCACAAGCGCGAAAACGTCGCGAGGCAATGTTCGATCTGCGATCACCGCTTAGCCGGCAAATGCTTTCTCCACCGCCGCAGCGATACGGAGCAGCATGTGGTCGTGGCCGTTGCGCGCCATGAGCATCAAGCCGACCGGAAGCCTGGCCTTGAGCGGCAGCGAGACGCCGCACAGGTCGAAAAAGTTGCCAATCGATGTATTGCGCAGGACGAGGGTATTGCGCACCGCGTAGTCCTTCGCATCCGCCACTTCCGCCAGGGTCGGCGCAACGATCGGGGTGGTCGGCATCACCACCGCGTCCAGCGCCGCCAACCTCCGATCCATGGCGCGCACCAGACGGCTGTGCGCCTGCATCATGTCGACGTAATCGGTCGCCGAAATCGCACCGCCGCGTTCAAGCCGCACGCGCACGTTCGGGTCGATATCGGCGCCGCGCCGCTTGAGCCGGTCGCGATGAATGGCGCAAGCCTCGGGCTGAACGATGCCGCCATAGGCGTTGACCTCGCGCATTTCGTCCAGCAAGGACAATGTTTCATCGGTGAGCCGAACCCCGGCCTCCCCCAGCGATTTCAGAGCGGCGGCAAAGGCGCCGGCAACAGTCTCGTCAAGCGATTCGAGCGGCAAGCCCTGGACAATGCCGAAGCGAAGACCGGCGAGCGCGATCGGCTCTAGGGCGGCAACGTCTTCACCCGACAAGACGGCGTCGGCCTTGGCACAATCGGCAACGCTGCGTGCCAAAGGGCCGATGGAATCAAGCGTGTGGCTCAGGGGAAACGCGCCCTCAGTCGGGACACGCTGCCGGCTCGGCTTGAAGCCGACAATGCCGCACAGCCCGGCGGGGATGCGGACTGAGCCGCCGGTATCGCTGCCGATCGCAATTTCGCACATGCCGTCAGCGGCGGTGACGGCCGCACCCGACGAGGAGCCGCCCGGCACGCGCGTGCGATCGCCCGGATTGCCCGGCGTACCGAAATGCGGATTGGTGCCGATCCCGCCGAGAGCGAATTCCGTCATGTTGGTCCTGGCGACGATCACGGCTCCGGCCGCGCGCAGCCGGCGCACCACGGGCGCGTCGGCAGTCGCCGGCTTGGCCTCGTCGGCGAGAATTTTGGAACCGGCGCGGGTCGGCTCTCCGGCTACGTCGAACAAATCCTTGATGCTGACAATCGCGCCATCGAGCGGCCCAAGCGATATTCCGTTGGCCGCACGTGCATCGGCGGCATCAGCGGCCGCACGCGCAGCGCCCGGATAAACCGTGAGGCAGGCGCGGCCCCCCTCCCCCTTCGGGTCGGCGATGCGCGCGAGGGCCTGTTCGAGCCGGTCACGGCAGGAAAGCGCTTTCATGGAAATGTCCGGGTTAACGATGGACCAAGACGGCATTGCCGACCATATACCGATCCTGCCATCATCGGCGAGTATCGATGCGGGGAAGACGATAACCATGCCTGAGGTGAAGCCCGCGCTGTGTTTCATCGGCTTTGGCGAAGCGGGCCAGGCGATGGCGGCCGGGCTGCGCGAGGCCGGTGTCGAGCGGATCGCCGCCTGGGATATCTTGTTTCCCCAACCCGAAGGTGAGCGACTTCGCGGTGCCGGCCAAGCGATCGGCGTACGCTGCGCTATGTCTGCCGCAGACGCGGTGCGCGACGCCGACATAGTCATTTCCGCCGTCACCGCCGCCTCCAGCGTTGATGCCGTGCACGCGGTCAAGCCGCATCTCGGCGGCAGGCCGTTTCTGCTCGATATCAATTCGGTCTCGCCGGGGCGGAAACAGCAAGCGGCAAAACTTCTCGGCGACACGGCCCGTTACGTGGACGTCGCCGTTATTGCTCCTATTCACCCGGCACGTCATCAAACGCCGATGCTGATCGCAGGCCCCCACGCCGGGGCCGCTACGCCGGTGCTCGCCAAGCTTGGCATGCGGGTCGCGGTCGCCGGAGCGGAAGTTGGCGCCGCAGCAGCGATCAAGATGGTGCGGAGCGTCATGATCAAGGGCATCGAGGCGCTAACTCTCGAATGCTTTCTCGCGGCCGCCCGCGCGGGCGTGGTGGACGAAGTGGCTGCCTCCCTGAAGAACAACTATCCCGGTCTCGATTGGTCGAAAGTCGTTCCCTACAACCTGGAACGCATGGCGAACCACGGCGAGCGCCGCGCCGCGGAAATGGAAGAGGTTGCCGCGACGCTCCGCGAACTCGGCGTCGAACCGCTGATGACTGCGGCGACGGTCAAGCGCCAGCGCGAAATGGGGGAAATCGGCACACAGGCATCGGTCCGCGGGGTGCTCAAGAACGACCGCACCGCAATGCTCAATGCCATCAGCGCCGCCGCGCGCGACCGGCACTAAGGTCGCTTCGTCAACCGCCAACAGGGTTTTAGGGCGGCGGGGGATCGCCTATATACCCCGCCCAGGAGGCTCCGTATGTCCGAACCGCTTTCGTCCGGCAAAATCCCCGTAACCGTGCTGACCGGCTATCTCGGCGCCGGCAAGACCACGCTGCTCAACCGTATCCTGTCGGAGCCGCACGGCAAGAAGTACGCCGTCATCGTCAATGAGTTCGGCGAAATCGGCATCGACAACGACCTCGTCGTCGGCGCCGACGAGGAAGTGTTCGAGATGAACAACGGCTGCATCTGCTGCACCGTTCGCGGCGACCTGGTCCGGATTCTCGACGGCCTGATGCGGCGGAAAGGCAAGTTCGACGCCATCATCGTTGAAACCACCGGGCTCGCGGATCCGGCGCCGGTGGCGCAGACCTTCTTCATCGACGAAAACGTCGGGCGCCAGACCAAGCTTGATGCGGTCGTCACCGTAGCCGACGCCAAGTGGCTCAGCGAGCGGCTCAAAGACGCCCCGGAAGCGAAAAACCAGATTGCGTTCGCCGACGTTATTCTGATCAACAAGACCGACCTGGTCTCGTTCGACGAGCTCGGCGAGGTCGAGGCGCGCATTCGCGGCATCAATCCTTATGCCAAAGTGCACAAGACCGAGCGGGCGAAAATAGCGCTCAACGAGATCTTGGACCGCAACGCCTTCGATCTCGATCGCATCCTTGACATCGAGCCGGAATTTCTCGAGGGCGACGGCGACGCTCACGACCATCATCATGATCACCACCACGATCACCACCATGGTCATGATCATCATCATGCCCGCCATTCCGGCGGCCTCAAGCATTACCACGACGAGGACATGCAATCGGTTTCGCTCAAGACCGATCAGCCGCTCAATGCCGACAAGTTTTTTCCGTGGGTGCAGAACCTGGTGCAGACCGAAGGCCCGAGCATCCTGCGCTGCAAAGGCATCCTTTCGTTCAAGGATGACGACCAGCGCTTCGTTTTCCAGGGCGTGCACATGATCCTTGATGGCGACCATCAGCGGCCGTGGAAACCGGACGAGAAGCGCGACAGCCGCATCGTCTTCATCGGCCGCAATCTGCCGGAAGAGAAAATCCGGGAAGGGTTTGCGGGCTGCATCGCGTGACTTGATCCCCGCGTGCCACGCCCGATGAGCGACCCTCGCAGCAGCACCGTCTCAGTCGTCGAGCGCACCCACGCGGCGGACGCGGGCGGCGCGGTCGTTGCCGCGCATTTACTCGGCAGCACCGCGGTGCTTGTCCTCGGCGAGGAAGCGCTTTTGCTGGTCGAGCCCAAAGCGGAGCCGCGCCGCGTGAACGTCCATGGCGGGGCAATTCTCGCAACGGCTGCCGACGGCGACCGCGTCGTCAGCGGCGGCGATGACGGCAAGGTCATGTCGACCAACGCGCAAGGCGAAACGCGCCCGCTGGCGACGGACCCAAAACATCGCTGGATCGATCACATCGCCATCGGACCCACCAATGCGATCGCCTGGTCGGCGGGCAAGACCGCCTTCGTCCTCTCCCAGCCTTCTCTCCCCCGCTCGCGGGGGAGAGAAGAGTGGGGGCGCGAATACGAAGCACCTTCGACTGTCGGCGGACTTGCGTTTCTGCCTAAGGGTCTTCGCCTCGCCGTCGCTCACTACAACGGCGCCACGCTTTGGTTTCCGAACGCTCCGCAGGCGGTACCGGAAAAACTGGAATGGAAGGGCTCGCATCTCGGCGCCACCGTCAGCCCGGACGGCCGTTTTCTGGTGACCACGATGCAAGAGCCGATGCTGCACGGCTGGCGGCTCGCCGATGGAAAACACATGCGCATGTCGGGTTACGCGGCCCGCGTCGCCTCGCTCGGCTGGACGGCCGGCGGCAATTGGCTCGCGACCTCAGGTTCCACACAACTTATTTTGTGGCCGTTTCAGACCAAGGATGGCCCGATGGGAAAGCAGCCGCGTCTGTTGGCGCCGTCCGAACATCGCGTGGCTGTCATCGCGTGCCATCCACGGCAGGAGATCGTCGCTACCGGCTTCGGCGACGGCATGGTGCTCTTGGTTCGCGTCGACGACGGCGCTGAGATCCTTGCCAAAAAACCCGGCGGCGCGCCGGTCTCTGCACTTGCCTGGAGCGCGGACGGCAAGCTGCTCGCTTTCGGAACGGAAGATGGCGAAGCGGGCGTCGTCGACTTGGCGTGATCCGTCGGAAACATGGAGGGGCTTGTGTTCCTGAAATTCTCGAGCGGTAACGGACTTCAACTGGAAGACCGCGACAACTTTCGCGCTTTCAAACTCGTCGTCGAAGGTCGGCACTCCGAGCTTGACGCAATCCGCGGCGCACTCACAGGAAAGGCCGAGTTCGCCGACGCCGGCACTGCCTGGATATTTGAGGACGCCTTGCGCCATTGGCCGGGTGTCGAGCATAACGCGGCCTGGCAGCAGAATCTTTCAGCCATGATCGAAAAGGCGCGGCCGCACGGCTGGATCGACGACCGGCGCAAAGCCATCAAGGCCCATGTCGAATGGGTAACGTCGTAGCAAATCGCCCCGAACCCCGACGTCCAATCGAGCGCCGCCGGCGTCAGATCACGTATTGCTTGAGCGGCGGGTAACCGTTGAAGCCGACTGAGGAATACGTCGTCGTGTAGGCGCCGGCGGCTTCGATCAAGACCTTATCGCCGATGGCAAGCGACACCGGCAACGGGTACGGCGTCTTCTCGTAGAGTACGTCGACGCTGTCGCAGGTCGGACCCGCGATGATGCAGGGTACCGTTTCGTCGCGGTCTTTGGTGGTGCGGATCGGATAGCGGATCGATTCGCCGATTGTTTCCGCGAGCCCGTGAAATTTGCCGATGTCCAGATAGACCCAGCGCATTTCGTCCTCGGGCGATCGCTTGGCGATCAAAACCACCTCGGCCTCGATCATGCCGGCGTTGCCGACCAGGCCGCGGCCCGGCTCGACGATGGTGTTCGGCAGGTTGTTGCCGAAATGCTTGCGCAGCGAGCGGAAGATCGCCTTGCCGTAGGATTCAAGCTTCGGCGTCTTGCGCACGTAGCGCGCCGGAAAGCCGCCGCCGAGATTGACGATTGCCAGCGTAATGCCGCGCTCGGCACAGGCGCGAAACACCGCCGCCGTCGAGGCCAGCGCGCGGTCCCAGGCTTCAACGTTGTGCTGTTGCGAGCCGACGTGGAAGGACACGCCATGCGGGACCAGCCCCAGCTTATAAGCCTGCTCCAGAATATCGGCGGCATAGACCGGCTCGCAGCCGAACTTGCGCGACAGCGGCCACTCGGCGCCCGAGCCGTCACATACAATGCGGCAAATCACCCGGCTGCCGGGAGCGGCGCGCGCCACCTTCTCGACTTCGGCCTCGCAGTCGACGGCAAAGAGCGTAACGCCGAGCGCGAAGGCCGCCGCGATTTCGGTCTCCTTCTTGATCGTATTGCCGTAGGAAATCCGGTCCGGCGTCGCGCCCGCTGCGAGCACCGCATGCGTCTCGCCCAGCGAGGCGACGTCAAAGCAGCAGCCAAAGCCGGTCAAGAGTTTGAGGATTTCGGGCGCCGGATTGGCTTTGACGGCATAGTAGACCTTGGTGTCCGGCAGCGCCTTGGCGAAGCTCTGATAGTTGTCGCGGACCACGTCGAGGTCGACCACGAGGCAAGGTCCGTTGTCGATGCGATGCTTGAGAAATTCGCGGATGCGTGTGGTCATTGCCGCGCAAGCTCCCTATCCGGTTGGGCGGCGTAGCCGCCAAGGTGAACCTCCTGCGACGGTCGCTATTCCGCACCATCGCGGAATGCTTTCGTCGCCGTGATTGCTGCCTTGGTCCGGATGAGGGAGATCCCGTTCCGCACTGCTGGCAAAGATGGACAAGCCTTTCCGGTGTCCCCGGCATTGGCGCCGGCAGTAACCAAAAAAGCCCTTCCGTCGTTGCTTTAAGCCGCGTCGCCCGTTGAGAGCGGGCTATGCCGGTTTCGCCTCCGGCTGCCGGTCGCGGGAGTTAAGGAAGTAGTGGTCTCTTCCTTAGGCGGCTGTCCGGCCTCTTGTCCGGATGCCCACCGACCGACACACGGCCACAGGCACGTGCGAAATTGGGCGATTCCGCCAATAATCCAATTAGCAACATCGTGCAAGAGTTTTAGTTCTAACAAAACGTAAAGGCGGCGCTCGATCACCGCCGAGCCAGCGCAGCGACTACCTCTAGTCCGCCGTAAACGGCTCGACGCGCTGGGCCGCGCGGACGAACTGCACCATGACGACGATGCCGCACAGAACGAACACGCCGTCGAGAATGCGCGCTCCGACGGTGCCGAGCACGAGCAGGTTGGCGATCGCCCAGCTGCCGGCAAAGGCGGCGCCGAACACCTCAGCGCTGATCAGGATCGCCGCGCTGACAACGGTCAGCACATTTTGCCAGATGATACGGCGCGGGCGCTGAATGATGGTTTTGTCCATGGCCGCGGCACTTTGTTCGAAAGCGATGGCTAGATCAAGGCGTCAGGCGGCGTCGCGGCTGGCTTTGGCGCCAAGCAGTCCCGCCTCGGCCAACGCGGCCCGGACGCGGTCGATCTCGTCGCGCGCAAGCTTCACGAGCGGTGGCCTCACCACGGCGCGCGGCAGGCGGCCAAGCAGCACCAGCGCCTCCTTCATACGGTTGTGCATGTCCGCCCAAGGATTGGCATAAAACACGCGGGCAAGCGGGTAGATGCGGTCATTGAGGCGCCTCGCCTCGGCCAGGTCGTTCATCTGCACCGCCCGAAACAACGCCAGTTGCAGTTCAGGGATGACGCTGCCGCTGCCGGACAGAAGGCCATTGCAGCCAAGCACTAGCGAGCTGAGCAGCCAGGCACTGTGGGTCGTCAGCACGTTGACCGGTGGGTTTCGGCTCTGCAGCTCGCGGATATGCATTTCGTGCTGCGGGACGTCGCCGGACCAATCCTTGATAGCGCGGATGGTCGGGACCGCCTCGATCATTTTTTCGAGCGTGTCACGCCGATACCCCCGCCCGCTTACACGCGGGTACTGAAATACAATAATCGGCAGATCGCTGGCATCCGCGATATACCGAAGGTGTTCAACGGCCATGGACGGCGACCGCCCGAGCGCCAACGATGCCGGCGGAAACACCAGAAGCGCGGAGGCGCCGCCTTGCTGCGCCATGCGGGCGATACGTGCGGCTTCGAGACCGCCGTTGGCCCATACGCCATTGACGATCGGCAGTCGGACGCCGATTTCGTCTTGCGCAAGCTCGAGAACGCGGCGCTGTTCATCGAAGCTGCAGGAGGCTACCTCCGTCGAATGGGCGTTAACCGTTATCGCCGAGAGACCCGCGGTCGCGGCCACGTCCGAGAGATGCTTGCGGAAGCTTCCTTCATCGATCGTCAGATCTTCCGCAAACGGCAGAAGCACGGCGGGGATGACGCCGTGGGGTAAGTATTTGGAGTGACGCGGCACAGGCTGGATCCTTGTGGGCTTTGGCTGGGCTGCCTGACGACTTATATCACCGCGGCAGATAATATGGATAACACCCCTTCATGAACACCCGCACGCCTGTCGAAAATCCGCTTCTTAGCAATTGGGTAACGCCCGATGAGGTTCCGCCGTTCCCGCAGATCAAGCCCGAGCACTTCGTTCCAGCCTACGACCATGCCTTTGCCGCGCACGAGATCGAGGTTGCGGCCATTGCAGCATTTCCGGATCGGCCTGATTTCGAAAACACCATTGCCGCGCTGGAAAGGAGTGGTAAAGACCTACAGCGCGTAGACGGAGTTTTCCATCTCCTGGTCGGCGCCCACAGCAATGATGCGCTGCTGGAGATCGAACGCGAACTTGCGCCGCGGGCTGCCAGCCACTGGAACAACATCCATACCAACCCTGACCTGTTCCGCCGCATCGATGTACTCATGCGTCAGGCCGAGACGCTCGGGCTTGATCCTGAACAAAAGCGGGTGCTCGAGCGCTACCACACTACGTTCCGTCGCGCCGGTGCCGGGCTCGACGGCGCCGCCAAGGAACGCCTTGCCGAGATCATCGAGCGGCTGGCGGCGCTCGGCACCACGTTCAGCCAGAACGTGCTGGCGGACGAGCAAGCCTTCACGCTGTCGCTCGAAGGCGAGGCGGAGCTTGCCGGCCTTCCCGATTTCATGCGCCAAGCGATGAAATCCGAGGCGCACGAGCGCGGTCTCGACGGTTGCGTTGTGACGCTATCACGCTCCAGTGTCGAGCCATTCCTGCAATTTGCGCAGCGCCGCGACCTGCGCGAGAAAGTCTTTCGCGCCTTCGTCAACCGCGGCGACAACGGCGGCCCGACCGACAACAAGGCGATCATTGCCGAGATGGTGAAGCTGCGCGCCGAGCGCGCGCGTCTGCTCGGCTACCAGGACTTTGCCCATTACCGCCTCGACGATGCCATGGCGAAAACGCCCGAGGCCGTCCGCCGCCTGCTCGACACGGTATGGTCGCCGGCGCGGGCCCACGCGCTGGCCGATCGCAACGCGTTGCAGGCGCTCGCGCAGGAGGAAGGCGGCAACTTCAAACTGGCGCCGTGGGACTGGCGTTACTACGCCGAAAAGCTCCGTCAGCGGCGCTGCAATATCGAGGAGGCGGCAATCAAGCCGTACCTTAATCTCGACCGGATGATCGAGGCGGCTTTTTATACGGCGCAGCGCCTGTTTGGCCTGTGGTTCAGCCCCCGCAATGACGTACCGGTCTGGCACCCGGACGTGCGCGTGTGGGAAGTGCGCGATAACGGCGGCGGCGAAGTCGGCCTTTTTTTCGGCGATTATCTCGCCCGGCCTTCAAAACAGAGCGGCGCCTGGATGACTTCGCTGCGCGATCAGGAAAAGCTCGCCGGCGACATTCGTCCCCTGATTATCAATGTTTGCAATTTCTCCAAAGGCGCCGAAGGCGAACCCACGCTATTAAGCTTCATCGATGCTCACACCTTGTTTCACGAATTCGGCCACGCGCTGCATGGTCTGCTGTCGAACGTGACCTATCCGCAGATTTCGGGAACCAGCGTTGCCACGGATTTCGTCGAACTGCCCTCGCAGCTTTACGAACACTGGCTCGAGCAGCCCGAGATCTTACGGCAGTTCGCGCTGCACTATCAGACTGGCGAACCGATGCCGGAGGCGCTGCTGCAGCGGCTCATTGCCGCGCGCAACTTCGATCAAGGTTTCGCGACCGTCGAATTCCTCGCCTCGGCCTTTGTCGATCTCGATTTTCATTCGCTGTCGTCGGCGCCGGCGATCGATTCCGCCGCGTTCGAAACCCAGTCGCTGGCACGTATCGGCATGCCGGATGAGATCGTCATGCGCCATCGACCGCCGCACTTCGGCCACGTGTTTTCGGGCGGCGGATATGCGGCCGGCTATTACAGTTACATGTGGTCCGAGGTGCTCGATGCCGATGCGTTCGAAGCCTTCAAGGAGACCGGCGACATATTTGACCCGGCCACAGCCAAGCGCTTGCGCGAGACCATCTATGCGGCGGGCGGCTCCCGCGAGCCGGCCGACGCCTACAAAGCCTTTCGCGGCCGGCTGCCGAGCCCCGATGCGCTGCTGCGCAAGCGCGGACTGGTCGAGGCTGCCACCGCCCTACTCTCCCCGGCAAGGGCGGGAGGATAGGTGGGGGTAAGCATGATCAATCTGCACAGTGGCGGCCATCGTCGCGGCGTGGTTTGCGCGCCGCATTTTGGCGCCGTGGAAGCAGGCCGCTCGATCCTCGCCGAGGGCGGCAACGCGCTCGAAGCGATGCTGGCGATGGCGGCATCAATCGCAGCCATCTATCCGCACATGAACCATGTCGGCGGCGACGGCTTTTGGCTGATCCGGGAACCGAGTGGCCGTGTGCGCGCCATCATGGGAGCGGGTCCGGCCGGCAGCGAAGCGCGACCGGAGTTTTACCGCGAATACGAAGCGATCCCGTCGCGCGGGCCACTCGCCGCGCTGACCGTGCCCGGCGCGATCGGCGGGTGGATGCTTGCGCTCGACGTCGCGAAAGCAAACGGCGGCAAGTTACCTATTGACGTTCTGCTCACGCCGGCGTTCGGCACCGCGCGCGACGGCTATAAGGTCTCGCGCAGCCAGGCACAGCTGACCCAAGACAAGCTTTCCGAGCTTGCGTCTGTGCCTGGCTTCGCCGCGACTTTTTTGGTGGACGGCAAACCGCCTGCGGCCGGGACCGTGTTGAAGCAGGAAGCGTTCGCCACAACGTTGGCGCACTTGGCCCATGCCGGCCTCGACGACTTCTATCGCGGCGACGTCGGGCGGGAGATCGCGGCCGATCTTGTCCGCATTGGCAGCCCGGTCACGCGCGAGGACCTGACGCGCTATCACGCCACGCTCGCCCAACCGCTGCACATCGAATTATCTAGCGGCAGCGTCTACAACACCGATGCACCCACCCAAGGCGTCGCCTCGCTCATGATCCTTGCATTGTTCGCGCGCCTGGGCGTGACCCAGGCGGAAGGCTTTGACCACCTCCACGGCCTCATCGAAGCGACCAAACGAGCGCTGCGGGTGCGCGATCGCGTGGTTACCGACCCGGACTATCTGGCGCATTCGCTCGAACGTTGCCTCGAGCCGAAATTCATCGCCGGCGAGGTGATGAAGATCGACCGGCGCAAGGCGGCGCCCTGGCCGCTCGCCGCAGGCGCCGGCGACACCGTCTGGATGGGAGCAGCTGATACGGCCGGTCTCGTCGTCTCCTACATCCAATCGCTCTATTGGGAGTTCGGCTCAGGTTGCGCTTTGCCGCGCACCGGCGTGCTCATGCAAAACCGCGGCATCAGCCTTTCGCTGCAACGCGGCGCGCTCAATTCGCTCGCTCCCGGCCGGCTGCCGTTCCACACGCTCAATCCGGCGCTGGCAGTGCTCAAGGACGGACGCATCATCGCCTACGGCACCATGGGCGGCGAAGGCCAGCCGCAGACGCAAGGCGCGGTGTTCACGCGTCACGTGTTGTTTGACGAACCGCTCGCCGAAGCGATCGACCGTCCGCGCTGGGTGCTCGGGCGAACCTGGGGTGAAGCACAAACGAAGTTACGGCTGGAGCAGCGCTTCGACGGCAATCTGATCGACGCGCTCGACGCCGCCGGCCACGATGTCGAGGTTTTGGACGCGCCCTACTCTGACGTCATGGGCCACGCCGGCGCCGTGGTGCTGCATCCGGACGGCACCTGCGAAGGCGCGCACGACCCGCGCGCCGACGGCGGAGCGGCGGGGGTGTAATGCCATGCTGCGCCATCGCGGGGGCGGATGATCGATAGCCTCCAATCCGCCCCACTCCGCGTTAGAGTGTGCCCCGCCGCGTGGGGCGGCTCACGGGCGCGGGGATTGATGTTATATCGTTTCGTCTTCTTCTTCGTCGGAATGGCATGCGTGCTCGCGGCGACGGGTCGCGCGCAGGCGCATCCCCACGTCTGGGTCACCATGACTGAGGAAATCCTTTACGCGTCCGACGGCTCGGTCAGCGGCGTGCGCCATGCATGGACCTTCGACGACATGTTCTCCGCGTTCGCCACCCAGGGGATCGAAGGCAAGACCAAGGGAACGTGGAGCCGCCAAGAGCTTGCGCCGCTCGCCCAGGTCAACGTCGAATCGCTCAAGGAATATGCGTACTTCACTTACGCCAAGATCGACGGAAAACGGCAGAAGGACGCTTTCCTTGAGCCGGTGGATTATTTTCTCGATTACGACCCGAAAGATACCGTGCTCACGCTGCACTTCACGCTGCCGTTCAAAACACCGGTGAAAGCCAAGGCAATCGAGCTCGAAGTCTACGATCCGGAATTTTTTATCGATTTTGGCTTTGCCGGCGATCAGCCGGTGAAGCTGGTCAGCGCGCCGGCGCAATGCATCGCCTCGGTCGACAAGCCGCACGACGATAATTTCTCGTCATCGCTGCGGCTCGATAAGAACTTCATGACGTCTGAGGCCAACATGGGCATGGGCGTAAATTTCGCCAACCGGATTTTCGTGAAGTGCCCGTAGCGCATAACGCGAGGCCGCGATTGATGCGCTGCGTGGCGCTGGCTCTGTCAGTCGCCGTGCTTCTGCTCGCCGCGAACGCGCTCAACAGCGCTTTCGCACAGGTCGGGCCGCTGGGTGGTCTTCGTCCGCCGCGGGCCGATGGAATCGTCGGCTGGATCCTCGCCAAACAGGCGCTGTTCTATCGGGCGCTGTCCGGATTGATCCGCGCCGCCAAGACTGACGGTTCGGCTTATTGGGGACTGATGGGCATCTCGTTCGCCTACGGCATTTTCCATGCCGCGGGTCCGGGCCACGGTAAGGCGGTCATCTCATCCTACCTGCTCGCCAACGAGGAGACCTGGGGGCGCGGTATCGCGCTGTCGTTTGCCTCGGCGCTGCTGCAGGCGCTGACCGCGATTGTGCTCGTCGCCGTCGTTGCGGTCCTGATCGGCGCAACGGCGAAAATGATGGGCGATACGGTACGCGTCATCGAGGTCGTCAGCTACGCGCTGATCGTGTTATTGGGTGCGCGGCTGCTCTGGGTGAAGGGACGCGGGTTCCTTCATGCTCTGCGAGCCCTCGGATCAGGCCCCGAATTAGCGGCAGCACCGTCGGCCGCGGACCACGACCATTCCGCTCATGATGGCCACGCCCACCGCGATCATCACGCGCATGCAGACGTCGAGTATGCCGATCACGCGCACGATCATGCGCACGACCACGCGCACGACCACGACGACGAGGAGAGCGTCTTGCCGTGGGGCCATGCCCATGGACCCGAGCCGGAAGACCTGGCCGGCGCAGGCGGCTGGCGCCGGGGTCTATCGGCAATCGTCGCGGTCGGGCTACGGCCGTGCTCGGGCGCGATTATCGTGCTGGTCTTCGCCCTGGCGCAGGGCCTGTTCTGGGCCGGCATTGCCTCGACCTTCGTGATGGGTATCGGCACCGCGATCACGGTCGCGGCAATCGCCACGCTCGCCGTTGCCGCCAAGGCGGCAGCAAAAAGATTTGCCACGACGCGCGCCGGTTACGGCACGCTGGCGCTGCGCGGCGTCGAGGTCGGCGCCGCATTGCTGATTATGATGTTCGGTATGCTACTCCTTACCGGCTATATGGTGAGCGAGCGCATGGGCATGTTTTAAGGCCCGCGGTCGCCGCGATCAGCGGCGCCCGCCAGGAGCGCAGCGATGCAGGCCGTTTTGCGTTTCATCCGCTACGTGTTGATGGAGTTCGGCGCCCTGATCGTGTTCTGGGTGGCGCTGTACAGCGCCGGCATCAAGCCGGCGATCGCCGCGACGGTGATTTTCATCTCGCTCGATGCCTCCTATCGGTGGTGGCGGAAGCTGCCGGTGACGCGGATCTATGTCCTGACCAGCGCACTTGCGGTCGGCTTTGGCTGCATCGACTTGCTGGCGGCCAATCCGTTCATGATCAAGTACGAAGCGGTCATCACCAGCGTTGCAACTGGACTCTTCTTCGTCGCCGGCGCGCGTGGCGAGAAATCGCTCATCCAGGAGGTGGCGGAGAAACGCAGCCAATTCCCGGACCGCGTCGATGTGCGCTATTTCTTCCGGCTGTTGACGCTGGCGTGGGCCGCGTATTTCTTCATTAAGGCGGCAATCTATCTCTGGCTCGCAATGACCATGCCATTGGAACAGGCGCTCGCCCTGCGCACGGTCATCGGCGGCGTCAGTCTCGCCGGCATGTTCGGAGTGAGCCTTGCGGGCCGCCAACTCTTCTTCGTTTGCCGCCGGCTTGGACTTTTGCCTGTGGTCGAAACCGAGGAACCGGCGCCGATCGCAACCGAAGCTTGAAACGAGAATGGTGAGTTAGGCTGCTGCCTAACCCACCCGCAGATCTTGAAGGTCAGGCCACCTTCTCGGCGAAGTGCCGGAACATCGCCTTGCGCGCCTCATCGTCCATCTCGGCCTTGAATTTGTATTTATCTTTGAGCGCGACCGCGCGCTGCGCCGCCGGCCGCGCGCTGATCTCGTCGACCAGACGCTTGAGATTCGGGAATTTCGCCCACGCGCTTTCGCCGAGTACGACCGGCATCAGCCGCGACCAGCCCCAGACGTCCATGTCGACGATGGTGTAGGTATCGCCGAGCATATATTTCTGCTTGGCGAGCCGCGCATCGAGAATGCCGAAGTGGCGTTGCGCCTCGAAAGCATAGCGGTTGATGGCGTATTCGATCTTCTCCGGCGCATAGACGCGGAAATGCACCGACTGGCCGGCATAGGGGCCGACGCCGGACGCAACAAACATCAGCCACGACAACAGCTCGCCGCGCGCCTTGTCGCCCTTCGGCGGCAGAAACTTGCCGGTCTTTTCCGCGAGATAGAGCAGGATGGCGTTGGAGTCGAACACGACGGCATCGCCGTCGACGATTGCCGGCACCTTCGCATTCGGGTTGATGGCGAGATATTCCGGCTTGTGCTGATCACCTTTGCGGGTATCGACCGGAATTGCTTCGTAGGGGAGGCCGGTCTCCTCCAGAAAGAGCGCCACCTTGGTCGGGTTGGGCGCACCGCTGTAATAAAACTTCAACATCCTGGGTCCTCTTCTGTACGTCATTGGCGGGTAGCGTCGCAGTAAGCGCGCCGCCCGGCAAAATCCTAGTACATTTCGAGGAGTCTTTCATCCGGCGCGGTCGGCGGTCGGCACGTTCGACCGGACCAACGCCGTCGTACCGGGTCGCTGAGTTCGCTGTTGCCGTCATCGCCGAACTTTGTGACGGCCACGGCTTCTTACGGCCTGCGATCGCTTATGCTGACTGTCGAAGTGATCGCCTTAGAGTTGCTCCGGCTCCTCTTCCGAGGAGCCGGAGCTGATACCGCCCGTGTTCTGGGTCCGCTGCCGTACGCGCTGCCCATAAAAATTGATGATGTTACGGGCCGTTTCCTGGGTCAGCTTTTTGTATCGTGCAAAAAATTGCTCGACATCATCCGGTTGAAAATCGCGTTCGGCAACCTGCATCAGCAGCAATTCTTTGGCGGTGGTCCAAGAGCAGCCGGCCGCCTTGGCAAGGATAAGAATCATATCCTCACCTTTGTCGAGCAAGGCGCGCTCGACCACATCGGCGGGGAAACGGCCGAGCTTTACCAGCGCAATCACCGTCCTCTCGAAATCCTGCGTATGCGCCGGGGAGTGAACATTGGCCTCAGTGAACCGTTGCGCATTGAACAGGCGATTGGCATCGCGCACGGCGGCAGCATACCGCCGCGACGCCTTGCGTGCCTCTTGTTGCACGGTTGTCGCTACCTCGTCGATGGTGTCGCGGATTGCAGCCGCTGCCTGCGGATTGGAGCTTTCAAGTTCTGCGCGCACCGAAGCCGAAGCGGTTTCGAGCAACTTCAGAAAGAAGTGGCGGGGGAGATCCTCGCGCCGGGCAAGCGCCAGCGTCAACTTTCGATCGCAACGCGCGCGGGTCGTCAGCTTGTCGTATCCGGCCAGAGAAAATTGCGCACCCTTGTTTTTGACCACCTTGTGGACGACGCGGCGATCGCCTCGTTCAACCAGAACATCGGTTACCGACTCGCTCAGTTTCAGGCGCTGCGCAATGGCAAGAAGATGTTCCTGGCTCTTGGTGGCTGCATTCTCGACCAGATCGGCGTCGCTTAGCTGTTGCGAGTGGGCAAGCACCGGCTCGGCCACCTCGATCGCGTCGTCGAAGGCGAGCGAGCGGATCAGCCTGGGAGGAGCGGTATCGATGCGCGCCAGCCGCTGGGCCAGTCTTGCCCGTGCCTTCACCTCGATGTCGGCGGCGAGTTTCTGCAGCACGGCATCGAACAGCGCGATCTGATCGCTGGAATAGCCCCGCGAGCCGGCCGCGAACAGGTCGGCGAGGCGCTCCAGAATTCTCAGACGTTGTTGATCATCCTTGGCGGCAGCCGCGCTGTTAAGTTCGTCAACCAGCGACTGGCTTTGCGCAGATTTGGGATTATCGAACGACAAGCTGGCGTTGAGCATTGATCACAACCAATAAGACGCAATTGATAAAATTCGGAGCTCTGGTTTTCGCAGCGCCGTCCCTGTCAGCGGCAGGAGGTGTGCGTTTGTAGCAGGAAGGTGCAAAAATACTGACCTATCCGCACACCGCAAAACGATGAAAATTTTCAGAAAAAGGTTTGCAACCTGCGGTTACATTAATCCGACGTCCCGGGCTCAATGTCAGCGATAGAGGTTGGCGTCCGGCCAGTCGCCTTAGAACAGTCCCACGATCTTACCGTCCGGCCCGATATCGATGGAATCGGCGGCTGGGACCTTCGGCAAGCCGGGCATCGTCATGACCTCCCCGCATATCGCCACCACGAATTCGGCTCCGGCGGAAAGCCGTACTTCGCGCACCGGGATGATGTGGTCGCTGGGAGCGCCTTTGGCGTCCGGATTGGTTGAGAAGCTGTACTGCGTCTTGGCAACGCAGATCGGAAATTTGCCGTAGCCCATCGCTTCAAAATTCGCCAGCTGGTCGCGTACCGGCTTGTCGGCGGAAACGTCCCTGGCCCGGTAGATCTCTTTGGCGATGGTACGAATCTTCTCAAACAGCGGCATGTCGTCGGGATAAAGGAGCTTGAGCTTGCTTTTGCCGCTGTCGCAAACCTTGACCACCGCCCGCGCGACATCGGCGGCGCCGGCGCCGCCCTCCGCCCAGTGATCCGCCATCAAGGCTTCAACGCCGAGCGATTTGCACTTGTCCTCGACCAGCTTGATCTCCGCTTCGGTGTCGGCTGAAAAGCGGTTGATTGAGATCACCGGCACGATGCCGAATTTCTGCATGTTCTCGACGTGGCGCTGCAGGTTGCTCATGCCGGCTTCCAGCGCCTTCAGGTTCTCGGTCTTAAGGTTTTCTTTCTTGACGCCGCCGTGCATCTTCAGCGCGCGGATGGTGGCGACCAGCACGGCGCAGTCCGGCGACAGGCCGGTCTTGCGGCACTTGATGTCCAAAAATTTCTCGCCGCCGAGGTCGGCACCGAAACCAGCTTCGGTCACCACGTAGTCGGCGAGCTTGAGCGCAGTCGTCGTCGCCAGCACGGAATTGCAGCCATGGGCGATGTTGGCGAACGGTCCGCCGTGAATAAAGGCGGGCGTGCCTTCGAGCGTCTGCACCAAGTTCGGCGCCAGCGCCTCCTTCAGCAGCACGGTCATGGCGCCGTGGGCTTTAAGGTCGCCGGCGCGTACCGGTTTGCGATCGCGGGTATAGGCGACGACGATATTGCCAAGCCGTTTCTTCAGATCGTCCAAATCTCGGGCCAGGCAGAAGATCGCCATCACTTCGGAAGCGACCGTGATATCGAAACCGTCTTCGCGCGGAAATCCATTGGCGACGCCGCCAAGCGAACAAACGATCGAACGCAATGCCCGATCGTTCATGTCGAGCACGCGCCGCCAGGCCACGCGCCGCTGATCGATGCCGAGCGCGTTGCCCCAATAGATGTGATTGTCGATCATTGCGGCGAGCAGATTGTTCGCCGAAGTGATGGCGTGGAAGTCGCCGGTGAAGTGCAGATTGATGTCTTCCATCGGCACGACCTGCGCATAGCCGCCGCCGGCGGCGCCGCCCTTCATGCCGAACGACGGCCCGAGCGACGGTTCGCGCAGGCAGAGCATGGCCTTTTTGCCGATATGGTTGAGCGCGTCGGTCAATCCGACCGTCGTCGTCGTCTTGCCTTCGCCCGCCGGCGTCGGCGTGATGGCGGAGACGAGAATGAGCTTGCCGTTCGGCCTCGCCTGCAGCGATTTAACGAAGTCCATCGCCACCTTGGCCTTGTAGTGGCCGTAGGGCTCCAGATTCTCCGGCGCAATACCAAGCTTTTCCCTGGCGATGTCCAGTATCGGCCGCTTGTTCGCGGCCTGAGAAATTTCGATGTCCGATTTCGGCGACTGGTGCTGCGAGGCGGGCATTAGGGCGATCCATTCAGATGGAGGAGGAAAAGAAGAACGGGGAGAGGCGGAAAGTCAGAGCGTCATGCCCGGCGGCGTGCCGGGCATCGACATCTTGGTTGTAGGGCAAGACACCGATGGCCGGTACGAGCCCGGCCACGACGGCATTGGAATCACGTGAACCTCGCTTTGACCGCGAGATTGGCAGATTTCGCCCACTCGCCCGCTTCGATTTTCTTGCCGTCGGCGGGCTGCACGCGCGTGACCTTGAAGCGCCCATCGGCGCAAACCACGGTGAAGCCGTCCGCTTCGACCACGGCGATTTCGCCGAGCTTGCCGCCGATTCCCTTCGGGTCTTTCGCCGGCAAAGGCTTGGCGTCGAATATTTTCAGTTGCCTGCCGTCGAGCGTCGTCCACGCGCCCGGCGCGGGATTGCAACCACGGATCAGCCGGTCGATCTGCTCCCACGGTTTGCCCCAATCGATTTTGGCATTGTCGGGGCCGCAACGGCCTTCGTAAGTCGCCCTGGATTCATCCTGTTTGATACGCGGCGCCTTGCCGGCCTTCACCAGGTCGACCGACTCCATCATGGCATCGACGCCCATCGGAAACAGCCGATCGAAATAGACCGTGCCGAGCGTGTCGGCGTCACTGATCGGCGTTTTCTTCTGCAGCAGCACGTCGCCGGTATCGAGGCCGTTGTCCGGCCAGAAAATCGACAGCCCGGTTTCCTTCTCGCCTTTAATGATTGGCCAATTGATGGCGCTGGCGCCGCGGTAGGCCGGAAGCAGCGACGGGTGATACTGGATCGAACCGTGAGTCGGGATGTTCAAGAATTCCTCTGGCACGAACAGCGTCACGAACGCCATCACCTGAAGGTCCGGCTTGAGCGCCTTGAACTCTTCCCACACGTCCGGCTTCTTGTAGGACTCCGGCTGATAGACTGGAAGCTGTGCGGCCAGCGCCGCTTCTTTGAGCGGATCGGCCTTGGCGCCGGGCTTCTCCGGGGCAACGTAGACGGCGATGACATTTTCGCCGCGCTTGAGCAGTGCCTCAAGCACCGCCTTGCCAAACGCCTGCTGCCCGTGAACGACGATACGCATCGTGGAGACGCCTTACCTGCCTCGGCAATTCAGCGAAAGAGAGACTACGCCGCTTCGGCCTTTTTATCCGCAGCGCTGAGTGCGCCGGACGCTTTGATATCCGCAATCTCTTTATCTGAATAGCGCAACACGTCGCGTAGCACTTCATCGGTGTGTTCGCCAAGCAGCGGCGACCGACGTACGGCGGCCGGCGAATCGGACAGCTTGATTGGGTTGCCCACCGTCAAGTATGGGCCACGCGTGGGATGATCGACTTCGACGACCGTGCCGGTCGCGCGCAGCGATTGTTCTTCCGCGATCTCTTTCATCGACAGGATCGGCCCGACCGGGATGTCGTATTTGTTGCAGGTATCCATGACCTCGAACTTGGTCATGGTCATGGTCCACTGCTCGATGGTCGCAAAAATCTGTTTGAGCCGCGGCAGCCGCGCCGGCGGCGTCGCGAAATCCGGATCGGTCTTCCATTCCGGCTTGCCGATGAGATCGCAGATCGCGCTCCATACCGGCGCCTGGGTAATGAAATAGATGTAGGCGTCGGGATCGCTCTCCCAGCCTTTGCATTTGAGTATCCAGCCCGGCTGGCCGCCGCCGGAATCGTTGCCGGCGCGAGGCGTCGCCTGCTTGAACGGAACACCTTCGCCGTACTGGCTGTATTCGGTGAGCGGGCCGTGATTGAGCCGCTGCTGGTCGCGCAGTTTCACCCGCGCCAGGTTGAGCACGCCATCCTGCATGGCGCACAGCACTTGCTGGCCACGGCCGGTGCGGGAGCGCTGATAGAGCGCCGCGACGATGCCGAGCGCTAAATGCAAGCCCGTGCCGGAATCGCCGATCTGGGCGCCGGTGACGAGCGGAGGCCCGTCGCGGAAGCCGGTGGTCGAAGCCGAGCCGCCGGCGCATTGGGCGACATTCTCGTAGACCTTGCAATCGGCGTAGGGACCCGGCCCAAAGCCCTTCACCGAGGCGACGATCATGCGCGGATTAAGCCTGTGGATATGCTCCCAGGTAAACCCCATGCGGTCGAGCGCGCCGGGCGCAAAGTTCTCCACCAGCACGTCGCATTGCTTCACCAGCCGGTCGAGAACCGCTTTGCCTTTCGGGTGTTTGGAATCGATGGTGATCGATCTTTTGCTGCCATTGAGCATGGTGAAATAGAGGCTGTCGGCGCCTTTCACATCGCGCAGCTGCCCGCGCGTGATATCGCCGACGCCGGGCCGCTCCACCTTGATCACGTCGGCGCCCATATAGGCCAGAAGTTGGGTGCAGGTCGGTCCCGATTGCACGTGGGTAAAGTCGAGGATGCGCACGCCATCGAGCGCCCGGCCCGCTGCTCCCCACGGCTTTGCGCTTGGACGCCGAGCGCCGTTGCGTGTGACGGCTTTTGCCGCCGGCCTTTTTGCCTCGAGCTTTACCACCTTCTTGGCGGATTTTTTTGCCGCGGCTTTGGACTTTGCCCTCGCAGCCCTCTTGCGCGTTGCCATTTTCAATCACTCCATTATTTATTTCTTGCGGACCGCGCTTTGCGGATTGAGCTTGCCGATGTTGCCGCTCTCGCTGCCGGCGGCGGGATCGATCACTGCGTTCACGAGCGTCGGCCTGCCCGAGTTCATGGCGTCGTTGACGGCGCGGCTCAGTTCGTCGGGCGTAGTCACGCGGACGCCGACGCCGCCGAACGCCTCCATCAGCTTCTCGTAGCGGGCGTCTTTGACGAATACCGTCGTCGCAACCTCCGGACCGCCGCCGGGATTGACGTCGGTGCCGCGATAGATGCCGTTGTTGTTGAAGACGACGACGCAGACCGGCAGGTTGTA
>VFSW01000566.1_pt1 | contig 54729 bp, 35 predicted proteins | sample 5358111 | NCBI WGS metagenome assembly VFSW01 (sample SAMN11554181, study PRJNA540505) | mine drainage metagenome | isolation source: sediment from site ElyBrook_90M | place: USA: Ely Copper Mine, Vershire, VT | collected 2017
GAACCGGGTTCGAGTTGATCTCGTAAGCGCCGGAGGTCTTGATGAGGTTGAGATTCCCGCTGGCGTCGAACGCCACGCTCTCGATGCCGTTGGTGGTGATCGCCATTGTGTGAGCGGATGGCTGATAGATGCCGGTCTGGGTGTCTTCGTTGAAGGTCAGGCTCGGAGCCGTCGCCGATCCGGCCGCAAGCTCGACGGTCAGGCCGCTGCCCGACGTGCCGATGGTGCCGGTGATGCCGGTCGATGTCGTCAGCGGCCCCCAGGCCGGAGTGCTGCCGCCATAGCCTTCGAACGCGAAGGTCGTGTTGTTGTAGCGGACCATGCCCGCCGCAGCGGTCGGGCGCACGGAGGTCGAGCCGACCGGGAGCGTGATGGCCCCCTCGCCCGCGAATGTCATGATCGCGCCGTCATCGGTGGCCGCGCCGATGGTCAATGCCGTGCCGCCCGAGGTCGCCTCAAGCGCGCCAAAGATCGTGTCGCCGATATCGAGCTGGTTGCTGGTGCCTGCCGTGGTGTCAGACAGGTTGTCACCAATCAGGATATTGCTGCCGCCGGTAGAGATGTTGCCCGCTTCGCCGACGATGATGTTGCTGTTGCCGGTGACGAGGCTGCCTGCCGTATAGCCGAGCAGCGTATTGTCCGTGCCGGTCTTGACAGCGTCGCCCGCCTCATAGCCGAGCACGGTGTTGTTCGCCGCCGCGCCCTGAATCGCAGGCAGCGCCGTATCGCCCACGGCGGTGTTGTAGTTGCCGGTCAGCGGTGTCGCGGCCACGCCGTGCATTGCGAGGTTGCCGATCGCGGTGTTGCTGCCGCCGGTCGAGATGTTCTCACCGGCAACATAGCCCAACGCGCTGTTGGTGCCGGTGGTTGCATTGGCGAGGGCGTCATAGCCGACCGCGATGCTATTACTCCCCGTCGTGACCGCAGCCAGAGCAAGTCCGCCGACGGCAATGTTATCGCTACCGGTGATGGGTGTTGCGGAGACGCCCTGCATCGCGCTGGAGCCGACGGCCGTGTTGCCGCTGCCGCCATTGATGTGCGCGCCTGCGGAGTTACCCAAGGCGGTGTTGTAGTCGTCGGTGGCGCTATTGGAGAGCGCAAAAATGCCGAGCGCCGTGTTATCTGCGCCGGTCGAAATGTCATAGCCTGCATCAAAACCGACGGCCGTATTATTTGCGCCGTTACCTTGCAACTGGTAGAGGGCCGAATCGCCGACCGCGACATTGCCGGCGCCGGTCAGAGGGGTGGCGGAGACGCCCAGCATCGCGTTCGAGCCGAGAGCGGTGGCTCCATAGGCGGTCGTGACGTATTTGGCGGAATTCGGACCCACGGCAACGTTGTCATGGCCGGTGGTGGCGGCATTAAGTGCCTGATAGCCAATGCCGATATTGTCGGCCCCGCCGCTATTGCCGGTCGTGTCGCTGGCCAAAGCACCGATGCCGACCGCGATGCTGTGGGCCGTATCAGCAGAGGGGGCGACGAGAAAAGGGTTCGAGTTGATTTCGTAGCCCGCGCCAGCCGCAACGAGATTGAGATTCCCGCTGGCATCGAACGCCACGCTCTCGATGCCGTTGGTGGTAATCGCCATCGTATGGGCGGCGGGCTGGTAGATGCCGGTCTGGGTGTCGGCGTTGAAGGTCAGCGAAGGCGCGGTGGCGGAACCCGCCGCCAGATAGACATCGACATTGTTCAGGTTGGGCGCGGACTGGGGAATCCAGGACATGACGCCCGCCGTGGTGCTGCTCAGCAGGTAGCTGTTGGCGCCGGGGTACGCCGGCGGCAAGGTATAGGCCTGCGACCCCGATGCGACCGAGGCCGTGAAGCCGATATAGCCCGAGGTCGATCCCATGAGATACAAGGAAGACGCTTTGCCGAGGGTGAGCCCCGCGCCTTCATAAGTGGTGGTATTGATCCCCACATAGCTGCTGCCGATCGTGCCCGTGATCAGGTCGCCGATGTCGAGCTGGTTGCTCGTGCCCGCAGTGGTGTCAGACAGGCTGTTACCAATCAGGATATTGCTGCCGCCGGTCGTGATGTTGCCAGCCTCGCCGACGATGATGTTCCAGGTGCCGGTCGTGATGGCATTGCCGGACGTATAGCCAATCGTCGTGTTGTCGGTGCCGATGGTGAGGGCGGTGAGGGCCGCCTGACCGACGCCTGTGTTGTCCGCCGCAATGCCTTGAGCCACGAGTAGTGCGGATTCGCCCAGTGCTGTGTTGTAGCTGCCGGCGAGAGGTGTTGCAGCGACGCCCTGAATCGCATCGACGCCGAGCGCGGTGTTGTAGGATCCTGTCGCGGCGGTTTCGTAAGAGTTGACGCCGACCGCCGTGTTATAGCTGCCTGTGCTATTGGCCGCTCCGGCGCTCGCGCCGATGCCTGTGTTCCATGTGCCAGTCGTATTTGCCGCCACGGCTGCATTGCCCAGAGCGGTGTTGGCAGAGCCGGTGGTATTGGCGTAAAGCGCCTGGTAACCGACTGCGGTGTTGTAGCTACCCGTGCTATTCGAATAGAGAGACGCCTGACCTACCGCCGTGTCGGACGCCGCAGCGCCCTGGATCGTGGTGAGCGCCGAATCGCCGACCGCTACGTTGTCAGTGCCGGTGAGCGGCGTGGCGGAGACACCGAACATCGCGCTGGTGCCGAGGGCCGTGTTGTGACTGCCGGTCGAGATGTACTCGCCCGCCAGATAACCGAGAGCGCTGTTCGTGCCGGTCGTCGCGTTAGTCAGAGCGTCGTAACCGACCGCCGTGTTGTCGCTGCCGCCGCTGTTGCCGGTCGTGTCGCTGGTCAGCGCCCCGATGCCGACCGCGATGCTGTGGCCCGTATCCGCAGAGGGCGCGACGAGAACGGGATTCGAGTTGATCTCGTAAGCGCCGGAGGCCTTGACGAGATTGATGTTCCCGCTGGCGTCGAACGCCAGGCTCTCGATGCCGTTGGTGGTGATCCCCATCGTGTGAGCGGCGGGCTGATAGATGCCGGTCTGGGTGTCGGCGTTGAATGTCAGGCTCGGCGCCGCAGCGGAGCCCGCGAGCAGCAGGACATCGACGCCGCTCAGCGTTGTGGTCGCGGCTGCGAACGAAATCCAGGTGCTGCCGTTGCAATACTCGACATTGCCGGCGGTGTAGATAATCTCGCCTGCATTCGTGCCGCCGCAACTGCTGTCCGATCCCACGCGCACGCCGCCATTGACATCGAGCGCCGCCTGCGGGCTCGTCTGGCCGATGCCGACCTGGCCGTTCGAATTGAATTGCGCGCCCAGAACCCAGTCGGTGCCGTTGCAGACCAGGATATAGCCGGGATCGACGCCGGTCACGGTGACAGAGCCGACAGGAACGCCCGCGCAGGAGCCGCCCAAGGTTTGGGCGTGGGCGATATGGAAGAAGAGGCAGAAGAGAAGGGTTAGTAGAGGCAGGAATCGGACGCGCTTAAGGAGCGCGGGATTCGTCGTTCGGGTCCAGTCGTTTCGTGTGCGGAATGAGTTGTTGCTGGCAGGCGGGGCGCGGTCTCGAGTCGGGGGCGGAGCGCGGTCCCGGCAGGCGGGCGGTGGAGCGCGTTTCATAGTACCGGCCTCGTGCCCAGGGGTTTCCTGAAAGAAAGGTGTGGAGTCGTTAACATCATAACCTTTTTTGAATGAGAAATGGTTAAAACAGTGAGTTAACGCGGGTAGTCCAGAGGTTGCAGGGGTTGCGCAAGGTTTGCAGAGGGTTTTGCCGAGGGTGCAACAGGATGAGGGTTTCTCTCACAGGTCGGCTCCGGCCGGGGAGTGGACAAAGGCCGCCTGGGCGAGTTCGTGACGTCTCAGAGTGTTGATGAGGGTTATGGGCCAGAGGCCGAAAGCATGCGCGGTGGCGGCAATCGTTTCTCCCTGGGCGAGCTTCCTGTTGGCGCGGGCGATTTGTTCTTCGGTCAGTTTGGGCGAGGGGCGCTTCAGGCGATGGCGTCTCAGTGCCGCGCGCAATGTCATGGCGCGTATGCCCAGAGAGCGGGCAAGCGAGCTTACGGATTCGCCCTCGACAAGCCTTTGATGCGCGGCGATCGCCTGCGCTCTGGTCAACGCATAGCTGCGACCGAATTTCAGACCGCGCGCTTTTGCGTCTGCGTGGCGGGCGCGCAGGATATCGGCGGTGTGAGACGGGTTCAGCGTGTTGGGGGTTGCGATGTTGTAGCGCTTGAACGTTGCATAGAGAGTGGTCATGCCGACTCTCAAATGCGCGGCGACTGCCTTCGGCGATTCTCCGTCCAGCAGACGCTGCCTCGCGCCCAACGCCTGGCGCTCGGTCAGTTTCGGTAACTGCGTGGGGATGTGTTTTCGCCCTGGAGACGCGGCCGCGCAGTCGGGCGGAAGTTGCGAATCTGTTGTGTGAAGTTTCATGGCAGGATTGCAGGGCGGTAGTTGTTGCGAGGGCGGGTTTGATTCGTTGCGGCAGTCGGGCTGGACCCAGTGTCTGGCGGAAGACTGGTTTTGTCTAGGTGGCAGATGTGGTGGTCGTCACGGTTTGCGTGGATTCTTGTCGCGGCGGGATGGTGGGCGACTCATGGTCCTTGCCATCCGGTTTCGGCGGAGAGCGGTGCTGGTTCCAGTCGCGGGCGCAGCATGTCCCGTGTGTCGCCGTTTCCTCGGTGCGAAGTCGGTCGGAGGCCCGAAGCCGCTTTCATACCGCGCTCGAAGCCGCACTTCTGCGGCCTCCCCCTCGCCTCTTGCATTGCCTTTCGGCCGACAGCAGTTTCTTGACGACACCCAGGACTCTCTCGACGACGACGCGCTGAGACTCGTTTTTGGTTCCGTTAAGGGTCGCTTCAATCTTTCTCACGACCTCCAGAACCGCGTCCTCATACGCTGCTTTTCGCGCGAGAGTTTTCTGCTGCTCGACACACGCGATGATTCGCTCCTTCAGCCGAAGCGTCGTGCCTATCCCTATGAGGCCGCTGTCGTGAAGCCAGTGCGCGATCTTGTGCGGGTTGAGAATGTCAGTCGTGGCGGGCGAGTCTTTCTGGACGCGCTTGTTGGTCATGTCGTGCTCTCTTTCGCAGGGTGAGAGTCCGGGCTGGCATCTCGAATTGTCGGGAAGATTTTCGGGACTGGCAAGGTCTCAGATTGTCTTGCGGTCCCGTGTCGTCCGGTGATTGGTCTTTTTCGGACGGGCGGGTGGCGGTCGCGAGCGCTGGGGCGTCAGAGTGAGCGCGGAGAACAGGTTGGAAGAATGTTTGTGCGATCACACCGCGAGACCAGGAATTGCTGGAGCGAATCGGACACGTCGCGGAAAGTCCGTCCCCGATCGCTCGCCAGCCATTGCACGAACGCGCGCCGGAAGGTCGGCGGAGCGTCAATGACGAAACACCCCCGGCGAAGGAGCGACACTATCTCGCTGGCGGCAATCTCCTTCGACGACAGAATCTGATCGGCCGTTCGCGTTCGAATCAGGTCGGATGACATTGCCCGGTCAGACTACCGCAGGCTGTCAGCCGTGCATATTTTGAGCGACGGCACGCCGGGAACCTCAAAGGCGCTAACCCTGCGCGTCATTAGTGAATCGCGTAGAAGTTTCCAAACTCGGTGTCGATGTAGATGGTCCCGTCGGGTCCCACCGCTGGCGAAGCCGCAAATATATCCTCATCATTGACCGGGTTCGAAGATTTCCACTTTTGAGTGCCATCAGGATTGAAAGCGAATAGTCCGCTGCCGAAGCCGAAGCTCGAGCCGACATAGACCGTTCCGTCATTTCCTATAGCGGCATCTGTGGGAGGGTCGATGAAATTGATTTCCCACTTCAGGGATCCGTCGGATGGATTAATCGCGTAAAAGTTTCGATCAGCCGAGCCGACGTATATCGTGCCGTCCGCTGCTATCGAGGGCGACTGCTTCACCGGACCGCCGGTCGTAAACGACCACTTTTGCGTGCCATCCGGGTTTAGCGCGTACAAATTGTCATCATCGGAGCCGACAAAGATCGTACCATCGCTCGCGATCGCCGGGGATGACTCGACTTCCCCGAAAGTCGGAAACTTCCATGCAAGCGAACCATTAGAAGCAATTGCATACAAATTGTGATCATCCGAACCGATATAGATCGTCCCGCCAGCACCGATGGCCGGGGACGAATTGATTGCTATGCCTGCCGTGGTCAGGAAAGCCCACTTCTCGTCACCCTGATTTGTGACGGCGTAGAGATATCCGTCGGTGGTGACCACGTAAACCGTCCCGTCGGAACCCACTGCCGGCGACACAAAGGGAGCAGCCGGGCTGGGCGTGGGTGCCTGAAAAACCCACTTCTGCGTTCCATTGGAGTCCAGCGCGTAGAGAAACGTAGTGACATGAGATATTCCGCTGAGGTTGCCGACTTGAGCTGCCGCGATATAGATAGTGCCCGCCGCGGTTACTTCTGGACTTGAAAGCCCTACGGCACCGTTCACGCCTTCCATGCCGGCTTCGAAGACCCACTTCACAGTCGAGTTGGCGTTGATTGCATATAAGTCGTTGAAACCGTCGGAGAGATAAATTGTCCCATCGGGAGCGAGGACCGGTGAAGTCGCAAGACATGTCAAAGAAGGGCAACTGAAAATCCAGCGTGGCGTTCCGGTGTCGGCGCTCGTATCCACTGTACTTAAACCCGTGTGCTGCGGGTCATGATGGAATATCGGCCATGCTGACACCGCCGCCGGAGTTGGCGTCGCGCTGGGCGTCGCCGTTGCAGTCGGCGTCGGAGGAGTTCCCTTCGCTGCGCCGCTCAATTTGACCGAATCGCTCAACTTGCCCCTGGTTGCGTTACTGGTGACGGAAATCGAGTCGCGAAAAGTTCCGGCGGCGCCGGGAGCAAAGAGCACGGTGACCGAAAGCAGCGACCCTTTTTTCTGAAGAATCGTTTGCCCCGCACCCTGCGTGATCATGAATTCGGAGGTGGCCGGCTTTCCTACGGTGACGGTGAGCGGTGCGGTGCCGATATCTTCGACCGAAAAGCTTTTCGATTCGCTGTCGACTGTCTTGCCGAAAGTTACCTTCTTGAAAGCGAGACTCGCAGGCGCGATCTTCATTTCGCTGAAGGGCGTCGGGGTCTTTTTAGCTTCAGGTTGGACGTTCTGCGCCACGGCGGAAATGACGACGCCCGTGATCAGGGCAATTGTAAAAACCACGCCAAGAACGGCGACTCGCAGAGTCCTGCCTGCATAACAATTCATTTCGCTCCCTCCGAAACCGCGTGTGGCGGCTTCCGAACTCGAAGCTCTGGCGTTGACGATCGCTGAAATCGGGTTATGGTGTTTCGACCCCGGCCCCTATCCTTCTGTCTGAGAAACGAACGTTTTTCAGACATCCACCTGAAAGCCATGAACGCTCGCCCCTTTCCGCCGAAAAGACGCCCGCTGGTCGTGGGCTACGCACGAGTGTCCAGAACGGATCAGACCGTTGCTCTGCAACGTGACGCGCTTAAGGCAGCAGGTTGTCGAAGAATCTTTTCCGACCACGGCGTCAGCGGATCCGCGACACAGCGGCGTGGATTGGACGCGGTGCTCGCCTTTCTGAAGCAAGGCGATACTCTTGTCGTATGGAAACTCGATCGCCTCGGACGCTCGCTCTTCCACCTTGTCCAGGTCATCTCGGAACTTGGCGAACGCGGCATCAATTTCCGCTCCCTTTCAGATCCCATTGATACGGCAAGCCCAGGCGGACGCCTCGTCTTGCACATAATGGCCGCGTTGGCCGAGTTCGAAAGATCCCTGATCCGGGAGCGGACGCGCGCGGGATTGGCTGCCGCAAAACGGCGCGGTCGAAAACTCGGACGCAGGCGGTCGCTGAGTGCCGATCAGATCGACAAGGCGCGTCGCCTCATTCGAGGTGGTAAAACTCGCAGTGAAGTAGCGGCCCGATTGGGAGTAGCGCGCTTGACTCTTTATCTCGCGCTTTTGCGGAAGCGATTTTTGAAAAGGCAGTAGTGAATCTGGACATCAATTCGGATTCGTCATAGAATCACAAACTGTTGATTTTGAGACCGGCGTAAAACGTTCGTTTTTCGATCATCGTCACCGTAGCATCGCACTGGTTCACGCACAAAAGGTCACTCGTATTCCGTACGTTCGTGTCGCCCACTGTCAGCGCACGCACCAGTCGGAATTTTAGCTTCTGATGTTAGGTGATGTGGCCTGTGCGAGCGATTCGCGAATGGTGTCCGTGGTCAGGCGCATCGCGACGGCCTCGATGGGCCAGCGTGGCTTCATCCGCAGGAGATCAGCCGGAATATATCCGATGCGCTCCACATGGTCGCGGAAGTTGTTGGTATAGGCGGTCACGAGGCGTGCGACCTCGGCCGCGACAGGATTGGTCGAGTCCGGATCGTCGAGAGCTGCCATGACGGCATCCTCGGTAAGGGCAAGAAATTCCGGCTTAGGTGCGACGATCTCGGTCATGGCGTACCTCGTAAAGGAAGGGGGCCGGACTGTAAAGCAGAAAGAAGTGAAAGTCGTGTTTAGGACCGTTCGATGGCCGGGACGGCCCGCCGCGAACCCGGCAGTCAAGCGATCGAAGCTGGCCACGAGTTACAGCGCGTCAACGACTCGAAGCGCGGCTCCCCGTATGCGATAACCTCTCTTATGCGCGCTGGCAGGACAGGTTCTTTCATATACCCTTCCAGCTCCGGCGAATGATCTGTCGCAACGCCGTGTTTCCGTAGAAACGACCAGATAATCTTGTCACCAATGTCGCTGAAAATCTGAAATTGACGGATCGGCAGGAGCGCAACCACAATGCAGGGTACGCCAAGACTCTGAAGCAAACGACCAGTCTCAGGATCGCGCTCGTGAGAATTGTAGAGTGATTCGCCGCCCCAATTTCGAAAGAGACGAAACAACCCTCCGTAGTCGGTGAGAATCGATCTGGAATTGACGAACCAGACCATCCCTTTTCGATTGTCATCATCCGCTTGGTGCTCGACTAACAAACGTTTCCCCAACCCGGCCGGTACATCTCCTGCCTTGATGCGTTCCTCGATCCTGGAGCGCAGCTTTGCCGAGCTTAGCGGTTGAAGGCCCTCGCGTTTAATCGAAGCTATGTCGTCAAGGTGCAGCCGCGTGCAGTGAAAGCCCAATAGATCATCGTCAGCAAGCAGTTCGCGGGTCCGCTCGAGCAGGGTCGCGCGCGGTCGGCTAAAGGGATTGCTCGGCCTATTGATACGGAGAAGTACATTCTCTCGGGCGGCCAGGTCGATTCGTTCGCGCGTGCGCTCATAGTTCTGCAACATTTCCAAGGAGTCGCTTAGGAGTTCCACCATCGGCTTCGGCCAGGTGGAGACGCCTTCAATGTCGATCACGCTTCATACCTTGATTTAGCACGAGGTCTTCGTCCGGACCGGAACGTGTAACGTCGTCAGATGAAACTTGTCGGCTTTGCCTTGTAGCTGGCGCGTTTAGATTTATTAGTGCCGCCGCTTTGGTTCGTGCTTTTCGAGAACCGGCATTTGCCGCTTCATAAACTCATTGAACAGGGGAACGGTGAAAGCCGTCTCCCCGTGTCTCTGGCTCCACACCATGCCTTTGTTGATCAATTGTTGCCGCACGGTCGCTACGGCCGAAGCGTCGACGCCAAGTACAGTTGCGATGTCGCCAGTCTGATGCGGGCCGGGTCCAAGTTCGGCCATCGCGCGAAGGTATTTTTGCTGAAGAGCAGTGAGGCGGTCGAAGCGAACGCGAAAGAAGTTAGCGTCGAGGTGGGCAATGATTCCAGGCGTGGCTTCCAGCACATGATCACGCTCGATCGGACTCGAAGGCGCCGAGTTCCAGACATGAAAGCCCCACTCCTGAATAAAATAGGGATAGCGCTCAGTGACGCGCAGGATTTCTTCGACTGTATCGTCTTCGAAAGCAGCTCCTTCATTTCTCGCCGGATGGACGAGGGCGGCACGCGCTGCTTCAGTATCGAGCTGGTCTACCTGGGGATAGGTGAAAAGGCGCTCCGCGTAGGATTTTGCGTTGCCGGCAAGGGCGGCAATCTGGGGCAAGCCAGCTCCCACGAAGAACAGAGGGAGATTCCGCTGCGCGATCTCGTGACAAGCGACGACGACCGCCGCAAGTTCCTGCGGCGAGAGGTATTGCACCTCGTCAAGAAAGATTCCCAAGGCTACGCCACGCTCGTTTGCGGCTTCGGTTACGGCAATCAGTAGATCCGGAAGGTCTTGTTCAAGGTTGCCGGTGTCGGCTTTTCCGTGAGACGACTCGATTCCTACCTCGATGTCGCCTATCTTCACCTTGAACGCCCCAACGAAATTTCGCAGGACCGAAGCGGCCTGCTGTACCTTGCGCCCGGCAGCCGCCTTGAGGTCGAGGCTGTAGAGAACCTGCCGAAGTTCGGGCGCGAGGAGTTGGGGAAGGGCTCCACCTTCAGGCGCCTCGATTTTGGCCGTCCGAAAGCCTTTCTCCTCTGCCATGGCATGTAGTCTGTTCAACAGTACGGTCTTTCCGACGCCTCGCAGACCGAGCAACATCATTCCCTTCGTCGGGCGCTTATCGAGCACCCGGTCCATGTCGATGGTTGCCTCCTCCAGGAGCTTGTCTCGTCCAGCGAGCTCAGGGGGCTGCAACCCGGCGCCAGGGGCGTATGGGTTTTTTCTGCGATCCATTTGGGCCATTATAACGAATTTAGCTCCGTTAACAAGAAGGCCGTTAACGGCGTTAATTATAGTAACATCAGTTTTGTAGGCTTAATAATCGCGCGGTACTTGATGCCGTTGATGGGACATCGGTGGCATTTTCGTTATTTGTTCGCTAAAATAACAGGCTGCCAAACGGGCCACTGAAATCAGTCAAAAAGGCCAACAAATCTACCGAATGTAGCGTGTTACCGATGAATGAGAACAAGCAAGCTGTCTCGATGCTGGCTCCTTTGTTACGCGCATCAGATTCTCCTTGTCCCGTGCTTCTACTGGGAGCTGGGGCCTCGTTCCGGTCGGGGGTACCGACGGCCGGCGAAGCGGTAAAGCAAATCGCCCGGCGTGTGTACGCCGACCGAATCCTCGGTGGCGCACGACCACCAGAGCGCGTAAAACCGAGCGAGTGGGAACCATGGTTGCGGAACTTTCCGTGGTTTCTCCATGGCACCGATCGCCTTGCCGAAAATTTTCCGCTCATTGTCGACCATCTTCTGATCCCTGCCGAGTTCCGGAAGCGCGTCCTTCTGGAGCTGATGGTGGCGCGAAACGGTGTAAGTAGCGGTTACAGGATCCTCTCGGATTTCGTGATGCGCGGATTGGTCCGCACAATCCTCACGACGAACTTCGATACCTGCCTCCCGGATGCGCTAAAGGAACGGCAGCCGCATATCCGGCAGGTCCACGAGGTCAATCGCAGTCCCGGCGACGACGCTGAATTCGACGTGTTTAGCAAGTGCCAGATCGTATGGCTGCATGGGCGCGCCGAACAGTACTCGGATAAAAACTCGGTGGGAGAAGTAGATACGATCGATCAGAAACTCATTTCGCTGCTCCGTCCACTGGTCGTATCCTCGCCGATCATTGTTGTCGGGTATCGCGGAGCGGAACCTTCGGTGATGGAGGGATTGTTCGGCCAGAATAAGGAAGGGCGACTCGACTTTCCGCATGGGGTCTATTGGTGCTCGCGTCGCGGAGAAACGCCTCACCCCAGCGTCGAGAACCTTCGGCGGCGTCTTGGTTCGAACTTCAGGCTGCTAGAGATCGAGGGGTTTGACGAGCTCTTCGCAGACCTGGCGCGGGAACTTACCGGTCAAGATAGATATTCCGGAGCCGGCGCCTCGGTTTCGGTCGCCGGACACAGTCAGGCGTTTGATGAGCGCACCGTCGCCTCAGCGTCGCTTGATGATCTCGATTTGGATCTGGCGTTACAGGTCTTGCGCCAGTATTGCGAGAAACTTGGGAGGGCCACAGTGACGCGCGAGACCCTTCTTGTTCTGATGCGCGAGCAGGGTCTGCTGATTCACGATAAAGAGAAGGATCTGGACAAAGTGACGGCGGGTGCCATCCTTTTGTTTGGCAAGCTCCCGCAGGATTTCCTCCCTCACGCCGTAGTCTCAGTGACGGAGGCTGGCAGAAAACGGGAAATTTATGAGGGCAACCTCATCAGCCAGCATCGGAAGCTACTGGAAAAGTTGGAGACCCCAGAGGTCAACCCGCGTCTCAAGGTCAAGAAGCGCCGCCAGCACGACGAGCGTCCTGCCTATCCACCTCGCGTCCTTGTCGAGCTCTTGGTTAACATGCTGGTCCACCGCGACTACGAAATAGCCGAACCTGCGCGGATAGAAATTCATCCGGGCGCCGAGGTCGTCTTCGGCAATCCTGGTTGTCTGACTCAAAGACTGGCCGGACGGGTGACTGTAGAGGACGATGGACGATTCACTCTGTCTGAAAGCCTTACCGACCTGCGCAATCCTTCCCTGTGCGACATTTTCTTCGGGATGAGCGCAATGGAGCGCGCTGGCACGGGCCTTATCGATGTTGGGGAGTTGATGCTTGCAGGTGGCGGAGCGTCAGCCTTCTATAGCAAGGAGTCGCGCTTCGAGGCGCGCATCACTCAGCCTCAAGCGTCAGCAGGCTCGCAAGCCATCGCCCGATCCTTGGTGCCGACCGGGCTGTATGTTTTGAACTCTCTGCCATTCACGGTGCTTCCCGAAAATGTGTCGATCGTGCGGCTGACGGTGCCACTGCGCGCGCGACCGCCCGGGCTGGATCTCTCCGAATGCGGGACTTTCGTGAATCGTGAAAACGAGCTGTGGAGCTTTGTGCCGCTGCCGATACTGACAGATCATCTCGCTTCTATTGTGGACCTTAAGACAAGTAAGACGATGTCGCGGGCCAAGGTGGAAAGTTCGTCCGACTCAAAGCGCGTCTTGTCGTGGCTTTTACGCAAACATTGGGAACGCTATCTCGTCACCTTCGTGGACGACGGCCTAATTCTCGAAGACGGACGCAAGCACCGTGCCTATTTCGAAGGAAGAAACAAACAGGGGCGCACGATCATATGGGACGGGCCGCAAAGGCGCGGGAATCGGAGAGAGGTTGTCAAGAAGCGCTCAGACACGATTCCTGTCTGGTTCGAGAATGAAGGCTTCGGATACGAGGTAGTCGATATCTGTGGAACCTGGTGTATCCGGATCAAACCTTTCTATATGTTTACAGGCCGGGACGCTCGGACACCGCTCCCATCTTTTGCACGAGCTGCGAAAGCCACGCGTCGGATAAAATTTGATCGTAACAAGAGCGTCGAGGCTGACCTGGTTTTCTGGAGCAGCTTTCTTGGACGAGGGGGCGAAACGATTAACGCCGGACAGGCGCATGTAGACGATGTTCTCATCGACGCATCGTTTCTCACAGTCGAGGTTCCGGAGATAGGACTGATTAACGATGAATCTGGACATCAAAATCGAATGCCTGCGTGAGCCGAACCTGCTTTTCGGTGGGGACGAGGTTGGCGTAGAGCCGCGACGCGTCATGGCAAAAGCCGGCGCCGCAGACTCCGGAGCGCCGAAGGAAATCCGCATCGGATTGGTGGGGCCAATCCAAGAGGTGCAACTCGCTCGACGATGGCTGCCACGTCTGAACAATGTTGCTATCGCGAGAGAAAAGAGCGCGCGGCGCTATCGCGATTGGCCCGGTGCGCAGAAGGCCTTCGGCGCGACCTTCATAGTCGAAGAGCGTTTTGTGCGTCCCCTCGACCCTGACCGCCTTACGCTGGCGCTTAACCGGTCGTCACCGTCCGAAAAGTTCGACGAGCTGCTCGATCTGTTCGATGCCAAGATTCAGGGTCTCTTTGGCGATGTGCGACCGGATTGCATCATCGTCTGCTTGCCGGATGAAGCTGCTGATATGAGAATCAGCAATCCGCGTCTCTCGACACGAGAGCGTGAAGCGCTGGAACGCTTGCAGCGCGAAGAAGAACAGGATCAGCTATCGCTGTTTCAGCCAACGCCGGAGGAACTGGAGGCGGCGGCAGAGCTACGCACACAGGCGGAAGACCTTCTGTTTCGAACGTTCTATCGCGCGCTGAAGGCGCGAATCATGACTCATCAGAATCCGGTGCCCGTTCAGGTAATACGGCGAGATACTTTCGTTCGGCCAGACGGCGAAGGTCAGAGTCATGCGACACGCGCGTGGAATCTTGCGACATCGCTTTACTACAAAGCGGGCCACGAACCTTGGAGGCCGGCCGAGTTGCCAAACAATACCTGTTTTATCGGGATTTCGTTTCACCATTTGAAGCGGCGAGAGGGCGATGTGGTTTACGCCAGCGTCGCGCAAGCCTTTTCTAATGAGATCGAGCCCTTTGCACTCAAAGGCTCGACGCTGCCGCACGACCAGCGGCGCGATCACCAGCCGTATTTGAATGAAACACAGTCTGAAAGTCTTATTAACGATGTGCTCGACAAGTATGAGGACCTTACGGGGGTTCTTCCCTCGCGCGTCGTTGTCCACAAAACGAGTACCTATCAACCGGAAGAAGAGACTGGATTTCGTCGCGCCGCCGAGGCGCGCGTGCCGGTATGTGATCTGGTCTGGATGCGCAGCACGTCTTTTCGGTTGATCCGAAAAGGTACGCAGGAGCCGTGGCGGGGGACGCTTTGCACGATCGGTGATGAATCCTATCTCTACACGAGTGGATATCTACCATGGTGGGATGAGTATCCCGGTCCGCATATCCCGGCGCCGCTTGAGATCGGTTCATGCGGCGCAACAGACATGAGACAGCGCGCCAGGGAAATTCTTGCGCTAACGAAGATGAACTGGAATTCGAGCGAGGGCATCGGGCGCCACCCGATCACGATATCTTTTGCACGCAAAGTCGGCATGCTGATGACCGAATTGTCAGACAATCAAATACCGAATCCCTCGTACCGATTTTATATGTAACATTCTGGACAGGTGTACGGCCGCAATTCTCATAACAAATCTGGCCTTGGCACTTTTGTTGTTCCCCGTCTGTGCGTGGGGCTGGGGAAGTGATGGGCACAGAATCGTCGCAATAATCGCGGCGGATAACCTCACCCAAGCAGCGCAAAGCCATGTGGCGAGCATTCTTGGCGTTCCCGCCGATCGATTAGCAACCGCGATGGAAGCAGCCTCTGTCCGTCCGGATTCCGAATTCCGCAAAGAAGATCCTTCGACAAAGCCCTGGCACTTTATCGACATCTGTCTGCAAGACGCGCGAGTCGATATCCCCATGCGATGTCCTGGCGGCAACTGCGTCACGAATAAAATCGACGAATACTCGAGACGCCTGAAAGAACGTGACTACGACCGGTGGGGCGCTGCCGGCGATCTCGCGTTCCTGATCCATTTTGTCGGTGATGTTCATCAACCGCTGCATGCGGCGAACGACGCGGACTTGGGAGGCAACTGTATCCGGGTCGATTCTGAACCACGCGCCGAGAATCTTCACGCCGCGTGGGATACCGCGATCGTGCATCGCCTTGAAGATGGCGATGGAATCGAGGCGACGGCGCGCAAGCTGGAAAAAACCTACGCAGGGGAGAAGGCATCGGACGCTTGGTTTCCGGGACATACCGACGATATCGCGTGGGAGTCGAATCAAATCGCGCGGTCGGATATCTATGCGGCGCTCCGGATTCCGGTCGAGCAGTGCGAACCTTCTGCGGCTCTTTGCCGCAACGAACCGGAGGTCGATCTTTCCCCGACCTACTTGGACCGCGCTGACGCGATTGCGGGTCATCAGCTCGCCAAAGCCGGATTCAGGCTGGCGAGCCTGTTGAACGGGATTTGGCAACAGCCGGTTGGTCCGAACGATGTGCCACGCGCGGCGAATTCCGAACCAGGTCAGATTTCCGCGAAGAGTGTCGCCAGTCAAATTGTCGGCAATCGACGGAGCAGGATTTACGCGTGGCCGGGATGCGGAACCTACGACACGATGGCGCCGGAGAATCGGGTTGTGTTTCCGAGTCGGGATGCGGCGGAGCATGCGGGCTATCGGGCGGCTTACAATTGTCCTTGATCCCGGCGTTTTGATCGGAGCCGAGACCTGTAGAATTATTTGGCCGATGAATGCGCGATTCTTCGAGCCGATGCTCTGCCTCGCCACAGCAAAGTTGCCTGACGGCCCGGAGTGGCAGTATGAGCTGAAACTCGACGGCTATCGAGGAATCGGCATCAAGTCCAAAACTCGGGCGCTGCTCTTGTCGCGCAACGGAAAGGATTTTACGCAACGCTTTCCGGCGATCGCGCGAGCCCTTGAGAGTCTGCCGGATGAGACTGTCATCGACGGCGAAATCGTCGCCGTAAACGATGATGGCATTCCAAGCTTCAATCTCATACAGAATGGCGCGGAAGCGACGACCCTGTTTTACGCCTTCGATCTGCTCGTCCTCAAAGCCACGGATTTGCGGTCGCGTCCGCTTGAACAGCGCCGCGCATTACTTGCCGAGTTGATGGAAACATTGCGCGACCCGATTCGCTTGTCCGAAAGCTTCGCGGTCTCACCGGCGGAGCTTCTTGCGGTCGTGCGCGAGCAAGGCCTCGAAGGCGTCGTCGCAAAGCGGCGGAACAGTTCCTACCGATCGGGCGACCGGTCGGGTGATTGGGTAAAACTGCGCGCCAACCGAGGGCAGGAATTGGTGATCGGCGGTTATGTGCCGAGTTCGAGCAGCTTCGATTCCATCCTGGTCGGATTTTATAACGGACGCGATCTCATGTACGCGGCGCGAATTCGCAGCGGCTTTGTGCCGGCGTCGAGGCGAAGACTTTTCGCGGAGTTCGACGGGCTGGCAATCGAGGAATGTCCGTTTCAGAACCTTCCGGAGCGAACCAAAGGCCGGTGGGGTCAGGGACTTACCGCCGCCGACATGGAGAATTGCCGATGGCTGAAACCACGGCTCGTTGCGGCGATCGAGTTTCTGGAGTGGACGCCGGAAAACCGGCTTCGGCATCCGAAGTTTGTTTCGCTGCGCGACGACTTGGATGCGCGACTGGTGGGACGGGAGTAATGCTTGCGCACACCTTGACCTTCCGACCGGGGACTGTCTGATGCCGATCCCTACCCATCCATTAGCGGCAAGCTGGCGGAGGTAGCGAGTTCGACGTATCGGCAAAGGGCATTAGCCAGCTGCATTTGCCGTGGCGACCTGCACTCAGGTTCGAAGAGACGCGGGCTTGCTACGAGTATACAAACGCACTGCGCCCTCGATGTCGCGACGTTCAGCCGGTTGGGGCTGTAAAGGAACTCCATACCATGAGGAGCATCTTCGGGCTTCGAGGTTGCCATCGAATATATCACTACCGGCGCTTGTTGCCCCTGAAACTTGTCGACTGTGCCCACTCGAATCCCTCTAGGTCCGAGCGCTTCGCCCAGCAACGTTACCTGCGCGTTATAGGGAGCAACCACCAGAATATCGCCAGGCCGCAGCGCGTGAGCTTCGTCGTTGGCGTCGATCCATTGAGCCTCCGGTCTGAGAAGCGCGGACACGATGCGCTCTATCGCGCTGACCTCTTCTGGAGAAGCGTTCTGGTTGCCCTCGTGGTCGGTACGCACGGCCCAGAGTCCCGCTCCCTCGAAGGGCGCCGTCCCAACGAGCCTCTGTCGTTCCAGACCGTCGCGCGATCGTAGCCTGCTTTCGTAAAAAAGCTCCGAAGTAAAAGCGCAGATACTCGGAGCCAGTCTCCAGGTCACCGGAAGAAAGATCCCGCGCTCAGAAGGAATGGTCTTGCTGTCACCAAGAATGTGGTCCAATGCGGAAACATCAGTGCCATCCGGATGGCTGCCTTGCTGCGGCTGTTCGAGTTGCTGCGGATCACCGAGGAGAACGACGCTTTTCGCCGCCGTTGAAACTGCCAATACGTTTGCAAGGGACATCTGCCCGGCCTCATCGACAAGTAACACATCCAAACTGTCTTGCGCGTCCTCTCGGGACCAGAGCCATGCAGTGCCGCCGACCACATCGATATCTCGGTTGCGAAGCTGCTCCAGGATTTCGCTGTTGTCGGAGATCTCCTCGATCGTCGTTGATTCCTCGCCCTCCTCGCTCACCTTCTCCGCGCATCGAATCCGCTGTCCCGTCTCCTGGGCTGCCTTGATCACTGCGTTCAGGATGTTGCGAATTACCTTATGGCTCACGGCTGTTACACCGACGCGCAGACCCCGCCGGACGAGCTCGCAGATCATTTTCGCTCCGACGAATGTTTTGCCGGAACCTGGAGGACCTTGAATCGCAAGAACCGTCTCTTTCAGGACAGGGCCGATACGCACCGCGAACTCGACTGCTGTCTCTCTCTCGCGCATCGCAAATTCGCCCGACGATAGACGCGGCGGCTTTCCGACAAGGAGATCTCGTGCTGCACAGTATGGTCCCGAGGAAGCATCGATGCCTCTCGCGATGACGTCCTCGGCAATTCGCGTCAGCGCCGCCGCCAAGACCTTTGAGTCAACGATTGCATTGGTAAAAACGGCTTGTGGATGGTGCTCCGCTCGGTCTTTTCGCTTCTTGATATCGACGGTTCCCTGGATTGTGTCGATGGCGGCAGCGGAACCGAACTTCGCTCCCTCAGGAGGGACGTGCAGTTCGTCGCCCCTGCCAACCTCGGTGTCCTGCGCCGGAAATGAATACCGGTCGGTCGGACTTCCTCTTTTGCCTTCCTCGACGCGGCCGATGTGATTCAATCCCGAAATCGCCCCGCGTTCGTCCATCAGCTCGTCTTCTGAAAGGTCGCGCAACCGAAAAAATTCCCACCACGATGTCTTGTCCTCGCGGCGATGCCATTCGAGAAGATTGGCGAGCAGCCAGCGTGCCTGCTGCTCACCATTGCGCTCGGTTACGTCAGGCGGAACATCTGCCGCCAGACTGGCCATCAACGCGCGAACTCGTTTCTCGCGTTCGCCCAGTTGCTCCGGCGGTTCACCCTGACCAGGTTCTGGACGGGGAATTACTGGGCCGCCGGCCTCGAGGCCATTGCGCAAGCCTTCCAACCAATCCCTTAAACGTAGGGCGGCGACGCAGTCATCGCGGTTGTAACCTTCGACGGCCTCGCGGTCCTCTTTCGTGATGGCGTCAACAGCGTTGAGCTCTAACGCTCGCTCGACAACCCGCAGGTGAGCTCGCGCATCCGCCAAATCAACAGAGCGGGTAAAGCCGAAGAACGGTTCGAGGTCTTTGATCGAATACTTTTCCACGCTTGCGCGTAACGCGTGCCTCACGACCGCATAGAGATCAACAAACAGACCAGCGCGCAACATACGGTCGATATCCGCCTCGTGCGTTGCGTGCCGTCCCATGAGGCGCTTGAAAGCTGACGGCTCGTAGGGAGCATAGTGATAGACGTGCATCGTTGGGTTCGTTGCCCACAACTCCAGGATGACATTCATGGCGGCCTCGAACGCCAAGCGCTCCTCTGCGTCGTTGTGCGCCCAAAACGACCGATAGGGGGAAGCCCCATCTGCCTCGACCGAGACCAATCCGAACAGGTATTCGCGTCCACCGTCGCGCGCGAAGGGATCACCTTCAAGATCAAGAAAAATGTCGCCACGCGCCGGCAGCGGCAGACGAGCGAGGCCCTGATTCTCCTGGATCGGCAAAAGTTCGTGATACGGAGAGCCTTGAAGCCTCCCTTCAAGCTGAACTCGAGCCTGCTCGTGGATGCGCTCATACGTTTCAAGAGCTCCGCGCCGGGGCTTGAACGGGAGCGGCAGGGGTAGCCCGGCGAGGCTGGCTAGCGTACCCACACCCGCGTTTCGGAGTTCGCGAATCTGGAGATGTGAAATTCCGGCTACGAGCGACAGGTGGTCGTCATCGTGCCGGCGCTTGTCGCAAACGCTCCACCACCGGCACACGTCACAATGCTCCACCTGCTCTGGATAGTTTGCGTCAGTAATCGCACGAGGTTCGAGAACCGTCGTCGCATCAAGCTGCGAACGGATCAGCCTGTAGTACGCCGCGAAGTCGTTCGTGCGGTATCTCTGAACAGGGCTGTCGGGATCGGGCGTAACCACCGAAAAGTACTCAGGCGTCGTTCCTTGCTCGACTGTAAGGAGCTCGGAATACAGCGCAAGCTGAAGCACAGTGCCGCCGCGCGTCTCTTTCGCGAGTTTGGTATCGAACACTTCGTAGGACCATGCGCCAAATTTACTGACGCCGTCGACGCGCCGAAGAATATCCGGCCTGCCAAACCATCTTCCCCTTCGCAACGCTGGCTGAAGAATGACGTCTATTCCGGAGCGCATGGCTTCAATCGATGCCTCTAACGAGTCGGCGCCCACCCGGTCGCTCAAGTCCGCGACCTGAAGTCCCTGCTCGCGAAGAGAGTCGGCGTAGCCGCGCTCATGCTCGAAGCCACGCTGCTGCAGCACAGCGATGATCGGGTCGACCCACGTGGGCGCGGTCAGCATGCCGCGGACGACCGCCAACTCCAAGCCAGTTCGATGGCGACAGCCCAGAAATTGAGACAGGTCGGAAGCCGATATCTCGATCGTTGTTCCTTGCGCTCGCATGGTCCGCGACTAATAACTGCAACCTCCGTCTCGTTTACTCCAACGCAAGTCAATCTCGAAGGAATCTGTCGATCGCCGCCTGCACGTCAGGCATTGACGCAAGTCGTCGTTGTTCCATCGCCTCAACTTCGCCGGCCGAACAGGGCGTGTTCAAAAGCGTCCGCCTAAGTTCGTTGCCATCGACTAATTGAACCCCCTTTTGGTCGGCTAGTTGGCTGGCGCGCTTCGTCAATGTTCCGTTGGTGCTAAGAACTGCTCGGAGTACGCGCCGTGGTGAAGCATATCTCAGTTGCTGAGCCCTGTAGCCGTCAAGCGCTTCAAGAAGCTCGTACACCGTGTCAGCGTCGACGCTACCGCCCCATTGCGTATGTTTACACTGGACTAAACGGATCTCTCTGTCGCGCAAGACGATTACGTCGATCCCTCGGTCACCCGCGAGCGGCGTAAGGATTACATCAGCACCTTGCTTTTCCTCGGTCATTGCAACCAGCGCCTCGAAGCGATCAGGTGGTAGGAGGCGCACATCCTCCTGAGTAATGGGTCTAGCCGCGTCCGGCTGCGGCTGTTGATCAAATACCTCGCGAGCAAGTTCCAGCTTGAGGTCGTCTTCCGCCGGCATCGGCTCAAGGACTCAGCAGCCAATGCGCGACGGCGTCGAATTAAATCGTGCATTATCTCATCGAGACTTCGAAATTCTCCCTGGGGATCCGTTGCTATCAGATAGTATACGTGGACTTCACGAGTCTGGCCGATTCGATAAGCGCGGTCGGTCGCTTGCGCCTCCTTGGCTGGATTCCACCATCGGCCATAGTGGATGACGTGATTGGCTTCGACGAGCGTTAGCCCAATACCAGCAACATCTGGTGACAGAATGATTACGTCGAAGCCAGTATGTTCCCTGAAACGCTTCACCATGGTCCCTCGGGTTTGGCGGCCTCTCTTCGTTCCGTGACGTGGCGTAGCCCCGCTGACGATACTTACGTCCAGCCCAAACTCCGCATTGATCACCCCAGCAAGAAGTTGATGTACGTCGAGCAAGCGGGCAAAGATGAGAACCTTTTCGCCTTTAGCCTTGATGTCGCGAAGTAGTCTCAACACGACCTCAAGTTTCGGGCATTGTTCGATCGCCTCCTTGGTTGTGGGCGGCTCGTAGCGTGGCAGCAGCGCTGGATGCTGGTACACCTTGATCAATTGGTCGATAAGGGCGAGCGGATGCCGATTCTCCGGACCGGCGTTATTGCAATTTCGGAGGTCGCGATCCCATTCGCGCTGTCGAGGCGAAAGGTCACACTTAATTTCGTGCTCGTGCTTGGCCGGGAGCGCATCGCCGAGCGCGGCCTTCTCTCTCCGCAGAAGGAATGCATCAGGTGTGTCGAACATCAGCGTCTTCTTGAGCAGGTGAATTGGCCGGGGTTGTGTCGCCGCCGGTTCAAGCAAGGGCTTCTCGTACTTGTCCGTGAACTCTCTGGCACTTCCCAAAAGCTCTCCGGGTTGGAGGACATCGAAAATATTCCAAACGTCGAGCAAGCGCGTCTCCACAGGGGTTCCCGTGGACGCGATACGGAAACGCGGCGCAAGACTTTTCAGGGCATGGGAGATCTTGGTGCTGGGCGTTTTGTATTCATGCGCTTCGTCGGTCACCACCACCGAGAAATGCTCTTTCATTCGTGCAAACGAATGCTGGTAGTTTGTCACGGTTTCATAATTGGTCAGGATCACCCGCCATCGCCGGAGTTTATCAAGCTCCAGAACCGGTTCGCCGATCTCTGTCTCCCTACCGCCGCCGCTTGGTTTCCGCAGTTTTTGTAGTTCATCTCCATGAAGACAAAAATTAGGGCTAAAAATTGAGCCTTCGCCTTCGAAGTAGTTGCGCATGTCTGAGAGCCAAGGACCGTCGGTATCGACCAGCATGAGTGGCGCGACAATCAAAATTGGATCCCATGGCTCTGCCTCTGAGAATATCGGTTCGTTGCCATCCTGCCCGCGTTCGATCAGCCAAGCTAAGAAGGTCAACACCTGAAGGGTTTTTCCCAAACCCATGTCGTCGGCGAGCAAACAGCCTTGACGGCCGAGCAGAAAATTACGCTGCAACCATGCGAGGCCTTTGAGCTGATGAGCCTTGAGTACATCTCTCTTCAAAGCGCGCGGAACTTCGGGGATGTGTCTTTCTATGCTGCGACGCTGAGCCTCTGAAACGGCGCTGTAGTCGAGTTTTTGTTCGTTGTCGTAAATGAGCAAAAACCGCCGTGGCGGGGGCTCTTTTGTCTTGACAGAGGGACGCATCAAGCGATCCGCCAACTGGTCAATCGCTCGGGCGAACGCGTGGTCTGCCACGATCGATTTCCCGTGAAACTCCACTGTGCCTCGGCCGCTTCGCCTCGCTTCTTGCACTTCACGCTGGATGGCCAGAACTTCATCCCGCGAATTAAATTCCACTGACTCGACAGTCCCGTCGGAGTACTCGCATCGCAGACCGGCGGAAAGCTTGGAGCGCGACGGCGAGGAACCATCTCTCTCCATGTCGTCGAAAACGCCCGACTCCGAACGCTGTACATACGGTCGCGCAACAAACGGAAAGTCCCCAATACCCTTCACCCTGGGGCCGAAAGTCTTCCGCAAGTCTATGTCGATAGCGTTGCCTACTCCGTCGAAAACACCGTCAGGGTTGCGTAGCACCTCGGCGCGTTCGGCTCCGCCTAGATGGCGGACGCGCTGCATCCGGCGGAGACACTCGCGTTGATTCTCTTCAAGGACGATACGAACCCGCCCGCCGTGGCCGTCGTCGAGCGCGTATACCTCATCGACATCATCAGAGGCTAAAAAGGTAGCGCGCATCGCTTCGGCGGGGACGCCGTCGATCTTTGGAGCGAACGTAATCCTGTTGCCATCCTCGACAATCAGATCGAGACCAACACTAGTGGCCTGTATCAGTGAAATTGGTATCGCCTCGAATATCGTATGGGCGCTCCGAACCCAAGCAGCTTAGCACTATGACAATCTCATGTACGCGACGTAAACGCTACCAATATCACTGTTACAGGCCACTAGTTGGCACAACCACACGTTCGTTACCCAGAAACCTGTCAAGCCTCGCGCCGACTCCTTCTCCTAGTCCTTTTATCTTGGCAAACTCGATGAAGGCCCCGACGGTCGCCTTTTTCGGCGCCGTCAGAGAGTTGAAGCCATCGATCGCTTCGACCAACTGGAAGGTCTGATTGTCCAGGCGATATAGGGTGTCCCGCCTGCGGACGAAACAACCGGTTCGTTTCAAATGGACGATCTGAGTTCCGGAGTAGTATCTATAAAAGTACCCGAAATCTTCACGACCGAGCGTTCCCGTTGACTCGATTTCGAGAGCGAATGGAGCCCACGGCACGATCTCATCAAATGCATCGATTCCATGGGTGGTTAACGCGATGAAGTCGGCATAGGAAATTTCGACCGCGCCGCCGTGTGCTTCCGCGATCTCAAGCTCAAAAAGTTGAGGAAGAAGTGAGGGAAGCAGGCGTCCAAGCCGAGAGCGAGCGTTGCGCGCGCTCAGATTCTTCCAATTGGCCTCATCAAAGAAATCCGACCGGAGCCACACTCCGTCGGCCTCGGCCAAGAATTGAACCCCCTCGAGAGGTTCAGCCAGCAGCAATGCGTTTTCCTTTTCTTCCATATTCAGTGGGCCGTGCGTTGACGGACCCCATACCGCGCAAGGATTGTTTCAAGATATTGCTGCCATCGAAGATGATGTGTTGCCACTTCGGCGCTTAGTCGCTTGGATTTTAGGTCTGAGACAAAAAACGGCTGAGTACGCCAGAAATCGGGAATTACTTTTTCGGCTGCCGACTTTTCGTAGATATAGCAAGCGTTTCCCGATTTACTGAATTCCACTGCGATGACTGTCCGAAGTCGAGAAGAAAGGCGCTCGATTCTCCGACTATCCTGCCAAAGTTGCCGACCTTCTCTTTCGCGTTCTGAAGCCTGGCTCGATCGTCGTCGCACAGCAGCGGACGCGACTTCTTGACGCTTCCAACATAGTTCAGCCAAAACTTTTTGCGCCCGTGCGGGTCCGCACCTTTTGGCAAGCCGAGTTCAAAGAAAAACACGATATCATCCTTGGAAAGCCATTCAATGAAGCTGTTTCGTGCCGCAGGGCTAACACCGAACCAGTTTGTCGAATTGACAGGCAGGCGTGGGTCTCCGAGTCTACTATCGCCAAGCACCATTGGTTTCAGTGCCTGAGCGAATTCCGTAGCTGGAGACGTGCGCTCGATGACGTCACTCACGCGTTTTTTGAAACGGTCGATCGGCCATCCGCTCCACGCAATCAGTTCACTGAGGATGTAGCGATTGTATGGAGAGTGCTCTCCGATTTTCTTGAGACATGCCTCCGCCGCTTCTTCGACCGCTTGCAGCAGATATCTGGACTGCTCCTCCAGCTTCCAGAACTCACAGGCTTCCTTGACGGGTCTGTGACCATCCAACATCCAGGTAGCGAGCTCACCCGTGGCCTTCGATCCGAGCACGAGCGAAAGTCCTTCTTTCCATTTGGCGATCACCCGGTTTGCGCCATCGAAGAGGTACAGGCGCTTGCGCACCTCGGCCGCAACTTCCTCGCGAGCGAAAGCGGGGGACCACCGGGCATGGCATGACCGCACTAATCCCTGTAAAGAACGGGCACTCAAGTCGGACTGAGAGTGGTCGAGATATTTATGGAACCGGAGGTCAGTCGCGATATCAGGTTCCCAGCACAGATAGCGAACCGCGCGCGGTGCAAGACTGTCACGGCGCTTCTCGACGAAATCATGCCATTGCTCTTTGTAGTCTTCAGGGACTATGCGTTGTTTGGCGGCTCGTTCTGGAAAGGACTCGATCGTGACCTTGAGGTTCGGATTGTCAGTTGGGATTCCGGCAAACGGCTGTTGAATTTCCTGCGCGAGAGAATGGTTCGCAACGCGCAGCGAAGCAAGTGATTCCAACAGATCAGTGATCGCTGCGCTGATTTCCATTTGAATAGCCGAACAACTATTGCGGACCAGGGGGCTGGAGGCTAGTCACGGCCGCTTCGCCGGTCCGCACTTCTCTTTGCTCGAAAGAGCGAACCCGGATCTTGAATACCACCCGTCGACTCCTGTCGAGGTCCTCCTTGCCGTCTTTTAAAATCGGGTCGCTCGAACCACGGCCGCTAGCCGATAGCAGCTGCAAGAAGCAAGGATACGCAATCTTGGACTCGGTTCCTTTTTCCTTAAGTTTCCGCAGTGAGGTTTGGACCACGCTCATGGCGCGGCCTTGGCTCAACTCCATATTGTGTATGTCTTTGTGTTCGGGGTTTTTACCCGATGAGTCGGCGTGCCCTTCAACCACTATGGAGTTGAGCTCATCTTTGAACCTTTGACTACAAGCGACGTGTGCAAGGCTCGGAATGAATTGGTCGAGGAATCGTTGGCCGTTTTGACTTAGGTCAGTTCCGTCGACTGTGAACTGCATGAGTTGTTCGGGAACTACGATCAATAGCGAAAGCGGGTCTTTTGGGTCTTCTTCCACCTGAACTTTCGTTCCGCCAAATTGCCTTTGAAGTTCTTTCAGGATGTCCTCTCGGTTGTTCTGAGTCTTTTTGTTGCGGGCTGCGGACGCCGCCACTGTATTCTGCGTGATTGCTACTAGAAGCAGGATGAAGATCACAGCCAAAGATGTAATAAGGTCCGTAAACGAACTGGTCAACCCCGAGGAAGAACTCTCCGTCGCCATTGCGCTATACCCTCAAGCGCGGAGTCAGCTTCCCGAGCAGGTCGTTCAAGTCGTCGAGGTACTCACGCAACTCGTCTATTGAAGCGCCAAGGCGTTGAGTGGCCATGCTGAACTGATCGTTGGAAATCTTGACCATCCCCTCGAACCCGTTTCGTGAAGTCTGCGTGTAGTTGCTCAGGTGCTGCGAAATCTGTACGAGCAATTCACTTGCGCTTTTACGGACCATGTCAAACGTCTGCTGATACTTTTGCATGTCGGCTTGCGTCTGCCGGGCGGCGTTGGCCAATTGTTCGACTTGGGACTGCGACAATCCCGCGACGCGTTCTATCGCCTCCTGAACAGTGCGCATCGCCGTCGCGCTCTCAGCGGTATGCGCCGCAGCTGCGCCAACCTGACCCGTGGTTACGCGAAGGTCGCCTGCGATCTTGGTGAATTCGGGAAGAGTCTGCTTGAATTGCGTGAGCGTGCCGTCCAACAGCAGTCCGAAGTCCTCGATCTTCTCGAATTGCATCTTGAAACGTTCAAGCATGCGGGCGATTTGTTCGGAATTCTGCGCCGAAAAGTTACCAGCTTGCTCGACTACCTTGCCCGCCGCCCCCGTCGCCTGCTCGGTCGCGGTCAGCATCGAGCTGCTCATCTTGTCGCTCAGCTCCGCTACCTTAGTGGAAAGGTCCTGTATCGCCGCTGCCATTGCGGCCGAGATGTTTGTCACGGAGGAGCCCGCTGTCTCGTTCATCTGGTTCATCAGCCGATTTAGTACTGCGGTCAGCTTTTCGGTTTGTGCCTTGCCCAGCGCAAATTGCTCGGTAGTGGAATTCTTTGCAAAGCTTACCAGTTCGTTGAGAGCCGCTTGCGTGGTTCTGAACTGCGTGTTCATGCTCTCCAAAAGCGATGCGGTGTTATTTAGCGACGCGGCGACCCGCTCGAATTGCTGTGTGGCGTTTCCCGAGAGCGAGTCGTTAAACCGTGCGCCCATCTCTGTTAGCGAATTCGCGATCGAACGCTGCATTTCCTCCATGACAGTCGACAATGTTCCGGCAATTGAGTCTTGCTTCTGAGCCTCGGAGGCACGAAGCAGGCGGTTAAGTTCGTCGATGGCATCGATCATCCGTTGCTGCAGCGGGCCGATACCCTCCGAGAAACCTTGCTTTAGCTTTAGCGAGAAGTCGGAATTGAATGAACGAAATGCGGCTGATTGCTCGGTGATGTCTCGATGAAGGTCCGCAAGAATACTAGCGGCCGTGCGTCGCGGCACTAGCGCATCAATTGCGGCAACAAGACTTCGGCGGCTGTTTTCGATTTTGTACAGCAGCGGTTTCTCGAAAATCAAGAAGAGGCTTGCCGCAAAGAGCGCCGCTACCGAGGAGACAAACTTTCCCGCCAGGCCAAAGACGAGTTTGTCGATGCCCTCAACTCTCTCTGACGTGATCCGCAGGTCGGTTAGAGCAAGCAGAATCGCGAGGAAGGTCAAGAGCAGTCCAACTCCCGTCACTATGCCCGGAACTGAAGAATAGAAATTTCGATTAATGCGCGAGTCTATTATGGCCGAGTCATTGAATGCCTGGTCGGCGCTATCGGAACTATAGAATCGGTCTTCGCCTGACCGGTTGCGCACCACAAAAACCTGCCTTTGGAAGCTGCGCCACGGCTCCTGAAGGGGGGCGGATGTTTCGAACAACTGTCCGGCCGAGTCGAAGACGGCGGGGCTAAGCCCCTCTCCTGCAAACACGGGGTTGGCAATCCTGATCTCATTTAGTCGGCCTATGGTCTTCGCATGCAGGCGGCTTTCTCGGTAGATGATCCAGAAGAAGCGTCCCAGAAGGGCGAGGGTTAAAAGCAGGAGCAAACCTGCTCCCACCCAAATGAAGAGCGGAGCGTTAACCCCTAAATGTTGCTGGACTTTGAGTAGGTCGACCGAGATCATCTGCCCGTTCCCATCCTGTGACGGACTCTACCTCTTTTCCGCTGAGTTTTCCGAGGCAGGCCACTATCAGTGGACGGGATGGTCGTAGGCAGGCATGAATTTGAACATTGTCGGTCTGGGCTCACGTTGTCGAAATTGTCCCGCTGTGAGCACATGTAAGCTGAGATTCCCTTTTGAACTCGGATTCAGCCTGCAAAGATACACCAGACGGCCTTACCGTGCACAGTTCAGGCCGGTTTGGCTTCGCGATTTCACAGCAGCCGGAAACGGGCGATTGCGCCTCTCGCAGCATCACATCTTTACATCTTTCATCCGTTGCCAGCCGGTTCCGCCCAACTTCCGATGGAAGAGCGAGGCGTCGCTATCAATCAAACTGAAGTTTCCTCTCATATCCCGGTGCTTGCGCAGTTCCTGTTCGGCTCGTCAGCCACGATTTTCTCTTCAATGGCTCTCCCGGCAGCAGGGCTACTAGCGGCTCAGAAGCGGACATTTACGATGACAGATTTGACCTTAACATCGATAAAAGAACACGCTATCATTGGCTAAATGGCCAATAGAGATACGGACATTAGAGCGGACATTGGAACGGACGGAAAAGGGCTTCCGGACCGCAAGGAACCCGTCAGCCTGATGGAGCCGATGCTGATATCCGAGGGCTCCCGCTTCCGTGGCGATCTCACGGATTTGGCCGTCGATCTTGCGGCGCGGTCGGCCGGCTTTCGCCGGAGTCTGCCCGAGGGGATCGTGACGGCGCTGGCGGATCTGGTCCGTTCGATGAACTGCTATTACAGCAATCTGATCGAAGGCCACGATACCCATCCCATCGATATCGAACGAGCGCTGAAGAACGACTACAGCGCGGATCTCGGCAAAAGAAATCTGCAACTCGAAGCCAAAGCACATATCGAGGTTCAGAGATGGATCGATGGCGGCGGTTTGCGCGAACGGGCGACCACAAGCGCAGGGGTCTGCGACACGCATCGCCGTTTTGGCGAGCTACTGCCCGACGAGTTGCTCTGGGTCGAAAATCCCGAAACAGGCGAGCGGGTCAAGATGGTGCCGGGGAAGCTCCGCAACCGCGATGTGAAGGTAGGCCAGCATATCGCGATTAGCCCGGCGGCTTTGCCGCGCTTCATGGAACGGTTCGAACACGTCTACGGAAATCTGGGAAGAACCGACGCAATTCTCGCGACGGCAGCCGCACATCATCGCCTCGCCTGGATTCACCCTTTTCTCGACGGGAACGGCAGAGTCGCGCGTTTGATATCGCATGCAATGCTGCTGGAAGCGCTCGACACCGGCGGGATCTGGTCGGTGGCACGCGGCCTTGCCCGCAATGTGGCGGACTACAAGCGGAACCTGGCTGAGTGCGACCTTCCGCGTCGCAATGACCTCGATGGCCGGGGACATCTAAGCGAGGAGGCGCTTGCGCGATTCGCGCTTTTTTTCCTGGAGATTTGTCTCGATCAAATCACTTTCATGGAGCGATTAGTGGAGCCCGAGCGACTGAGGATCCGCATACTTATGTGGGCCGAGGAAGAAGTTCGGTTAAACAGTTTGCCGGCAAAGGCGGGAAGCGTGCTCGAAGCGTTGCTATATCGGGGCGAGCTGCCGCGAGGGGATGTAGGCAATGTGTTGGGCCTAACCGATCGCCATGCCCGACGCATCGTCGCCGCCCTTATGGCGACGAATGTTCTTGTATCAGAGAGCTCGCGAGCGCCGCTTCGGCTCGCCTTCCCGGCTGCTTTGGCTTCGCGCTGGATGCCGGGGCTGTTTCCGGAGAAAGTGGAAGGCTAGCCGAGAGCTTTGTTCACAAGGAGAACACAAGATGAGCAAGTCAGGGCATCGAATTGTCTGCGCGAGCTGCCAAGGAGATATGGCGGTATCTGAGACTCCGGTTCCAAACCCCAATGGCGTCTCTCGCACTCATCTCCACGCTGCGTGTGAAAATAAGACCTGCGGTGAAAGCGGAAAGATTATTCATAAGGATGTTGTCTGCAGCGGGTCGCCGGTCTGCGGAGTGCACGACGATCCGGATTGGCATGATCCATTTGTTGAATGTGCAGGTGGGCATGGCTGCGGATGTTCTTAGCGACGTGGAGCTAGAGAAGAAGCTCGCTGCGATATTTGCGTGCCCGACTCTCGTAAAACGCGCGCCGCAGTTTCTATGACCGCTTCGACTGCCGGTTCCGCAATCTGGGCGTCGGCCTTGTCGAGGTCGAGGGCGGCGTTGAGTTGGGCTTGGCGGGTGAGCAATTCCTTCAATCGTGTATCGTGCTCGAATGGCCGGTTGGCCTGGGCCTGATAGTCGCCCAGCGTCTTTTCCAGCCGTTCGATGCGATGTCGTTCGTCCTCGGCGATCTTGTCGAATGCGCGCAGCGTGTGTTCGATGCTCTGTATGGTGCCGGCGGGATTGTCGGCATTGATATGAGCCGTGTAGGTTCCTGCGCCGCGAATGAACAGGTCGGGGACGGACGCTCCCGGTTTATCCCGGCTCAGGATCTCGAATCCCTTGATCGTCGCGCGAGCCCTTGGCGCATACTCGTCGCGGCGGGAGAGGATCGCTCGCGCCAGAGCCCTTCCCGCTTCTTCGCGGGCACCTTTGCCGGAAAATAAATGACCGTCGACGGTCATGCTGAAATCTTCGCCGCCGTGTGTATCGCGCGTCTCGATGTCCGCGCGCAAATGGTCGAGGCCTTCGCTCGCCTGTGAAATCTGATCCGGCAGGCTGCGAATCTGCCAACGGATATTGTGCTGCTGGTTGCGATGGGCTGCGCGCAACTGGTCGAGCTTGCGGATCTCGGTGTCGATTTTCACCTTTTCCATCACGGCCGGATTGCCGGAAGCGATGGCCTTGATTTCGGCATAGGTGAGAGCGCCGCCCTCGACATCCTCGGCGGTGCGCACCGAGACGCGCCCGCTCATCACTTGCTGGATGAAGCGGGCCTTGGTTTCGAGGGTCTGCCACATATAGGCGTCGAACGAGCCTTCAGTGACGTAGCGGTAAATCTCGATTTCTGAATTCAGATTGCCCTGCCGGAGAATTCTCCCTTCGCGCTGCTCGATGTCGCGCGGACGCCAGGGCGCATCGAGATGATGCAGCGCCCGCAGTCGCCGCTGCACGTTCGTGCCCGCTCCCATCTTCTCGGTCGAGCCTATGACGATTCGGACACGCCCGGTATTGACGGCGTTGAAAAGAGTCAGCTTGGCCGCGTCGCTGTCCGCGTCATGGATGAACGCGATTTCGTGTTTCGGAATTCCGCCGGCGATGAGCCTCGATCGCACTTCCTCGTAGACATTGAAGCGGCCTGGGTGGGGTGTGGAGAGGTCGCAGAAGACGAGCTGGGTCGAGCGCTCGTTGCGGGTCGCTTCCCATGTCGTGCGGATTCGCTCGATGGCGCGACCTAGCTTCGTGTCTCCATGCACGCCTGCGAAGGCATCGACGAGGCGCATATCGAGTGCTGCCTTGCGGCCATCCCCCGTTATTTTGAGCATGTTGTCGATAGAGGGATCGACGCGCCGGCTGCGGAGCTGCTCGGCGCGTTCGGTCAGCGTCTTGATATAGGCCTTGAGCGCCTCGTCTGCGGGCGCCGCGATAATTTGCGGCTTGCCGGTTGCGAGGCTCGGGCGCGGGAGGTTCAGCATGTCGGCCGTCTGCACGTCCGAGACCGTATGGAACATCGATAGAAGCTCCGGCAGGTTGATGAATTTCGCGAACCTCGTGTGCATGCGATAGCCGGAACCGTCCGGAGCGAGTTCGAGCGATGTCACCGCTTCGGCGAAATTCGCGGCCCAGGCGTCGAAATGCGCGACGCCGCGTTCATCCAGGAGATCCGGGCCGAGATAGCGGAGCATCGTGTACATTTCGGCCATGGTGTTGGAGATCGGCGTGCCGGTGGCGAAGACCACGCCGCGGCCGCCGGTGATTTCGCGCATGTATTGGGTTTTCATGAACATGTCGAAGGCGCGGTTGCTGTCGGAGTTGGGCAGGCCGGCGATGCGGTTCATCTTCGTGGTGTAGAAGAGATTCTTGAAGGCGTCGGCTTCGTCTACGAAGATCTGATCGATGCCGAGTTCCTCGAAAGAGATTGCGTTGTCTTTGCGTTCGCGGTCGGCGCGCTGCTTGAGTTTGGTGGCGAGGCGCTTCTTGGCTTTCTCGAGTTCCTTGACGATGCGGCGGCTGTCGCCCTTCTCGTTCTTCGCGTCGAGGATGGCGTCTTCCAACTGCTGAAGCTGGTCGTTGACGAACCGGTTGAAGAGTTTGTCGGAGACCGGCAGGAATTCGAACGAACGGTGCGAGACGATGACGGCGTCATAAGTGCCGCTCGCGATGCGAGCCATGGCGCGTTGACGGTTGCCGGCGGCGAAATGATCTTTGCCCGCGATGAAGAGCCTGGCCTGCGGGTAGAGTTTCAGGAATTCCGCGCCCCATTGCTCGACCAGATGGTTTGGCACGACGAGCATGGGCTTTTTGGCCAGCCCCAGACGGCGCATTTCCATGGCGGAGGCCGCCATCGTCCAGGTCTTTCCCGCGCCGACGACGTGAGCGAGCAGCGTGCTGCCGCTCTGCACCACGCGCCAGACGGCGTTTTTCTGGTGAGCGGACAAATCGTTGTCGCGCAAGTGCTCGCGCACCATACCCGGAAACGTCAAATGCGATCCGTCGAAAGTGCGGAGGCGCAGATTATTGAAGCGGTCGTTGTAGTCGCGCGCGAGGCGGGTGGCGCGATCGGGGTCTTCCCAGACCCATTCCCGGAAGCGGTCCTTGATCTGCTGCTGCTTCTCCCGCGCGGCGATCGTCTCCTGCTGGTTGACGACGCGGCTGCCGTCCTCGCGCTCGTCATAGGCGGTGGGCGTGCGCCCGTTGAGGGCGTCCTCGATAAGGTCCGAGGCGCGGAACCGCGCCGTGCCGTGGGTCGTGGTGTTGCTGACATCTCCCCGCGCAGCGGAATCGATTTCGAGAGTCCAGGTTGCGATGGCCTCGGCGTGGGAGACGCGCCCTCTGTCGGGTGTGGTGTCCAGGAGGTGCGCAACGAACTCGCTGATGTCGGCCAGCGGAATCCAGCTCGAACCGAGGCGAGCCTCGATGTCGCCGGGCTGGAGGTCCGGGGGCTGAACGGCTTCGAGGGCTTCGATGTTGCGGCGATAGGATGCGTCGAGCGCTGCGGCCGATCGGGCGGTCGTGAGTTTGGCTCGTACGTCGCCGCTGAGATAACGGTCGGCGGTTTCCCAGGCTCCGCCTTCGGGATTGCGATAGACAAGTTCGCCGAGTTCGTGTTGAAGCTCCCGGCCTGTGCGTCCGGTCACCTGCTCCATGCGCGGCCAGTCGATCTTTCCGGCTTCGTTGAGCGAGACGGCGAGCGCTTCGGCTGCGGTGTCGACGTGTTCGACCGGTGTGTAACGTTCGAGCGTCCGGCGCTCGAAAATCGCCGCCTTGGCCGCGCGTCCGGTTTCCGGGTCGTAAGTTTCGAGCGAGAGCAGAAGCGGCTGGTCGGGATCGCCCGCGAAAGCTTTGACGTTGTCGCGGGACGAGAGCGGGCCGAAACGGCGGGCAAAGGAATCGTAAATGCCGTTCAGGCGCTGGCGCGCCTCGACGATCTGGTCTTCGGGCGCGTCCTCGAGCTGCGTCTGGAATACGCGGCGCACGGCGTCGCGCACACCGAGCATGCCGCGCACGCGAGCGGCGGGATATTCCGAGAGGCCGGCCGGTTCGAAATGATCGCCGCTCCTGACAACGAGAACGCCATCGCGCTCGGCGAAGGCGCCATCCTTGACCGCCGCGATATCGGTCGGCGGCGCCCGCGACATGTCGGGTGGCGCGCGCTCCCGCTCCGCAGTCTTGTAAATCGCGCGCGGCAGCAGCGCCAAAGCGTTAGCCAAGCGCTCGCGCGTAAGTTCGCCTGCGAGAGTGGGCTCGTTTTTTTGGTACATGCCGCGCTCGAGCCGCATCTCTCCCAGCATCATCTCCGGGTGGCGCGCGAAATATTCGTTGATGAAGATCGGCCCGTCCGGAGTCTCAAGGGGCGCCAACTCGAGCCATGAGTTTGCGCGCGCTGACGTTCCGGGCTCGCGCTTCTGCAAGAAAAGAATATCGGTCGTGACTTCCGTTCCGGCGTTTACTTTGAACGCCGTGTTGGGAAGGCGGATTGCGCCGACGAGCTCCGCGCTCTCGGCGAGATGACGCCGGATCGTGCCGTCCTGCTTGTCCATCGTGAAGTGGCTGGTGATGAGCGCCATCACGCCGCCCGCCCGCAGCTTGTCGAGCGACTTGGCAAGAAAGTAATCGTGGATGGTGCGGGTCAGAGCCGGCTGGCGGCGGTATGCGGGGTCGTAAACCGGATAATTTCCGAACGGGATGTTGCCGATGACGGCATCGAAGTAGTTGTCGGGCAGCGGCGTATCCTCGAAGCCTTTGGCGAAGACCGTCGAGTCCGGATACAGGCGTTGCGCGATTCGAGCGGTGATGCTGTCGAGTTCGACGCCGGTTCTGCGGGCCTCTTGCTGAAGCTCGTCAGGCATGAGTCCGAGGAAATGTCCGACGCCCATCGAGGGTTCGAGGATCTGCGCGTCGGCTCCGAGACCGAAGCGTTGCAGTGCCTGCCACATCGCTTCGATGACAAGCGGCGAGGTGAAATGAGCGTTCGGTGTCGAAGCGCGCGCGGCTTCGTATTCGTCTTTGGTCAAGAGTTCGCGGAGCTGGTTTGCTGCCGATTGCCAGTCCTGCGGCGGATACGGACGAAACGCGCTCGGCATCGCGCCCCATCCCGCGTATCGGACGAGGATGGATTTTTCCGCATCGGTCGCGTCCCGGTTTTCTGTTTCGATGAGTTTGAGTGTGCGGATGGCTTCGATATTGGCGAGGGCTTTTTCCCGAAGGCTGCCTTCGCCGATGTGGTTGGCTGCGCTTATCCGGAAGTCGCGGGCGGCGGTTTTTTCTTCTTCGGTTTCGAGTCCGCGAATGATCGTTGCGGGCGGTCCTCGCCCGGCGGGAAGGTCCATTCCCGTGTCACCATCTCCCACGCGGCCTGGTAGTCCATTTTCTGGACCGAGGTCAGTTCGTACAGGAGGTCCCCTGCCCGTTCCTGGGTTTCGTGGAGCGTCTGCTCCAGTTGATGGTTGCTCCGGAGTTCGTCGAGCATCTTGGGGTGATGCTTCTGCCAGTGCTTGAGGATCATCTGGCCCAAGCGGTTCGAGTCGTGCATCGGTGGCCTCCGGTTCGACGACGGCAGGTTCTTCTGCCGCCCTGGTGAAGTCTGCTGGTCTGCCGGCGAACAGATCGAGCTGCGCGTAGTTGCGCGGCGGCCGCCGGAAACCTTTTCGCTCGTAAGGTGTCGAAGCCATTCGTCGGAAGTTCCCTCCGTCAGCTCCGGCGGAACGAGCGCCGGGTCGCCACGGGTTTGAGAAACTCACGCTTGCTTTCGCGGAATAGTATCGACTGAAAGTTTTGAGGAATGGTTAAGCGCTTGAAGACGCAGCACGATTTTGGCGTCCCGGCGAGGACGTTGGGCAGAATTGCACACGTCGGTTAGCTGGCGGCGAAGTGCTGAGGCGTGTTGCCCTACTCGATGGCGAGACTGGTCTGTGGATAATTTGTGGAAAAAAGCGCGGACCTTCGGGAGAAGGTTCGCGAAAATTTTGGGGCTGGATTATCCGGACGGTCGTCAATTTTCCTCCGCGCGCGGCTGGCAAGGAACGCGGCCCCTCGGTAGAGAGGCCGCGCCGTGAAGCGGCGTCTATGCCGCAGCCTTTACGGATTCCGCCTGATGCAGGCGCCGCTGCGCTGTAATGCAGTGGGTTTCGTCAAGCTCGATACCGAGATATCGGCGGGCAAGTTGGTGAGCGGCGACAAGCGTTGAGCCTGAACCGCAGAACGGGTCAAGCACGGTGCCGGACGGCTTGCAGAAAGCCTCGATGAAAGGCGAAAGCGCCTCGATGGGCTTCTGCGTGGGGTGTAGCCGATTGCCGGTATAGGCAAAGTCGATAACGTCGGACACGGGCTGCGCGGGCGTCGGTGGATTGCCCTTCGCCAGCAAGTATGCCTGCTCGTGCTGATACCGCAGCAAGCGAACGGACGAAGCGTATTGCTTGCGAAAGACGATATGTCCGACTGGGCGGAATCCGGCCTTGCGCCATGCCGACAAGAAAACCTCGGCTTTGCTCCATCCGTAAAAGCTCAGACAGAAGGAATTGGGCTTGAGGGTGCGATAGACCTGTGCGAATGCCGGTTCTACCCACTGGCCGTTGTCGTCGTTGATGACGTTCTTTCCATCGCGCGAACGATAGCGCGTGATGTATGGCGGGTCCGTGAGAACGAAATCGATGCTGTTAGACGGGATGCGCCGCATGATGTCAACGCAATCGCCCTGCATAACGCTATTGATTTGATTGATGTCCATTTTCGTAATCTCCGGTTGTCGTTCAGGTGATTTTGGGGAGCCGCTTTCGCGGCTCCCCCGGGGCGAATCTAAAAAGGGATGTCCTCAGAATTTTCGGCTGTGGGCGCATTCGGGCTCTTGCCGAGAAAGCGGATTTGACGGGCGACGATTTCCGTCCGGTAGCGCTTGCCGCTGCCGTCTTTGGCTTCGTACTCGCGGGTCGTCAACCGTCCCTCGACATAGACCTGGCGTCCTTTTGCGAGGTAGCGTTCGCACGTCTCGGCCAACTTTCCGAAGGCCACGATGCGGTGCCATTCGGTGCGTTGCTGCTTCCCGCCGCTGCGGTCCTTGAAACGCTCGGTCGTAGCCAACGAAAAATTAGCCACGCTATCGCCAGACGGCAGAGAGTGAGTCTGCGGGTCGCCACCGAGATTCCCGATTACCGTTACGCTGTTAACTGCCATTGTCCTTCCTCCTGTGCTCGCCCGCTTCCCGTCATTGGGCAGGGCGTCTTTGCCGTTGCGTTTCGCGTCCATTGCATTTGCCTCTCATCCCCAAAAAGGGAATTTTTTCCGGCGTCCCTCTCACAACGGGCTGAGGGCGACGAAAAAATCGGAGACTCAGGAATTTCGGATCGCGAAGCCGCGCAGTCTCTGCGGACGCAGGACAGCATCGTTTCGCTGGCCAAGGACGCGCGGAGCGACGAGACTACAACTGGAATCAGCGTGAGGTTTGAGTTGTACTTGGGTGATGGTGAATCGAAAGGAACAGACTGAAAGCGCTATTGCGGTGGCGTGGGCGATTTTCGATTTTTTCCAGGTGGTCGGCGACGAGACTGTTTTTGATATCGACCGGGCTATAAACGTAATCGAGGAATTCGGCGAACGGCGGGTCCGCGAAGCGTGGCGGCGACCGCGCAGGGGGAAGGTTGTTCAATTGCGAATAGCGGAGAGATAAGCGGCCGCTCGGAGAGGAGGCGTCGAATGTGGAAGACAAAAACACATCCGAAGATGCTCCTGGAAAAGAGAATGGAGCGCGCGATCAAGAGCGGAGATTTGGCCCGAATAAAGATGGTGGCGGAATTGGGGGTCGGTGAGTTCTCACCAGAGTTGCTGGGACATGGAGTGATCAGCGGAGCGTTAGGCGGTGATCTGCGCGTAGTAGAATTTCTGGTGAAAGGCCTTAAGGCCGACGCCAGGTTCGCAGAGGATTCCGCCTTGCGTTGGGCCGCTGTCTTGAAGAGGGATGAGATGGTTCGTTTCCTGGCGCAGCGGGTGTTTTCTGTTCGTCGTTGGAGAAGGCGCACGAAGGAAGAGGCTTTGGCGGAAGTGAAAATTTTGAAGGAGAGAATCGGGCGCTCATGCGAGGAATTGAAAAAGCCAGCGGAGGTGGAAAAGCGCGCGATGGAAATCGTCGAGGAGGAGGCCGCTCGGTTGATTGAGAGGTTGGGGGCGAAGTGGTGAGCGATGGAGCGCTCGTCAGGAATCGGCTGCGCTGCGTGAAGGGCTCTGCCCTCCCGCCCTGTTCAAGCGCTCAGAGATCGAGTTCCAGTGCCCACCTAGTGCCCACTTTGGCCTTGGGTGAGATGATCTGAGATGGTGAAGGGAAGGAAAAATGCCCTGTTTATGGGCCTGATCTGGTATGGCATGGTGTGAGCCGAGGGCGTGCACGGAACTTAGGATCCGGTGCCGCAAGGCGTGGGGGTTCAAGTCCCCCCTCTCGCAAATGTGCAAACTTGAGTGTCAGTTTTGTTAAAGGGGTTTTGATGAAGTTGCGTCAGATGAATTCACCCATACGCGTCGGTTGGGTACCGACTTCGATTGTTGCGCTCTTTCTGGTGCTAGGCTTCGGGGGATTCGCGTCAGCCCAGAATCTGCAGGATTTCTTCGGAATCCAAAACCAGGCAAGTCCCATCGGCAAATTGAAGGCTGACATCGACACCGTCACTTGCACCAGCAGCCTTTCCAGACAGAAGGCCGCTTGCAACGACGGTTCGTACGCAGCCCAATGCGCGAGCGGGACCTGCGGTTGCATCATCTATGATTCCTGCAAAAATGCGGGCGGCACTATCGGAACCGGCAGCGAGGGAACCTTGGAGATTGGTTTCGATTTCGGCAATGGTCCAACCTTAGGGTTCGCGCCGGATTGCTATCCGATTTTCGGCGTCTACAAAGCCTCAGGGAAGAAAGACCCTTCTTCTGAGGAAACCGACGTCGATGGAGTTGCTTGCGATCCTTTGAGCGGCGCCGTCGTATCGATTAACGGCGGCTGGCAACTGATCAGTTGGAATTTAACCTCAATCGTCAACGGCGCCGGAGGCACTCTGACCGGCACCCTGAACCTGAGCACCAGCGAGATCAAGCTAAACCTCAAGGGCAAAACGTTCTGACCTCGACGAATGCATTCGCTCATCGGAAAGAGAATTCTGCTTACCGGCGGCGCCGGCTTCCTTGGCAGTAATGTCGTCATACAGCTTCAACAGCTGGGGTGCAGGAATCTCATGGTTTTCCGCTCCAGCGAATATGACCTTCGCAACCCTGCCGAGACCGCTCGCTTGTTTCGCGACACGCGTCCCGAGATTGTCATTCACCTCGCGGCGGTCGTCGGCGGTATTGGTGCGAATCGCGCCAATCCGGGAAGATTCTTCTACGACAACCTGATGATGAGCGTCGAGGTGATCGAGCAGGCGCGCCTTCACAATGTCGAGAAGCTGATCGCCATCGGCACCGTCTGCTCTTATCCGAAGTTCACCCCGGTCCCGTTTCGCGAGGAAGACCTCTGGAACGGCTACCCGGAGGAAACCAACGCTCCCTACGGAATCGCCAAGAAAGCGATGCTGGTGCAGGCGCAGGCGTATCGCCAACAGTATGGGCTCAATTCCATCTACCTGCTGCTGGTGAACCTCTATGGTCCTGGCGACTCCTTCGATCCGGCGAAGTCTCACGTCATCCCGGCGCTGATCCGGCAATGCTTCGAAGCTATCAACTCGGGCACGGATCATATCGATCTGTGGGGCACCGGCACCGCCAGCCGCGAGTTTCTGTATGTCGAGGATTGTGCGCGCGCCATCGTGTTGGCGACACAACATTATGACAAGCCTGAGCCGATCAACATCGGCACCGGCACCGAGATCAGCATCAAGGCGTTGGCCGAGATGATCCGCGAACTGACCGGCTTTCGCGGCGAGTTGCGATGGGATCCCGGCAAACCGGACGGGCAGCCGCGGCGGTGCCTCGACGTCTCGAAAGCCGAGCGCGAGTTTGGCTTTCGCGCGGGAACCGATTTTCGCGCCGGCCTCATCAAAACCATCGAATGGTATCGGGAGCACTGCGCGAGGCTCTAGCTCAAGTCTCGGCGGAGGGGTCCCGAATCGATGCTCTCGATAGAGTTCCTTTATCGAATCAACGAATTCGTCATCGTACTGACGCTGTTCCTCGTGCTACTGGCCGCGACCGAGTTCGGTTATCGGCAAGGCAGCGCGGTCAGCGAACGCTACGGCGCGGCGAGTAAGTCGCAACTCTCCACCTTGCAGGGGGCCCTATTGGGACTCCTCGCATTATTGCTCGCGTTCAGCTTTGCGATGGCCGAATCGCGCTACGAACTGCGCCGGCAGTTGGTGGTCGACGAATCCGATGCTATCGGCAGCGTCTATCTTCGCTCGCAAACGCTCCCCGAGCCGTATCGCGATGACATCGCCAGGTTGTTGCGCGATTATGTCGAAGCTCGGCTGGAATTCTTCGCGGCGGGACCCGATGACGCGAAACTTAAAGATCTGGACGACCGGGCCAAGCGGATGCAGCGAGAACTATGGACGAAGACGCTGGCCGTTGAACAACAGAATCCCAGTCCTGTGCCGACCGGGTTGTTCATTACCTCGCTCAACGACATGTTCGACGTTTATGCGAAGCGTGAAAGCGCGCGCTCGAACCACGTGCCGGAAGTGGTGCTGTGGCTGCTCTTCTTCGTCACTATCGGCGCGATGGAATTCGTGGGTTACGTATGCGGCGTGGAGCGGCTGCGCAGCTTCTCCCGCACGTTTGGGATCGCGATGCTGCTGAGCCTCGTCATCCTAGTGATTATTGACCTGGATCGGCCACGACGCGGCCTTATCGAAGTCAGCCAGCAGAGCATGCTTGATCTGCGCGAGAGCCTGAAGTCCTCGCCCTGATATCGTGGCCCGCGGTAGCGAGCCTCTAAGTTCTAGTTCGACACCGTCACGCCTATCGATGTGGTTCCCAGCAGCTTCGAGGTGGACGAATACGCGTTGGCGGAAATCGTATGCGCGCCGTTGGCCACCGTCGTCGAGTTCCAACTGAAGCTGGAGGGCGGCGTCGAGGCGAAATAGACCCCATCGATGTAGACATTCACCCACGACACGCCGGTGCCCTTGGTTACCTTGATCGCCACGGAGGTTCCGGACACCGTCGCGCCGTTGGCCGGAGCGGTAAGTTTCACGACCGTGGGCGTCGGCGTCGCGGTCGGCGTTTTAGTAGCAGTGAACGAACCGGTGGGCGCCGGGGTAGGCGTTGGCGTCGCGGTCTTGGTCGGCGTCCGGGACGCGGTCCGAGTGGCGGTCGAGGTAGGTCCACCGTTGTTGACCGTCACTGTGATCGATGTGGTTCCAAGCAAGGCACTGCTGGAGGAATAAGCGTTCGCCGAAATCTGATGTGATCCATTCGGAACGGTGGTCGAATCCCAGCTGAAGATCGAGGGCGGCGTCGAGGCGAAGTAGCTGCCGTCGAGGTACACATTTGCCCATGAAACGTTGGTGGCCTTGGTTACGGTGATGGCCACCGTGCCGGAAACCGCGGCGTTGTTGAGCGGCGCGGTAATCGCAACCACGCTCGAGGTCGGTGTCGCGGTCGGGGTAGCAATGACGGTAGGCGTCGCGGTCAGGGTCGCAGTCGGCGTCCCGGTTGCCGTCGGAACCGCAGTGGGAGTGCTGGTCGGCGTCGGATTTTGCGTCGCGGTCGCCGTGATGGTGACGGTCGGTGTCGCGGTCGCCGTGAGCGTGGCCGTCAAAGTTGCGGTCGGCGTGCCCGTCGCGGTTGCAGAGGTTGTCGCAGTCCCCGTCGGCGTTGCGGTTTGAGTCTGCGTCGCGGTCGCGGTGATGGTCGGAGTTAACGTCGCGGTCACAGTCGGCGTCGCGGTCGGCGTCGCCGCGGTAGTCGGCGTTGCCGGCGGAGTTCCAGTTGCCGTCGCCGTGGTGGTCGGAGTCGGAGTCAGCGTCGCCGATGCGGTCCTGGTTGGTGTAACCGTTGGGGTATTAGTCGCCGATGCGGTGGTGGTCGGGGTTGTCGTCGCGGTGGGCGACAGCGTCGCCGTAGGAGTGTTCGTCGGCGTTGGCGTTTGAGTTGAGGTTGCGGTCGGCGTGGTGGTCGCCGTTTGCGTGCCAGTTGAGGTTGCGGTCGCCGTCGCAGTCATCGTTGCGGTCGGTGTCAACGTAGCCGTTAGTGTTGGGGTAGCTGTTGGCGTCGTGGTTTGAGTCGCGGTCGAAGTCGTCGTGGAGGTCGGAGTTGCGGTGGCCGTCGCAGTGCTGGTCGCTGAAGCCGTGGCAGTCCCCGTGCCGGTAGCAGTCGCGGATGCCGTAGGCGTCGCGGTGGCAGTCCTGGTTGCGGTCCGGGTCGGCGTCGGAGTCGCGCTCTGCATCGTGGTAAGCAGGATGGCCTGGGCCGTCATCACGAGACTGCCGGACACACTTCCGCTCGCGGGATAAGTGGGAGACGCGATGCCGGCAAACGGCGCCGCCAAATCAGCGAATGCGAGCGTGAAGCCCTCTTTCGATGACCCGACATCGAAACGCTTGCTTAGCGTGGTCGACGGTGTGATGGTCGGAGCGGTCGCGGCCTGCCCGCCATAGAAATACACCTGCAGATCATTGTTGCTGCTCGGCGTCAGCGATGGCGCCGAGGGTGAAATCGGGCTGGTCCCGGAAGCCGTTGCTCCGGAAGAATTTTCGATCGGCGTCAGCGATGCGCCGCGCCATGCGCCCATCGTCCCCGCCGCAAAGTTCGAGCTGATAGTCCAGACGTATGAGGCAGGCTCGCTCGCTCCGGCTACTTTGTAGTAGAGCCACGAGGTCGCCTGATTCGTGGCGCTTATCGAATCATGCCGAATGCTGGTCCATCCAGCCGGAGCGGTAGGGACATTCGAGCCGGTGCCGTCGAAGACCACGATCTGGGCGAGCATCGTGTCACCGGCCGCAACTCCCGTCGGCACGGCGACAATCACGCTGGTTACCGCCGTGCTCGAATCAGTCAACGCGCTGGCGCCGACGAAGGTGATGCTCGAGGACGGGGTTGCGGTCGCAGTCGGCGTAGCGGTTGCCGTCGGCACCGCGCCTTGCTGGACAGTTACATTGACCGAGGCCGTGCCGAGGACGGTGCTGTTAGCGGCGAATGCCGTCGCGGAGAGCGTGTGCAATCCGTTCGCGACGGTGGTCGAATCCCAACTGAAGGTCGAAGGCGGCGTCGAGGCGAAGTACTCTCCATCGACATAGACGTCGACCCAGGTCACGTTCCCCGCGTACGTCACTGAGAACGGAACCGTGCCCGATACCGTCGCGCCGTTGAGTGGCGCGGTAATCGCAACCTCCGCCGAAGTCGGCGTGGCGCTCGGAACGGCGGTGGAAGTCGGGGTCGGCGTCGCGCCGCGGCTGGAGGTCGCGGTGGGCGTGGGCGTGGCGTTGGTCGTCAGGCCATAAACGTCGAGTTCCGTCTGCGTGCCGACGTAGACTTTGCCGTTGGCGACGGTGGGCACGCAAAATTTTACGCTCAGCCCCGGAACGTCGGTGCTCCCGTTCTGATCGCTGTTGTAAAGCTCGTTGGTGAGATTCAGCGCGTCCCACGCGTGTAGCATTCCCGCGCCGGTGGTGACCTTGGAACCTTTATTCTCCAGCGTCCAGAGAATCCCGTTGGTGTTGCCGTTCGACGAAATCACCGGCTGGCTGCCGAGAAATGGAAACTTATGCGTCCCCACCGATGCCGCGGCGAGGCTTCCCCCGCTCAGTGCGAACGAACGCGGAACATCCTTTGACATGATGAAGTAAACGTTGCCGTTCCAAAATGCCGGCGTGCTCCAGTTCAGGATGGTATCGGGATTGGGGCTGGGAATTTCGAACACGACATTGTCCGCAGTCGAGTTGAATTGGCCGAGGTCGTCGCGATTGGCCAGTACGATGGTGCCGTTCTTTCCCGCGTTGATCAGCAGATGTGGCGGACCCGACGATTGGTCGGGCAACACTATCACGCCGCCGGAGCCCTGATCGTAATCCGCCGAGTTAAGTGCTGCGTAGTCGGTGGGAACGAAATAATCGACCATCCCGAAGACGCTGTTGCGCACGCCCAGGCGCAGCAACGCGTTACCGAGGTCCACCGGCGTCGCCAGGCCCGCGTCGAAGGAGCCGTTGCCGGTACTTAGGTAGATGTCGCCGCTCGCATCGCTGGCCGGACCGGTGCCATCTTCCCAAATCGCGCCTTCCGAACCGTTCGGGGTGGTGTTGTAAACGTAAATCTGACTCAACCCTGAGGCGCTGTACCCGAGCAGCCATCCGTGCCATGGATCGAGGTCGCAATGCGATCCGAAGGCGATGTAGACGACCCCATTTAAAAGCAACAGGCCGGGCCGCTGCAGCTCCTGGGTCGGGTCGAAGAGGACATTGCCATTACCGTCGTTGTCGTCGCCCGTTCCGGGTATCGAGGCCTGGATCAGGACCGGGCCGCCGAATTTTTCCTGACCGGTCGTGATATCGAGCGCGTGAAGCCGATAGTTCTGGATTCCGTTGTCGCTGGTATTGGCGACCACATAGATGGTGTTGGTGTCAGGATCGATGACCGGCGTGCTGGTGATTCCATATTGAGGTTTGATGTCGACGCATCCGGGCAAGGGATTCTTGGCCGAGACATCGTTGCTCGAGACCGTGGTTATTCCGTTGGCCGGATCGAGGAAGCTGGTTTGCCATAGCGGCGAACCCTGGGTGTCCGCGTCGAAGGCGTATACGCTATCGTTCTCGGTCGCGATGTAGACGACATTGTGACTTGTGCCATTGATGGACACCCCCGGCACATAGAGTGGCTGGGCAAGCGCGTTGCCGTCGAGCGGGGCCGAGAACAGTTTCCCGAAACTCTTCGAATTAACGTTGGCGGTAGTAAGTGTTACCTCGGAGCTATTTAGTCCGTCGCGCTGGCTATCATAGCGATTGGTGAGAACGCTGATGCTGGGAACCGATTGCGCGCCGGCAAGCCGCATAATCACTACAAAAAGTAGCAGAACAGCTACAACAGAGATTAAACGACGATTAGACAGCACAGACGAACGTCCTCGGTCTTTTCATGCTAAGAGCAATATACATATAAGAGCGCACACTAAACGTCTATTAACAAGTTGATAATTACCCTAAATGCTAATGAGATTTCGATGGTTAACTGACTAGAACGTGTTTAATCGAGTTTTGCGTGAATTTGGTGCAAATAGATAACATTACCATGTAATGCGATGACCAAGCTAGAATTAAATGACATTGGCGATGCGCCCGCCTGCGATCAGGCCGGTCGGAGAGTCGCATCCGTGATACTCTCGTTTCTATGGTTACCTTCGACTCAAGGGACGCCTTGCGGTAGAAACGCGGCGAATATCCTCCAAGCCAGATAGGCGGGGAAATCGTTTATGAGCCAACCCAAAACCCCAACGCAGCACGAGCATGAGATCGAGCGTTTGGAACAAGAGGAAGCGGCGGCGCGGGTCGCAGTCGATATGCCGAAGCTCGAAGCTTTGTGGGCCGACGAACTCATCGTCAACGCCACCGAGAACATCATCTACACCAAGGATCATTTCCTGCTGCGGATTAAAAGCGGGCAGATTCGCTTCCAATCCTTCGAGCGCAAGATTTCCCGCATCGCGGTGAAGGGCGACGTCATCGTCACCACCGGCAATGAATCAATCGCTCCCGCCAACGGCCCCGATGCGGGCCAGACTGTCTTTTGCAGCTATATGAATGTATGGATCCGCGGCGGCATCTTATGGCAACTGATCGGCCGCCAGGTCGCGGTTATCGCGCGCGCCTCGAGCTCCTCGGGCTGGGTCTTCTAGGCCGGAACCCTCAACCAATCACCTCGTACGGACGCATCATCTCGTTGTCCTCGTGCTCCAGCACGTGGCAATGCCAAACGTATCGTCCGGTGAAGCCCTCGAAGCGTGCGATAATCGAAGTCACCGTCCTCGGCGGGCATCGCACGGTGTCCTTCCAGCCGGATTCGTTGGGGTCAGGACGTATCGACGGCCCAACGAAGCGAAGCGTTTTCGATTTCCGATACGCCTCGAGGTCGAATGGGCGCCGGCCAAGGATCTGGAATCTCACCAGGTGCAAATGGATCGGATGCGGGTCCGGCGTCAGGTTGACGAAGCGCCATATCTCGATGCTTCCGAGCTTCGGTTTTTCGGTAATCGGCATGTCCCAATGCGTTCCGTTGAGCAACATCCGCATCACCTTGCCGGAAGGATCGCTGTACTGATCAAGGGTTAGAGTCCGGGTCCGAGCCGCATGGCTCGGCGCCAGCGGTGCGATGTGACGCAATTTTTTGGGAAGCCGAATGGGATCGGCCGCCGACAATGAAGCGACACGAAACTGCATAATCGGTCCCGACGCATCGTTCAAAACGATTTTCTTCCCTCCCTCAGGTGAGAAATCGATGACGAGATCGGCGCGCTCGGCTGGCGCAAGAATCACCGGCGTCACCTCGATGGGCGCGCGCAGCAGTCCCTGATCCGAACCGATCTGGATGAAGGCTGTTTGCTCGGATAGCGACAGGCTCAGGAAGCGGCTGTTCGATACGTTGACCACCCGGAGACGGTAGCTGCGCGGCTCCACGTCGAGAAACGGCAATAATTTTCCGTTAGCGAGGATCGCGTTGCCGTAAAATTCCGGACGCCACGGCGCCATGAACATCGGCGCGGCCGGATAGTCCACTTGCCCCTGCGAATCGATCTTCCGATCGCACAGGATGAGCGGGATTTCGTATTTTCCGCTCGGCAGATTGAGCGCGCGCTTTGCCCCATCGCGAATGAAGTAGGCGCCGAACAAACCCGCATACACGTTGAGGCGCGTGATGCCGAGCGCATGGTCGTGATACCAGAGCATCGCGGCGTCCTGGATGTTTGGGTAGTAGGAAATCAGCGACTTGCCAGGCACATACCAGTCCTCGGGATAGCCATCGCTGTCGGGCCGCACTTTCGCGCCATGCAGATGCACCACGGCGCGCACATTGGGCTTATTCGCCTCGGCGCCGTGGATGTGATGGTCGACCGCGAACAGATGCGCCTTCGGCAGCGCGTTCGCCCATTCAACCATCAGCGGTTGACCGCTCTGCGCCTCGATAATCGGACCCGGCGATGTCCCGCCATACGCCCAGATGCGGGTCGGCTTCAGATCGCGATGAAGCTTCGCGAACACCTCGCTCATCTCGAGGCGATAGAAAGGGACGCTCCGGCCGGGATGGAATGGATCCGGGTGCTCGCCCGAAGGTTCGGCGACCTGCGGAATCGGTAGCGGATCGACGAAGTTTGCGATCGACGCGGCGCTGACCGAGGGCCGCGGTACCACCTCATGCGATTCGTCTTCGATCTCGGTCGGCTGAGAATGCGGCGCCAGTGTAGGCATCGCGAGCGCGCCGGCGAGCAGCCCACTTTTCTTCAAGAAATCCCGCCGGCTAATCACGATGTTTCCGTCGCCGCAAACATTATCAACCAGCGGCATGGAAGTCTTTGGAGGGCGAGGTCTTATTTGATTTTCGCAGGCGACGAATTCGGCGCTTTCTCATCCGCGATCATCGTCGCGGTGGGCACGCCCGGAGGCCCCAATGGTCCCTCGAACTTCAACAACCGATGCGACGGGTCGGTATCGAAGTAGGCGTCGAAGGTGGGGATGAAAAAATACGCCAATGGCCGCAGCAGGAACGGCACATCGACGATTGGCTTTAACTTCGCGTAAATCGCATTCGTATCATCGGTCGTCAGCGCGATGGTGGTGGTGCCCTGCTTGTTGATGGTCAGTTGGTTCACCTGCCCGTAGAAATCCATCACGTGAAAGCTCGACTGATCGGTGCCATCGGGCAGCATGCGCGGGAGAACCAGACCCAGCGTCGTATCGCCTCCGTAGAGATCGGATGGAAGCTCCTTCTTCGGATCATCCGGGAAGGCAGCCTTGCGAAAAAAGAGCACGTGCTTGCGCACGATAGCGCCGGTCGCGGTCAGGCTGCGATCGTCGAGGTAAACAGTCACCGGCGACGCGTGAGGATCGATGAGCGTGCGGCTCTCCGTCGCCAGCCCATTGTTGAACGCGACATGCGCGACCAGTAGCTCGCCCTGCGGCGTCGAGTCGGCGGAGAGAGTCACGTGACCTGCCCTGTCGCCCTGCGCGAAGCTGGCGGAATTGACCGCGGTGACGTGCGGCCTCGGGCCCGGCTCATCGGCCTGCGCGAGATCGACCACTGTCGGAGAATCATTCGCATTCAGCTCGCCAATCGATACCAGTTCGATGGCGGTATTCTTATGTTGCGATGCGCCGTTGGATCCGAAGCCGACCATCTTGAGCACGTAGTATGGCTCGGTGCGCGTAATCCAGAGCGTGAAGCTCGGTTTGACCAGCTTCAGGAACAGCGCCGGCACCCGCGGAAAAATCTTGCTCAAATCAAGGTCGATGCGTACCCGCAGCGCATTGAAGGTGCCGGCCGGAACCGTGACCTTCTCAGCGCCGTCGCCCTGCAGGATCACTCCGACCAATCCCGAATCGGACCACAGCCAGGTGGTAATCGCGCCGCCGCCGATCAGCGTCGCGAGGTCCAGCGCCCGGCGATTCAGGCATGCCCCGGGTTGCATGTCTGCTGAGATCGGCTGCGACAGAAATGGATAGTAGAGTGGATCGAAGGTATCGAAGTCGGAGCGCTCGATTTCGCCATTGGCGGAACGCATGACCGATCGATACGACGTCGCGGGATGCGTCGGACCATTCGCGAAGGCACATTCGCTGACAACCTCGGTGCCGACCGGATATTTCATCGCGGTCATCTCGACGGCGGTCCCGCGATCGGTCGCCTGCCATGCTCGCGTTCGGTTCAGCTCCTCGCCGGAATCGGTATCGACGGTGCGATAGGTCGTGACCTTGCCGGGAAGAGACAACTGCGCGAACGCCCACGCAGGCATCATCGCCATAGCGAGGACGAAGACAACGAACGCGCGGTTGAGATGTGGTATCATACGGATGTGGCGTTCCCCGGGGACGCCATCGCCATTATAGCGGTCGGGCGATTCGATGAATGCAAATTGTGAAAAAACAAAGCCACTTAATCCTTGGAAACAAAGGATTTTCTCAAATTCTGGTTACCAATTCGTTCGATGAACCGACCTCCTCATGGCAAAAACAAACCCACTGCGAGCATCGCGAGCAGTGGTCCTGAGGCTCGGCGAAGGACCTCAAGAGGCACCCACTCGAAAGTCGTAAACGCAAAAACAAAGCCACTGTCGCTCATTCATCCGAATAGTAAAAATGCGAAAACAAAGCCACTTCAAGATCAGGAGAACGAACGGCATAACGCATTGAATCTATTCTATAATTTTCTAAAAACGCGCTGCCCGATTACGCCAAAACTCAGCGCACCGATGCCATCATTCCGCTGCACCTGCCGCTTGCATGCCCAACCTCGACTGCGACAGCCGCCCGCATTCAACCATGGCACAGAATTGCCCACTCTGTTGATGCCCCATTTGCACCTCACCTTGACTCTATTCGAACCGTCATTTATCCCTGTAGCTAGGACGGGGGCCCTCACAGGGCTGGAGATTCATACTCGGGGTCTGGCGTTCCGCACCTGCGGACACCAGCCTTTTTTTTGCCAGCCGGAAGCGGTCCGCAGTCCAGAATTTCCGCGAGCATTATTGTGCCAGCATTAAAAAAGTATTTGTTCACCCCCGGTCCTGCGCCCGTTCCTCCCGAGGTCATGCTCGAGATGGCGCATCCTGTAATCCACCATCGCACCCCGCAATTCTCCGCCGCGCTCGATCAAGCGCGCGAGCGCCTGAAGCCGCTCTTCGGCACCAGGGAGGAAGTCCTACTCCTCTCCTCGACCGGAACCGGCGCGATGGAGTCCGCGGTCATCAACCTGCTCGCGCCGGGCGAGCAGGCAATCTTCGTCAATGGCGGCAAGTTCGGCGAGCGCTGGGGCAAGCTGCTCACCACGTTCGGGATGGTGCCGCATGAGGTGAAAGTCGAATGGGGCCGCGCGGTGCGCCCCGAGCAAATCGAGGACGCGCTCAAGCAGCATCCCGAGGCGCGCGCGATTTTCGTGCAGGCCAGCGAGACCTCGACCTGCGCGGTGCATCCGATTCCCGCGATCGGCGAGATCGCGAAGCGCCGCAACGTGATGCTCATCGTCGATGGGATCACTTCGGTCGGCGTGTTCGAACAAAAGATGGATGCGTGGGGCATCGACGCGCTGGTGACCGGCAGTCAGAAGGCGCTGATGCTGCCGCCCGGCCTGGGCATGATCGCGCTGTCGCAACGCGGATGGGATCGGGCCAAAAACATCAAGACTCCGCGTTTCTATTTCGATCTGAATCGCGAACTGAAGGCGCAGCGCGATGAGCATACGACTGCGTGGACGGCCGCCGTCTCTCTCGTGATCGGCCTCAACAAGTCGCTGGAGCTGATTCATGCCGAGGGCCTCGAGCACGTCTATGCGCGTCACGCGCTGATGGCGCAGGCAACCCGCGATGCGGGTTCGGCGCTCGGCCTCAATTTGATCGCGCCGGAGAATCCCGCACCCAGCGTCACCGGACTCCTCGCGCCCGACGGCATCGATACCGGCAAGGTCGTGAAGCATATGCGCGATCAGCTCGGCGTATCGATCCAAGGCGGCCAGGATCAGATGAAAGGCAAGCTGGTGCGTATCGGCCATATGGGCGACCAGAGTCCCTTCGACATGCTGATTGCGGTGAGCGCCCTGGAGATGGCGCTCAAGTTCGTGGGGATGGAAGTGCGCTTGGGCGCCGGCGTCGCCGCGGTGCAGGCGCGCATCGCCAAAAGCGTTTGAAGGAAGGTCCGACCGGAGATCACGATTTACCAGAGCTGACGAATTATCATGCCCGATAGAAAATTCCGCGTCCTACTCAGTGATTCGCTTTCTTCACAAGGAGTAGATGTCCTCAAGAGCCATCCCGAGCTGCAGGTCGACGTCAAGACCGGGCTCAAGCCGGCCGAGCTCGCCCTCATCATCGCGCCCTACGATGCGCTGCTGATTCGCAGCTCGACCACGGTCACCCGCGAAATCATCGAACACGCCGACTCATTGAAGGTGATCGGTCGCGCAGGCGTCGGCATCGACAATGTCGACCTCGAAGCGGCCACGCGGCGCGGCATCGTGGTGATGAACAGTCCGCACGGCAACAGCGTCACCACCGCAGAGCATGCGATCTCGATGATGATGTCGATGGCGCGCAAAATCCCCATCGCCAACGCGACTCTGAAAGCCGGCAAATGGGATCGCAAGAGCTTCACCGGCGCCGAGATTTTCGGCAAGGTGCTCGGCGTCGTCGGCCTCGGCAACATCGGCAGGATTGTCGCCGATCGCGCGCAGGGCTTGAAGATGAAGGTGATCGGCTTCGATCCGATCATGACGCGCGAGGCCGCCGATCGCCTCGGCATCGAGCTGGTCGGCCTCGAGGAGATTTTCCGCCGCTCCGATTTCATCACCGTGCACACGCCGCTGACCGATGACACGCGCGGGCTGGTCGGGCGCGCCGCGTTCGAAAAAATGAAGAAGGGCGTGCGTATCATCAACTGCGCGCGCGGCGGCATCGTCGATGAGGCGGCGCTGGTCGACGCCATCAACTCGGGAAAAGTTGCGGGCGCCGCGCTCGATGTCTTCGTCGAGGAGCCGCCCTCGCCGGACAATCCGTTGCTCAAGCTCGACAGCGTGGTCGTCACGCCTCATTTGGGCGCCGCGACCGAAGAGGCGCAGGTCCAGGTCGCAGTCGATATCGCGCATCAGGTCGTCGATTTTCTCCTCGAAGGCACTGTAAGTCAGGCAGTCAACATCCCCGCGGTGTCGCCGAAAGAATTGGAAGTGCTCGGACCTCATCTGACGCTGGGCGAGAAGCTGGGACGTCTCGCCGCGCAGCTTATCAGCGAAACTCCGACCGAGGTTACCATCGGACTCGGTGGCGAGGCCGCGAACCTGAAAGCCGAGCCTATTACCGCCGCGGTGGTGAAGGGGCTCCTCGGCGGATTCCTCGATGAGGCGCTCAACTACGTCAACGCGCCCTTCATCGCGCGCGAACGTGGCGTCGCGATCAAGGAAACTCGCTCGCGCGAGACCACCGATTTCGTGAACACTCTAAGTGTAACGGTGAAAACTAATAGTGGAGAGCATGAGGTGGCAGGCGCCGTATTGGGCAATCGCGCGATGCGCCTCATCCGCATCGATGGATTCAGCGTCGAGTCGGTTCCCGAAGGATATTTCCTGATGCTGCGCAACCGCGACGTTCCCGGCGTCGTCGGCACCGTAGGGACGCTGCTCGGCCAGGCGAAGGTGAACATCGCGGGGCTCGATCTCGGCCGCGATCGCGCCGGCGGCTCGGCGCTCAGCCTGTTCGCCGTCGACGGACCGGTGCCCGGCGCGTTACTCGATCAGCTAAAGACGATGCCCGCGATTATTTCCGCGAGCCTCTTGAAACTCTGACAGCGCTTGAACCGAAATGAACCGCCCTTGCGGGCGAGGTACGCGTGTGTGCGATCGTGAGCAATAGAGAATGAATACCGTCGCCGTAGTGGGAAGCCAGTGGGGCGATGAGGGCAAGGGCAAGATCGTTGACCTGCTCGCCGCCGATGCCGAAATCATCGTGCGCTTCCAGGGCGGCAACAACGCGGCGCATACGCTCGTCATCAACGGCGAGAAATTCATCCTGCGCCTGGTACCCTCGGGCGCGCTCAACGGCGAAAAGACCTGCGTCATCGGCGGCGGGATGGTCGTCAATCCGTTCGCGCTGATCGACGAAATCCAGAATCTGAAAAAGCGCGGCGTCAACCTCGATGGTCGCCTGCTGGTCAGCTTCGATGCGCACCTCGTGATGCCGTACCACATCGCGATCGATCGCGCGCGCGAGGCGCACCTTGGCAAGCGCGCCATCGGCACCACCGGCTTCGGCATCGGCCCGACCTACGAAGACAAGATGTCGCGACAGGGACTGCGCTTCGACGACCTGATCGATTGGGCCTCGTTCAAGGACAAGCTGGAACGAAACATCAGGGAAAAAAATCTGTACTTGAAGGCGGTGCTGAAGACGAAGCCGATCGATGGCAAGGTCCTCCTTGCGGAGCTACAGAAACTCCGCCGCCGCCTGATGCCCTACATCACCGACACTTCCGCGTACGTCGCGCGCGCCGCCAACGAGGGCCGCAAGATTCTCTTCGAAGGCGCGCACGGCACCATGCTCGATATCGATTACGGCACCTATCCATTCGTGACGTCGTCGAATTGCATCGCGAGCGCTGTGTATGCGGGCGGCGGGCTGCCGCCGGGAAAACTCGACGCGGTGCTGGGCATCAGCAAGGCCTACACCACGCGCGTCGGCGCCGGGCCGTTCCCGACCGAGATTCATGGCGCGCTCGGCGACTCACTGCGCGAGGAAGGCGCGGAGTTCGGCAGCGCGACCGGCAGGCCGCGGCGCATCGGATGGTTCGATGCGGCCCTCGCGCGCTACGCGATTCGGGTCAACGGCATGTGGGGCCTCGCACTGACCAAGCTCGATGTTCTCACCGGCATCGACCCGCTAAAAATTTGCGTCGGCTACAAAATCGGCAAGCAGTCCTTCGACACGATGCCGCCGGGTCGCAACGCGCTTGCGAAGGCGAAGCCGGTCTACGAAGAGATCGCGGGATGGCATGAGAAGCCCGACCGCGCGCGCACCATCGATGAGCTTCCGGTAAATGCGCGCCGCTATGTCGAACGCCTCGCGGAACTATGCGGCGTCCAGATCGCGATGATCGGCGTAGGCGCCTCGCGCGACGCCACCATCGTGCTCCGCAACCCGTTTCAGACCTAATCTCGTCGACTTCCCGCGCGCTGGCGCGATGCTCTAGATTGTAACTACAAAAAGAGCTACGCTAATGAAGTACGAGTGGGACGCAGCGAAAAACCACAGCAATTTCATGAAGCACGGCCTGCGCTTCTAGGATGCCGAAGTGGTGTTCGCGGGACCCTGCGTCACTTTCGTTGATGACCGTTTCGATTATGGCGAGGAGCGTTTCGTTACTTTGGGCTTGCTCGCCGGACGAGTAGTGGTACTAGCCCATACGCTGCGTGACGACGGAACGCGTATCATCTCGATGAGGAGAGGGAAGCAACGTGAAAAAGCGATCTATCAAGAGCGACTTGGCGCGAATTGATCGCATGCGCGACAGTGACATCGATTATTCGGACATTCCGGCACTGGATAAAAGCTTCCTCAAAAAGGCCACCGTCCCATGGCCTCCAATCAAAAAGCAGCTAACGATTCGGATCGATGCCGATATCCTCGCTTGGCTTCGCGCACAAGGTAAGGGATATCAGACCCGCATCAATCGGTTTTTGCGTGTGCTGATGGAAAGCCAGCCCACCAACGGGAGGTCATCATGATCAAGTCGCTGTTTCATGTGAACGTGAATTGCTCGAACTTCGGGCGGTCGCTGCGCTTCTACAAAATGCTCGGGTTCAAGGTCGCGCTCGATATTCCCGCGGTCGGCAGGTCTGAAGCCGGCGAGTCAGAAACTGGTCGCGGGTTGGGACTTCCTAATTCGGTCGCGCGAGCAGCCATCATGACGCTGAGCGATGATCCTCATGCGACGCGACTCGATCTGATCGAGTGGAGCAAGCCGCGCGATGATGCCAAACCATATGCGCAGTTGAATCATCTCGGCATCGCGCGCATCGCGCTCTTCACCAAGGGCCTGCGCGAAGAGTATGAGCGCCTGAAGAACGAGGGAGTCAGCTTCATCTCGGAGCCCGTCACGATTCGAACCGGCGCGGGCACGGCGCTGTTCGCATGCTTCTACGATCCCGACGGCACGATCCTCGAACTCATCGAACCCGGCGCGAGCTAGAAACGTAGTGGTGCTCGCAGGACCCTCACCCGCCGGCGCCCCCCAAAACACCAAAGGGGGGGGGGGCCCCCCCCCCACCAGCGGGGGGGAAAAGAAAAACACGGGGGGGGGAGAATAAAAAAAGAAGA
>VFSW01000567.1_pt1 | contig 54687 bp, 54 predicted proteins | sample 5358111 | NCBI WGS metagenome assembly VFSW01 (sample SAMN11554181, study PRJNA540505) | mine drainage metagenome | isolation source: sediment from site ElyBrook_90M | place: USA: Ely Copper Mine, Vershire, VT | collected 2017
AAAGGAAGCAGTAGTCTTAATCGAATCGAGTAATCACGGTTCGCGAACATGAGGATTTAACAATTGCGTCAAGTATATACTCCCCTTCGCGAACCGCCCGCAACGATGTTGAGGTGGCGGAAGATCCTCGCGATTGCGAAGGGTCTGGAGGACGCGGCTTCAGAATCCAAAAACGACGGGTTTCGTCAACTTCGTTGCGGGTCTAGAATCTCACTTAGCGAGATGCAGGAGCCTTTATGCCGCTGGAACGGGAAATCCATGCCTTCGAAGCGTTGCGTGACGAATTGGAAAAGCGACACCATCGTAAGTTCGTCATTTTTCACGACGACGATTTCGCTGGGGCATTTGATGATTTTGATTCCGCCGCCCGCGAGGCTATCCGGCTGTATGGTCGCGGACCGTATCTCATCCGCCAAGTAGGTGTCGCTACTGACTATGTTCCTGCGGGACAATTGCGCTCCTGAGGTATTCTCTTGCCAGCGGCACAGTGCGGGTTTCTCACTAGCACCCATCCTGCGCCGGCCGATGCGCTGGTTGAAAACGGCCCGACGCTCCCGATAGACATTCAGGCTGATCCCCCAGCCTCGAATTCGGCGGTCGGTCCGCTTCCCATTCCCGCCCTTGTCGACACCGGCGCCAACCTCAACGCGATCGACGACCAGTGGGCGCGGCAATCCCAGCTTCCTATCGTAGACCGGGTTCGTGTCTCCAGAATCGGGGGATCGGTAATGTTAAATGTCTATTTCGCCCGAATCAGAATTCCGGCTCTGGGGATTGATAAATTAGGTCGATTCACAGGCGTTCATTTACAGGCCGGGGGTCAGTCGCACATCGCTCTCCTCGGACGTGAATTGTTGAAGGACTGCCATCTCGTCCACGACGGTCCCACCGGTAGCGTCACTATCTCTCGCTAGCGACCGTGGCGACCCCCCTTTACTCGCGCCACAAATAGGAAAATCCTTTTAGACCCGCCCTCGGATGCGCAATCTCGCGCCTCCGATCACCTGTTACGAATGCCCACCACAAGGAGTTCGTGTCTGCTATGAATGACCATCCCTCATCTCCCCATCGCAAGACCGTCTCGGCGCGCAAGCGCGCGGCGAATCGCCGCAACGCCGCGAAGGCGACTGGACCGCGCACTCCGCAAGGCAAATCGTGGTCGCGACTCAACGCGCTCAAACACGGCATCCTCGCGTCGCAAGCCGTCATCACCACGATTGAAGGGCGCGCGGAGCGCAGGATGTTCGAGGCCACCGTCGCCGGCCTGGCGCAGGACTTCCAGCCGGTCGGCGTCTACGAGGAGCTGCTGGTGCAGGAGATCGCCGCATGCTTCTGGCGCAAGCGCCGTCTGCTGATGTTCGAAAATCGCGCCGCGTTTGACGCCATCGAGCTGCCCGCCGCGGAGATTGTCGAGCGCGGCAGCCGCCAGTTCATCCCGTGGAAGGAGCCGCTCTACACTGAGGGTGGACAGATGACTACGGCGGAACAGATTTACCGGCATGCCGGCCTCGATACGGTCACACTGCCCAACGAGAAGGACACCGCGCGGGTGATTCGCTACGAGGCCGCGATCAACCGCACTCGCGAGCGCGCGGTCGCCAGCCTGCGCGAGATGAAGAAGGCGCGCCGCGCGATGGCGCATCCGGGCGTCGCGATGGCGCCGGCGGTGGATCGCGCGGCGGCGCGGCGCAATCGTGGGGCGGTGCGGGCCAAGCTATTGTCGCCGTGGTTCACTATCAAAGTGTGGAAGCAGTTCCTCCAGGAGCAGGAAGCCGTGATCAAGGCCGAGCTTGCGGCGGGCAGGACCGAGTATTCGGAGCTGATGAAAGACGAACTCCCGCCAGATTACGAAACGAAGCCAAAAACCCCAAGTCCGGACGAGAAAGATCGCCGGCTGAAGGCCTCGATCTACGAGGTTTTCGGCATCGGCGAGGCCCCTGAGGAGTCTGAAGAAGGCGCGCTGGACGCCGACGAAGGCCCCGAGCAGCCTCCCAAGGGCTGATCGGCGCGCTCCGCGGCGCATCAGTCGGTACATTTTGATGACAACTGGTAGGCCTCCGCGGGAGGCAGCGCGGTGGTGTGCCTGAAAGCGGACAATGTTGCGGCACTCCACCACCGGTCGCGAGGCGCGACCGGCCCTCACCCGCTTAACGACATGCTTCGCATGATCGTCAAGCGACCTCTCCCAACCTGCGGCGAGCGGCTGCGCCGTCGCCGCGGGAGAGGCGAACCTCGACGGCGGCCTCGTGCGGCTGGTGTACGTACAGGGCGGCAGCCCCAGCTCCGGCGGAGCCGGCGGGACGCGGCGGCGACATCCGATATTTCACCCGGCGGAAGTGCTCGGAGTACTGCCGCTCGGCATTATACACCTGGTTAAATTTCCACATCATCTTGACGAAGTTGGTTTGCCCCTTGAGCAGCAGCTTGAATGCGATCGCGGCGGCGCCGCGCACCGCGCCCCATGCGATGTGATTGCTGCCGAGCACGCGCTGCGTTTTAACCAGCTCCTCGTAAAACTTCTTGAGCGGCAGCCGCGTCGGCATCACCGCGTGCTGAATGTCGAACAACCGGTAGTCAAGAGTGGTCAGCTTGTTCGCCGCGCTCAGCCACGTCTCGGTGCCGGGGTAGGGCGTCGCGACCGTGAGATGGACCATCTCGGGAACCGACAGCGCCCATTCGCGGACGATCTCGAAACGGCGCTCATCCCAGTCGGGCTCCACGATAAGGTTGATGGCGACCGGTATTTGCAGTTCGCGTGCAATTTCCAGCGCGCGATTGTTGGTGGACGATTTGGAGCGCTTGCGATGCGCCTTCAGCGTCTCCTCGTCGATCGCCTCCAGCCCGATGAACATGTACACCAGCCCGAGCCGCTTCCAGTACGCGAAGACCTCGCGATTGCGGCACAGCACATCGGCGCGGGTTTCGAGGTAGTACTCCTTTCTGATTTTGCGCTTCTCGATTTCCGCGCCGATCGCGAAGCCGTGCTCGGGATGGATGAAGGTGACATCGTCGACGATGAAGACGCCCGGCTCCTTTATCCGCGCCAGGTCTTCGCCGATAACTTCCGGTGATGACTTCCGGTAGCTCTTCCCGTAGAACGTCCACGCGCTGCAGAACGAGCAGTCCCATGGGCATCCGCGGGTGAACTCCACCGAGGCGCACGGATCGAGCTGGCCGATAAAGTAACGATGGCGTTTGCGAGTGAGATGACGCGCGGGCAGAAACCGATCGAGGTCGGTCATCAGCCTCGGCGCCGGACCCATACCATCGAGGGTGACCGCGCCGGGGACTTTATCGAATTGACGATCACCGGCCGCTTCGAGCAGCGGCGCAATCGAAAGCTCGCCTTCGCCGCGCAGCACGCAATCGATCGCATCCCCGCCATGCGCGAGGACCTCGCGCGCGACGAATGAGATGCTGTGGCCTCCGGCGAAGATGAAGCAGTCCTTGCGCCACTGCCGGGTCGCTTTCGCGAGGTCCAGCACCTCGGGAATGTTGGCCAGATAGTTGACCGAGAAGCCGACCGAATCGGGACGGAAATTTTCCAGCTCGCGGAAATAATCGCGATGCTGGAAAATCTGCAAATCGAGAATTCTGACTTCGTGACCGGCAGCTTCGGCGGCGGCGCCGATGCGCTCAAGTCCGATCGGTTCGAGGCACAGGAAGACCTCGCTGATCATCAGGCGGCTGGGATGAACCAGAAGAACACGCATTGCGACCTCCAGGGAGAGAGAAGTTGGAGGGAGTCACCCCTCCATCGTGCAAGCGTACGCGAGCCAATATCAGAATACAGGAAATGCGGCGGTGGGCTCCAGTGGTCGCAAATCCGACAATTGCGTATTTGCGACCCACCAGTTGCTAACTTCAGGTCTAGTAGTAGTCGACCGGATCGATCTGACGCTTGGCGCCGTACCAGAACAGCATGTTCTCGGTCAGCCCCTGCCAGGTAAATTTACCCGGCGGCAGGAGCAGGCGCTTTGCCATCGACTTGAAGGAGTAGAACTCCTTGGTGCATCGCCAGACCCCTTCCTCCACTTGTTGTGGCGAAAGATTCTTCGGCACGAACATGCACCGGAAGTTGTTGGTATAGAGGTCAGCGTCGGGAATGATGACGCGGCCTTCGTTTTCGAGTTGGGTCCGCATCGGAGTGCCCTTGCGGGGCGTCACGGTGTTGAAGAACGCCTCGGGGGCGCGCACCTCGTGCAGGAACTGCAGGGTGTCGTCGAAAATCTTCGGATGGTCTTCTTCCAGCCCGAACAGGAAATTCAGCGAATAGTAGATGCCGTGCTTCTCCATCTTCTTGAGAAGCTTCTTGTACTGATTGGCGTGGTTCTGAATCTTGTTCATCGAGAGCAGGCTGTCCTGGCTGATCGATTCCACGCCGATGTTGACGTGGAAGATTCCCGCCTTGGCCGCGAGCTCGAGCAGCTCGTCGTCGTGATTCGAGTTCACCGTCCACAGGCATGAGAAGCGGATGTTCAGCGGCTCCAGCGCCTTGAACAGCTCCTTCGCGAACTTATGCTTGCCGGTGATCTGATCGTCGATGAACTGGAAGCGGCGGAAGCCGGTGATGCGGATGTTCTCCTTGATCTCCTCGACGATGTCGCCGATGGGGCGGGTGCGATAGCTGCCCTCGTAGAACACCGGGATTTCGCAGAACGAGCATCGATAGGGGCATCCGCGGCTGGCCTGGATCGGAATCGCCTTGAACAGGTAGCGATTGAGTTTCAGCAGCTCATGGCGCGGGCGCGGCAGGTTCTTCAGGTCATGAACCTTGTCGGACTTGTAGATGCGCTTCATCTTGCCGTCGCGCCAATCCTGCAGGAGCTGCGGCCACACCAGGTCAGCTTCGCCCTGCACGACCGCGTCGGCATGAGTCAATGCTTCCTCGGTCTGAAGCGTCGCATGGAAGCCGCCGAACACGACCGGCACGCCTTTTTTGCGGAACTGATCGGCGAGCTGATACGCGCGCAGCGACGCGCCGATGGTGGTGGTCATACCGACCAGATCCCATCCGCCGTCGAAGTTGATTTCCTCCAGGCGCTCGTCGCACAGCGTCACGTCATAGTCGTCGGGGGTGAGACCGGCCATCAACGGGATCATCAGTCCCATGATGAGCCGCCAGCGGCTCTTATGCGGGGTGCCGTCGAGGTGAACGGTGGTTGGTTGGACCAGGAGTATCCGGGGTTTCTTGTTCATCAAGAGCCTCATCATGACGCGGTGGTCGGTTCACCGTTCGCATCGGTGTCTCGGCCCCATCGCCGGTAAGTAGCCCACATCAGAATGAACGCGAACACGTAGGTGCCGAAGGCGGCGCCCCACGCGAACAAGCCCAATCGATCGATAAGCGCCAGAATCACTAATAGGTACGCAAAGTCGCGGCCGCTGATACGGTCAATCTTCCCGAGCCATTGCTCCGCACCCTTCGCATCGACGGACAAGGCGAGATAGGTAGCGATGCCGCATAGCGCGAAGCCGCCGAGGACAACCGGGATCAGGTAGAGGTACCAGGAGTTTCCAGAGTTGCGATAGCATCCGAGAAAGAGGCCCGCAAAAATCGCGACGTGCACGATGTTGTCGGTGGTGACATCGAGCATCCCGCCGAACCTGGTCTCGCTCATCGTGAGACGCGCCAACTCACCGTCGACGCCATCGACGGTAATCGAGAACAGAAACAGCAGCGCTCCTAGCAGCCGCATCCAGTATGACGGCGAGGCGAACATCCATGCGCTGGCGAGTCCGACCACGGTGTTGGCGAGGGTGACCTGGTTGGGCGTGATGGAGGTCCGGGCCAGCCGCTTGCTGATGCGCCATGAGAGGTTGCGGTCGATGTAGCGGGCCAGCGGCGCATCGGTCTGCGCGGTTTCGTCCTTCAGCGATCGGGCGAGGCGCTCCTCGGCCTCGTCGCGATCTTCGACCCGGCCGTTAAGCGCGAAGGGGAGATAGGTCGCGGTGTTCATCACCGAGGCGCGGGTCTGGTCGGCCCGGACCAGCTCGGCGAGTGGTCCGGTGGCGATTGAGCCGCCGCGCTCGTAATCGGCGCTGATGGTGCTGACGACCGGGCCGGTTCGGCCACCATCCTTTTCCAGGATGCGGCTAAGGTGCGAGGTCGCGAAGACCAGGTTGCCACTGAGCCTGACACATGGCTCCGAGGGGTCGAGTCCGAAGGGTCCCCTTAATAGTTCATCGAATGAGTCCACAATCGATACGCGCCGGTCGGTTGCGAAGCGTCCCAGAGAGTGGCTGACGCGCTCGCGATCCTTCGGAGGAGCCTGAACATAGACGCGCTTGACCCCGGCCCGTTCGCAACTAACCAGGAGCCGCTCGATGAGGGAGCGGCGGAAGATTCGATCGCTGCTGCGCGGTGGCGCGCTAATTAACGCTGTTTCTATCAAAATGTTTATATATTAACAGACCTTATTAAAACCAAGTTAAATATGCTAATCGGAAGGCAAGGTCAATCGCCTCCACACCGCCAAATTGTTCAATGATCTGACGATGTTTGCTTGCCTGAGTCCGGCGCGATCGCCATCGCATTCTGGTTTTGCAATTCCTCCACGAGTTTTTGATATCCCTGATCTTGAAGGCTTTGCTGAATCCGCGTCGATACGACTTTTGAAAGGCTCATACCATCCATCATCGCATCGGTAATTTGCCATCGCGCCCCGCGCTTGGCGACCGCGAAGTCAATCGGCATCTGACCGCCGCCTTCATTCGCGATCGCCGTCCTGACTACCTCGCCCAAGGCCTGCTGGTCAGTTCCCAGATAGTTCACCTTGACCACTGACAGAGCGTCCGCCGCGCGAGGGTAGGCGAGCTTCTCGAGGCTCTCGGTGAACACCGCCTCAAAATGCCGCCGCTCCGCGATGCTCAATTTGTCCCATTGCGGTCCCAATGCCTGCTTGGCAAGCAAATCCAGCGCCAATGAGTTGTCGATGGCGTCTAACAGTATGCGCCGCGCACCCGGATGCCCATCGGTCGCGGGCAGCGCCTTCATCGAATCGATCGCGCCACGAACCGCCGCCTCAGCTGGCGACCCCGCCCTCGCGGTCGGGGCAGTCATCATCATGAGAGCCGCGCAGAAAGTTCCTACGGCCATCAAGTTCACAATCCGGTAATGCAAAAATCCCAGCCTCCCCGTATGGACGCAGCGATGCGCCCGGAGGTTCATTGTAGAGGGACAGGGCGGCGGCTGATAGACTCGATGCGGTGCCAAAACCCACTGCCATTCTGTTCGACTTCGGAGGCACGCTCGATTGCCCTTCGCACTGGCTCGACCGCTTCCTGAAGCATTACCTGGCGGCCGGGTTCGACCTCACCCGCGAGGAACTCGATCCCGCCTTCGACTTCGCTACTAAGGCCGGCTACAGCGCGGGCAAATCGATGGAGCGCTTCAAGCTCGGCGACCTGATCCGCTTCCTGGTAGGAAATCAGTTCGAATACCTGCGCGGCGAGGGGCCCGATCGATTCCGCGAATCGCTCAGCACGATGGACTCGCGCGAGCGCTTCAAGAATGTCGAGCGCGTGCGAGAATCCTTCCTCAAGGAGACCGTCGCAGGCCTCGCGCACAGCAAGGACGTCCTCGCGCGGCTGAAACCGGACTTCAAGCTCGGCGTCGTATCGAACTGGTACGGCAACCTCGATGCGATCATCGCGGAGGCCGGGATGTCTCGGTTGTTCGATTCCATCACCGACTCGACCCGCGTGCGTGCGTTCAAACCGGATCCTGCGATTTATCGCGCCGCGCTCAAAGCGCTCGGAACGGCGCCGGAACAAACTGCGATGGTCGGGGATTCTATGGGCAAGGATATGGCACCCGCTCATCGGATCGGCATGCGCACGGTTTTCTTGCGTTCAATCGGATGGGAGCACGAACCCGCAGCCTCCACTGCGCAGTCATCTAATGGCACGGGCTCGAATTCCGCGCCGGATCACTCAATCGACTCGCTTGAGGAGATCCTGAGCCTCCAGTGGTAAGCGAATTGCAAGGAGCCATCATCGCCGCCGGAAGAGGCGAGCGGTTGCGCGCCGACGGTGAGGATATTCCGAAGCCGCTGGTGCGCATCGGTGGGGAAACTCTCCTCGCGCGTCAGGCGCGAGCGATGACGCGCGTCGGAGCGCGGGAGGTGCTGGCGATCGTGAATTCGGAAACTGCGGAAGTTATCGCGCGTAACCGAATCGAGCTGCCGGCCAATCTGCGCCTCATGGTGCGCGACACTGCCAACTCAATGGAATCGTTGCTGGCGTTAGGTGAAAAGCTCGCGCCAGGAAATTTTCTCCTCGCGACGGTGGACGCGATTATCGCCGACACGGAGTTCGCAAAATTCATCGAGCAGGCACGCGCCCTTATCACAAATCACGAGCTTGGGGGTTTCGATGGGATACTCGGCGTCGTAAAATGGCGCGGGGACAAAAAGCCACTGTTCGCGAAAATCGCGGCGGACCACCAGATCGTCGCATTGGGTGACGACGAGGCAGCGATGGTGACGGCGGGAGTTTATTTCCTGCCTACCTCGATTTTCGCATTCGCTGATAACGCGAGGCGCGCTCAACTTTCCGCGCTGCGTCGATTTTTGGGGTTGCTGATCGACAACCAGATAAGCCTCGGCGCGGTCGAGCTTGCCGATGTGATCGACGTTGACGAGGCCGCGGATCTTGCGGCCGCGCGCGTCGCGGTGGAGGTACGGCGATGAAGCGTCGCGCGATTGGAATTTATCGTGAAGTGGAATTCTCGCCCGGCAAGGTCGAGGCCGACGCCGCGATCCTCGATGCGGTCCTTGCCGAGCTGGCGTCGCATGGGATCGAGACCGAGGCTCTCGATGCGAAAACTTTTACCGCGAGCACCGCGGCCGCGGACGCCGAAATAATTCTTGCGATGTGCCAGAGCGAGGGCGCGCTGCGTCGCCTCGCGGAACTCGAGAGCAGCGGCGCGGTCGCGGTTAATTCGGCGCTGGCGATTCGCAACTGTTATCGCGATCTTCTCGGCGCCGGACTGACGCGCGCCCGCATCCCAGCGCCCGATGGAGTTTTGATGGCGACCGCGAGTCCCATCGACATGCGAAGGCTCTCGACGCTCGACGTCGATGCCGGGGTGTTCGTGAAACGCGGCGATCTGCACGCGCTCGGCCCCGACGATGTGCAGCAAGCGACCGGACGCGCGGCGCTTATTTCGACGTTAGCGGACTTCGCGCACCGCGGCATCCCGATGGTTTACGTCCAGCAGGCCGCGATTGGCCACACCGTGAAATTTTATGGAGTCAGCGGCTCCGAGTACTTCAACGTCATCGCGCAGGAAGGCGAGGTCTCCGAAGAAGTTGCGCGCGCGCTGGCCGAAGCGGCGGGCGTCGCGGCCACCGCACTCGGCCTCGAAGCATGGGGTGGTGATGCGGTCGTCGATGGCGACCGCTTCGCGATCATCGACTTCAACGATTGGCCGAGCTTCAGCCGCGTACGCGCCCCTGCCGCGCGCGCCATCGCGCGTCGCGCATTGAAACTCCTCGCCCGTCCGCGCACCGCCCCGGCTTATCCATAGCTAAAGCAGTTTCGAGAATTGTGGGACAGTTATACCCGCCTTGCGGATCAGCCCTCGCAAGAGGCCTCGATCGAGTTGTTTATGAAGCGGGACCGTCAGGACGAGAATGCTACCAGCTTTTGCATCGTCACATGACTGCCATGTTGACGAGCCTTCCGCCAACCGAGGCGCTCGAAGGCTCGGATGGCCTCTTCTCCGGAGCATGCGGGGAGAGGCATTCCGACCTGCCTCCTGCGGTAAGCAGTGGATCGATCAAGCCGGCAAGGCGACTATCACTTCGACGACCTGAATTGATGGTTCGAGACCCATTTCGCGACGAGTCAGAAGAGAAGCCTCGATTGCTTCCCGGATGTTGTTAAGAGCTTCCGCTTTGGTACGGCCTTGAGAAAAGCATCCGGGAAGTGCCGGGCATTCGGCAACGATGAATCCGTCCTCTCCAGGCATGAGCGTGACCAAAAATTTTTGGGCGCTTCGCATGATACTTGGAGTCTATCACGGCAGCACCAATATCGATAAGACCGAAGAAGTCGGCTCTCATACCTTCGTCACATGCGCTACGCTCTCGTATCCGAACGCAAGGATCGGTAAAACCATCATCGATGACAAATTCGCAGGGAAAACTCCCCTCGGTTACAACCGCGATTCCGGGACCGAAATCGCGCGAGATTTTTGACCAAGAGCAGACCTACGTCGCGCCGGGACGCCAGCGCGTTTCGCTGCTGGCAGGTATCGCGATCGATCATGGCGAAGGCGCCACGCTCACCGATGCTGACGGCAACGTCTATGTCGATTTTTTCGCCGGAATCGCGGTCGCCAGCCTCGGCCATGGACATCCGGGACTCGCGCAGGCGATCTCGAAACAAGCCTCGCGACTGATGGTGGGCACCCTCGCCAACGCGGAGCGCGCCGAGGCCTTCAAGCTGCTCAGCGAAATCGCGCCGGGAAATCTCAAGCGCGCGCATCTCTACAGCGGCGGCGCCGAGGCGGTCGAATCCGCGTTGCGCCTCGCGCGCTCAAAGACCAAGAAATTCGAGGTGGTGAGTTTCTGGGGCGGCTTCCATGGCAAGACCGGCGGCGTCATCGGGCACATCGGCGACGAATGGAAGCAGGGCTACGGTCCGCTGCCCGGCGGACGCTACCTGGTCCCATATGCCGATTGCTATCGATGCCCGTTCAAGCTGAGCTACCCGAGTTGCGGTATCGCGTGCGCGGATTTCGCGCGCCAGCAGATCAAGAACAGCTCCGCGGGCGCCATCTCGGCGGTCCTCGTCGAGCCGATCCAGGGCACTGCGGGAAATGTCATTCCGCCCGATGACTGGATGCATGCGATCAAATCCATCGCGAAGGAAAACGGCGCGCTGCTCATCGCCGACGAGATGATCACCGGCTTCGGCCGCACGGGAAAGATGTGGGGCATCGAGCATAGCGGCGTCGAAGCCGATATCGTCACGGTCGGCAAGGGGATGGGCTCGGGCTTCCCGGTTTCGGGCGTGCTGATGAGCGATGAGCTGAGCAAGGCCGAGCCGTTCTCGAAGCCGAGTTCGTCGTCCTCGAGTTACGGGGGCAATCCGCTTGCCGCAGTCGCAGTTTCAACGACGATCAAAACCATCCTCAAGGAGAAGCTGGTGGAGAATTCGCGCAAGGTCGGAGCGATGCTGCTGGGCAAGCTGCGCGGCTTGCAGGAGAAATACGAATTCATCGGCGATGTGCGCGGCAAGGGCCTCCTCATCGGGATGGACCTGGTCCGTGATCTGAAAACCCGCGAGCCGCTTTCGCGCAAGGTCAGCGAGCTGATTTTTTCCGAGGCGCTCAAGCGCGGCCTCTTCACGATGGCGTACTTTCCACGGGTGCGAATCAATCCACCGCTCGTCATCACCGAAGAGCAGGCGGAAGCCGGCGTCGAAATCCTCGATGAGGTTTTCGCGCACGTGAGAGATCACGTGGACTGGCGCGTCGCCGCCTGAGTTCCCCACATGGCTGACAACGGCAATGCGGCATTGTTCTTCGACCTCGCCGGCACCTTGGTGAAGATGGATGAAACGCGGCAACTGCCGCTCGACAAAAACGGCAACATCGTCATCGAGTTGCTGCCGGGCGTGGCGGAAAAACTTAGCCCGATTCGCGATCACCTGATGCTCGTTTTCACCAATCAGGCGGGCATCAAGCGCGGCCGCTTCACGATGGCGAAGATGGAAGCGGCGCTGGCGGACCTCGATCATCAGCTCGGCGACATCCTCAGCGGATGGCTGGTGTGTCCGCATGATGACGACGATAACTGCGAGTGTCGCAAACCCAAGCCCGGCATGATCGCGGAACTAGCCGAGACCTTCGGCGTCGATTTGAAAGCATCCACGGGTGTGGGCGATCAGCTCGTCGATGAGCAAGCGTGCACGGCGGGCGGCGTCGGGCGGTTTATGTGCGCGAAGGATTTCTTCGGATGGAAGTGAAGTTCTAGGTGTTCGCCTGAAGATCGTTTACGGGCTACCATGAGATCGTGAACAAGCGTGTCGTAATTCGTACGCCGTTTCCCTCCATGGCCACGGTCGCGAGAGAAATGCAGATTTCGAAGCACCGGCTTGCAGAGTTGATCAAGATCGCCGACGCAGCAGCAGCTGAAAGCGATCGGGCTGGAGGAGGCGCGGGTGTGGCGCTGGCGCGGAAACCCAAGGTTTCGAGTGGTCGAAATCGTTCCCGCGAAGTTTCCAGTGCGCGAAAGTAGTTAGTTTGGCGATTGAGCGACCTTGGAGGAAGCGAGGCACGGTTGACGCGGAGCAATACGAAACGCTCGAATCGTGCGGCCTTTCTGAATATTCCCTACGATTCCAAGCATGAGAAGTTATATCTCGCTTACATCGCCGGGCTATGCGGTTTTGGGCTGATCCCCCATGCAACCATCGAGCTTCCGTCCAGCGATCGCAGGCTCGATCGTATCATGTCGCTGATAGCGCGCTGCGGTTACTCATTCCATGATTTGTCTCGGGTAGAACTGGATCGGCACGCGCCGCGAACTCCCCGATTCAACATGCCATTCGAATTGGGATTGGCGGTCGCCATCTCGGGCGGCGTGCGGCATCAATGGTTTGTGTTTGAGTCTCTGCAGCATCGATTGAAGAAATCGCTGAGCGATATGGATGGCACCGATCCCCACATTCATCAGGGCGAGGCGCTAGGCGTTTTGCGCGCGCTCAGCAACGCGCTCTCAAGAGAGTCGATGCGTCCTGCGCTCGACGAACTGGAAGCGATTTATCGCGACCTGCGGAAATCTGCGGACCAAGTGAAGGATGCGATGGGGAGCGGCTCAATTTTCGAAGCCGTAGCTTTCCGCGAGTTGGTGACCATTGCACAGCGGCTCGCCAAAATCCGACTCTCCGCTCTTCGGGTCTGAAAATATGGGTGCGAAAAAAACCAAATCGCAACAGAAGGTTCGGGCGGTATCCCTAACCAGGCTCACCGCTCATCCCGACTACTACCTCCGCAGAGTCCGCGAAGGGAATGAAGTGCTGATAACCCTGCGAGGAGTTCCCTATGTTGGAATGGTGCCGATGCGGAAACGGCGTACGCGCAGTTCAGAAAATACCTGAAAAGATTTGAAGTTGATTTGAATCGTGGCTAAGTAAGCACAGATCCGACCGACGGAGGCTTTATGAAATTCGGCGTGCTCCCATTCATCAGCGAAACCAGCGCTCGCCCTGACGCGGTTGCCCGCAAGTGCGAGGACCTCGGCTACGAATCCTTCTGGCTCCCCGAACATGCGATCATTCCCGTTACGCACAAGACTCCGTACCCCGGTGGTGGCGATGGAAAAATTCCCGAGCCCTACTCGCACATCGTCGATCCGTTTGTAGGCCTCGGGATCGCGAGCGCGGTGACGAGCAAGATCAAGCTTGGCACCGGCATCTGCCTCGTGCCCGAGCGCGACCCCATCGTATGCGCCAAGGAAGTTGCGACTGTCGATTATTTTTCCGGCGGACGTTTTCTGTTCGGTATTGGCGCTGGATGGTTGCGCGATGAAACCGAAATCATGGGCGTCGAGTTCAAGCAGCGCTGGCCGATGACCCGGGACTACATCCGCGCGATGAAGGAGCTTTGGACCAAGCCCGAACCCAGCTACGAGGGCGAGTTCGTCAAGTTCCCGCCGGTGCGAAGTTATCCGAAGCCCGCGCAGAAGCCCTATCCGCCGATCATCATCGGCGCGGGAGGCCTTGGGCGCAGCAACGAGCGCGCGATTGCCGATACGGTCGCGATCGCCGACGGATGGGCCCCCATCATGATGACGCCGGAGCAGCTCAAGCCCGAGCTGGAGAAGCTGCATAAGGCGTGCGACCAGGCGGGCCGCGATTTTCGCAAAATCGACATCACGATGTTCTCGCCGATTCCCGGCGCCGACGCGAAGGTTGCCATCCGCGAGTACGAGAAAGCCGGCGTCCATCGCGTGGTGCTGTTCCCGACCTGCGCGCCCGATAGCTACGCGAAGGAACTCGAAGACATGGCACGCACCTGGATGTGAAACTGCGCGGCGCGATTTCGGGTTTCGGGGAAGTCGCTGCGCGCGGCCACCTGCCGGGATGGCTCACGCGCGAAGACGTCACCATCGTCGCCGTCCATGAGCCGGTCGCCGAGCGGCGTCAGCTCGCGATGCGGATGCTTAAGAACGCGCGCATCTACGATGACCTCGGCCTCATGCTCGATGGCGAGGCGCCGGACTTCGTCGATATCGCGAGCCCGCCGGCTTTCCATCCCGCGACTATCCGCGCCGTCCTCGAGGCCGGTGCGCACGTCCTATGCGAGAAGCCGCTGTGCCTCGACCCCGCGGAGCTCGACGCGCTCTGCAAACTTGCAGTGGAGCGTTCGCGCATCCTGATGTGCGTCCACAACTGGAAGCATGCGCCCGCGTTCGAGGCCGCGCGCCATGCCCTCGCGTCGGGTCGCCTCGGCGCGCTGCGCTTCATCAGCATCGATCGCCTGCGCACCGAGCCGGCGGGAGGCGCGGGCAAATGGCGCTCCGAGGCGGCCTCGGGCGGCGGAATCCTCATCGATCACGGCTGGCATGCGTTTTACCTCGCGCAATGGCTGATGGGCGACGCGCCACTGTCCGTCTCCGCGTCGCTCGCGCGTCAGGAAGGTAGCGGCCTCGATGATCTCGCGGATATCCGCGTCTCGTTTCCGCGCGAGCGGTTAGTCAGGGTTCATCTGTCATGGCGCGCGCCAGTCCGCCGCACTTCGACGATGCTCTATGGTGACAAGGCGATGCTGGAAATCGAGGGCGACCGCGTCCTCCTGACCGAGCGCTCCGGTAACCTCGAGGACCTGACGGTTCCGGATGCTCCCGATGATTCGTATCATGCGACCTGGTTCGGCAAGGTGGCCGAGGATTTCCAGCGCGCGATTGCGATGGGCGCGGGCAGTCCGGTCGCCGCGCGCAACCTCCTCGAAGCCCGCACCGCGCTAAGCCTGATAGTGGCGGCGCGCGAGTCGGCCTCGAAGGGAGGCTCGTCTATCCGCCTCGGGCCATAGCCGGTTACCGACATAACGTCGATAGCTTGCCAGTGGCTTTGTTTTGACTAATCTCGCGCTCCGAATGCGCCTCGGCCGGTCCTCGAAGTGGGTTTGTTTTTGCGATTTCGGAGCTGGAGAATACCCTCGCGGGTCAAGTCCGATGAATCCCCGAGGAGTGCTTTATCGCCGATATCGGCAGGATTTGGGATACGCGAGGTCCGGAAACTCCTTTATTATCCTACATTTAATGGGTTTGTTTTTGCATTTCTCAGATCGGGTTAACTAGCCAACCGCCGCATTCGGTGGGTTCGTTTATGTAATTCGCGTCTCCCCAGTCCGGCGCTTTTTGAGCCCTCTCGAAGTGGGTTTGTTTTTGCACATTCAACATCCGCAACGACGGGGCCCGTGCCTGCCGCCGAGTCGGAGACTACCGCTTGCGACATTCGCAGTGGGTTCGTTTATGCATTTTCGCATGTCCAGGGTGGCTCCCTCAAAATGACGGTGGCGCCTCCTCGGGCGCCACAATCCCATAGTAGCACATTTCGACCCTCGAAGGGGTTTCCCTCCGATGGGAGCGAGCACGGTGTCGCGATAGGAATCGGGCCGTAACGTTCAGACAGTCGCGATGGACATTCGGCTGCGGCTGATTCGCGACTTACCTGGAAGCATCGAGTATTTGCGCGACCTCGCCGCGTGAGTTGCGCAGGCCCATTAAGCTCTGTTAGGCCCGCCACTCGATGTGAATTCGCTACGAGTGCCATCGCACATTGTAGGCTCTACAGACCTGTTCCAGCATTTGCGCGTAGTCAGAGTCGATATCAATTCCAAGGTTATTGGCCCGGGCTAGGTATGGAGGATCGACGTTGTCTATGGCTACTGGAATCAAGAGCACGTAGTCGTAGCCGATGATGTGCGTATAACCAATGCGCCTCGTTGGCAGCTGGCGGAACTTTGAGAGAGTTCGCCTCGGATCTTCCTCGCGATTCGGACTGACCGCGAAGTGAAATTCGTCCCACAGAGTTGCATCTCCCGAGGAAAGGCGTGGCAGGATCTCTCTTTCGAATCGTGCTTTCTCATTCCTGAAGTGTTTCTTGACTTGATCGGCAACGTTCAGGAATCGAGGTGCGACGCCGATCATCACCGTCGCGATGAGAATGGCCTCTGATTGAGCCTTATGAAGGACGTGGAGCGCCTCGTTCAGATCGTCGAATCGTGCGTCAGCATTTCTGTGTGCTGTGATGACAGACTTGTTCTCTATGCAAATCCTCAATTTACGGAGGTCGGGCTTGCCGTCCCCGGTTGCCGCACCGACCAACAAATCGATCTTCCGCTGCCTAGCGCCCGGAGTTCTGACGTTGAGCCAGTGGCGGATAACGCTCTTTTGTAGATCGTCAGCGATTGCGGGGCAGTTGGTTACCAAATCGTCGAGAATGCCCATACTGACCGCATCGGAATGAGCGGGCCGACGATGGTTGTGGAAATGAGCGATTTTGATCTGATCGATGACCCGGTCGAACGGTGTCTTCATCGGCCGAATTGGAACTCGCCGGTTCGGTAATCGGCCTTTCGCGAGCGTGCGTTTGGTTGGACCGAATGTTGCCGGGGTTGGATCTTCACCGGCACCCTAAGTTCCGAGGGGACCGGGAGTTTTTTGAGGACATGGCTTTGCACTCTTAAAAATCCATTGGCCGCTCGCTGACAGTTTGCGTCCAACCAACTAGCCGCGGTGCGGGAGTTAAGATAGTCACACAATTGATCAAGTTGGGAGGGGTTCTTCGGGACCAAATAGTACACGGAATGCCGTGGTACGAGTTTGCCCTCTCGGTCAATCCAAAATTGTGCCTTCGCGGTGATGTCTTTGCACAAGATTTTCGGCTTAAGGATCTCTTGGAGCGGCGGTGTTTCGTGAAATGCGTACCAGGGCTTTCGCTGTACACAAGTTCGCCGGTTGAGCAGGGCGCGAATCGGACGCTGTGACAGAAAGTCTCCCAGACCGCCGAGTTGATCTTCAGGGATTAGGTTTCCATTGAGGTCATATGGAATTAGCATGAATCGCTGGAAATGAAGGTCCCCGTTCCTTTCGCTGAGCTCGCGCCCCGCAATCGTTGGGAATGAGAAACGCTTCAGTTTTGAATCGAGCTCGCCCAACGGTTTGACAAAGACGTTGTCCGCTCCTGTGGCAACCCCGCAGCTTATTCTTAAGCAGACTTCTTCAAGAACGGCCTCGGTCGAGGATCCGGAATTCCCCATAAGAACTGGCAGCCACGAGGACCCATCGAGCGGGAGGCTCGCTCGGGTCCGAGAGCCGTTTCGCAATAATACTCGGGTAGGCCCCAATGACTTGCAGTTGGTCACCGTGGTGACAGTCGGATATGTAACGAGTCCTGGGAAGGTTTCCTCGTTCACGAGTCGAATTTCTTCGACGCTCAAGTCCGCAAGTAGCCTTCGCAAAGGACCAGCGGTGTCAACGTAAAGGAATTTCTCCGGCGTTATAAACGCGAGGCTCCCACCGGGTTTCAGCAGACGTAGGGCTTGCTCGAAGAACAGCAGGTAAAGATCAAATCTTCCAGTCGCAGTTTTGAACCGATCGCGATAATAGCTCTTTTCGTCCGCAGAGAGCGCGGTGATGGGGACGTAAGGTGGGTTTCCAATTATGAAATCATAGCCTTCGAGGTGCTGATCTTTCAGAAAATCCGCATGCCTGATCTCGACCGAAGGGAAGCCTCTAAATCGCGCTCGCGCGATTGCCACGTGCTTGGGGTTTGACTCTATTCCGATGATCCGCGGGATGTTCGATTGGTTCTTCTTGCACCAGCGCAAGATCCCGTTTATGAATTCGCCTTCGCCGGTTCCTGGATCGAGAATCAGCGCCTCAGCTGTGAGCCGGCGCTTACGAAAAAGACGATCGACCATATGGTCAACCGTCTCTTTAGGAGTTGGAACAAAACCCTTCACGCACCCTCGATTACCGCCGCCCTCGCCATCATTTATCCTCGACTCCAAAGCTCTGCGCAAACGCGGATAGATCTCGAGATAGTGGCGTCGATCACGTATCATAATTCTCATTGAGTTCAGATTGAGGACGCCACGATTGCCCGCCCTATTGCAGGGTCGTGAGCGGCTTTTCTCGCTAGGAGATCTTTGGCCATGAAGCATATAGGCCAACCATCGAGTGAAGAGTATGGAGGCGCGCGCGACCAATTGAGCGTGGGTTTTGTCTGTCCCAAGTGCGGCGAAGGCGAAATAAGTGAGATGACCGTCTGCATCGTTTCCCATCCGATCCAAAGTTGGAGTGATGCCGGGGAGCCGGTTAGGTACGGACATCCGATCGTAGATTGGCAATCAAGTTATCCGTACAGCATCGTGGGTGGCGGGAGTTCGAAAGTCACCTTCGAGTGCGCCAACTGCATGGAGCAATTCGAACATCCGACGCGCCGCGCCTGATTCGAAGTCTCTGCGCCTTCGGCCGGCTAGTCGCCCGTCAACCAATCTCCATGACCGATTGGTCAGGCATCCTCCCTCGATGCCTGAGCAACGGGCATCTTATGCTCCCCAACCCCATCTATTGGGCGGTGGAAATCGGCATCCACACCGTATTGACTTTCCCCCGCGCGTCAATAAAGTTACACGATAGTTAATTGACCGACAGGTTAGCGCCCGAATGTGTCTCGTTCTGGGGCATTTTCAAGGGGATGCCTGACCGATCGGTTTTGAGGTTGGGTGGCGGAAGTGGCGGCGGTTGGAAGAGGGCCTCTCGGGGCGAGCGCGTTCGGCGCGCGCAACTGGGTCCCCCGAGGATTCGAACTTCGATTTATGGGAGCTTCTCAAGCCAAGGTGTCATCGCAAGAGACGCAAGCGCAGGATTCGCGCGACGAAATCCTCAAAGCCGCCATGCATCTGTTCGCCAACCGGGGGTTCCATGAGACCTCGATGTCGGAGGTCGCGCGCGAGGCGCGGGTCAGCAAGGCGCTGATTTTCTGGCATTTCAAGACCAAGGAAGAGCTGTTCCTCGCGGTCCTGAACCGGTTGCTGGAGCCGTACTTCATCGATTTCGCGGAAGAGGCGGCCCAGCTCGATGAGCGTCAGCAGACCCTGAAGCTGGTCGAGCTGTACCTGATTTTCGTGCGCGACAATGCCAGCTCGGTGCGGTTTTTCCTCGCGCAACTGCTGCGCGAGCAGAAAATCTCCGATGCGCTCAGCGAGCAGGTGATGAAGCTCTATTCGAGTTATCGGGCGATGCTCGTGGAACTCATCACGCGGGCGCGCGAGAAGGGGCAATGCGACACCGGGCTGTCGCCGGAGACGGCTGCGGCCTTCATCGTGTCGGCCCTCAACGGATTGCTGATCGAGTTTCTGTTCATGGGAGGGGATTCAGTCAATTCACAATCCGCCGTCGAGATGGTGGATGAATGGCTGTTTCGGGAGACCCATAAACGTAATCCCGCCGGCGGCAAAGCCGTCGCCTGAACCAGTTTCGCGAACTTCAAGGAGCCCGGAGTATGCGGATACCGCTGAAACAGATGATGGACCTTGGGCGTTACATGCGCGCGAAGAAGCGCAGTGGCGACCAATACTTCCCGCTGGTCCTGATGCTCGAACCGCTGCATGCGTGCAACCTGGCGTGCGTGGGATGCGGCCGGATCGTGGAATACAAGGATACCATCCGCGACATGATGCCGCTCGAGGATGCGCTGTTCGCCGCCAAGGAATGCGACGCGCCGATCGTATCGATCTGCGGGGGCGAGCCGCTGATGTACAAGCATATCGCGCCGCTCACCAATCGTCTCATCGATGAGCAGAAACGCCACGTCATGATCTGCACCAACGCGATTTTGCTGGAGCGCTTCGTCAAGCAGGTCGCGCCGAGCCCGTACCTAAGCTTCAACGTGCATCTCGACGGGATGAAGGAGACGCACGATCGCGTGGTGGACAAGGCGGGCGTCTTCGATACCTGCGTCAAGATGATCAAGATGCTCAAGGAGAAGGGTTATCGCGTGCAGACCAACACCACGGTCTTCCGCGAGACCACCGCCGATGAGCTCGAGGAGCTGATCAAGTTTCTCACCAGCCTCGGCGTCGATGGGATGCTGCTCACTCCCGGCTATCACTACCAGGTGCTGACCAATGACGACATCTACCTGACCAAGGATGAGATGCCGTACAAGTTCAAGCGGGTGCAGAAGCTGGCCGACAGCTACAAGATCATCAACACGCCGATCTACCTCGATTACCTGGCCGGCGATCGCGACCTGAGCTGCAGTCCCTGGACCACCGTGACGCGCAATCCGCAAGGATGGAAGGGCCCCTGCTACCTCATCACCAACGGGCACTACAAATCATTCAAGGAACTGCACGCGGCGACTGACTGGGAGTATTACCGCACCAAGCAAGACATCCGATGCCGCGACTGCAAGTTGCATTCGGGCTTCGAGGGCACGGTCGCCCTCGAGTTTGGCAAAAGTCTTAAGGACTCATGGCGCATGGTGCGCCACTACGTGTCTTAATGTTTCTCTTTCCGATCCCCCTTCCCTTTTAGGGGAAGGGGCTAGGGGTTAGGTCTGTTCGAGCTGCAAGCATACTTAGAGGATCGCGCCGCTCTTATCGAGCGCGCGCTATCAGCCACCGTCAGTCAGCATGACGGCCTGGAAGCGCGGCTGTTCGAGGCGATGCGCTATAGCCTCCTCGATGGTGGCAAACGCTTGCGCCCGATCCTCGCGCTGGCCGCATGCGAGGCGGTCGGCGGTTCCATCGATGATGCGATGAACTATGCGTGCGCGCTCGAGATGATCCACACCTACTCACTGATTCATGACGACCTGCCATGTATGGACAACGACGATCTGCGTCATGGCAAGCCGACCAATCACAAGGTCTATGGCGAGGCGATCGCGACGTTGGCCGGCGATGCGCTGGTGACCGACGCATTCGCGGTGGTGGCTCGAACCCCATTGGCGAAAAAGCATCCGGAAGTGGTGCTCGAAGTTATCGCGGAGCTATCCGATGCTGCCGGTTCCGGCGGGATGGTTTCCGGGCAAATCATCGACATCCTCGGGGAAGGGCGCGCCATGAACCTCGAGCAGCTCGAATATCTTCACAGTAAGAAAACGGGTGCGATGTTCCTCGCGAGCGTGGTCGGTGCCGCGCGGTTGGGTGGCGCGACGTCGCTGCAGATCGACTCGTTGTCTAAGTATGCGCGAGCGCTCGGGCTCTGCTTCCAGGTCGTCGATGATCTCCTCGATGTCGAAGCTTCGACCGAGCAGATGGGCAAGCGCACCAACAAGGATCAAGCTGCCGGCAAGAACACTTATCCGGTGCTGATGGGAATCGAGCAGTCCCGTGCTCTCGCGCGCGATCTCGAAAACCGCGCGCAGGCGGCGCTGTCGTTATTCGACCATCGCGCGGAGCCGCTACGCGCGATCGCGAGCTTCGTGGTGGAGCGAAAGCATTGAGCGCGCAACCCGCAATCGCTGCCGAACACGCGCACTCGCGGCAGGCCTTCCTGGTGAAGCCTCGCGAGCTGGTGCTACGCGCCGTCGATCCGCCGCATCCGGGGCCGGGCGCGGTATTGATTGAGGTCAAATGCGCGCTCAGTTGCGGAACTGATTTGAAAGCGTTCCGCCGCGGCCACCCGATGTGGCCGATGCCCACGCCGTTCGGTCACGAATTTTCCGGCATCGTCGTCGAGGTGGGCGACGGTGTCGACAACTTCAAAATCGGTGATGCGCTGATGGCGGCGCCGACCGCACCGTGCGGAAGCTGCTTCTATTGCCAGCGTGGGCAGGAAAATCTGTGCGCGCAGGCGATGGACAAGATGCTCCTCGGCGCTTATGCCGATTTTCTGCTCATCCCGCCACACATCGTGAAGCAGAACGCATTTCGCAAGCCCGATAATCTATCCTTCGAGGAGGCCGCGCTGCTCGAACCGCTTTCATGTGTGGTGCACGCGCAGGAAATCGCGCAACCTGAGCCCTTCGAGAGCGTGCTCATCGTGGGCGCGGGGCCGTTCGGATTGCTGCATCTGCTGGCGTTGCGGGAGCGAGGCGTCCGCGAGATCGCGATCGCCGGCCGCGGTGACGATCGATTGAAGTGGGCCGCCGCGCTCGGACCGGATCGCGTGATCGACATACGGAACGGCGATCCCGAGCGCGAGGTCGCCGGCCTTAACCATGGCTTCGGGCCCGATGTCGTCATCGAATGCACCGGCCAGCTCGACGGATGGCAGCAATCGCTCGCTCGCGTGCGGCGCGGAGGGCGGGTGGTGTTCTTCGGCGGATGCGCCCCCGGTACTAAGCTGAATGTGGACACGCGCCGGATGCATTACGACAACCTGACCTTGCTGGCGCCGTTTCATTTTCGTCCCCGTGACGTGAAACGCGCCTTTCAGATCCTCGGCGCTCGCGCGATCGGGGCGGGCGCGGTTATCAACGCACGCCGAAGTCTGAGTGAACTCGCGGAGGTTTTCTCGCTGCTCGAAAGCGGTTCGATCCTTAAGTGCGCGATCATTCCGTAAAACCGAAATTGGAAAGCCGCTCCAATCAGTACCTGGGCGGCCATTTGATCAGGGACCGGTAATTTTATGAATCAGGCTTTACAAGAGATCAGCAGCGGCGCGGCGAGTTCGGTTCGCATCGAGCGCGGCGAGTTCGGCGCAAAGCTCAACGTTTCGATCGATCGCGCGCGGCGTTCACTCATCGAACAGCAGCATGCCGAGGGCTACTGGCACGCGGCGCTCGAAGCGAACGCGCAGATGAATGCCGAGTACATCATCTTCAGGCACTTCATGGAGACCGTCGACAAGGAGCTCGAGGAGCGCTTGAAGAAGGTGCTGCTCGAGGCGCAAAACGCCGATGGCAGTTGGTCGATCTTTCCCGGCGGCGAAGGATATCTCTCCACCAGCATCGAGGCATACTTCGCGCTGAAGCTATGCGGGATGCGCGCCGGCGATGAGCCGATGATGCAGGCGCGGCGCTGGATTCTCTCCAAGGGCGGCATCGAGAAGTGCGGCACCCTGGCGCGCTTCTACCTCGCGTGCATGGGCCAAGTGCCGTGGGAAGCGACCGCGTCCCTCCCGATCGAAATCACTCTGTTTCCGAACTGGTTCTTCTTCAACATGTACGAACTTGCCTCGTGGGCGCGCGGAACCGCATTCGGCTTGATGCTGCTGCAGGTGGCGAAGCCGGTGGCGCCAGTGGATTATCGCGACGGCGTGCTCGAGCTCTACATCCAGCCGCCGCACTTCACCAAGTTCAAGCAGCCTCCGCCGCCGAAGTTCTTCTCGCTGCGCACGCTGTTCAACTTCACCGACAGGGTGCTGCGCATCTACGATCGCCATCACGTCAAATCGCTGCGTGAGCGGGCGCTGCGCCACGCCGAGAACTGGATTCTCGATCATCAGGAGGCCAACGGTTCGTGGGGTGGCATTCAGCCCTGCTACCTGTTGAGCACGATGGCGCTCAAGGCGCTCGGCTATCGCAACGAGCATCCGGCGGTTAAGAAGGGCCTCGAGGCGACGCGCGAGCTGATTTGGGAAATGGGCGATCGCGCGCTTTTCATGCCGTGCGTTTCGCCCAATTGGGACACTGCTTTGGCCGCCAAGGCGCTGCTCGATTCCGGCATCAGCGGTGCGCATCCCGCGCTCAAGCAGTCGTCCAAGTGGCTCATCGATCATCAGATCTTCGCGAAGGGCGACTGGTCGGTCAAGCGGCCGGATCTCGAACCCGGTGGATGGGCCTTTGAGTTTTACAACGACAACTATCCCGATGTGGACGATTCGGCGGTGATACTCGAAGTCCTCGCGCGGACCGAGGTCGACAACAAAGGCGCGCAGGAACGCGCGCTGCGCGCGGGCGCCAACTGGACGATGGGCATGCAATCGCGCGATGGAGGCTTCGCCGCTTTCGATGCCGATTGCCAGAAGAAGTGGCTCAATCAAATTCCGCTTGCGGATGTCGAGGCCGTCATCGATCCCTCGTGTCCGGACCTTACCGGCCGAGTCCTCGAGATGATGGCGGCGGTCGGCTACAACACCGATCATCCGGTGGCGAAGCGCTCGATCCAATGGCTCAAGAAAAATCAGTCGAGTGAAGGTGGATGGTGGGGACGCTGGGGTGTCAATTACATCTATGGAACCTGGTCCGCGCTGATGGGTCTGCGTGCGATCGGCCTCGATATGAAGGAGCCATGGATCCAGAAAGCGGCGTCGTGGCTGCGCTCCAAGCAAAACGAAGACGGCGGATGGGGCGAGAGTCCGCTCAGTGACAAGGAACCCTCATGGCGCGGGCGCGGCGCCAGCACCGCTTCGCAAACGGCGTGGGCGATCATGGGACTGCTCGCGAGCGAAGAAGAAATCAGCGACAACGTCATCCGCGGCGTCGCGTGGCTGCTGGAGCGGCAGAACGAGGCGGGCGCTTGGGATGAAACCGAATTTACCGGTTCGGGATTCCCGAACCATTTCTACCTGCGCTATCACCTCTATGCGCACTACTTTCCACTGATGGCGCTGGGTCGTTTTCAACAGCGAGTTTCTCCGGGCAGCTATGGAAAAAGCAATGGCAACGGCAATGGCAACGGTCACACATAGGTTCGCATGAAGGGAATTTCGCTTCTCGGCTCAACCGGCTCCGTCGGCGTTACTACGCTCGATGTGGTAAGCCGATTTCCCGATCGCTTTCGCATCGTCGCGATGGCGGCTGGGCAGAACCTTGAGCTGCTGGCCGAACAGGTCAAGCGCTTCCAGCCCGAGCTCGTTTCAGTCGCGACGCCGGAACTCGCGCGCGATCTGAAAGAACGCCTCGGCGGCGAAAAACTCGACATCTTGCATGGGATGGACGGCGCGATTGCAGTCGCTACGCATCGGAGTGCCGAGTTTGTGATGTCTGCGATCGTCGGCGCCGTCGGTCTTCGCCCAACGCTCGCGGCTGCGAAAGCGGGCAAGGATGTAGGCTTCGCCAACAAGGAGACTCTGGTCGTTGCCGGCGAAGTGATGACGCGCGCGGTGCGCGACAGCGGCAGCAAGCTCCTTCCCGTCGACAGCGAGCACAACGCGATTTTCCAATGCCTCGAAGGACGCCAGCGCAGCAACGTCAAGCGCATCATCCTGACCGCGTCGGGTGGTCCGTTTCTGAAGCTGCCACTCGAAAGATTCCCGACCGTGACCATTGCCGAGGCGCTTAAGCATCCGACCTGGCGCATGGGCGCGAAGATCACCATTGACTCGGCGACTCTGATGAACAAGGGCCTCGAAGTTATCGAGGCGCGCTGGCTGTTCGATCTGCCCGCCGAGCTTATCTCCGTGGTGATTCATCCACAGAGCGTCATTCATTCGATGGTGGAGATGATCGACGGTTCGGTGCTCGCGGAGATGGCGATTCCAGACATGGCAATTCCGGTCGCATATGCGCTCGCGTATCCTGAGCGCCTGCCGATGACGCATCTGAAGCCGCTCTCGCTCGCGGAATGCGGGGCGCTCACCTTCGAGCAACCCGACCTGAACCGCTTTCCCTGCTTGCGGCTCGCGTACGAGGCACTCAAGGCGTCGGGCACCATGCCCTGCGCGCTCAACGCCGCTAACGAAGTGATGGTCGCGGCATTCCTCGCGGGTGAAACGCAATTCCTGGACATCGCCCGCAACATCGAAACGGTGATGATGCGGCATGCGAATCAGCCCGCGCGCACCCTCGAAGATCTTATCGAGACTGACGGATGGGCGCGCGCGCAGGCCCGCGAACTGATCGGACGGCATACGCACGCCGCATAAAGCGATGAGCGCAGCTACCATCAAGGCGCACCGCGAACCAGCCCTCGCGGATGCTTCGAATCCGCCTGATCAGGTAGACGCAAAATCCGCCTATGAGTATTGCGGACGCCTCGCGAAGTCGCACTACGAGAATTTCACCATTGCGTCGTGGCTGATGCCGCGCGCGATTCGTCCCTCGATGCACGCGATTTACGCCTACGCGCGCATGGCCGATGACTTCGCCGACGAGGACCACGACCCCGGCAAGCTCGACGAATGGGAGCGCGAGTTGGACCTCTGCTATGCGGGCGCGCCTCGGCATCCGGTATTCGTCGCGCTGGCTGATACGGTCCGCCGCTACGACATCCCGCGCGAGCCGTTCGCCGATCTCCTTGTGGCGTTTCGATCTGACCTGGATTTTCGCGGCTTCGACACACTCGACGAGATCCTCGCGACTTATACACGTTACTCGGCGAATCCGGTCGGCCGGCTGGTGTTGTACCTCTTCGGCTATCGCGATGCGGAGCGCCAGCATCTTTCGGATCTCGTGTGCAGCGGACTGCAGCTCGCGAATTTTTGGCAGGACGTCGCGATCGATCTGGAAAAGGATCGAATTTATTTTCCACGCGAGGACCTGCGCAAGTTCGGCGTTACGCCCGAGGCCCTGCAGCAGCGCCGGGCGACGCCCGAATTTCTCGCATTGATGCGGCACGAGGTCGGTGTCGCTCGCGATATGTTGCGCCGCGGCGCACAGTTGCATCGGATGGTCGACCGCCGGCTCAGCCGCGACATCCTGATGTTCGCGGGTGGAGGCCTCGCGATCCTCACTTCGATCGAGCGCGTGGGCTACGACGTTTTCAATCGGCGGCCGAAGCTCACCAAGCTCGATTACCTGAAGCTGGGAGTGAGCGCGCTGCGAGGTCGAGTGCCGAGTTGAGCGGAGTTACGGACATGTTGGTGGGAAGCGGTAACGGACACGACGGTCTCGATGCCGACTACGTTCGGTGCGCGGAGATTACGCGCCGCTCGTCGTCGAATTTTTACTACGCCTTTATGCTGTTGTCGGCGGAGCGCAGGCGCGCGCTCCATGCTGTGTACGCGTTTTGCCGATTCATCGATGATATCGCGGATGACGAATCGGCGGGCGACCCGGCCTCGCTGTTGAACCGCTGGCGCGAGGAACTTAGTCGCGTTTATGGCGGTACGCCGACGCGCGCAATCTCGCGCGCCCTCGCCGATAGCGCTCGGCACTTCAATATTCCGCACAAGTACTTCGAGGAAATCATCGCGGGCGTCGAGATGGACCTCACCCGCAAGCGCTACGCGAGCTTCGAGGATCTACGGCTCTACTGCTATCGCGTCGCGTCCGCGGTCGGTCTCATTTGCATCGAAATTTTCGGCTACACCAATCCGGCCGCGCGCGTTTACGCTGCGAAACTGGGGATCGCGTTTCAGCTCACCAACATCCTGCGCGATGTGAAGGAAGACGCAGGCCGCAACCGCATCTATCTTCCGCAGGAAGATCTCGCGCACTTCGGCGTCACCGAGGACGAAATTCTGCGCGGCGTCTACAGTTCCAACTTCATCCACCTGATGGAGTTCGAGGCTGCGCGCGCGCACGACTTCTATCGCGAGGCCGAAGCCGCGCTACCTCCCGAAGATCGATCCTCGCTGCTAACCGCGGAAGCGATGCGGCTTATTTACGGCGCGTTGCTCGACCGCATCGTGCGATCGAACTATCGGGTGCTCGATCGACGGCATAGTCTGTCCGCGCCGTTGAAGCTGTACCTGGTCGGACGAGCGTGGGCATCGGGGCGGCTCGCATCGATGCGGGGCTGACGATGGTCGAAGCGAAAGACGTCATCATCATCGGCGGCGGGTTCGCCGGCCTCAGCGCGGGAGTCGCCTTGGCGGAGAAAGGTTTCCGCGTCGCGCTGCTCGAAAGTAAACCTGCGCTCGGCGGTCGTGCATATTCATTCGCGGATTCCGAAAGCGGCGATTTCGTCGATAATGGTCAGCATGTCCTGATGGGTTGCTACAGCGAGACGCTGGATTTCCTCGACCGTATCGGCGCGAAGGAGAACCTGGTTTTCCATCCCGATCTCGAAATCGAAATGCTCGATCGCGGCGGTGCGAGTGCGACGCTGAAGACCGCGCATTTGCCGGGGCCGTTTCACATGAGCACCGGATTGCTGCGCTATCGCCAGCTTACGATCGGCCAGCGACTTCGCGTGCTGACCGGAGGTCTCAAGCTGCTCGCGATGCGGCGGCGCGATCCATCAGCGCTTCAGCAAATGACGGTCGAGCAATTGATGGGCGCGCTGGGGCAGGGCGAGCACGCACGGCAGGCATTCTGGTATCCGCTTTCGATCGCAACGCTAAATGACGAGCCCGAGGTGTCTTCCGCAGCGCTGCTCGCAGAAGTCTTGAAACGCGGATTTTTTTCGAAGCGCTCCGATTCCGCATTTGTGTATTCGCGCGTCGGCCTTAGCGACCTCTATTGCACCCGCGCCGCGGAGATCATCGAGCGCAGCGGCGGCGTGGTCGCGACGCGTACGCAAGTCGAATCCATCGACATCGAGAGCGGAAGCGCAGTGCGGGTGAGAATGCGCGACGGCACCCGGCTGGGTGCGGCGAATATCATCAGCGCGGTGCCATCGCACCAGGTGGCGCGGATGCTTCCTGCGCTTTTGCGCGCCGATCCGTTCTTCGCGCCGATTGCCGAATTGCAGAGCTCGCCAATCATCTGCGTACACGCGTGGTTCGATCGCGATGTTACAAACTCGGCATTCGTCGGCTTCATCGGCACTGACACCCAGTGGCTGTTCAACAAGCGCCGCATCTTCGAGATGCATGGGGAACGGCATCCCGGATATCTCAGCTTCGTGATCAGCGGCGCACGCAAACTGGTCGATCGGCCTAATGACGAATTGATCGCCTTGGTTATGGAAGATCTCAAAACGATGATTCCCTCGGCATCGAAGGCGAAGCTGCTGCGCGCATTGGTTATGAAAGAAAAGCACGCGACCATGGCGCCGGCGCCGGAGACCTTCCGGCTTCGGCCGACCGCGGCGACGCCGATTCCGAATTTATTTCTTGCCGGCGACTGGGTGCAGACCGGTCTTCCCGCGACGATCGAGAGCGCGGTGATTTCCGGGCGCGCCGCCGCCGCGGCGGTTTCGAGTCGCGCAGTCGAGACTATCGCCGCGGCCGCTTAGAATAGGTTTGATTCGATGGCGGCAAAAATCTCACTGGTGACCGGCGCGAACGGCTTCCTCGGATGCCACGTTGTGCGCGCCCTGATTGCGCGTGGCGATCGCGTCCGCGCACTTGCGCGTGAGAAGGCCGACATCGCGGCGCTTATCGCAATTGACTGCGAGATCGTGCGCGGTGACATTCGCGAAATTGCCTCGTTGCGCAAGGCCACCAAAGGATGCGACGAGGTTTACCATGTCGCTGCGGACTACCGGCTGTGGGTGGTTGACCACGCGCCAATGTATGCGATCAACGTTGAGGGTACCCGCAATGTGATCGCGGCTGCGCGCGAGGCGGGCGTCGCGCGCATCGTGCATACCAGCACCGTCGGCGCGCTGGGAATTCCCCACGGCGCCTCGGGGCGCGAGGACACTCCGGTCACCGTTGATGCGATGGTCGGTCCCTATAAGCGCTCGAAATTCCTCGCCGAGCGCGTGGCCGAAGATGCGGCTCGCGCAGGCGCGCCGGTGGTGATCGTGAATCCCTCGACACCGATAGGTCCGCTCGACTTTAAGCCGACGCCGACGGGACGAATGATTGTCGATTTTCTGCATCGGCGGATGCCTGCTTATCTCGACACCGGACTGAACCTCGTCGGCGTCGAAGATTGTGCGAGAGGACATTTGCTTGCAGCGGAGCGTGGACGCATCGGAGAAAAATACATCCTTGGTGGCGAGAATCTCAGCCTCGCGGAGCTGTTTGCGCGCCTCGCGAAGTTGTCGGGAATGCCGGCCCCAAAGATGCGCATCCCGTACGCGGTGGCATATGGATTCGCACTTGGCGCCGAGGCGTTCGCGCGCACCGTGACGCACAAGCCGCCGCGCGCGAGCCTGACCGAGGTCAAGATGGCGCGCAAGAAAATGTTTTTCGATTCCTCGAAGGCGAAAGCCGAGCTCGGCTTCGCGCCGGGTCCGGTCGATCCCGCGCTCCAGCGCGCGATTGATTTTTTCCGCGCCCAAAGCGGCAGGCAAGCCGCCGCCTGAACTCGCGATGTATCTGCTGCTCTCGACCATCGCGCTGCGCCCGTATGTCTTTATTTTTCTCGCGAGTTTCCTGTTCATCTCGATTGCGAACTTCGGCGTGCGCACCACGATGTTGTATGCCGCGATCACATACCTCGTCGCGCTCGCGTGCGAATGGTCGTCGGTGCACAACGGATTTCCGTTTGGCTTATATCACTACATCGAGGCGACACGGGGCCGCGAGCTTTGGATCGTCGGCGTTCCGTTCATGGACTCCCTGTCGTTCACATTTCTGTCCTTCGCAAGCTACACACTCGCGTTGCTGGTGAGCTCGCCGCTTTATCGGCGCGGCATCGATGTGCGTCTCCTCGAAACGCGCGAGCTGCGGCGCGCGCCGCGGGTGTGGCTGATGGCAGCGCTGTTCATGGTGATGATCGACCTGGTCGTCGATCCGTTGAGCGTGCTCGGCGATCGATGGTTCCTCGGCAAGATTTTCTGGTACGACCCGCCGGGCCCGCACTTCGGCGTCCCGATCAGCAACTACCTCGGATGGTACTTCGTCGCCGCGGTGACGATCCCGATTTTCCAATTCCTCGACGCGAGGCTGAATCGCGGCGCGGTCAAACCCGCCGGCCTGCTGCTTAATCTTCCATCGCGCGCGCTGATGGGCCCCGCGCTGTATGCGGGAATCGCGCTGTTCGGAATCACGATGCTGTTCGTCATCCACGCTTACGAGATCGCGTGGGCGAGCGTGTTCATCTACCTGCCCTTCGCAGTGCTGATCATCCACATCGTCACACGCCGCGACAGCTACGGTGATGTCGCCGCGATCCAGAATCATCTGGTAGATTTTCCCTACGAGCGATCGCTCAATTGGAATGAGGGTCGCGAGACGCGCTCGTCGTTTGGCCTGGAAGAAGCGCGATGACCCAGAACATCTACGACGATGAGGCGTTCTTCAAGGAATACAGCCGCCTGCCGCGTTCCATCGATGGGCTGGAGGGTGCGCCGGAATGGCCCGCGTTGCGCGCGATGCTTCCCGATGTGCGCGATCTGAGCGTCGTCGATCTCGGATGTGGTTTCGGTTGGTTCTGCCGATGGGCGCGGGAGCACGGAGCGGAGCGAGTTCTCGGTATCGATGTATCTGAAAAAATGTTGGAGCGCGCGCGCGCCGAAACGCACGATACGGCGATCACATACACCATGGCGGACATGGGGCATCTTGAACTGCCGGCGAGTTCATTCGACCTTGCCTACAGTTCGCTCGCATTTCACTACATCAAGGATATGCACCGTCTGATGGCGCAGGTGCATCGCGGGCTGGTCGCGGGAGGGCGATTGGTGTTCTCAGTCGAGCATCCGATTTTCATGGCGCCATCGGATCCGAGGTTTTCAGCAAATGCTGCAGGTCGCACGACCTGGCCGGTCGACTGCTACCTTGATGAAGGGCCTCGATCGACAGACTGGCTTGCGAAGGGCGTTATCAAGCAGCACCGAACGATGGCGACCTGGATCAATACGCTGGTCGAAACTGGATTTGCGATATCGCACGTCGAGGAGTGGGGTCCAACGACGGAGCAAATCGCGTCGCATCCGGAGTGGGCCGACGAACATCAGCGGCCGCCATTCCTGCTGATATCCGCGAAGCGCTAGTGGACGTGTTCCCAGGCGTGGTACGAGCTGCGCACCAACGGTCCGGATTCGACGTGACGGAAACCTAGCTTCATCGCTTCAGTCCGCAATTGCGCGAATTCAGCGGGAGTGACGTAGCGCGCGACCGGAAGATGATCGGTCGAGGGCCGCAGGTATTGTCCGAGTGTCAGGATGTCGCACTCGATAGCGCGCAAGTCGCGGATCACTTCGAGCAGTTCGTCGTCGCGCTCACCGAGCCCCACCATGATGCCCGCCTTGGTCTGCATCACCTTGCCCGATGCGCGCGCGCTTTCTTTCGCGTGGCGCAGCACCGCGAGCGATTGCTCATAGCGGCCGCCCGGGCGCGCGGTCTTATACAGGCTGGGCACCGTTTCGATGTTGTGGTTGTAGATGTCGATTGGCGAAGCGACCACCGTCTCCACGCTGGCGAACGATCCCTGGAAATCGGGCACCAGCACTTCGACGCGAGTTGACGGCAGCATCGATTTGATCGCGCACGCCGTGGAGGCGAAATGCGCGGCGCCGCCATCGGGCAGGTCATCGCGATTGACCGAGGTCACCACTACATGTTGCAGGCCAAGCTTCGCGACGGCGTCGGCGATCCGGCGCGGTTCGTCGGCATCGAGCGGGCGGACGCGGCCGTGAATGACCGCGCAATAGGGGCAGTTGCGCGTACACACGTCGCCCATCAGCATGAAGGTCGCGGTGCGATGCGAGAAGCATTCGCCGATGTTCGGACAGGCCGCCTCCTGGCAGACCGAATGGAGTTGCAGTTCGGCAAGGATCGATTTGGTGCGCTGATACTCGGGCGACGTCGGCGCGCGCACCTTGATCCAATCTGGATGGCGTCGTTCAGGCATCGTGAGGTTGCTCTTCGGCGGCGAAGTCAGATGCGATTAACTGCCACAACGGTGCGGGATCGACGGTCACCGATTCGTCATATCCGAAAACTTCTGCGAAGCGCGATCGCATCATCATCGCGAACTCATCGACGCTGACTGCCGTCTCGCGCAGCGCTTCGATCGAGGTCATTTCGCATCCGTGAATGCCGCACGGAACGATGCCGTTAAAGTAGCTCAGGTCGGGGCAAACATTCAGCGCGAAGCCGTGGCAGGTCGTCCAACGCTTGATGCCGACGCCGATCGAGCCAATCTTTTTTGCGCCGACCCAGATGCCGGTCAGCCCTTCGCGCCGTGCGGCTTCGATCCCGTAGTCAGCGAGCGCGCGAATCATCGCTTCCTCGAGGTTGCGCAGATATCGATGCACGTCGCGATCGCGTCCTTCCAATTTCAGAATGGGATAGCCGATGAGCTGCCCCGGTCCGTGATAGGTCACCTGGCCTCCGCGCGATACGCGATAGACCGGGACTTCGCTGTCGCGCTCCGAGAGCAGGAAGCGCTCATCGGCGCCGCGTCCGAGCGTGAACACGTGGGGATGCTCCATCAGCAAAAGCGTATCGCCGATCGTGCCGGCGTGGCGCGCCGCGACCATCGCGTTCTGCAGCGCGAGCGCCGCCTGATACTCGACGATGCCGAGATTCGCGACGCTCAATATGTGGGTGTTCTGCGTCATCTGGATATCAATGGCTTCGCCGTCACCTATATATCGATTGCTTCGCCATCGGCAGCGAGTGCTGCTTGCATTATAGCCTCTGACATCGTGGGATGCGGATGCACGGTTTTGCCGAATTCGATGTTGGTGGCTTCCAGCGTCTTTCCCAGTACCACTTCGGAAATCAGGTCGGTCGCGTGATGGCCGATGATCTGGCATCCCACGACTTCGCCATACTGCGAGCTGATGACGAGCTTCACAAAGCCCTCGGTGGAGTTGGTCGCGATGGCCTTGCCGAGTGCGCGGAACGGGAACTTGCCGATCTTCACTTCGATGCCGCGCGTCTTCGCCTCGGCCTCGCTCAGTCCGACCGTCGCGACTTCCGGCTCGCAGTAGATGCATCCGGCGATCGAGAGCAGATCGAATCCCGGCTCGCGCACCCCCGCCATGATTTCCACCGCCGCGACGCCTTCCGCCGAGGCTTTGTGCGCGAGGAGGGGAGGGCGAATCACATCGCCGATCGCATAAATCGTTTTGGCCGTAGTGCGGAAGGAATCGTCGACCTTGATGAATCCGCGATCGACCTCGACCCCGGCTTTCTCGAGGCCGAGGTTCTTGCTCAGCGCGACGCGCCCTACCGCGACGAGGACATTTTCGGCTTCGAGGTTTTTCTCTGCGCCGTCGGCGGTAACGGTGACCGACCATTTGTCGCCGACCTTCTGCATCGATTTGTATCCGTGTCCGAGCAGCACGGTGACCTTGCGCTTGACGAAGTTGCGGCGCAACTCTTCGGCGATTTCGGCATCGAAGCCGGGCAGCATCTGCTTTTCCAGTTCGACGATCGTCACCTGCGTGCCGAAGGCCTGGTAGAAGTAGCCGAACTCCAGGCCGATTGCGCCGGCGCCGATGATCAGAATGCTCGATGGGAGGCGATCGAGCACCAGCGCTTCCTTGCTGGTCAGCACGCCATCGCCGATTTGCATTCCGGGAAACAGCCGCTCGCCGGATCCTGCCGCGACCATGAGCTTGTCGGCCTCGATGGTTGCAACGGATGGCGCCGGTTTCCCGTCGGCCTGCGTGAGCGCGAGAGTATGCGGTCCTGCGATGGTTGCGCTCGCCTCGAACAGGTCGATTTGGTTTTTTTTGAGCAGGAAACGCACGCCCTTCTGCAGCTTGTCGGCCACATCGCGTGAGCGCGCGATCACCCGCTTGAAGTCGACGGTGATCTCGCCGGTCTGGATGCCATGCTCCTTCGCGGCGCCGCGAATTTCTTCCATCACTTCGGCGGAGTTGAGCAGCGCCTTGGAGGGGATGCATCCCCAGTTGAGGCATACGCCGCCAGGGCGATCGCGCTCGACGACCGCAACTTTCATTTTCAGTTGCGCCGCGCGAATTGCTGCGACATAGCCGCCGGGTCCGGAGCCGATGATTGCGAGGTCGTATCGTGAATTGGCCAAGACTCGCTCCTGTCAGTAGATCTCGCGCACCGTCGTGCGCGAATCAACTTTGTCAGAAAACACCGCGCTCAGACCAGCAGGCTGATGGACGCGTTACATCTGGGAGAGATCTTCTTTGCCGAACAGCTTCAATTGCGAGGCGATCGCGACCGGCGAAAATGATCTGCGATGGATCGGTGAGGGCCCCAGTGCCTCGACGGTGCGCATGTGGCCGGGGGTACAGTAGCCCTTGTGCTCGGCGAAGCCGTAGCCCGGGTACAGGCGATCGAATTCGTGCATCAGGCGGTCGCGGGTAACCTTGGCGATGATCGAGGCGGCCGCGATACAGAAGCTCTTGCGATCGCCGCCGACAATTTTGGTTTGCGGCAGCTTCAAGCCAGGAATTTTGCGCCCATCGACCAGAACATGCGCTGGAGTATGGGTCAGGGCCGCGAGCGCGCGTTTGAAGGCCAGCATCGTCGCCCAGTAGATGTTGAGGCTGTCGATCTCATCGATCCCGGCGCTGCCGACACCGACCGTCAGCGCGCGTTCCATGATGAGGGGATAAAGTTCCTCGCGTTTGTCGGGCGAGACCTGCTTCGAATCATGGACGCCCTTGATGAAAACTTCGGGCGCGAACAAAACCGCAGCGGCAACCACCGGGCCCGCCATCGGACCGACGCCCACCTCGTCGACACCCGCGACTGCCTCGATTCCTTGCTTCCAGAATTTGCGCTCGTATCGAAGGTCTGCCCGTTTACCCATCGCGCACTCCCCTCCACGTCACCGCGATCAAGCCAGGCGCTTCAACCGCGCCTTGCGCACTGTTTCCGCCACTCCATCGGGATCGTACACATCAGTCATCCGAATCATGAAATCCGCGCTTGCCGCCGAAGCGACTACCACATCGCCAAGTCCGGCGAGGCGCTGGCGCAGTCGCCGCGTGACCTCGATGGATCGGATATCCTGAAGTTCCACCTCTCGGCGCGAAGTTGCAAGAATTCCGCGCTGTTCCATCAACCGATCCGAGGTGATGCGCCATGACACCGAGCGATGCGCGAGCGGGATGATGGCCCAGGTTGCGAGTCCGATCGCGATCAGCACGAGGCCGAGTTGCATCGGCTGAACATGGTCAATGAGCAGCGCCGCGCCGGTGCAGGTGAGAATCGCGCCGAGCATGATTTGCCCCATGTAATACCAGTAGGAGCGGCGAATCATCGCGATGGAATATTCGCGCACCGAGGCCGGTTTGACCTCGAGCATTTTCGCACCGCATCGGGAGCAGAAGGCGGCTTGCGGGTTGGCTTCGGTACCGCATTGCGGGCATCTCATCGAGAAGGATTATCCGGTCGCGATCGAGGATCGTCAATTGACGTCGGATCGGAGATCGCGGGAGCTGCTAAACCAGCTCGATTCTAGCGCGGTGGTTGCCGGCTCTTGCGAATTTGCGATCACAGGTCAGCAATGGAGCATCAAGTGCTTCGGCGAGCGCCACATACGCGGCGTCATAGGCGGTTAGATTTTCACGTAGGTGCCAGATCCTCTCCAGTAGCATTGAGTGAGAATGTCGGATGATCGACATATCCATGAGGTACCGGAGAGAGATTGCTCCACGACCAGGGGCGATTGTGCCCGCGGCTGCGAAGCGTCGGATGACTTGGGCGACTTCAAGGTCGATCAAGTGAGGAGCGTGAAGTAACTCGTCCTTCGAATAGATCCTGCGTTCGATGCGGCTTCCGGCGGGAGTTTGCAGCAACACTTCGACGACCGCGGATGCATCGAGCACGATCACCGAGCGTCGCGCTCCGCTCGGACGGCGTCGGCGGCAGACTCGGTTAGTACTACCGGCTCTAACTGGTGCAGGCGCTTGCGCATTTCTTCGATCGTGGGTTTCTCCGCGATCAGCCGCAGTTCACGCAATAGGTAGTCTGATAGGGACATACCCGCCAGAGCGGCGCGAGACTTCAAGGTTCGATGTAAAGTGTCGGGAACGTTGCGTATCTGTATCATGCGCGACATGTGTTCAACATAGTTGCATGCTGTGCACATGTAAAGCTGCGGGGCCGGCTCGCGACTTTCGTCGATGAATGACCGCAATGATAACACATTGGAACTGCTGACATTTCGTGGTACGACGGCCTTATGAAATTCGGACTATTCAGCATCAATAATGGACCCTGTGCCTCTCCGAAAACAGCCGCTGCCGTCGCCAAGGCAGCAGAGCAGGCCGGCTTCGAAAGCGTATGGACGGGTGAGCATGTCATCGTACCCGATCCTCAAGTGCCGCCGTCGCCGGTCGCACCCGAGTATCCGATGCTCGACCCGGGCATCGCGCTTTCTTTCATCGCGGCCACCACGACTACGATTCGCCTCGGCACCGGAATCATCATCCTGCCGCAGCGCAACCCGGTAGTGCTCGCGAAGGAACTCGCATCGGTCGACGTGCTCTCCAATGGGCGGCTGATATTCGGTATCGGCATCGGCTATCTCAAGCCCGAGTTCGATGCGATCGGCGCACCGTTTGATCATAAGGGTCCGCGCACCGAGGAGTACCTCAAGGCGATGCTTGCGCTGTGGACGATGCCGAAGCCGGAGTACAACGGCCAATGGATCAAGTTCAAGGGCGTCAACACGATGCCGCGGCCGGTGCAGAAGCCCCATCCGGAGATCGTTTTCGGCGGTCATACCAAGGAGGCCTACAGCCGGGCCGCACGCCTCGCGAAGGGATGGTACGGCTTCGCGCAAGACCTCGAGAGCACGGGAAAGTGCCTGGCCGGACTGCGCGACGCGTGCAAGGCCGAAGGCAAGAAGTATGAGGACGTCGAGATAAGCATCACACCGCGGATCAAGGTAGATCGCGATACGGCGAAGCGCTTCGCCGACCTCGGGGTGCATCGGCTGATTCTGCTGCCACGCGCGGAGCAGGAAGCTGGCATCCTGCAGATGGTAAGCGAGACCAATCGTGACCTGATAGGGAAAGTGTAGGACGCGAGCGGGCGTCATTAAGCAGAACATTTTCTCATATTGGGACGGCTCGCTGTTCAGAATGTGACGGCGAGCCGTTCCTTTTTCGCGACAAATTTTAGTCATCTCGCCAAATAACTATCGGTTAACGTAACCTCTCCTTCGAATAAAAGCGCATGCGGCCATTGCGCTTCTACGATCTGTAACGGCGGCACGACGCTTGCGTTTTAAGCGAACCGAACGACGCGGCAAGCCGCTAAGACAGAAGTGAGAGGACATTTGACGAATGAAGAACGAGAACAGCCACGTTATGACCGTGAAGGAATTGTCCGATTATCTAAAGGTGCATCCCTCCACCATCTATCGCCAGCTCAAGCGTGGACGCCTCCCGGCGTTCAAAGTGGGCAGTGACTGGCGATTCAATATCGAATCAATCGATCGATGGCGTCTCGATCAGGACAACTTCGCCGCATAACAACTGATTCGAAAACGGGACAATCGGATTAGGGAACGTCCTCGATCACTTCGGATGCGGGGCGAATGTAGTCCATCGTGAGCCAGCCACGCAGCGGATCGACCCTGCCGAGTTGCACCACGATCTGCGCGCCGGTCGGCACGTGAGGTGCGCCATGCAGGGTACCTCGCGCGCCGTAGTCAGTGAGCTCGGCGCTGGCGCCCTCGCGAGTGACGATAGCGCCGAGTTCAGCATCGGCGGCATGGCGCTCGAGGTAGCGCAAAGTCCAGTAACGCTTGGCGCGACGCTCGAGCTCGCGCCCATCAGCTTCGGCATTTTCGGCGCCGGCCAGCACCGCCAGCAGTTCTTCCTGCGAATATGCGAAGCGGTCGGGTTGCGCCAGCGCCGCGATCACCTGGCGCTGCATGACGAGGTCAGCATAGCGCCGAATCGGCGAGCTGAACTGCGCGTAATAATCGAGCCCGATCCCGGCGTGATATTCGGGGTAGAGCGAGAGGCGAGGGCGCTGACTCGCAAATTCACCGTTGGTTTTCGGCTGCACCCTATAGATGATCGGGATGCGATGGTCGGCGGCGTATCGCGCCGCGACGTAGTTGCTCAGCACCATGAACTCGCCCACCAGCAGCCGGCTGGGAGAGCCGGTATCGAGGACCTCGATCTGGATGTCATCGCCGCGGACTCGAACCTTCGCCTCGCGCCGCTGGATGAAGAGCGCGCCCGCGCGCCGACGCCGTTCACGTAAACGATTCGCCGCCGCGTTGAGTTTGCCGAGAGTGTCCGCGAGCTCTCCCGAAAATTCCGGATCGCCGAGGATTTGATCGGCATGATCATAGGTGAGGCGCCGGCTGATTTTGATTCGCGCGGGATAGATCGAGGCTTCCATCAACTCGCCGTCGGGCGCGATGGTCACATCGGTGCTGAGCACCGGCCGCACTTCACCGGCGATCAGGCTCGCGGCCTGACATGAGATCGGATCGGGTAGCATGCGCACCGTTATTTCCGGCAGATAAACCGTCGTGGCACGATGCGCCGCCTCGCGATCCATCGGTCCATCTTTGACGACGAAGTCCGCAACCAACGCGATATGTACGCGCACCCGCAGCGAGCCATCAGGCAGGCTCTCGCAACTGAGCGCGTCATCGATTTCGACCGTTTCCTCATCGTCGATGGTGATGCTGAATCCGCCGTCAGTTTCCGGCCGGGCAGGCGCAGCCGCATTCGCAGCTTCCGCCGCCACGGCTTCCGAAAAATCAGGCTTCAGCCCCGCGATGGTGGCGAAGCGCGGCAGCTTGGGCGCCTCGCCCAGGCGATCGAGGATTTCAAATGCAGCCTCAACCGGCTCGATATCCGGCGCGGCCTGGCCGAGCATCGCAGTCAGATCGCGGCTGCGCGTAAATGGATTTTCGATGTAAGGCTTGAGCTTCGCGACCAGCGGCGCGGCTTCCTCCAGCGAGGCATCGGATGCGCCATGGAGAATCTGCCGGATGACGCGCTGCATCTCGCGGAACTCATCGGAGCGCATGCGGATTTTTTCCGCTTGCACCCGCAGCCGCTCGACCTGCTCGGGCGTGCGCGCCTCGAAGTCCATGTGACGGCGCGTGAAATAGAGGCGGTCGTTGAGTAGCGCCTCCAGCATCACCGACGATGCGGTGGCGGAGCGGCGCCCGAAGAAAAGTTCCGCGAGCTCATCGGCATTGAAGCTGCGGCCCTGCTCGTGAACGACTTCCCATAGCAGGTTGAGATCAAGTTCCGAGGTGAGTTCCGCGCGTTCGGCTTCCAACTCGCCGAGGACGTCGGCCAGCGTCGCCGGATCGGCCTTGCGATCGGTATAGCGCACCAGAATGAGATCGCGCGCGATGAGTTTCTCACGGCCTCCCGCCTCGAGCAGGGCGACGTGGCGATCCTGCTCTCGCGTCACCAGTCCGGCACGAAAGCGTCCCTGGTCGAGATACTCGACGAGCGATCCAAGGTATTTGGGCTGTAAGGTCACGGACTAATCATTTTGACGGGGCGGGTTTCAAAAGACTATATGGTGATGGTCATTTGATATGGTCGGCATTGGGGAAGGGACTGCTGACAATGGCGGGAAGAAAAATTCAGCTAGAACTGCCCGATGAGTTGTTCGCGCAACTGAAGGCGGTTGCGAGTGCGCTCGGGATTCCCGATCCGGCGGAGGCGGCTGTAATTGGTGTTGCGGAGTGGGTCGCGCAAAAAAAATCGGTGATGGACAATCGCGACCCCGAACAAAGGTACTTCATAAACGAGGCGCTGGATGAACTGGAAAAGAAAAAGTAGCTGGTCGGCATTAACCATCGGGGCGGGGGCAATCGCGGCCGTCGTGCTCGCATCATCGGGCATGTTCGGTGCGCGTGTCGCGAATGCGGCGGCCGGCAAAGGCCTCGACATCGAGATCGCATACGAGATTAAGCCGCTCAAGATTGCCGGCGCGACCAGCCCGGTCTATGTGCAGGCCGACAACGGCAAGCTGATCTTCTCCGATGCTTCCGGCGCGGTTTTGTCGGCGCCGGTGGAGGGTGGGACTGCGACGACTCTCGCCAAGGTCGCCAATCCCGCGGGCGTGGCGATCGCTCCGGCGGGCTTCGGATCCTACACCGGCCAAGTCTTCGTCGCGTCCGGTTCCGGTGAGAAAACCCCGTGCGAGATCATGCGCATCAGCGGCGCATCGGCGACCTCATTTGCGAAGCTACCCGATGCGGGCAAGCTCAACGGCGGCAAGGCTACCCAGTGCCATGACCTCGAGTTCGGCATCCCCGGCTCTCCCTTCGCCGGCAAGCTCTATGCGGTCGCCAACGGCAACGCAACGATCTATGAGATCGATTCGAGCGGCAAAGCCAAGGCCTTCGGCACCTTCGACGGCACCCCTGCGTATGAGATCAGCTCCCTGTCATTCACCGCGCCGAACGATCCGAAGGCTCCGAATTCCATGCTGGCTGGCATGCGTCCACGGCTGGCGATGTCTGGGAAGATTGGTCGCATCGACATATTCACCGCCGATGGGAAACAAAAAGATCAGTATGTGGTCGGATTCGTCAACCCGACTGGATGGGGTTACGCTCCGGCCGGCTTCGGTGGCGGCTACGCGGGAAATCTCTTCATCGTCGACGCGGGGAAGGCCGCCGAGAAGAACAATGCGGAACGAGACGGCGCGGTTTATCGCGTCGATGAAAAAGGCGTGACGCGACCCTTCGCGACCGGGCTGGTCGATCCGAATTGCTTCCGGATCGTCGGTAATACCATGGTGATCGCCGATCCCTCCGAGCAGGGGAAGCCAGGCAAGGGCTCCATCGTGGTGATCAGCTCGATGTTATAGACCCCGCTCGCCTGGAACTGAGGAGACGGCTTCGCGCCATCGCGAGGCCGTTTTCTTTTGCCGGCATTTCACTGCGCGAGAATTTCGAGGCATCCTAAATGTTCGGCTCAGCCATGACGCAATATTCCAAACTCGCGAAAATTTATGACGCTCTCTACGGCTTCAAGAACTATGAGGCCGAAGCAAAGCGTCTCCGCGAGATCATCACGGAGAAGAAAACCTCGCCGGGCAACGCGCTCCTCGATGTCGCATGCGGGACCGGCACGCATCTGTCTTTTCTGAAGAAATACTACGCAGTTGAAGGAATCGATCTGACGCCCGAGATGCTCGAGGTCGCGCGCGCCCGCCATTCTGAGATCACTTTCCATCAGGGTGACATGCGTGCCTTCGACCTCGGCCGCCGATTCGACGTCGTTACCTGTCTCTTCAGTTCCATCGGATACATGAGATCGCCGGCAGATTTGCGCGCGGCGGTTGTCAACATGGCGCGCCATCTGCAGCCCGGCGGCGTGCTGATCATCGAGCCGTGGCTGACCGAGGAAACCTGGAAAGCCGGCGGCATTCACGCGCTCTATGTAGACAAGCCGGAATTCAAAATCGCGCGGATGGATATTCCCCGCGCTGAGGGTCGGATGTCAGTCTTCCTGTGGCATATGCTGATCGGAACCCCGGACGGCATCGAGTACTTGACCCAGGAACATGAGCTGTTTCTGTTCAGCAATGCCGAATATATCGAGGCCATCAACGCGGCCGGCCTCGACGTGTCTTACGACGAGAAGGGTTTGATGAATCGCGGCTTGTTTATCGGCACTTCAATCACGCTCAAGCCAACCGCGCGGCAAGCCGGGCGAATTTGAGGAGGTAGGCATATGGGGAGGAAGACAAAACCACAGAGGCACGGAGACTCCGGGTAGGATAGACAGATGCGGACCGCGGCGGTCCTCGTATGATAAGTTCCTCACAGGGCTTTCTGAGGCCCGCATCTGTGTTGTTACTCTGTGCCTCCGTGTCTCGGTGGTTTTGCCCGATTCCTAAGGCCACGGGCGCGTGACGACTTCGGTGTCGCCGGTCTCGCGATTGATCATCAACACCTGAATCTGCTGATAGTCGCCCTTGGGAAAGAAGACATAGCCACTGACGGTGAAGTTATGCGCGACATCCTGCTGCGGCAGCGCCAGCGAACCGAGTTGAGCGCCAGCTTGTTGATCGGCGCGATCCTGACCGCGTCCCGCGCCGCTGAAGATGCCCCATCCGGCGCCCGTCGCCGCGCCGATGATCGCCCCAGGACCGATGCCTCCGGTGACCGCGCCAACTGCGGCTCCCAGCCCGGCACCCAATGCGCCTCCCGCGACGCCGCTGACCGCGCCGCTCTTGAGCGCATCTTTTAGTTCTTCCGCGCCGCCGGCCTGTCGAGCGGCTTCACCCGGCGGAAGTGGCGCGACGCGCTGCCCGGAATCATTGATGGCGAAAATCTGGCTCGGAACGACGGTGCGCGAGATATCGGTGCCATTGGCGACCGAAACGTTCACCGGGGTGACATCGCCAACCGCCGGCGCCTTGTTCACCGCGACGGTAAGCTCGCCCTGAACCGGCGTCGCAACCACTTGCGTAGTCTGCTTGATTGGCGCACCGCCCACCGCGCATCCGGAAATCGCAAGCGCGACTAGGACGATCGCTAATCGAGGTCGAAGGTTGAACGGCTTTCGACTCATAGCAAAAGCATAAGCCGCGACTGCCTGAGATCATATACGGCGTCAAAGTCGGCCGGCTTTTCGCAAATTTCGGCTGGTTGGATCTTTTTCGATGACAGCGGTCAGGCGCTGCGATAGATTCTTGGGTCGTCGCGCCGGGGTGGTGGAATGGCAGACACAGGGGACTTAAAATCGTACTATCACTTTGAATCAACTGCGAAAAATGCTTACTAATGAAGGCTTATTGACATAAAACACAGCCCACGGTAGAGTTACGCAACTCTTTCACAGTTTGCACATTTTTGGAAGGGGAGGGAGGTCATCACCGATGGCCGAACAATTCGATATCCTGGGCGGCAAGGTTCACGTCTACAAACGTCCGAACTCAAGCCACTGGCAGTGTTCAACCTACCTCGCCGGCAAGAACCGTCGCGTCAGCACCAAAGAGGAAAGCCTCGCCAAGGCCAAGGAAATTGCCGAGGACTGGTACTTGCAGCTGCGCGGCAAGCTCCGCTCCGGAGAAATCAAAACCGAAAAGACGTTCCGCGAGGCTTCCGAGCAGTACCTTCGCGAATACGACATCATCACTCAAGGCGAACGCAACAAGGATTACGTCAGAGGCCAGCACTGGCGCTCGACCGTGCACCTCGTGCCGTTTTTCGGCGACATGGGTCTCTCGGAGATCACCGCCGGCAAGGTCCAGGAGTACCGTATTCAACGCCACGAACAGGCGATGGCCAAGCGCGGCAAACCGCCCGCCCACAACACCATGCATCAGGAGATCGTGACCCTGCGCCAGACCCTGAAAACCGCTGTCAGACAGGGCTGGCTCGACCGCTTGCCCGACCTTTCAGAGCCGTACCGGTCCTCCCCCAAAATCTCGCACCGCGCGTGGTTCTCGCCCGAGGAATACAAAAAGCTCTACGAGGCCACGCGCAAGCGCGCCCACGAACCGAAGCAGGAACGCTTCAAATGGGAGTCGGAACAGCTCCACGACTATGTCCTGCTTTCGGCCAACACCGGCCTGCGGCCTGACGAGGCAAGGCGGCTGCAATTCCGCGATGTCACCATCGTCGAGGATGAGGATCTCGGCCAGACGATTCTCGAGATCGAGGTGCGCGGCAAACGCGGCGTGGGCTACTGCAAAAGCATGCCCGGCGCCGTGCGCCCGTTCGAGCGGCTGAAGGCCCGGCCCCGACCTCCGCGCGCGTACGAGACGGCCCAAGACGGTCCGCCCAGAGAGAGTGCGAAGAGGGAAGGGGAGGGACCAAAAACCGCTCAAACCGGCGCCGGAGACTCGCGCCCTCCACAGCCCACCGATCTCATTTTTCCGAAATGGCAGCGTGAGCTTTTCAATGCGATTCTCGACGAGGAAAACCTTCGGTTCGATCGCGAAGGCCGGCCCCGCACGGCTTACAGCCTGCGCCACACCTACATCTGTCTGCGTCTAATGGAAGGAGCCGACATCTACCAGATCGCCAAAAACTGTCGCACCAGCGTCGAGATGATCGAGAAATACTATGCCGCTCACATCAAGACGCGCCTCGATGCTGCCGCCATTAACATCATGCGGCCAAAGTCAAAGAAGAGACCCGAACCCCATGAGCATCCGCCGGCAGACTGACGTTACATTGCGCTCGCCTCTGTGATAGATCGCTTAACTCAAGTCAGCCACGCGGGCGTGGCGGAACCGGCAGACGCAACGGACTTGAAGAAAATTTGAGTGCTCGCACGGGAAACCGGCGATGCAGAACTGCCCAAATTCGGGGAAACCTGGAATGGCAATCCCGAGCCAAGCCCGGATGACATCAATCACTCCGGGAAGGTGTAGAGACTAGACGGGCAGCACCTAAGCCCCGCAGCCTGCGGAGTACGGTGAAGGGATAGTCCAGACCGCAAACCTGACCGTGGGCATTCAAAGCTCCCGCCTCAGGGCGGCGAAAGCCGTAGACGGTACGAAAATCCGTTGAGCCAAAAGCTCGTGAGGGTTCGAGTCCCTCCGCCCGCACCATCCCGTCTGTAGCCCAATTTCCACCCAAACGGAAACGGCAGACACCCTGGCAGCATTCGTCGGATGAATGATGGCTATGCGTCGTACTTAGGCCGACCTGTTGCCGGTCTTTCCTATTCTGAGCTGCACCTGCGCCACTCCGCCGAACCCTCGTTTGAAGTTGGCAATATTCTTCTCCTTTTCGCTGAACCCGCATGGGTAAAGATCCACCAGTTCTCCCATTTCATAAAAGCGGCAGCCACGTCGTTTAGCTTCGAGTATGCTCCGCCAAATGACAGCATGGGACAGCGGTTTGTCGAACATCTCGCGGATTGATGCGCCGACGCCGTAGTAACAATACAGAGACGAATGAAGGAACAGCGCAGCAGTCACAAGTTGCCCGTCAAGGCACCCGGCGATGGCAAAAGCTTCGTTTTCCATCACTTGCTTTAATTGCACCCGCCAGCTCTCAGCGGAGCGCGTCTCTCTACCCGCGACGCTAATATGGAGAAGGCGAAATTGCTCATGTATCTCTGGCGTTATGTTCGAGTGATCGTAGGTGACAAGAGACAGAGTCTTCTCACCCCAGTTAATGTGGGATTTGTACCTCCTGCGGACAGCGTGGCGAAGCTCCTCTTCGCTTTTGGTGAGGTCAATCACTTGCTTATAAACCGGCGATGCAGAGAAGCCTTCATCAATGAGAGAGACAGAGAAAGCAGAAACACATCCCTGGTTTGACATTTCTATCAACTGCAACGGCGGCGCTGACAGATCTTCATACAAACCCCTGAATGCACTTGCCAAGGCTCTCTGAGCATGTTCACAAGTTGATTTGTCAAAGTTGCCGTTTAGGCGCAGAAAGGCCGGCCGACCGTAGAAGTTGAGTTCCCGTAAACCTGCTGCTCCATGAGAAGTGATCTGCAACCCGGCCACAGCCTGGTTCTGAACCATGGCGACCATAGATATATCTCGATACGAAACGTCCGAGTTATACGTGCGACTGTATTCCTGATCCAAGGGAGACCCCAGCGGATATTGCAGCGGGTCGTTGCGAAGCAGGTCATCCCACAATTGCGGATCTGTAGCGTATGAAACGGGGCTGACGGTGGCCAAGGTCATGCGCCTTCATAGCGGAACCGCATTACCGTTTCAACAAGATGCGGAAAGATCTCACGAAGGCTGCAACTTCGAACGAAAGCCACGTACACGACGAATATGAAAACAAAGCGCGTGCCCTCGGGAAGCTTTTATTCCGAGGGAGAAATTCACCGTCTTTCACCTAGACTAGCAGGGCACCTGCTTCACCTTTAATTTTGAAGCTGTGCGTTTTCAAGAATGAGACGCGAAGGGCGGTTGGTGATCACATCGCGAAGCTCGTCTGGCCTGTCCTCCCAGCCGATGACTTCAAAGCCGCTTCCGCTCATGATTCGGGCGGCTTCGATAGCTGTCAATCGCGTCATCGATGACATCAAGGACGACATCCCTCATGGGTAGTTTGGAAAGATCGCACTTCCCTTGCCGTGCTAGTTCGTCCAACTCCGCCAGGCAGGAAGCCACTCTGTCCATGCCCACTGAACAAGACTTCCCCTGATCATCGTGAATCGCGACGAATTTCTGGAAAAATGCGGTGTACGCTTCGGCGTCTTCGGGATGCTCCCGAGTCAGGTCATGGTGTTCGATTTCTACCAGTCCGGCGACATACGCAGACCGTTCCGACGTTTCCATGCCTCAAAGCCCTTAACAGTCGGATGCCCCAACTCGTCTTCATGGAGCAACAAAAAATTATTCTCGAAAAGCGTGAAAATGTTTGCCGCCTCGCCGACCGACCAACCTCCTTCATTTGGGGATTTAAGGGTGGGATTATTCCGCCGTGCCTTTTCAACAGCAACGTCTCGCGGAATCAAGAACATTCGACGTTGTGTTTCCGACTCGCCGGGCAAAATAACGAGCGCCAGCCAGTCAAAGGAATCCGTCAGACAGTTTCCGATGTCTGCTGGTCCTTGTCTCAACATACAAGGCTTCACTGAGATCCGCTGCAGTTCAGAATGCCCTGGACGGTGTGCGATTACGTCGTAGCCGACACAATTATTAGGCACCTTAAGCGCAGGAATGCCCGCAAGTGTTAGTTCCGCCGCGACTAGCATTTTGCAAGCGTCGCCTATTTCTCCTGGAGACATCACATTGTATGTATCAACACGCCTCGGAATTTTGTCAATCCTCTTTCGCGAACAAGACCCTTTACACCGGCAGCGTCCGAACTTAAATTGGCCCCGGCCATCCGTTTCGCTTCATAACCAATCGAGAATACGCAAACATTCTGGCAGAGGATTTCAACGCGACGTATAGCGAGAGGGTCGATCGACGTACCGCAACGGTTAGGAATATTTTGAGTTCGTGGTTGTTCAGGCCGAACGCAAGTAATTGTACCGATCCGCGCTAAGTTCGCGCTGTAAATGCTCGTAAAAGGTCCCGATGTTCGTTTTGTTTAGCGCGTAGCGCGCGAACGGAGACCCATAATCAAACGGAGCGCCCATGATGAAGGGGGCGCTGACAGCGTATACACGGGCAATGGCCTCCACAATCTGGTCATCGGCAGGCGGACACGACAGCGCTGCACGGACACGCTGACGTAGGGCATCCACGGAGGCCGGGCCGCCGAGAAATGTAGAGAAGAAGGCTCCTCCAAGCGTCAAGGCCGGTTTCCCCTTCAGAAAAGCCTCCAGCACAGCGCTGCCGGAGACTGACAAGGTTATAGCCGCTCGATCGAGGATTTCCTCGGACGGCAGATCATAACGGGCTACCAAAATACCTGCTTTGCGACGCAGCGCTCTCAGGAAACTAGGCCTACGAAGGCCGATGAAAGCTGGGTGTTCCTTTACTACCAACAACATGTCGGAAGGGAGCGCGAAGCGGATCGCATCGATAGCGCGCATTTGGTCGACGAAAAACGGGGCAGGTGTATTAATAGAGGACTCAGGTGACACTTGGAGCGGATAATAAGCGAAGCGCTTCGGTAATTCCCCAAGGGTATCGATGTCCCGGATGCGTTCGTTCAATGCCCCACGCGTATTCCAAACTGCATTCGCCAGGGGCGGAAAGTTAAGGAACAGACTCGTCCGAATAATCTCAGGTTCCCACATCTCCGGCTCATGAGCTATCCGTTTAACTGCAGCTAACGCTCTGTGAATGAGGGGAGGATGACTCAACGGCCAGGACTCATCCGGCGCTTCAGAAAGTGCCGGTGGTAATGCGGCAGCGCGAGTTTCTCCCTTTCTGAATCGCTGCAGGAAATCCGTCGCCTTAGCGCGGTGCTCCGCCTTAATAGGCCGGGCCGGCAAAGTCTCAAGGTGGTCTGGAGAAAAAAACGTCTCTCCCATGTGCCGCGTGTGGGTAGGAACCAGCGCCGGCACTCCCAGTTCCTGCCCCAAAGAAATCAGTGTCATGCCGTCCAGATCTTCGATCTGTCCGAACAGGATATGTGTCGGACTGCGCCTTTTCATGAAAATCTTCATAGAAAGATACATCGCTGCAGCTTTTGTAAGCTGCTTCACGGCTCTTCTGTGCTTAGTGTAACATTTCTCAGATTCGATATTGCTGTAGATATTGCCGCTATAGTTGGAGAGGCAGTCCAAAAGCTCGGGGGCGCCGAGAAAGGTTTTCATGTCTGAATGAAGGTAGAGAACTGCCTCTTTCCCAAGCAATCTTTCAAAGGTTTCTACATAATGACCAGTGGAGCAGATGATGCTCCATTCGGTCGAATTGTCGCCCTGCACCCGCGCATGTTCGATCAGCGCTTTAAAATTTAGCGGGAAGGAACCGAATCCCTGTAGCAGCACATGGTTCTTCATGTGAGAAAGCGCTTTTCCGTTGTCCAGTCGTGTTTCTTACCCGAAGGAATGCGTATACAGCAACTTCACATACTTGTGTAGCGGCTTCCGTCGATGTACAAGAATCGGCGATGATCATAAATCTGTGAGGTCTCCAACCGCGATAGAGAATGTTGCTTGGGCTCTTACGGAGATAGCTACCGCGGCTTCAGTATCAGCGGACTAGGATTAGTAGAGCAACTCACTTTCAGAAAAACCATATGGGGCGCAATATGAAAACAAAATCGCCCCCTGGAGAGCATACTTTCCGGAAGGTTTATTATCACTCTTAGTTATGGAAATGTTCTGTCCCTTGTAATCTTCAGAGTTAAATGTCGTCCTTCTCCAGAGCTAATTGTCGCTATCCTGTGCAATTTGTCGCGATGATGGCGGTCTCCGCGACAAATAGCAGGGAAAGAAGTGCGACAATTAACGGGACAAGTTACACTGTCCCAGTAACTGTCAGAGATAAATCAGCGGATTGTGGCGGCGTTATTCCGTCTGAATCCAATGGTCGGCATCATGTTAATCCAGCTGCGCCGCAGCTCCCTCGCACTCCCTAGCCGAGAAGTACTGGAATAAGTCTGACAGAAAGTGATGGGTTATCTCTGACGCTTACTGGCAAATAGCATGAAAGAAACGGGGTCAGTTATCGTGAAAATTGCAAGGACAATATCAAACAAATCAAAGGCTTAGAGTGATAATGCAGAGTATGGTGTTTGGTCGGGCACGGGGCTAGTTCTTAAGCCACGCCGCATAGGCCCGCACATCGATCATAGGAACCGTCGCAACTTCCTGAAGCTGCGCGATTAGCTCCAACACAAAAGCGGTCGCCGCCTTCGCATTAGGCACCAGTCTGTATCCACCCGACGCGGCGCCTACGAAAATCCCGTGCTCGGCAATGCAGCCCAGGTTGAGCCGCCCCTCCGCAGGGCCGCCGGTCAGCTCCTTCAGCAGCGGATCAGCAAGGGCCGGATTCCAGTCGCTTTCGAACGTCAGAATGCCGCCGAGGATCGGCGCGGGAACCTTGGCGGGCAAGGTGCCGCTCGCCGATGGAATCGGCAAACTCGTGCGATGCAGTTTCCGGACACTGGCGACCTTTTTCTGCGCGTATTCGACCAGCCCGGCATTGATGGACTGCTTCGCCTCGAACGCCGCGTAGACACTCTCTGCCGGAATCACGGCCTCGCCTTCAAACTCGAAGATGAACGGCGAATATTGCCGGTCGAAAACAACGACATCGATCTGCTCGCTGAACTTGCCCTTGCTGTCCACGACATGCGCTTTCCCCGCGCGGTAGCGCTTTGGCAGGTAGCTTTTCAGCAGGTCGAGCCAAATAGCCTCGCTCGCGTCGCCCTTCGTGACCGGATGGCCGAGCGTCTCGCGCGAAACGGCAAGCCGCCGCTCGATGTCGTCGTGCAGCCCGCCAAGAACCTTTTCGAGTGACCAGTTGCTCATACGACGATCTCACTCCAGTTCGTGGCTCTCAGCGCCTGTTCCGCCGCCGCTTTAATCTTTGCCTTGTCTGCCACCGAAAGATCGTCCGATACGATATTGTTGGTGTTAGCAGGATCGACCACGCGCGCGATGGGAAACCTGTCCCGCAAGTATTCAAAGACCTTCCAGACATTGCCCGAGAGCGTCCCGAAAATCTGCCCCGACAGCGCAGCGATGACGGTCATCTCGAGATAGAACGACGGAAAATCCAGCCCCTTCTGGTCCCGCCAGAGTTTTACAATTCGGGTTTCATTGAGACGGGCGCCGGCTGTTACGTGGTTGATATGCGTCACGACGTTCGTCTTTGTCCATGTGTCGGCCTTGCGCCGGTACATGCTGTGATCGTCGCCAAAGATGCCCTGTCGCTTGCCGGGCACAAGATCGACCGAATATCCATTGACCCGGACATTGATGGAAACATTTTGCCGCGTCGGCGAGTGCGCCGACATCGTCGTGAACAGCTTGTTGTAAATTTCCTTGAGCGTCTCAGTCGTGTTTTCGGACAAGGAGATGAAAAGGTCGATATCGGTCCCACTCTGGTTGCCCGTTCCCTTCATGAACGAGCCACTCGGATGAACCGCCAGAAGCTGATTGCCTGCCCATCTCTGGATTATGGGAGTTAGGACCGTCTGGACGCCGCGCACAGCCGAGAATGGCCCTGTGTCCACCGCCTCCCGGCCAAGGATGCCGAGCAAATATTGATCCGCGGTCATGCCGCTGTTTTTATCATACATGGGGCCATGACAGAAAATTCCCGATATCCCACGCTAAGGCTCTATTCTGCGGGTTTGGAGACATACTTATGGTTACAAAATGCCATTACTGTCAGCGAAATTATAAGTTATGGGTAGTATCTTCGCCTCTTTTTACTTTCGAAATAAGTTAACGTCACAGAATCTTCCCGATATCCCACGCTAAGCCGCTTCCATCACCGAAACACAAGAGGTCCGGCGTGGGGTCATCGCAAAGAATTCCTGTCAGCGCTTCCACCATTTAATGAATCTTTCCCACGTTCCCACTTTGGCTGGCGCTGCCGTTTCCTTGACGGGAGCGGGTTCTCTCGAGGCTTCCCCTTCCGGCCGGCCGTTCAGCGAATCAAAAAACAGCTCTTTGGCGCGACGGTCGTTCGTCCGTCCCATCCTGATCTCATCGTCAGACCACGCTGGAGCCCATTGTACGCGATCGCGCCTTATCCAGTAGTGGGAGCGGCACGGGAAATTCCAGTTGCCGATCGAAGGATGAAGCGTGACCGTCCGGCCGTCATAAATCAGCTTCCAGTCCGTCGGGCTTAACGGCGTGACCACTTCATGTTCGCACCCGCAACAGCACTTGTGGGCCGCGGTCGCGAATTCCATGCAGACGTATAGCGTGTTTTCTTCGAGCGCATCAGGAAGACTCTCGACGAACTTGTGCTTAAGGGGAATGCCCTGCTTCATTGCTTTTTGTCTGCGTTGTTAACGAAATTGCCGTTGATCGTGAACGTAGTGGAGTGCTCCTGGTCAAAGTCATGGTAGAAGCCGCAGAGCTTCTTCCACTTGATGACAGCCAGGGCGGCGTTCAAGGCGTTCAACTCCGCAATCTGAATGTTGCGCGCATACTCATTGTCGCCGTCATCGTTTGAGAAAGCTATTCTTTTCCGTGCGGCTTCGCGGTTCTCCGGGGTGCTGGTCGTCACCCGAAGAGTGCCGCCGAGCGATCCGTCCGCTTCGTAGACGCCCATTCCCACATCGACGAACGCAACGCCAAACTCCTCAAGCTTGGCGATAATCATCTTCTTGTCCGAACCCTCGTCGATGCAGACGAACGCGAAATCCATCCCGCGCAGTTCCTCGACGTTTTCCTTGGTCAGAAAAGCTTCGTGCGCCACGATGCCGCGATGCATCTTTTCGTAAATACCCTTCAGGTATGCCACCTTCGACGGCTTCGCTTGCAGCTCTGCCAGCGAGGGCGCACCAGGCGCGCGGAACGCATTGTGCTGCCGAAAGCCGTCCTTATCGAACAGATGAATTTGCGCCACGGGCGTCTTGGCCACGAAGTCCAGGACGTAGGCGCCGGTGCCGCCCGTGCCGATAATGGCCACCCTTCTCCCTTCGAGCTTCTTGGTAATCATGACGATCTCTGCCCTGCTCGATGCGGTGTCGATGTAGTTGAATACCGAGTTGTCGCCTTCATCCGTGCTTATCGCCGGCTGCGTCTTCGCGGTCACGGACGAATCGATCTGCCGCGCCGGACCCTGGAACATCGCAACGTAGGTCGAAACCTTGTGGTAGTAGTCCGTGTAATTGCCCTCTGGCTGCGGCTTGGCGGAGAAGGAGTGGCTAACCACGACGCCTTCGGCAAGCGTCTGCTGACTACTGCCATGCTTAATCTTCGAGATCTCCGTGCCATCGGCATGGCATGGATGATCGCCGTCGAAATAGGCCACATGATTGTCGGGCTTGTCAGCTATATCGCCAGCGAGCACCAGTTTGATGACTAGGATGCCCCGCTTGACCTCCTTTTTGGAGTTCACATACGGGACATCCTTCACCAGCAGGTAGCCGTTGCGGATATCGAGGTCATATCCGTCGTCCCGCAGCCGCTTCAGGTCGGGGCTAAGACTTAATGGTTTGCGTGACATCGAAAATCATCCCGTTCTTGATCTTAACCCTGCCATCCGGAAGCAACTCGCCCTCGGGATTCTGGCGCGGGCCTTTCCGGTAAGTAATCGTAAACATGATGTTCGGGCCGGTCGGAACGGGATTGAAGGCCAGGGCGACGACCTGATCATAGGTCAGGTGCCGCTTCTTCTCCTCCTTTTTCCGGGTGTTCACGAAGATAGTGATTTCCCGCGCCTCGCTATGAAAATGGTCATCCTCCTTTAGATGAACCCTTTCACCATTATTCTGGATGGGCTCATCCTCGCGGTCGCCGCCGACCTCGCGGTACAGCTCGTGGGAAGCGGGAATGTTGGCCAGCTTGTAAAGAGCCTCGCCAGTCGTTGGATTCGCGGAATGGTAGGGCTCCTCATCGATGTGAATGCGTACTTCCTGATCGTGTACGGAGAGTTCCGGAGACATATCTATATACCTCTTTCGACCTTCCGGTCCCTCGCCCCGACGACCGGGACGACTCGCCAGCAGGTACGAGATCATTATACGCAGCAGTGCTAAATTGATCAAGCAGATTCTATGCGTTGCTTGACGAATGCAGCAAAAGCGTCCAAATTAACGCGTAGGACTATCCAATTTTCTGGAGGTGACATGGCAAAGCCTGGCGATCATCAGAAGGTGACTGATGACTCGTTTGGTGCCCACCTTGCCCGCCTGCGAGATGCTGCCGGACTGACCCTGCGGCAGGTGGAAGGGGCTACAAACGAAGAAGTTTCGAACGCTTACTTAAGTCAACTCGAGAAAAACAAAATCGCGAAACCTTCTCCCAACGTTCTGCACGCGCTGGCGCGGGTCTACGAAACCTCGTACGAGGACCTCATGAAGCGCGCTGGGTATTTCACGACCGATGCCGACGCCAACGGCCGCCGGCAGGCCAAAGCGGCGACGTTCGCGATCCAAGACCTGACCCCAGAAGAAGAACAAATCCTAATCGATTACTTGGCCTTTATCAGGAAGCAGAAGCGCAAATGACCCGTCCCGATGACTCGCTGCTCCAACCGCACGAGCTTGCCAATGTTCAGCGGCATGCCGACCGCTTGTTGCGCGAGGCGTCCGCGATCGGCCGTTTTCCAACTCCGGTCGACGACATCATGGCGGCGGCGAAGCTGACAGTCGTCGATGACGAAGTCCTGAACGAAAGCCTGCTGCGTCAGTTCGTCAAGAAAGCGAAGTCCGGCTTCGCCACCATCAAATCAGCCTTAAGCAAAGTGCTGGGCCTGTTCGATGCCAGCGACCGGCTCGTCGTGATCGACAAGGAAGCGCACAAGCCCCGGGTGCCTTTCATCAAGCTTCACGAAGCGGGGCACGGTACGCTGCCGCATCAATCTAAGGTCTATGCGCTCATCCACGACTGCGAGAAGACCCTGGACGCCGAAATCACTGACCTGTTCGAGCGCGAGGCCAACGTGTTCGCTTCCGAGGCACTCTTCCAGGGCAAGGTTTTCACGAAAGAAGCCGAGCAGCTCGACTTCGGGGTCAAGGCTCCTGTCGCGCTTGCGAGAAAGTTCGGATCATCCAACTACGCGGCCTTCCGGCGCTACGTGATAACTAGTGGCCTGTAACAGGTGAAATGGTATCGGGATATATGCGATGGCTGGGATC
>VFSW01000568.1_pt1 | contig 54683 bp, 45 predicted proteins | sample 5358111 | NCBI WGS metagenome assembly VFSW01 (sample SAMN11554181, study PRJNA540505) | mine drainage metagenome | isolation source: sediment from site ElyBrook_90M | place: USA: Ely Copper Mine, Vershire, VT | collected 2017
TCCGATGGTAAACCGCACATCCGGGCCATAACCGGTCGACGTCAGAGCGAGCGCCGGATTTGCAGGTTTGGGGGTCATCCCGGTTGGAGACAGCTGAAACTATTGCCGATGAACAGGCTGGCGCGCCCGCGTCTGAAGCGCCGTCGGGCGCGCCGCGTGAATCCGAGCGCCTGCCGCTGCGCACCAAGCTTCTTTTCGGCGGACCGAATCTCGCCGCCGGCGCGATGGTCCTGCCGATCGTCGTCAACATGCCGAAGTTCTATGCCGACGTGGTGCTGGTGCCGCTCGGCTATCTCGCGATGGCGATTGCGTTTGCGCGCACGCTCGACGCGATCAGCGACCCGCTGATCGGATGGATTTCCGATCGCACCCACAGCCGATGGGGCCGCCGCCGTCCGTATATCTTTATCGGCGCGCCGCTGGCCGGAGTCGCATTCTGGGCCGTGATGACGCCGCGTCCGGGGATGACTGGCGGAACCGCGGCGCTCTGGTTTCTCGTGACTATCATCCTGTGCTCGCTATTCCTTACCATCGCGATCCTTCCGCATGATGCGCTGGCGCCCGAGTTGACCCTCGATTACAACGAGCGCAGCGGTCTCTACGGAATCTGCGGAGCGCTGGGGATCCTCGGCACGATGGTCGCGGCGGTGGCGCCGGGCGTGATGATTCAGCGTTCGGGATTGAGCGAGCGTCAGGCCTTCTCGCATCTGGGCGTCGTCTTCGGCGTGCTGTTGGTCATCCTGTGCTGGCTGATGGTGGCGTTCATTCGCGAGCGGCCGGAGTTCGTCGCGCGCCAATCGAATCCGCTGGTGCCCGGAGTGCGCCGCGCCTTTCGCAACCGTCCGTTTCGAATCCTGCTGACCTGCTTCGTCGCGTCGAGCATCAGCGGCGGAATTCCGGCAATCCTGATGCCGTTCTTCAACGCGTACGTGGTCCAGCCCGCCCATCCGCAGCTCTGGCTTTCGATTCAGCTCCTCGGCTTCTTCGGCGTCAGCTTCTTTTCGATGCCGTTTGCGGTCGCCGCCGCGCGCCGTTTCGGCAAGTTGCCGACCTGGCTCGCATGCCATGTGATCGGAATTTCGACCGAGCTTTTGATCTTTTTCCTGGTCGGGAAGGGCGACAATGTCCTCTATCTGATCCTCAACTGCTGGGGCGCGATCTCATTTGGCGCCAACGTTTTTCTGCCCGGCTCGATGGCGGCCGACGTGATCGACTACGACGAGCTTCATACCGGCCGCCGGCGCGAGGCGCAGTACGGCGCGTTTTGGAATATCCTGCCCAAGTTCATCGCGATTCCGAGCGCCGCGATTCCGATTTCGATCCTTGCCTCGCTCGGCTACGTGCCCAACGCCGCGCAGTCGCCGCGGGTCATCTTAACGATCCGCGTGCTCTACGCGCTGGCGCCGCTGCTTAGCTCGGTTTTGTCCTTCGCCGTTGCATGCATGTTTCCGATCAATGCGCGCAACCACGCCGCGATGCTCGATGGTATCGAGCGGCACCAGCGCGGCGAGAACGCCGTCGATCCGCTGACCGGCCGCGATGTCCCGCCCTCGAACGAGCGCGCCGCCGACGAGGCAACCGGTTGGTTTCTCGATAACTTCTCGCAGCGCGAACTGCGGCGATTTCTCTCAGCCGGCCCGCTCCCGGTGATTTGGGGCGTAGTGCGGGCCGCCGCGATTTCAAGCGCGATATGTATCGCCGCCGCATGGATCACGCTGCGCCAGATCGCTCCGGTCAACGCCGATCCCGGCGCGCTCGCTTCCTTGAGTATCGTCGTCGCGGGATCGGCGCTGACGGTGTCGATTTTTCACCTGATGCGAATCGGACCTGCGCGGCGGCTTGCGGCAGTCGCACCCGAAATGGTCCAGGCTCATCTGAACGATTGCGACGTGGGTTGTATCTAGCCGCCCAATCCGCCGGCGTGCTCACGCCGTTTCAATCGACTATCGGGCCGCTAAGGGCTTGCGGCTTCGCCATCTTTTCCCTTGGATAGAGGTATTCGGTCTCGCCCGCGTGCTTCGATTGATGGAAGATCGCTCGCATCGAAGGCGGACCGGCGGAGGCTTCACGCCATATGGCTGACATCATCGGACCAACGTCGCACTATTTCTATTCGCAGCGCCTCAAGCTTCATTATGTCGACTGGGGCAACCCCGAGAAGCCGCTCGCCGTTCTCATTCACGGCGGCCGCGACCACTGCCGCAACTGGGATTGGGTCGCACTTGACCTGCGCCATCATTTTCACGTTATCGCGCCCGATCTGCGCGGCCATGGCGATTCGGACTGGGCGATCGGCGGCAGCTACTCGATGGTCGATCATGTGCTGGATATCAACCAGCTAATGACCGCGGTTGCGACCCGACCCGCGGTTTTGATCGGTCATTCGCTCGGCGCCAGTATCGCCCTGCAGCACACGGGGTTGTTTCCCGCGATGGTGAAGACGGTGGTCGCGATCGAAGGGCTGGGACCTCCGGCCGAACTGATTCGCGAAGTGCCCGCGCACGAACGGATGGAGACCTGGGTCGGCGATATGCGCGCGCTCGCACAGCGCAAGCCGCGCGAGTATCACACGATCGAACAGGCGCTCGAACGGATGCGGCTCGCCAATCCTCATCTGAGCGCCGACCAGGCGCGCCATCTCACGGTCCACGGCATCAAGCGCAACGAGAACGGCACCTACTCCTGGAGGTTCGACAACTACACCCGCGCCAGTTCGCCCTACATGTTCAATCTCAAGGACGCGATGGAAATCTGGAACCGTATCCGAGTCCCCACGCTGCTCGTGCGCGGCGACGAATCGTGGGCCGGGGACTGGGAAAAGGACGGCCGCCGGGGCGCCTTCAGCAGCGCCGAATTGGTTACTATTCCGAACGCGGGCCACTGGGTTCATCATGACCAGCTCGACCGTTTCCTGGCCGTGGTGCATCGCTTTCTCGGTCTATAGGGCAGGACAGACACACGCGGATGGGACGCGGGGCAGGGCGCGCGCGCGAATCGAGTGAGGGTGCGGTGTGGCGGGAATAATTCACAAACGACCGTTTTCGCTGCGCTCCGACGAAGCCAATTACACGCAGCTTATCGTTCTGGCCGTGCTGGTCGGCGTGCTGGGCGCGCTGGGCAATATCGGCTTCCGCGAACTGATAAGCGGATGCTCGTGGTTCTTCCAGGGCTTCGAATGGCGCTTGCTCGGAATCAAAATCGGAAGCTGGACGATGCTGCTTCTGCCCCTGATTCTCTTGAGCGGCGGCGTCGGAATGATAGCGCTGGACCGGCTGTTTCCCGGTGATGTGCTCGGCTACGGATTCCCCAATTTTCTCGAGATGGTGAATCTCGGCAGCGCGCGAATCAAGCGGCGATGGATCGTGCTGAAGGCGCTCGGCGCGGCGCTCTCGCTGGGCTCGGGCGCTTCGGTCGGACGCGAAGGGCCGATCGCCCAGATCGGCGGTGCGATAGGCTCCGCGGTCGCGCAATTTCGCCGCCTGCCCGCCGACCGTGCCAAGGTTCTGATCGCGGCCGGCGCTGGAGCCGCAATCGCGACCACCTTCAATGCGCCGATCGGCGGTCTTATGTTCGCGCAGGAGATCGTCCTGCTCGGCGAGACCGAACTCGCGAACCTGACGCTCCTGGTCGTCGCGACCACCAGCGCGGTCGTCGTCTCGCGCGCGATCCAGGGCGACGGCGCCGTCTTCGTCGTGCCTCATTTCGAGCTTCGCAGCTACTGGGAGCTGGTCACCTATGGCGCGATGGGTGCGACGCTCGGCGTGCTGAGTGCGGCCTTCATCCGGTTCTTTCACGCGACCGCGGGATTTTTCCGCCGCCTCCCGATTCCACAATGGGAGCGTCTGATGCTCGGACTCGCCATCGTCGGCGTGGTCGCGATTCCGCTGCCCGGCAACCTTTCCGACGGCTACCCGGGTATCGCACGCGCGATGCGCGGCCAGCTCGGTCTCGGAATCGCTCCGGCGCTCGCCGCCGCCAAGTTCTTCACCGCCAGCGTCTCGCTCGGATGCGGCGCGCCGGGCGGCGTCTTCGGACCAATCTTCTTCATTGGCACGATGGCGGGAACGTCGTTCCGTTCGCTCTCGATGCTCGTCATACCGCGCCTGCCCTCGCCCCGCGGCTCATATGCGCTAATCGGCCTCGGCACCTTTCTCGCCGGCGTGACCCATGCGCCGCTGACCGCGCTCTTTCTGCTCTTCGAGATGACGCAGAACTACCAAGTCACGCTGCCCGCGATGATCGCCGTCATCACGGCGCTGGTGGTCGCCCGCTCAATCGAGCGCGAGTCGATCGACACCTACAGCCTCGCGCGCGAAGGCAAGACGCTCGAAATCGGCAAGGAGCGCCTCGTCCTCACCCAGATTCCGGTCGCCAGCGTGATGGTGCGCGAGCCCGCGACCGTGCATGCCGACGCCTCCGTACACGAGGTCCTCCGCGCGGCGGGCGAGACCGCGCAGGCGACACTGCCGGTTATCGACGCGAAGGGCGATCTGATCGGAATAATCCTCACCCGCGAGCTGGTCGGATTGCTCGGTAACCAGGTCGAACTCGGCGGACTCGTCAACGCCTATGATCTCTGCCGGCGGAATTGCCCGGTCGTGACGCCCGAGTCCAATCTCGACGAAGCCGCGCAGCTAATCGAATCCGAGGATCTCGAGGAACTGCCGGTGGTCGAAAGCCTGCACGGTCCCGGCCATCGGCGTCTGGTCGGCCTCGTTCCGCGCCGCGAAATAGCGCAGGTGCTCAACCGCATGATCGTCTCGCTCTCGACCATGGCGACCACCGGCTCGAGCATCTTCTGGGCGACCGGTTACCGCCTGATGCGCATCAAGGTGCCCGAGTCCGCGCGCGACCGCACGATGGTCGAGTTGGCGCCGCGTGCGCGCTTCGGCGTGAGCGTTCTCGCCGTGCAGGATGGCTCCCAGGAAAGCGGCTTCGTCCCGATCACTCCGGACCGCCGTCTGCGCGCGGGCGACGTCATAATCGCGGCCGGCCGTCCAAGCGATCTCCGCCGCTTCTCCAGCACGCTTCAGGGCTCGTGACCGATCGCCCCTGATACACTGCCGTATCACTCCGCGCCGCGCTTCCCGGTTGCCCCGGCGCGCCGCTTTGTGCGATAGACGCGATCGATCCGCCGATTTTCCGATCGTATTTTGAACCGCGATGCGGTCGTGGGTTTCCTCGGCGACAGGACAACGATGCGTCACAACAGAATCATGTCAACGTCTCTCATGGCCTTGTTTATCCTTTTCCTGATTCCATTTTGCGCGTCCGCACAGAATTCAGCCGGCAATGCGGCGCGTGCTCCGGCGACCGCCGCGCCTACTGATCACTCGGCGATACCGGACGGCACCATCATCACGATGCAGAACTGGCGGCAGTACACGCAGTTCATGCCGGTCGGGATGGAGGCCTTCTTCGAGGGCAGCTACTTCTGGAAGATGCCGTCCGACGTGCAGATGGTGGTTGGGCCGACGGTCGTTAATCCGTTGCCGAAGACCTATATCGCAGCGACCGAGAAATATTCCGGCCAGACCAGGATCGTTGATCTGGGCGGCGGCGCCCTCAACCTTGAAGGCTACCAGGGCGGCGAGCCATTCCCCGATCCGTCCGACCCGCACAAGGGATGGAAGATTCTCGCCAACCTATGGTACCGCTACGTGCCCAACCTCACCGTCGATACCGCCGGCTCCGGATGCCTGGTCGATAGCGGCGGCAGTGTTAGCTGCGAGAAGGCCGAAATCGTCCATCGCCAGCTCGGCTACAACACCGATCCCGGGGTGCCGTCCGACATTCCCGGCGCCGAGGGAAAGTTCTATTCCCAATGGCTAATGGTGCTTGAACCCGAACAGAAACGTTATACGGCCTCGCTCGTCATTTCCTACAAAGACCTCACTCGCTCCGAGGATCAATACGCATTCATTCCGGCGTTGCGCCGCGCTCAGCCGGTGTCCACGCTTGCGCGATGCAGCCCCAGCCAGGGCACCGACTCGACCCAGGAGGACTACCGCGAGGGTTTTGACTCGAATATCACGCAGCTACAGGTCCAGTATCTGGGCGAAAAGAAAATCCTTGCGATGCTTCAGGACAATACGCCGTCCGCGTTCCCCGATGATTTTGATATGCCACTCGGATGGCCCAAGCCCTCGTGGGGCAAATGGCAAGTGCGCGAGGTCTACGTAATCAGCGTCAGTAAGATACCGTCGCAGGCGCAATCCTACTGCTACGGAAAGCGCGTAATGTACATCGACAAAACCTCATACGCGCCGCTGTGGGAGGAACTCTACGACAAACAGATGCGGCCGTGGCGCTTCGTTGGCCTCTTCCTGCACCCGCTCAATGCTCCCGGAATCGGACCGGTCGATTCCTCAGGCTCGATCGTCTATGCCTTCTGGGACGTGCAGAATAATCATTCCACTTTCTTCACCGATCCACTCGGTGGCTCGCCTTATTATATCAACGAGCAGGCGCCCAAAGACTATTTCGATGTCTCCCGGTATACCACCTCGAGCGGACTGAATCTCATCATGCGGTAGCCAATCATCGGAGATTTCAAAACCATGGCGCAAGGCTTCGTCTATATTCTGGTTTCGCCGAACAGCAGCTATATCAAGATTGGCGGAACGGAAAAGCCGATACGCGAGCGCCTTAGAGCAATCAACGGAACAGCGTCGTACGCGGATCACGGGCCGTGGGAGCTGTCCGATTTTCTGCACGTTACCGACTGGCGGCTTGTCGAGGGCGGTTTACATCGACATTTCCAGAAAAAACAGATTCGAGACGTCGATGGTACGCGCGAGCTTTTTAATGTTCCGCCGCATGATGCGAGAACGCGGTTAAGACTCACGGATGTTGCGCTTCGTGTTGGTCGGGAACGGACGGAACAGGTTTTCAAGCATCCCGACCTTGAACTTTTCCTCTACAAGCTATTTCAGCTATCCGGCCTGTTTGGCAATCTCGATATTCAGGGTGCATGGACCCTGACTCTTTTGTCGCAAACAAAGGGTGGTCGATGGTTCACATTGAACATTGGGCCGCATGAGGTCGCCTTCACCATGCGAAAGGCCGTCGATAATAAATTCTGGCATTATGTTATTCTGGATCGGCTCATACTCGATTACCCAGACACAATCATGTGGATTGGGAAACACGATGGCGAGGTCTATGAGGCGCCTTACCGGACTGCGCGAGAAAGAGCCGTTACAATTACATTTCTGGAAGACTTTGCGAACGCGGAGAAGGTGTTTCACCTTCCAGGCGTCCGACGCGGGCTCGTTGCGTATTGGTCTGAGGCATTAGCTGATTTGCGTGAAAGAAATGCGAAAAGTAGTTTCGCACGCTATCACTCATACGATGCCGTTTCGGAACTTCTCGAATACAAGCGTGCCCGGGAAAAGGTATTTTCTAAGGACGCGCCGGATTGATCCAAGTCAATATGCGATCGGCCTCGACCTAGGCGGAGGCGCGGTCGAAGGTGACGCCGCGGGCGCGGCCCGCGCGCAGCTCTTCGCATAGCTCGCGGACGTTCGCAATTGGGCGTTCGAGTTCCGTGGCGCAGGTGAGAAACCACTTCGCGCTTGAAAAATGGGCGTCGCTGCCGGCGAGCGCCATGAGCCCGAGCTTCTCGGCCGCCATCAGTGCCTGCGCATTCTCGCGCGCTGAATTCTGCCCGTTGATTGCCTCGATCGCGCTCAGCGCCGGCCCATGATGCGCGAGCAGATCGTCGAGCCGCCCGCCAAAGCCCGATTCGCGGAACGGATGCGCCGGGATCGCGATTCCGCCCTCGCCATGAATCGCTTCGATCAGCGCGTCCGCGCGCAGCATCCGGCTCCCAAGGTCGAAGCGCCGGATGATCTCCTTGGTGATTCCGTAGAGCAGCAGATGTCCCAGGTTGGTGTCGGCCTCGATTCCCTTGATGATCGCGACCTGGTAGCGCTCCGAAAGCTCTCCATAAAGGCGGTCGGTCTCGGGGTCGGTCGGAAACAGGCGATGTTCCGTGAAGCAGATCGCGCCCAGGCGCCGCGGCCCCGCGGCCATCGCCTCCATATATTGCTCGGGCGCAACTTTCGAGTCCGCCGAAAGCAGCGTGTGGACGTGCAGGTCAACCAGCATCGAGGTCAATTGTCACATTCCGATGACGGGCTTGAAAAGCGGATCGCATCCGGGCGCCAACAATCGCACGCATCATGGGCCCGCGAGTGGATTCGATACTCGCACCCGGTCGTCGATCGAGATTACACCGGTCATCGAGAACGCCATCATCTGCACCGTCGCATGGTCGAAGGCGGTTGGCACCGTGCCCCATACCAGCAGCGTGTCGCCGTCCATCCGGAATTGCACGCCGGTATAGCCGCGCATGTCGAGCGCCTGGCGGAATGCCGTCAGCCGCGCCGCCTGGAAGACTGATTCGGGCGGCGGCTGCGATGAATCGGAGCCGGGCGGTATGGCAGTCCGCTCCTGCGCCACCGGCGCTTCGGATCGATTCGGGTCGCTGGCCGGCCATGCACCGTGCATGATCGCGGCGCACGAAATCACCTTGACCGCCAGGTAGCCGGCAACGAACATCAGCGCGATCATGAGTCCGCGCCGCCTTCGACGGCCCATCCAGCGCCGACGGTCCTGACCCCATCGGTCCCGGCGATTCCGGCCGCGATGCGACATGCCGTCGCGGCCCGGTCCGTCGTGCGGCACCGAAAGCACCACCGTTTCCGCTTCGTGATTCGTGACGACCGAGGACGGTCCAAGCGTTGCCGCAAGGTCGGCGCCGCAAAACGAACAGAAGCGCGAGTCGGGCGGGATGCTTCGAGCGCAATCCGGGCACGCGTTCTCGCCGGGCGCGAGCACGGTCGGCGTCGAGGGCGTGCGCGGCCGAGGTGTCGCTGAAGGCGGCGCCGTTCCGAGCGGCAACGGAAGCTGCGATCGAGCCGTATCCGGTGGCGCGCCGGTATCGCTTGAGTCCGCGGCCGACTTCAACGGCCCGGTCGAAGCGGCGGCCGACGCAGCCGCTCCATCCACGTCTGATACGCCGTCGCGGATCGCAATGAGCCGCCGCTTGAACTCGGTCGCGCTCGCCATTCGATTCTCGACCTCGTAGACGAGGGCGTCATCGACCAGGCGGGCGAGGGCGGGATTGATGTCGGGCAGTAATGTCGCGAGCGGCGGAAAGCTGAACGGCGCTTCGCTCGCCGGGTCGCGCCCGCTGAGCGCGTGATGGAGCGTGGCGCCCAGGGCATATATGTCGGATCGCAACTCGGCCTTGCCACGATACTGTTCGGGCGGCGCATAGCCTTGCGTGCCGATCATGGTGGCATTGGTCAGCGGCTGAAAATGGCGCGCGATGCCGAAATCGATCAGCTTCGCCTCGCCATTGCGCGCGATCATCACGTTGGACGGCTTCAGGTCGCGGTAGATTACCGGCGGCGCGAGTCCGTGCAGATATTCGAGCGTATCGAGAATCTGTAGCGCGATCTGGGTTACCTCGTGCTCGCCCAGCCGTCCGCCCGCCTGCTTGAGTTTCTCTTCCAGCGTTATCCCTTCGATATACTCCATCACCAGGTAGTGATGGTTCTGCTCGCTGAAGCAGTCGAAGATGCGCGGGATGTGCTCGTTGCTGAGCCGAGCGAGCATGTCCGCTTCACGCTGAAAAGCGGCGACCGCGGCCTTTTGCGCGTCGGGGTTGGTGATCGTGTCGACCATCTCAGCCAGTGCGCATCGCCGCGCCGCCAGCCGCAAATCCTCGGCGAGGTAGACGAGCTTCATGCCGCCGCCCCCGAGCGGTCTGACCACGCGGTATCTGCCGCCGACAACGATGTTAGGCTGGATCATTACGGATCGGTCGCGCCCTCAGGCGCGCGGCGCAGTCGCGAACGGATGCGTCCCGCGCGAGCGGCGGCCCGAGACCTCTTCACGCGCCAGGCGCGCCGCCGATACCGCGCATATTATATGAATCAGCAGGCCCAGCGACGCCGCCGTCGCATATGAGAAAAGCACCGCGAAACACCATCCGATCGCACGCCGCGTCCGGCCCGCGTAGAAGTGGCCGAGTCCGGGCAGGATACTCAGGATGGCCGCGATAAGCGTCGGCGAGCTCAGATTCAACGCGCCGGGGCCCAAGTCCGCGCCGCATTCCTTGCAATAGAGCGCGTCCAGCACCGTGACCGGCCGGCCGCATTGCGAGCAGAAGCGTGGTCCGCGTGTCGATCCGTCAGCCATGGAAGGTAAGTGCGACATCGCCGAAGCGCACCGAATCGCCGTCGGTGAGATGCGCCTCGGTGATCCGCTCACCGCCGACCCAGGTTCCGTTGCTGCTGCCCAGATCGCGCAGCGCGAAGCCGTCGTTGCGCCGCTCGATGGTCGCGTGATGACGCGAAACCGAAGCGTCCGCGATAACCACGTCGTTGTCCAGTCCGCGTCCGAGCGTCGTCGGCGTGTCAAAACGCAGCACAACCCGCTGCCCGGCCCCGTCGATAAGGCATGGCGCGGAGTTCGCCGCCGGTGCCGCGGAAGCCGCCGCGCCCGCGGTCGGCGATGCGCTTGCGGCCGGCGATGCGCTCGCCGGCGTGCGTGGCGGTGCGGCGTGCGTCGTTGGCGGCGCGGCGCGATTCGACGCTCCCGATGACGCGCCTCGAGCGCCCGCCACTTGCCGGATATGGAAGCTCAGTTCGTAATCGCCCGCCTTGATCCGGTCGCCGTCGTGAAGCTCGGCCGTCTCGACCCGCGCTCCGTTGACCAGCACACCTTCATTCAAAGCGATCGTTTTCAGCATATAGGCATTGCCATGCTGCTCGATCACAGCGTGGCGCGGCGCGATATGCGGATCGCCAAACAGTCCGATCGCGCTCTCTTCCGCCCGCCCGATCGTCGCGACCGAGCGATCGATTCTAAAACTCCGCCCGCGCAGGCGGCCCGCCTCGACGTCCACCCACGCCGCTTTGGTAAGCTCCTGAACCAGTCCGATGAAGAGCCCAATGGCAAGGCCTAGCGCGCACAGTCCGAAGAGCCGCGACGCAAGCCCGCTCGAGTTCATGCCGATAATGTCGAATGCAATCCCGCCAATGAATCCGCCGACCCATCCGCCAATCGCGCCCTTGAGGATGTTCGGGAGCGATCCGCTCGCGATTCCGACGCCCGCGCCCGCCATCACGCCCATCAGGGTCCATCCGATCACGCGCGCGAGCACCAGGTAAAAATCCGATCCCGCCTGATTGGTACCCCATCCGCCGAAGGTCAGAATCGCGTTGAATACGACATTCGAGTAGTAGACCGCCGGGATGCCGATCAGCAGGCAGATGACGAAACCGCGAAGGAAGCGGCGTCGGATATGCGGACTCCATTCGAACTGCCGGCCCTCGGCCGCGACTATGAGCCCGCCGATCGCTCCCGCGAGCAACGCCATCGAGATTACGCCCTCGATCTGACTGGTCGTGGTCTGCGCTTCGGTAAGCCTTCTCCCGTGGCTCGTGATTTCGACCGGAATCCATCCGATCGCGCCGCCGACAAGTCCGGCAAGCGCCTTGGATATCAGTTCGCGGTGGTCGACCGTATTACTCATACTGACTCTTTGCGGCGCTCGCTTATCGCGCCGGCATCCAAACTCGGGCAGCGCCGGAACGCGCCCGACGGAGACCCGCCGATAGGCTGATCGAGAACAATAATAGCCCGCCTCGGAAGCGTCGCAAACGCGAAACGTATCGCGGCTGGCCTTAGACCAAGAGTTACCATAGTTGCCCACGGCCGCGAATTAAGGGCATATTTCAGCGCATCTTCGCAGGCACGCCCCGCAAGGCCCGGGACTTTGCGCGCCGCCAGGAGCAGATGATGGCTGAGGAAAATCTGATGCCGGAAGCGTTCGGTCCGTTGCAGGGGGTGAAAATCCTCTCGACCGGCACTCTTATAGCGCAACCGTTTGCTGCCGCGCTCGCGGCCGAGATGGGCGCCGAAGTGATCCAGGTCGAACGGCCCGGCGGCGGCGACGCCGCATGGCGCAACCTCGGTATTCGCCTCCCAAACAAAGATGGGGGCGAGACCGCCACTAATTTCATCCAGGAGCGCCGCAACGTGCTTTGCGTCACGCTCGATATGTCCAAGCCCAGGGGTCGCGAAATCTTCCTCAAGCTCGCCGCCCGTTCGGAAATCTGGATGGAGAGCTCGAAGAGCGGCACCTACGACAAATGGGGCCTCGGCGACGCGGCGGTCTGGAACGTCAATCCGAAACTTGTGATCACCCACGTAAGCAGCTACGGCCTTTACGGCGATCGCGAGTACCTCGACCGCGCTTCGTACGACATCGTGGGTCAGGCGTTCAGCGGGGCGATGTATCAGACGGGCTTCCCGGAGAATCCGCCCACCCGCGCGGCGCCGTGGGTGGGCGACTATATGACCGCGATGTTCACGCTGTGGTCGTCGCTCGCCGGCCTGACGTACGCCCGTGCGCACGGCAAGGGCCAATCGATCGATCTCGCCCAGTACGAGGCGATCCATCGGATACTGGGCGGAACGATGGTCGAGTACTTCCATGACGGAACCGTGCGCGAGCGCAGCGGGAATCGCGCACAGGGCTTCCAGCCGCTCGATACGTTCGAGGCGAAGGACGGATGGGTCGTGATCGGCGCGGTCGGCGAACTTTATGATCGTATCGTGCGCGTGATCGGACTCGACCCGGCGGATCCGAAATGGATTAAGGCGCGTGTCGAGGTCGAATCGATTGAGGGAATCGAGTTCGACGCGATCCTGCGCGGATGGGTCAACGAGCGCACCTCCGCCGAGGTCGTCAAGACGCTCAACGAAGCCCACGTGGCGTGCAATCTGATCATGTCGAGCAAGGACGCCGCGGAGAATGCGCAGTATCGCGCGCGCGAGATGCACGTCGAGTGGGACGACCTGCAGGTGGGCCGGGTCAAGGGAGTCGGAATCGTGCCGAAGTTCTCGATGACGCCGGGCAGGATTGTCCGAGGGTCGGTGCCGGTCGGCTACGACAACGAGCGGGTCTATCGCGACGTTCTGGGGATTGGATCGGGGGAAATGGAGACGCTCAAGCGCGACAAGATCATTTAGCGCCCCGGGGGAGCGTGGCGCCGCGGTGTCGCTTTTGCCCCGCGCAAGTAGCTATTCAGGAGAGGACACGGCGGCATTGGGCGGCAACACTATGAGCGCAAAGTGGGCGGGATATCGGCGTGAGCGCCGACCGGAATCGGTGGAGTCCCGTTACTGTTTGATATTACGATGAATCCTGGCGCGCCCCCTTAGCTCAGATGGATAGAGCACAGGATTCCTAATCCTGGGGCCGTGGGTTCGAATCCCGCAGGGGGCACGACTAATTCCTTATTGAAATCAAGTATTTGAGCGGCGATCTGCACGGCGGCCCAGCAGCCGAACATGCGGGCGGGCTGGCTTGGACTTGAGCCACGTCAATATTCGAGCGGCGACGACCGGGCGATGAATATCAGCAAACGTGGCAGTCATACGGGCTTTGACAAGCTTTAGATCGCATTGATTCGAAATGATCGGCTAGTTCATCACCAAGTGTGACAGGCTCGGCCTCGCTTTGCCGACTCATCTCGTGATGGTAGGATCGTCGTGTACTTCGTTCGCTGCCATTTTGAATGACATGACAGAGGCCAAGCGCATACTCGTCGCCGAGGACCACCTTCGAACGCGCCAAGCATGGACTGAGCTCATCGCGCGGTGGGGCTTCAATGTCGAGGCCGCGGAGGACGGGCTGCGTGCGCTGGACCTGCTCGAGAGCTTTGAGCCGCACATTCTGCTGCTTGATCTAAAGATGCCGGGCAAGGATGGGGTGGAGGTGCTCAAAGAGATCCGCAAACGCGGGCTGGCGGTGACGACTATCGTGATCTCGGGTGAAGGCGACATCCCCGACGTTGTGCACGCGGTCAAGCTGGGAGCTTACGACTATTTGCAAAAGCCGATCGATCCGCCGCGATTACACGTGTTGCTGGACAATCTGACCGAACAGCTCAGCGTGAGCGAAGAGAACCTCCGATTGCGGCTGCGTCTGACCGGTCCGGGCGACCTTGGACCGATCGTCGGACACTCGCAGGCGATGCGCCGGGTGATGGCACTGGTGGAGCAGGCGGCGCCATCGTCGGCGTCGGTGATCATCCGCGGCGATAGCGGCACAGGCAAGGAAGTCGTTGCGCGCGCCATCCACAGATGCTCGCCGCGGCGTAACGGTCAGTACATAGCGGTCAACTGCGCGGCTCTGCCCGAAAGCCTGTTGGAAAGTGAGCTGTTCGGCCACGAGCGCGGTGCCTTCACCGGGGCCGATCGGCGGCGAATCGGATGCTTCGAGTTGGCCAACGGTGGGACTTTGTTGCTCGATGAGATTTCCGAGATGAAGCCGGAGCTGCAGGCCAAGCTGCTGCGGGTCATCGAGAATCGCAAGCTGCGGCGGGTCGGCGGCACAGGCGACATCGCGCTCGACGTGCGAGTGCTGGCTGCGACCAACTGCGACCTCCCCGCGGCGCTTAGCGCGGGCCGGTTCCGTGAAGACTTATATTACCGACTCAACGTCTTCATGATTGAGTTGCCGCGCCTGTCGGAACGGCTGGAAGATCTTCCCGCGCTTGTTGAGCACTTCGTGCTCGAGTTCGCGCGCGCCAACGCCAGAAACATCAGCGGCGTCGATAATGAATGTCTTGAAGCTCTGAGGTCGCGCCCCTGGCCAGGCAACGTGCGAGAACTGCGCAACGTCATTGAACGAGCGGTTATCGTCAGCGCCGGCCCGCTGCTCACGGTTGCCGATCTACCATCGGAGGCCGCGCTCCGGACCGAGATGGCACCGCGCGCGCGTCCGGTTGAGACGGCGGTCCAGGGACAACCCCTGTCCGCGGACCCGCCGCCCGGAGCGGACGTGCGATTACGGGTAGGCCAACCGCTGCGCGAGATCGAGCGTGAGCTGATCTTTAAGACGCTGGATACGACGGGCGGAAATAAAGCGCGCGCCGCCGAACTCCTCGGCATTAGCCTCAAGACTCTATATAACAAGCTCGGACGTTATCTAGCGAAGTCAGACCGCGACAAGGTCTAGGCGCTGCAAAACCCGGCTCCCCGGAGTACCGCGCATGGGTCTGCGCGCAAAAATCGCAGCTATATTCGCCGCGCTACTGATTTTCGCGGTGCTGGCTGTGAGTGCCACAGAGATCAATCACACGTTGACGGTGATGGTTGGCGATCTCAGCGACTCGGGCACGATGCTGACCCATCAGGCTTTCGAGCAAATTCGCTCCGCGCTCCAACGTACCACGGGTGATCCAGTCGTCATCCTGCGCCAGGACCCAGGATTGGCGGCCCTGCTCGCGTCCTCACGGGCTTTCGGCAAGGGTGTGGTCTATGCGCGGGTTGAAACTTTGAGCGGCGACCTGGTGGCGGGGACACCAGACGATACGGGGGTGAGCGCGAGCGGGTCACATTCCTTCGACGAGCTTCGGCAAGCGGCAACCCGATGGTCCCCACTGGTCCGCATCCACTCATTGTGGGGGGAGAAAGTCTATGAAATAAGCACCCCGGTTGAGATCAATGGACAGCCATTCGCGCTAATCAGAGTCGGATTGTCGACGGCGCTTATCGCCACCGAGGTCCATCGAGCGGTACTCAACGTGCTCATGATCGCGGGGATCGTAATAGTGACGAGCCTGCTCGGCGCGCTGCTGTCGGGCGCTCTGCTGCTGAGCCCGGTCGCGGTGATTACGGCTGCCATCGCGCAGTTGGCCGCTGGCGGTGATACCGGCCGTCTTGACGTACGTGGCCACGACGAATTAAGCGAATTAGCCCAGAGGTTTAATGAACTATCCCATCGGGTGCGCTCCGACCGAACTCAGTGGGAAGATGAGCGCGGACACTTCATAAGCATCTTTCGCTCGATTGCCGACGCGTTAATGCTGATCGACTCGGAGGGCATTCTGCGTTTCTCCAATGACGAAGCGCATGGTGTTCTCGGACTGCCCGCCGGCGGGCTCGCGCAGGGCAAACCGCTCGGCGCGCTGATCGGCGAGGACCATCCGTTGCTCAGTGTGCTTCGCACGGCTAAAGAGACGGGCGTTGAGTTGCGCGACGTCGCGATTGAACCGGGGCAGAGCAACAGCGGTCTGTTAGTGTCGGTGTTTCCGCTGGGGCGGGATCCTGCCCGAGCCGGACGGCTCGTGATCGTGCGCGATCTCGATCCGGTGCAGGAGCTTGAGAGCGTCGTCAACTATTCGGGACGGTTGGCGCGCATGTCTGGAATCATCTCAGGGGTCGCACATCAGATTCGCAACCCGCTCAATGCGATCACGCTGGAACTCGAGCTGTTGCACGACGACGCGCTCCACTCCCGGCCGGTTGAGAAGCGCGTGCATGCGGTGCGCGAGGAGATGCACCGGGTCGGCGAGGTGATCGAGGCCTTGATGCGCTTCATGCGCCCGGAGAAGTTGAAAATCGAACCGGTTGCCGCCAACGATCTTCTCGATAAACTCGGTGGAGATCTAGACGATAAGCTGCTTGAGGTTATACGCCAGCCTGACCCGGCCAACCCGATACTGCAGGCGGATCGGGCGGTGCTGATGGAGGCGCTGCGTAATATCGTGCAAAACGCCGCCGACGCGATGCCCGAGGGAGGCAGCCTGTGGCTCGCCAGCGCAACGAGTGACGGCTTCGTCGAACTGACGATCTCTGACACAGGCCGGGGAATTTCGCCTGAGCACCTCGAAGACATTTTTCGGCTCCACTTTACGACCAGGGAGAACGGAAATGGGATGGGATTGCCCCTGGCGCTGCGCGCGGTTGACCTGCACGGCGGCACTATTAAGATAGAGTCCGCCGTGAACAAGGGCACGACCGTGCGTATCCGGCTACCGCTCGATATACGCGGGCCGGAGCAGTCCGTAGCGGAATTCAACAGCAGTCAGCATTGAACCAGTAAGATGATGTCAGGCCCGATTCTGCCTTACGCCGTCGCGATGGTCCTTTGCCTTACGCTCGCTGGATGCGTGGGGGCCGACAGAAGCTGGACTATCCCGTCGTTTATGACGCCTCCCGCGACCAACGCCTCTGGACGTAATTCGTCCACCGTCGGGTCGTCGTACCGGTCACGAAACGAACGTGAAACGTCGCGCAGCAGAACGAACATCAAGGAGCACGCCGTCACTGAAGCGCGCCCGGCCGGTCCCGCTCCGGCATCCGAGGTCCCTGCTTCCGCACCTGTGCCGCCGACACCTCAGCCGAACGTAACGCTCGCTGAGGAGGGAGCATCCCGGGACGAAGCGCTGCGATTTCTGGACGGCGCGAAAGCGACCCTGGAGAAGATTGACCGGGGCAAGTTAAGCCGTGAAGGCGCCGCCACTTATGACCAGGCCAATGACCTTCTGCGAGCCGGCCAGAAGGCCGCGAGCGAGCACGACTACGTCGCCGCCTCGGGATACGCTCAGAAAGCATCAGTGCTGGTAAACAATCTCACAGCTGCCTCTCCTTAAGCCGAGGGAAACAGGGTGAGGCGCGCTGATGCGCCGCCTTATCCAGGGGATTCTCATGGAGCCGATATCCCAGGCGAGATAACGCGAGTGATTCTCTGTTCGTTTGTTATCGAATTACTATTGCCGTATCGCAGGCAAAGTTTATCCCTGGAGTTCGCGTTCCACGTTCTCGCGGCGCTTCAGCAGGGTATTGTGCAAACGCCATTGGGAGGCGCCGCGTAATGAGATAGCGGCCAGATGCGGGAAGATGTCTGACCATTCGAAATCTGAACGCACGGCTGGATCCAGACAATCCTTTATAATCCTGAAAAGAGCAGCGGGCCGCCGGCGCAGGAGTCGCGCCTCTCGTAAAATGCGATGAAAGACTACACCTTCGCGAAATTCCAGGTTAGGTTCGACCGCGCGGCCCTTTGCCAGATCCAAATATGCTCCGAACAAATCGACGCCAGCATAATCCGATATGGCGAAGGTGCCCCAGACACGCGGATTTACTTCCAGAAATCTGAAGCGCCCGTCCGCGTCACGGATGAATTCGGCATGGCCGAGGCCGGTATAGCGGAGCGCTCGGAAAATCTGGAACGCCGCTTCAAGCAGGCCCGGAGCGCTTTCTGTTCTTCCCTTTGCGGTCAAGCCGCCCAGCGGTGGTACGCCAACGATTTTGCGATGAGCGCAAACGCGCAGCGGCCGTCCGCCATCGAACAGTCCGCCAACCGAGTAGGCGGGGCCGCGAATGAACTCCTGCAAGACCGGCCGCTCGCCCGAGCCGCGCTCCAACTCCGCGATTTCACGATAGGCGGACAACAACCCGGATGCGCTCCGCACCAATCTGACATGGTTTCCGGCTTCACCGCGATCGCCCTTGACGACTAACGGGAATCCGAGCCCGGCGGCGAGAGCGGCCAGTTCATTGTCGCTCGGTGGCACAATTGTCCTGGGCGTATCGAGGCCGATTTCGGCTGCGAGCTTCCCCACCGCCTTGCGGCTCAGAGCGGTTCTCAGGGAGTCGGTCGTACTCAGAAGCAGGCCCCGCCACGGTACGCCGCGGGGCAGATCAAGCAGACACTCGAGAACCTCTTCGTTGCAAACGAAAATTCCCTCGTAGTGATTGGTTTCGACTACCGCTTCGATGAAGCGAAGAAAGGTCTTCTTCGCGCGCATCCCCGGAGAGATAAATTTGCGCGCGCACCAGCGTGAATGAAAGGCTGGCGATAAGCGCTCGCCCGCGACGTCGACCGCGAATCCTCTGCGGCCGAGAATCCGGCAAATCTCTGTTCCCATCACCGCGCGCCGGTCGATGACTAGAGCGCGTCGAACCCGATGCGCGCGTGCGTCCGGACCGGCGTCCGGACCGGGCGAGTGCGGATCACTCAGCGCCGCGCCTTGAGCGTCGAGAGCGGCGACCGCTTCGAATTGCTGCATTGCTTTGCCACCTCGCGTGCACGCAGTCCCTTAAGGCGATCAATTTCCTTAACGGTTGGCCGCGGCTTTCCCGCCGGTCTCACTTTCCTGTTCCTCAGCCAACTCGATCATGCGCTGCGCATTGGAATCGAGTACCGCTTCCAAAAGCGGCGCCGGCATCACTTGCAGCAGGAGGTTGATATTTGGGACCACGCAGTGTCCCCCGATGATACCGGGGAAATAGCGGCATCGCGGAAGAAAGTCGATTTCCTCGAAGAACTGCGAGGCCTCATAGAAATCAGCCCCGAGTTTTTCGCAGAATCGATTCAATTCCTGAGCGAAGCCGATCAAAACGCCGAAATAGCTGGTTTCCGCGAGTTTGGCGAGTTCGAGTGTTTCGAGCAGGTTTATCCGGCTGGTCTTGAAGCCATGATTTTGCAGATGGCGCTCCGCGCGCGCCGCCGTTTCGGTATCGATGGCGGCAACGAACTTAACATAGCGAAGCAGATCGGCGGCCATATGCGCATGCTTGCCGCGCACCGGACTGAAAGCGACGGCGGTCTTGCTCGCGAGCGCAATACGCCGCGTCGTTCCGGGCAAAACTGTGCCGTTGATGATTGTCAGATCGGGATGAAACCGACCGATATACGACAGCGCGGCGCTTTCGAATTCGGTCGCGGAGCGGAACGGAAAACACAGGTGCATGACGCCGATGGGAGCGTCGAAGTTAATCGGTTCGAGATCGTGACGCAGCACCGGATGCGAGTCCGACAGCACTTCGGAGAGAGCACCGCCAACTTCGCCAATTCCAATTACCAAGGTCTGCTTGCTATTCAACTTCAATCCTCCTCTCTTCGAACCGGGACTCTTCGCTGAACGAAGCGTCGTTTCCACAAGGCGTGCGCCGTGCGTTCGGCGGCAAAAGCGAATCGATCGCGGCATAGAGATTTTGGCGTTGTTTTTCCCAGCCGCTCATCTGCATCACGCTTTTGGCGCGACGCGCCAATCGCTGGCGAGACAGCGGCTCCCGGTAAAGCTGTTCGATAGCTCGCGCGAGATCTGCCGCATCGCCGGGGTTAAAAAAGCGCACGCCGTCTGGGAAATAGTGCTCTATGGTGCTGAGGCGCGCGGCGATCACAGGGATTCCCAGCGCGACGTACTCAAGCAGTTTGACCGGAAGCATCAGATCGGTGACCTGACTGGCGCGGTTAGGCACCAGCCCCACCGTCGCCGTGCGCAGAACCTCGGGCAGGCGCTCGAGTGGCATCGGCGGCATGAACCTTACGCGGCCGGCGAGGTTGCGCTCCCGCACCATCGATTGGATCTCGGCAAGATAATCACCGCTGCCAATTACCAGGAGGCGGACGTCCGGCAGGGTTTCCCGCAGCCGGCCCATCGCGTCAAGCGCCACGTCGAGACCGAGCCGACGGGCGATCATGCCGTGGCAGACGAGCGTGAATTCGCCGGAAGGCGATCTGACACGGCCGTTGAAGATGCGCGGGTCGGGCATATTCACCACGACCCGGATTTTGTCGGCACGGACGCCCGCTTTGATCAGGCGGCGGCGATGCGGTTCGTGCACCGCCAAGACCCGGCTCGCCATCCAGGCACAAGTGCGCTCTTCGATCCGCAGGAGACGCGCCCCGATGGCGCCACGCCGTCCGCCGAATTTATCGGCGTAAAGCTCAGGCATCGTGTCGTGCACGTCGAGCAGAATCCTGCTGCCGAACAGGCGGGCCGGGAGCGCGCACAAAATGGCGGCGTCCGGCATGGTGCAAACAATTGCCGCGTCGTAGCGCTGCGCGATGCTCAGGCGCAGGGCCTTGCAGGATGCGGCCGCGAAAAATCTCAGATAGGTCCGGAAATAGCTCAGGCGGCTCGCTCCGCGGTAGCGGGGGACCCTGAGCCCAATGACATTCACGCCCTCGCGCATTCCGGTCTCGGGATTGTCGAGACAGAGCAGGTCGACGTGGTCGCCGCGCTGAGCCAGCGCCTGCGCGTGGCGCTTGACCCGACCGTCGTGAACGTAGGTGGTGTAGGCGATCATCAGGATTCGCGCCACGGGATTCTCCTTAATGGGCCAGCGCCGGAGCGCCCAGACGCGAAGCGTTTGCGCCGTCGGCGGGGCCGATGATCAAGGGCTGGCCGTTTTCGATCGTGAGGGTCATTGCGCTTCGGCGTCTCCACCACTCGGCGACTTCGGAAGGCAGCGCTCGCCAAGCCGAGCGGAACGTTGATAGGTACTTGAGCAGAGCTTCGTATTGGCTCAGGTAAGGTTCTGATCCGCAGTAGTCGGGATGCGTCAGGGTCAGGATCATTCCGGAGACTGAGGCAATCCAGTCGGCCTTCGCGACCCATATCGGCAGCGGGCTGCGCCGCAGCAGATGTACGAGCGTGTGATCCTGCGGGACGGTATAGGGGAGTTCGACCACGTCAGACAGGAAAAACGGGAAGACGCTGCAGGTTCCTCCGGGTTGCGGCTCGTACGGGTCGGTATCCGCGAAGGACGAGTCAAAATCGAAGTCCATCGTCGCCAGCCACTCGGCGCGCCGCAGCGTCGAGGGGGCGCGAAATCCGCGCAGGCCGTGTTCGCGCGCCAGCCGCTCGACGGTCGGCTTGAGTCGTTGAAACTCGTCGAAGCTGCGAAACAGCCGGCCGTCGTGACGCAACCCGTGCGCGCCGAATTCGAAGCCGCGGCGCGTGAGTCTGTCGATCCTGTTCCAATCGATCGGATACTGGGCAAGGGGCAAATTCCAAGCCGAGCGAAAGCCGCAGCGATCCTCGATATCGGCGATGGCTTCCATGCGTTCGAAGCCGACGGGGCCTTCCACGTCATGGGTCAGGACGATGCAGCAGTTCCTTGCGTGGGGCCAAAAATCGATGTGCCAGCAGTCTTCGACGCCTAAGGTGCGGAACGCGTCGCCGAGCCAGGCGTGCCAGTATTCCAGCAGGGCGTTTTCGCAAGGCCAGCGCGGAAATGACAGCGGCCGGCGCGAGCGCACTGCAAGGGCATTCAAGCGATGCCGCATGGCGTTCGGGATGAGATGCTTGATCCGGTAATAGGTTTCCATCCGGGCCGGAGGACGCCGATCGGTTTCCGTCAGATAGCGCTCGAACAGGAAATGCTCGATCTCGTCAAGTGACGCAGCGTTCAGAGTGCCGAGCGGCTGGCGCCAGGCCTCTGGCAATTTCCAGAAGGAAAAGGCGTCGTTCATATTGCGCGACAGCTCCACGGACGCCGCTGCTTCCCGAAGTGTTGGGCTCATCACCGCCATAGCGTCTCCCGTAGCAAGAGCCGACGGAGCTGCTGTCGCCGCACGCAGGCCATCAACGCGCTCGTAGCCGGCCGGCGGTGAGATTTGCGGGAGCCGTCCAAAAATCCCGCCAGCAATGCGCCCGCGCCGGTCGTGCCAGAGGATCCGAAGGCGAGCCGCGCGGCCCGCACCGCAATGAACAAAGGTGAATACCCGATTCGATATGCGGCGACGCCGGCGGCTCGCCGCGCCTTCCAGCTTCCGCCCGCGGCGCCCTGGGGCCGATGGTGGCGCGCTCTGATATCGAGAAAGTGGCGCGTGCGAAAACCGGCCATCATGGCTGCCACCTCATCCAACGTGTCCCATCCGAGCCCGGAGTCGGGGAGGCCAATCGCCAGGAGACAGGCGCGGGAATACATCTTTGCCGCGCCTCGGGTGTGAAAACGCGGCTGCACGACCATTCGCCAGCCGTGGGAATCCGGCTCCAGCAGCACAGGTCCAGCGATACCGAGGCGCTCGTCGCGGGCAAATTCCCGTAGCAACCGGCTGACCAGATCGGAATCGAAACTGAGGTCGGCGTCCAAACGCAGGAGAAAATCATATTCGCGCCATTGTTCGGCGCAGAGGATCTTCGCCGTGACGGATTCTCCCCCCTCGGCGCGCGAGCCGCCGCGCGGCAGATGCATCGCCCGGACCCAGCCGTGCCTGCTGGCAGCGTCATCGATTAACGCGCTAGTCTCGTCGGTGGAACCGTCGTCGATGATTATCCAGCGCGCCGGACGATGCTCCTGGGCGACCATCGAAGCAATGAGGCCGGGCAACAGGCGTCCCTCGTCCCGCGCGGGAGTTATGGCGAGGTAGCGGTTCATGACAGAAAGCCGTAAACAGCCGCCCCCATCACGCGAGCGATTGGCAAGGGAAGGCGTTTCCACGCACGCGCCGCGAGCAACCCAGCGCCGCTCAGATGCTCGGAGCTGATCAGACGAGGAGCGCGCGGAAAAAACGAGTAGGGGAGCGAGGTCGGCACGGCGCCGAGCTCGTGTTTGAACCGCGAAAGCCCGTGATTGCGCCGATCGGCGCGGCCCAGGTCGAAATGCTCGAAGCGCTGCGCGGATTCCTCGACGATGCGCCAAAACAACAAGTGCATCGCGCCGTCACTCTGGTCGTCGCAGCGTGCGCCCCACTTGTAATAGAGCCTGGAGCGATCGCGTAGCAGCAAGACGGCGGCGCGATCGCGGTTTCCGCTCGAAGCCAGCCAGATCTCAAATTCGCCAGGGAAGAGCTCCGCGATGGTTCTAAAAAAACGCAGGGGCTGCGCCGGCAAGCCGAGGCGGCGGCGCGACTCGACATTGAGCCGATGGAAGCGCTTGATAAAACTGTCGGTGGTGCCGTTGGCCAGATCGACGCCGCGATGCGCGGCCTTTCGGACGTTGCGCCGGAAGTTCGCGCTGAAAGATCGCTGAAGCACGCGCGGGGATTCGCGCAGGTCAAGCTTCCAAAGGGCGAAATGATCGAGTTGGCTCCACGGCTGCGGCTGGGCAACGCCACGGAGCTCGATCTCGCCGAGTTGCCGCTCTTTGCTGGCGAGGCCCGCCAGCAGGGAGGCAATCGCGTCGGAATCGCCAAGCGGCGGACAGAAATCGGAAAAGGGGAGCGCAACAACGCGGCGCGCAAAGGGATTACGGCTGTGGGCGAGAACACAAGCGGCGGAACCTCGTCGCGAATCGAATTGCGCGAGCGTCATCCGCAGCCCATAGACGTGGCGCAATAATTCGATCCATTTATCGCTGTGATATAGGGAGGCCTGCGGATTGTTGTGCGTGAGACCCCGCCACAATACGTGAGCCTGGGCGAACGGACGAATCATAACGTCGCCATCGCCTGTCCGCGAATCTGTCTGCCGCGCGCGTTCCATCTTTATCCGACCGCCGAATCCGAAGAAGCGCCCGAGATCGCGCCGAAAGCGTCGCGGATCATTTCAATCACGTTGGAAGCTTCCGACCATAAGAACACTGCGGCCGGTAGGATCGCGATCAACGCGAACGCGGCCAAGCCCTGAATTTCCAATGCGGCCGCAGCCCCCTTTCCCACCAGCGTAGCGACGCCGCAGGCGATCGCCAGTGCCAAGCCGGGCGCTCCCGCGCGGACGAGATCGCGCATGCTCACTCCAATCAAACGGGTGACAAGCCAACAGCCCGCCATGCCGATCAGCGCCTCTTCGACCCCCATCGCCGCGCTCACGCCGCGCAAACCGAACGGGGCGAAGCCGACACATGCGATGGTAAGCAGCATCAAACGCGCACTATGAAGATAGAGATCAAGGCCAGGGCGATTCTTCGCGTAGTACACGGAGCCGATTCCGACTGTAAGCCCCGCCGGCGCGAGACCGCTGCCGAGCAGGCGCAATGGGGTGGCCGCCGCGGCCCACTTCGCTCCGTAGACTGCGGTCAACACTTCCGGCGCCGCCACGATCAAACACGTGACCAGGGGCAGCACGATTTTGGCGATATAGCGAAAGAACTTCAGGTATGCCTGGCCGAAGCGGCGATCGTCATCTCGCAAGCGACAGAAGGTTGGGAAGGTGACTCGTCCGGCCACCTGATAGAGCCGGTCTGGAACGAATCGCAGAAGATCCCAGGCGATTGAGTAGTAGCCTAGCGCCGCGCTGCCCAGCAGACGCCCAACCAGCAGGTAGTCGGCGTTGGAGGAAAGAAAGCAAACGATCTGAGAGCCCATCGCGGTGCTGGCGAAGCGCGTGAAATCCCGCGCCGCAGACAAGCGCGGCATTTGGCGCGCTGGCCGGCCTGCCGCGATCCAGATGGGCAAGCCGTGGACCGCGAAGCGGGCGGCCAGACCGGCCGGCAGGCTTCGAGCCGGATAACCTGCGTGCAAAACCCAGAGGGCCGTCCCCAGGAAGGCGGCTTCCGAGAGGATGCTGGCGAAGGCGAGCAGGCCGAAGCGCAACTCACGTTGAAGCCGGGCCTCAGCGGTGGCGACGAAGCCCTCGATAATCAAAGGCAGGCACAAAAGGCGCATGCCCGGAACGAGCGCCGGCATCGCCATCAGACGCGCCGCCAGCGGCGCGCTTTCATAGAGCACGCCGGCGGTCATCAGCGACAGCTCCACGGTGATCCACCACGCCGTGGATTCATGCTCGGTGCGCAGGTCGGGACTTTGAATGAGGGCTTCCGGGATGCCAGCCTGATTGATCAGCCCTATCACCACAGACACGATCAGCAGCACGCGGAAGACTCCAAATTCGTGCGGATCCAGTCGGCGCGCCAGCAAGACCATCGTCGCCACTCGGACGATCTGAGTGGCTGATTCCGCCATTACGTTGTCGCGGACGTTTCGCGCGAAGACGCGCCACAGGCGGTTGTCCGCGCCGAGCGCGGGGCGCTGCGGCCGATCTGTCGTGCCTCGGCTCATACCCCGCTGCCTCGCAGCAAGGCCGGGACCGTCCATGCCAAAATCTTGAGATCCCCGGCAAAAGACCAATCCTCCAGGTATTGCACGTCCAGATGGACCATATCGTCGAAGGAAAGCCGGTTGCGGCCGCTGATTTGCCATAGCCCGGTCAGACCTGGCGGTCCCTCGAGCCGCCATCGATGCCACGCATCGTAGTGATCGAGCTCATAAGGCAGCGCGGGGCGCGGTCCTATCAGGCTCATTTCTCCCCGCACCACATTGATGAGCTGAGGCAGTTCGTCGACGCTGAAACGTCTTAAGAAATAGCCGAGGCGTGTGATCCGCTGGTCGCGGGCGAGCTTGAAAATCGCTTGCTTGGCCGCACTGTCAACGGCTGGTTTTCCGCCGCGAATCCAGCGCCGAACGTAGGCGCGGTGCTCCGCATCGGTCGCGTTCAGGCCCATGGTTCGCAACTTCAGCATCTGGAACGGCCGAGCATGAAGGCCGATGCGGGTTTGGCGAAAGAAAATTGGGCGGCCGTCGTCGAGCGCGATTGCCGCCGCGGCCAGCGCCAGAATAGGAGCAGTGATTATCAGCAGCGCGCTTGCCGCAACCAGATCGAAACCTCGCTTGATAACATAGTTGAGGCCTTCGATGTTCGTGCCGCGCCGCCCTATCAACGGCACGACGCCGAGCATTTCGACTTTCAGCCCGCCAGGGGTGGAATGCAAAGCCGACGGCACGACCCACCATCGGATATGGCAGCGATCGCACTTCTCGATGAGTTCTTCGAATTCCCTCCCTGGGGTGTTCGGCAGTGCGACCGCGACCTCCAGTCCGGGGTAGAATTCCGCCAGATGGCCGAGACGTTCGGCGTCTCCAAGCACAGGCAAGCCGCGATGCTGGTGGCCAATGAAGGCCGAGTCGACAAATCCGACGGGCTCGTACGGAGTGATTTGGTCAAGGATTTGGTCGCAAAGGTATTTGCCTATCGAGTTGAAGCCGACGACCACCAGCGGGATCGCGATATTCGGATTCGTGTAGAGGCGGTGAATGGCAGCTCGGGTCAGAAAGCGGATCGCGACTACACTTGGCACGCTCAGAAGATATGCGATGCCGACGGTAATCCGCGGGACTCTGACGTGGACGAGGAATCCCGACAGCAGCATCAGGACAGTTGCGATTGAGCAAGCCTTGAGGATCGCGAGAAACTCGCCCCATCCTCCGTTGCGCATCCGATATAGGCCGCGCGAGCGAAAGACCAGGAACCAGATTGCAACAATCGCCGCCACGACCACTCCATCGATGGGCGCCGTCAGATGACGCAAATGATGCGCAACGGCGGCGGAGGGATCATGCAGCCGCAGTGCCGCCGCGAACGCCGCCAGCACGGCCAACGCGTCGGTGGCGGCGAACAAGGCCTTCTGCCTGCGCAGATCGTCGGTCACCATTGGCGGCTTGATTCCTCTCCGCCACGGTCGGCGCGATCCGGCCGCAGGGCGGTCATTTCGCCGAGACTATCGGCCACCTGCTGCGCGACCCTCAGCACGTCCTGGTCGCTTAGGTGCGGATGGATCGGCAGCGAGAGCACGGAATCGGCGATACTTTCACTCGCGGCAAAATCACCGCGGCGATAGCCGAGAAAACTCAGCGCGGGCTGCAGATGCAGCGGTAGCGGATAATGAACTCCGCACTCGACCTGGTGCTCGAGCAGCGTGCGGCGCAGAGCCTCGCGAAAAGGGGTCTGGATGACGAACAGGTGGTAACAGGATAGCCGGTCAGGAAATTCAGCGGGCAGCTCGCACGAAGTATCGCCGAGCAGTACCCGGTAGGCGGAAGCCAGCTCGCGGCGCCGTGCATTCCAGTTTTCCAGGCGCTTGAGCTTGGCGCGCAGAACGACCGCCTGGATCGTATCGAGGCGGGCATTATAGCCGCACTCCAAATGTCCGTAGTGCGAAACGCGCCCATGGTCGCGCAGGCGGCTCACGCGGTCGGCCAGATCCTCGTCGTCAGTCGCGACCGCGCCAGCTTCGCCCCAGGCAGCGAGATTCTTGCCCGGATAAAAGCTGAAACAGCCCGCGGCTCCGATCGAACCGGCTGCCTTCCAGCGGTCTCCGATCCGCAAACGCGCGCCGTGGGCCTGGCAGGCGTCTTCGACGATGGGCAGGCGATGTGCTTGGGCGATGGCTTGAATTTCTCTCAGCGGCGCCGGTGAGCCGTACAAATGCACGGGGAGAATCGCGCGAGGGCCATTGGCCGAGCGCCAACGCCTCGCTTCAAGATAGCGGCGCAACCCTGTCGGGCTCATGTTGCGCGTGGACGGATCGACATCGACGAAGACCGGAGTGGCGCCGGCCTGCACAATCGCTTCAGCAGTGGCGATGAAGGTCATCGGTGTTGTAATCACTTCATCATCCCGGCCCACGCCCAGAGCGATCAGCGCAAGTCGCAAGGCGTCGGTGCCGCTGCCCACGCCCACCACGCGTCGGACGCCCAGCCTGACGGCGAATTCCTCTTCGAACTCGGCCACCTGCGGTCCGCCTATGTAAGAAGTCGAGGCGTGAACCCGGGTCATCTCATGTTCCACCTCGCGGCGTATTTCTTCATTTTGTTGCGCGAGATCGATCATTCTAATCTGCATTTCGGTCAACTCCTGATCGTGTGTTCGCAGTTGATGAAGGTTGAAGGACGCGAGCCGGATTGCCGGCCACGACAGCACCAGCTTCAACATTCCGCGTCACTACCGCGCCGGCTCCGACCAGCGCATTTGCTCCGATTCGTACGCCGCAGAGGATGATCGCGCCGCTACCCAGCGAAGCGCCCCGTTCGACCACGGTCTGTTCGAGCCGCCAGTCGTCTTCGGTCTGCGGGCGTCCTGCGCCATTCGTGGCTTTGGGATGGCGGTCGTTGATGAAGACGACGTGATGGCCGACGAAGACGTCGTCCTCAATCACCACGCCCGAACAGACAAAAGTGTGACTCGATATTTTGCAGCGCTTGCCGATGCGCGCGTCGCGTTGCACCTCGACAAACGCTCCCAAGCGGGTCTCCTCGCCGATCGCGCAGCCATAGAGATTGACGAATGGGGCGAGGCGCACGCCTTCGGCGAGCACCACGTCGTCAGCGACGCAGGCGTTGGCCGGCAGGTCACGCAGCGGCATTGTTCTGATCCTCCGCGGACCGCAGCGAGACCGGACGGCCTCCGCCGCGGATCGACCGGTCGGCGGCCTCGAGCACGCTGACCACCCTTATGCCACTCGAGGCGTCGGTGCGCGGAGCGGCCTGCCGGGCGATGCAATCCACGAAATGCTGGCATTCCAGCTTGAGCGGTTCCGTCTCTTCGATGCGTGGAATCCTGATGTCGCCGTAGCGATAGGCGAACTGGAATTCATCATAGCTGTCGTAATACCGCTGGACGGTCACTCCTCTATCGTAGATGCGAATCTTTTCTTGAACGGCCATGTCGTCGTAGACCAGCATTTTGCGGGAACCAACGACTGTGGTTCGGCGGATCTTGTTCGGGTCGAGCCAACTGACGTGCACGAACGCGAGCATTTTGCCGAAGTGCAAAGTGAGCAGCGCAACGTCCTCGATTCCCTCGCGGTAATGACTACTCGCCTGACAGCTCACCGCATCCGGGATGGCGCCGGTCAGCATCAGGATGATCGAGATGTCATGGGTGGCGAGGTCCCAGACCACGTTGACGTCGCGTTGGAAGAGTCCGAGGTTGGCGCGGGTCGAAGAGATATAGAGGACTTCGCCGAGTTCGCCGGCCGAGATGATCTCCGCGATCTTTTGCACCGGAGCGCTGTACTCGAAGGTATGACCGACCATGAGTACGACTCCGCGATCGGCGGCGAGCCGGCGCAACTCCTCGGCCTGTCGAACAGACATCGCAAGCGGCTTTTCGACCAGCGTCGACTTGCCCGCGACGATCGCCGTGCGCGCAATCCGGAAATGCGAGCTGACCGGCGTTGCGACGACGACGCCATCGATTTCGCGATCGTCAAGAATCCGGTCGAGGCTGTCGCAGGTCTCCACCCCTGGGAAGGTGCGAGCGATGTGCTCGCATCGGCGCGGGTCAAGATCGCAGGCGACCACGCGCTTTTTCGGATGCGCTTGCGCGAGATTGCGCACCCAGTTCGGACCCCAATAACCCAGGCCAATCACGGCCAGGCCGCCGAGCTCACCGCGTGCCGCTCCGGGCATGTCTATCGGCGCAGCATGGTTCAACATTTCATTCATGATTGATGAATCTCCTCAGTCGTCCGCTCATTACTTCCGCCTTCGCATTGAAGACCACGCCAGCGATCGACCGGCCAGCCGCCTGCAGGGCGGTGGTGGTCGTTTCGAGATCGCGGCGTTCGGTATGCCCGTAACGCACCACGAGCAAAATGGGATCATCGGGGCGCGCCAGCGACAGCGACCGAGGATCGAGCCGCGGCACGCCGATATCGATCACCGCGGCCTCATACCGTCCGCTCAGCTTTTCAAGGTCAGCGTTCAGACGCGGGCCGTCGAGTTCATTGGGTCGATAACAGCACGAAGCAACATAGAGCCGCGGCCAACGCGTCTGGCGAACCTGCACGGCCCCGTCGATCAGCACGGCCACCGGCTGCCGGCTCAAACCCGCAAACATGCGATCAAGTATCGGCCGGCGAAGATGCGCGTCGAACAACAAGGTTCGCAGGGATAACCGTTCGCTCATATCGAACGCGAGCGCCGCCGCGACCGTGGAAGCGCCGTCGCCTTTCGCGCATCCCGCAACCAATAATCGCTTTGCCTCACCTACCGCGGCGAGCGGTGCGAGCCGTTCGGTGATCGACCACAGCGCGCGCGCTTCAAAGACCCAACGGGGTACCGTCCAGGAAGGCGGCACCGCCACAACTCCACTCGAACCGGGCGGTGCAACGGGAATCGAAATTGCCTCCCGAGTCCGGTTTTTCGCGGGCGACGATACCTGCTCTTTCTCGTCGGCGCCCAATCCCTGCATTGCCTGAAGATATTTTCCCATGTTAACCGCCGGTGCCGCGTCCCGTGTCAGTCCGGATAAAAATGACTTCGCCGGGATAAATGTGGTCGATGTCGCCGATTTGCGGATTGTCGTGCGCGATCTCGGACACCGCGGCTCGGGTGCCGTAATAGCGCAGCGCGATCGCTCCTGCTGTGTCGCCGCTCGCGATCCGGATCGGACGCCGACCGGCGGAGGGCCTGGACGTATTGCCTGCATCCGGTTCGGACCTAAAAGCGGCCGGCGTCGCCGATGACGCGGGGATGAGAGCCTGATTAATGTTGGCCGAAGTCGCACCCGCCGCCGGGATCTCTGGCTTGGAGACCTGGCCTGATGAGCTGTCCATTGCAGGAACTACATTGGATTCGGGGTGCGTCGTTATGTTTAATTCCGTGCCGCCGCCGACTCGGCCGTCAGATCCGGTCGTCCACGATTCGAGGTTGCGAAGCGACGGCGACGGCTCGATGCGCCGCCAGCCCAGGACCCCGATGCCTATAATCACGCAGACACCCGCAACCAGGGCGCACCTCCGCAGGCCCCGCCGGAAGCCTGTTGCGACCGGTGCGGCGGCGGTCGCCGCGCGGACTCCGTCGTAGTCCGCCACCGCCGCCTTCATGGCGGCCAGCTTCACCCGTTCCGTCTTCCTTGCGAACGCATGAAGCATTGCGTTGTGGCACAGGATGTTTGCTCGCCGCGGAATCCCGCGACTGTGCTTCACCGCGCTGCGAATCGCACAATGGGTGAAGACTTTCGCCGTCTGACCACCACAGACGCGCAGACGGTGCTCGATGTATTTTGCGGTTTCTCTAGGCGTCAGCGGATGCAGCACGGCCCGCGCGCCGATGCGTTCGTTGATCTGCTTGAGCCGCGGCGATTGCAGCCTCTGCAACAGCTCCGGCTGTCCGACGAGAATGATCTGAATCTGCCGCTCACCACGTCGGCCGTGATCCGAAAGCAGCCGCAACTCTTCGAAGGTCTCGTCATTCAGCGCCTGTGCGTCATCGATGATGATGACGACGCGCGTCCCCGACTTCGCTTCGGAGAGAACATTGTCGAAGGCCTCGAGGCAGGCCAGTTTGCCCGGACCCGCGGGTTCCACACCCAGCTGCCGGCTCATCAAGACCATCATCTCGGCGAAGTCGAGCTTGGGATGGTTTACATAGGCGGCGCGGATCTCACCATAATGTTTGGCCAGCGCGGCGCCGGCTAGCGTGGTTTTGCCTGCTCCCGGCTCGCCCACGAACAGGGTATATCCGCTCGCCTCGTGCAAGAGACCCCATTCCAGAGCGGCGAGCGCCTCGCGATGCTCGTTGCCCAGGAAGAGCTCCGCCGGGGTGGCGGCAAACTGGAACGCAGGACCGCTCAAACCGAAATGACTATAGTAAGTCATCGCCAGATCAAGCCTCGTCACGGAGCGACGCAAAAGTCTTGAGGCCGCTCGTCCTTTCGATGGTGTAGACGGAATATATCCTGGGATCGGTCCGCTCTTCCAATTCCGCGGCCAGCACTCCCAAACCCAACCCGAAGATCACTCCAAGGGCCAGATTCAAAGTCACGTTGGGGAAAAGTGGCTGAAGCGGATGGCTTGGCGGCTCGGCCACGCCAACGTTCAAGATTTTGTCGGTGTTCAACGCTCCAGCGGCGCGTGCTTCCTCCGCCTTGCGCTGGTACGCCAGATAGGCCTCTTTGTCGCTCGCCACCTGTTGCTCGAGGCGCTCCAGCGCGACGCCATTGGTGACCATCTGATCGCGCTGCTTGCGAATCTCAGTGACTTCACCGGTCAGCGAGTCAGCGGTGGCGCGCAGGGCCGCCGACTGTGCCTTCGCTTGCTCAAGATTGGTTTCGAGAGTCACCCATAAGGGATTCAAATCCGTGCTTTGCTCAGTGACCTCGAGATGATCTTCCTGATCCAGTATCCGCTGCGCCGCCGCGAGCTTCGCATCGATCTCCTGAATCCGCTCGCTGGTGGGTTGATAACGGCTCAACAGATCAGCGCGTTCGGCCCGCAACTGCATCACTTGAGGCTTGATCGCCTGCAGCGCGAGGTTCTGCACTGAACGCGTCTCTTTGCCGATTCGCTGTGGCGTCCGCGCCAACTGGGCAGTCAGGCTTTCCTCCTGCTGCGCCGTCGAGGCGAGTGACACGGCGGTCTTGTTCTGCTCCAACTCCAGTTCGGAAAGACGATTGATCTGCGCCTGCTGTTGTTCGCCCAGGTTGCTGATGCCACTCTGCACTTGGAAGGCGCGCAATTGATCCTGCGAACGATGCAGGCGTGCTGCCAGCAAAGTCACCTGTTGGTGAAAGAAATCCTCGGCTTGCGGATCGTGCGATAGTTGGCCATGAAATTCGAGGTACTGGCTAATCAACAGCGAGAGAAAGTCGGTGCTCCACTTCGCGTCACTCGATCGGAAGGTTACTTGAATGATGTCCGAGCGCTTGATCACCGCGGCGCCCAGGTTCCGCATGAGTTTCATCACTTCACGATCGTTCAGGTCGATCGTCGGCGTTCCGTGGATGAAGTCGTAGGCGACTGTCGGCAGTCCCAAGGTGAACGTGAATGCGCTGAGCACTTGTCGTAGTGGTTCATGAGAACTTGGCTGAGCATTGACGCTGTCGAGGGCGCGACGCACCAGATAGCCGCTGGTGAGCAGCTCGCGTTCCGAGTTGAGTTCCTCCTCGCTCACGGGTTCCGCCAGCACTGCTTCTTTTTGTTGGCTGTCTTCGCCCAGATCTGGTGAGACCAGCAGTTGAGCGCGGTTTTTCTGCACCAGAATCTCGGCGGAAGACTCATACGAGGGCGGCCATAGCAGAGTGCCGCTCAGGACCACCCCGAAGAATGTTCCCGCCACCACCAGCACGGTTGTTTGCCGGCGCGTGACGAGTTCAATCCAATACTCAAGTGTTTTCCAATTCATCGTTCCAACGATCTCCCGAGTTGGGATCCTGTGAGACTCACAATGGCGGTGTAGTAGCCGCCACGTATGGTTGTACCGGCAACAGGCGCCGAAGATAGTGATCGACAAATTGATCGGCGTCGGCAATGGCGCTTGGCGTAACCACCATAACGTCGCGCGATTGCAGTACTTGATCGTCGGAGTCAGCAGAGGCGCTCGTCGCACTCGCCAGGTCAATCCTCGTTCGTGAGAGTTCGCCGCAGGCGTCGCGCCGCAGCAGCACCACGTTGCGGCTCGCATCAGGAGTGAAACCGCCTGCTTCGGCAACGGCTTGCATTGCGGTTAGGCCCGCATCCGCAGGAAACGCCCCCGGATGGTTCACCTCACCTTCCACAAAAATCAGCCGGCTCGGCATATTCTTCACGGTCACTGTGACGCCCGGCTGCCGCAGCTCGCGGAGATAATCGGTGTCGAGATAATCGGCCAGTTGTTGAGGAGTGAGACCGACCGCTCGCACCGTGCCAACGATTTGAAGTGACACTCCCCCATCCGGACGGACGACAACGTCCTGATTGAATTCGGGATTGAGATAGAAACTTATCGCCAGATCATCGCCCGGCTGAATTAAGTAGCTGCCGTCGGCCGCCTGCGTGCGCTGCAACGATGCAGTCATCATGCACGCCTCGGGCGCCTGCGCCGCTTGCGCGCTCTTCAGATCGCCACGGGACGATCCGGTCGCGCAGCCTATCAGCAGCAAAGCCGCGGCGCTTAAGGCTCCGGCCGCGCGCCTGTGCACGCTGACTTGCTTCGCCTTCAGCCGAATGCGCAACGAATCCCAACTACTACTCCCCATGAGCGATGCCAACCTCCCCGGTCACGTTCGCGCGCATGACCGATGCTCGGGTGAGATGGGTACGCAACGGCCATGCCGTGCTCGCGTCGGCGTACACCGCGCTTGTTAAACGAGAATGTGCGACTCAAAACGGCCTGCGGTTCGTTCATCTTTGAACGATTTACAAATCCGATCAGCAATTGTTGCTGTCAGCCGAACCGGGGCTGTCGGTGATTGTAGGATTTTCAACTATCGCGGCGGTTCAATCAGCCATGTAGGAGCGTCATATTCCGGAATATCACTGCTATACGCAGTATACTGTCAGCATGAAGATGAGCCATGGCACACAACGGGAATGGTACGGTATGTCTTTTGCTCATTTTCGTGAACATGTTGGCGCACATACCAATATTGATGTACCACGGAATTGCCGGCACGCCTGATGACGCGCCTTCAGAGTGGAGTGCGCGACATACCGTTACGGACGAAGCGTTTCGCGCCCAGTTGGCGCTGCTTGATCTCGAACGGTGGCGAACCCTCCTCCCGGATGATTTCGCAGCGGCGGCGCGTGTCGGGACCCGTAAGCAGATAGTGATTACCTTTGACGATGGGCATAGCAGCGATACGCGGGCGGCGGACGCTCTTGCCGGCCATAAAATGAAGGCGGTCTTCTTTATTACGTGGAGCCATCTTGGCCGGAGCGGCTTTCTCGCCAGGAGCGAAGTGCTGACGCTTGCATCGCGAGGATTCGCAATCGGCTCGCACGGTCTGACGCACACGCGGATGAGCGGGTTGGATGAGCAGGCTTTACGGCGCGAACTCTTTGAGTCACGAAGCCGTTTGGAGGATCTGATTGGCATGCCGGTTCTGGATTTCGCCTGTCCATTCGGCGCTTACAACTCGCGTGTTGTCGCTTGCGCGCACGCGGCTGGTTATCGCACCGTGATGACTTCGGACATTCGCCGCGCCGCGATTGGAATCGACAGTGTGCTGCCGCGTCTGCCTATCCGATGCGATACTCACACGGACGACTTCAAAGCGATGCTGTCCGAGGGGACGCTAATGATCGCGCGGCGCCGCTGGCGTCTTGGTCTTGCTCGGCGACGCAGGAAACTCGAGCAGATTCTGTTGAACGGGTGGGGGGGCCGCCTCAAACGGAACGGCCGGAACGAGCCCTCCGCCATTCCGGGGCGTGAAGCCGGGGTTTCGCGCACTGTACAACTAAACTTGCTGGATCGCGGGAAAGTGGATCCCGGCTGACTCAGGCTTGGTCTGCGCGGATAGAATCCTGGGAGGCTCTGTGGTTACGATCGATCGAAATATCGGAGGGGTATTGTCTTATCGGACGGTCTTTTTTCCCAGCGACGAAATCGTCGAGCAAGTCGCGGAACGGCTGTCGGGACCGCGCATGGTGCGATTATTCTGGACGTCGTTCGAACTCGGAGAGACGCCGCGGGTGGTGCGCAAGCAGCGCACAGCGACCGTGTGCGTCGATTTGGCGCGTTCGCTCGACGAGATCCTCGCGGGCGTCTCGAAAAATGGCCGTTACGACATCAGACAGGTGGAAAAGATTGCCGGCCGTGTCCGGGTCGAGCAAAACGAAGCAAAAGCCGCCGCGGATTTTCTCGACCTTTATAATGGCTTCGCCAGCTCCAAGCATGAGATCTCGCGAATTTCGGCAAAAGTACTCAAGCGATATGAGAATAACGCCGATATCAACCTTGTGTACTTCGACAATCTGCCGATGTGCGGCCATGTGCTGCTTCGCGACCTGGCGATCGGCCGCGCACGCTTGCTCTTTTCGGCCAGCCGGCGGCTCGAGGACCGAGATACTGCGCGTATCTGCGGGATGCTGAATCGGTTTCTCCATTGGTACGAAATTGGCGCCTATCGCGACGAAGGTTTCGCATTGTACGATTTTGGCGGTATCCGCGAGGACAAAAGCGACGGAATCACACATTTCAAGATGTCCTTTGGCGGAACGGTACTTTCGGAACAAACCTATTTGTGCGCTGGAATGCCTCGGCTGTGCCATGCCGCACTGCGCATTTATTCGTCGAGCGCGATGCGGCGGCGCTCAGGTGGCGAAAAGATCCCGGACGACTAGTAGACAGCTTTTGCTGTCAGATAGTGGATAAAGGGCGAGGTGCGGTCGTCGATGACAGGCCGGCCATTGCTATCATGTCCCTCGACGAATTCGAAGCCCGCTCTCGCTAGCTGCCGGACCTGCGCCGCGAGATCAATGTAGTAGGTAAGCAGCGAGTAACGAAGGCCGCTATCGTTCAGAATTGCGTACTCCGGAGTTTCAGACTCAAAACGCTGCAACCGCAGATGCCGCGGCAACAACAACAGGCGCTTGAGCCGCGTGCGCGAGGGTTCGTGGCACGTAGCGGCGTTTGAGGCGGCACGATTATGACTTGAGAATAGGAACCGGCCGCCCGGTTTAAGAACGCGGTGAATCTCGCTGAGCGCGGCCAGTCGACCGGCGTGCGGCATATAGTCAATGCCGTTAAAGGAAAAGAGGACGAAATCGAAGCTTTCCGCTTTGAATAACTTCCGCATATCACGGACGTCCGCGTGAAAGATGGCTGCCACGCCTGTGCGCCGTTTGGCGAGATCGACCAGGGACTGGGAATAATCCACCGCCGTGTAGTCGTGGCTGATTCGCAGCATGGCGGAGGTGGTGCGCCCGCCGCCAACACCAAGATCGAGTAGCTTGCGGTCTCGCAACTCGGGGGCGAGTTTTCGTAACACTGCTTGCTCGGCGGGCAAAAGCGCCTCGCTCCGTCCGTAAGCTCGCACCGCAAGCGGGCTGTCGTAGGCTTGCCGGTTGAGAGTATCCATAACCGATCCGACTTGCATGGAATTTTCCTTTGCCCGTGGGCGAGGTCTTCGCTTGCGCTGATTTCCCGTCACCGCCGCCAGGGCTGGCGTGCGATCCAATGCCAGATATCGCCGATATATTCGCGGCTGGGCGCGTCGTACCAACTGCCGGAATAGTGCAATCCGATGCAGCCCCGCATCACGACGTCGAGCCGTTCAGGATCTTCCGGCGCAGCTCGGGCGGCCAATACGTCGACCCAATAGACGTGGCCATCATGAGGCGGACGATCCGCGAAATAGCTTCGATAGCGACCTTCCATGCAACTGCGTTGATCGGCAGCGCGATAGTCAGCCGCAAACGGAGTCGACGTTCGTATGGCTGGCCAGGTCATCCACTCGTATGGCACCACTTTGGTTTGCATGATTGACCACGATTGCCAGCAACAGTTGTTGCAACCAGCGAATCCCCACAGATTGATGGGCCCGCCGTTGCATAGCTTGAGATCGCGCCGCAGATCGCCGTGAGTAGCCTGCTTCCAGAAGCTCTCCTGCCAGGCTTGCCCGCGCATCACGTCCTCATCGAGCCCGTACTTGCACGCCGCCCAACGAAGGATCATGTCCGTCGAGCCGACGTAGTCGCCATCAACGCGTTGGTACTCGTAATCGCCGTCCAACTTTGCGAAGTGATAGCCATTGGCGCGCATGAACGCGAGTTGCGTTGGAGAGGGCCGAGTATGGTTGGCGATCTGGTTCTCCGGCTGCGTCTCAGGGGTAGGCGCAATCCAACTAGCGCATTGCGCTCCGCCAGGCAACTTTGCCCCAAGCGGAAGAGTCTTGAAATGGAGCGGGGCGGGCGTTGTCGATTCCGCCAAAGCGCGTCTGGGCCACAGGGTGCCTAAGATGAGAAGTGCGCCAGAGAGAACGCCGAGAGTGGCGAACGCGTGTCGCCACCCGCTCCGAGCCGGGACTTCGGCGGCGCGCTGATGCGAAGCGCAAACCGTCTGATAGCGGATCGCCAGAGTCCAGGTCATGAAAACCAGGAGGCCCCTAATCGCGCGCGGCTCGCTCAGCCCCGACTCGTCGAGGCCAAGGAACAGCGCGGGCAAAATGATGAGAACAGCGAGTGGGCGCAGATTCCAGGGATCTTCCCGTGCGCGGAAAATCATGATCCAAGGACCTATGAAGGCGTAAAGCCAGAACACCAGGGCTGGCAGACCCATTCCGATCGCAACCGTCAGGTAGCTGTCATGGAGCGCCGTGTTCACGCCCTGGTCCCAAAATTGCTGCCAGTTGGTGAATAGCCGATCCTGAAAAATTGCGCCTTCGACCTCGTAGCCATAGCCGAAGACTGGACTTTGCCGCAGCTTGGTAAGTTCGAACTGCCATGCTTCGGTCCGTCCGGTTAGCGTCGTGACGTCGCGGTTGAAATAGCCCTGCAAGTTTGGACCGAGGGCCGAATACGCGGCGATGCCCGCCGCTAGCACGGCCGCGCTGGTCAATGCTCCTTTAAGTCGGTATTTCCAAACCGCAAATGCGGCGCATGCGAAAAGAGCGGCGGCTGTTTCCGAGCGCGAATCGGCCAAGACGGCGAAGACTACGGACGATAGCATGGTGGCCGCCAGGATGGCGCGATCTCGTCCGCGCGTCGCCGGCCAATAGGCAAGGCCCGCGCCTACCGTCGCCAGCATCAGGGAGCCGACCGCATTCGCGTCGGTGCCCACACCGGTAAAGCGCAATAGGCCCTGATCGTCAATCGTGTGCGTGAGATTGGCGGGAAAGCAAAACCAGGCGACCGCCGTCGCAATCTGCAAGATCGTGCATCCGAACAGAAACCGGCCGAGCAGCCGTTGGACATCCGCTGCGTCATTTACTTCCTGGGTCGCCACGGCAAGCGTTACAAAAACTAGAAAGTCCGGCACAAGCCGCCCCATTGAGATCAGCGGATTGAGCGAATATGCGACCGTGACGCCGCCCCAGAGAAAAAAGATAAGGATGTACCGGAGATTCGAGTTCCAAAGAGCCTTCGACTTCCACATCATCCAGAGCGAGGGCAGGCAGAGCGGCAGCAGCAGCGGGTAGCGCAGAAACCAGCGATTCTGCGGATCGAGCGGGATAATATTGAGGTACGGGAGAGTCTCCTCCGCAATCAATGCGACGATAAGCCAGCTGGGATCGCGGTAAACCGACCAAACGCTGCACGCGACGACTGCCGCACCGGCTATCGCCAGCAGTGCGATGCGTGTCTCGTCGCCAGCCGGGCAAACCACCGCGAGCAGAAGTGTCGCCAGCAGAAAGGCGGCTGCTATTCCAAAGTACGGTCGAGCACCATGCCCGAACTGAACCTGCGAGTCCGCCTGCGGTGCGCTGCCACTTTTCTTCGCCACTTTAAATCTTCGAACCCCGAGCTTGAATGACGCAGCGGCCCATGAGAATGGGCCATAGGCAAATCACGCAACAGTCGTGCCTTCATAATACCCAGGGTTTTCAAATATATTTCCCGTCTCGCGCGAATTACGCGGTCGATCGAATTGCAAAACTTACAACCGCTTGCGACAGGCGGCTCTATGGATGCCGATTCGATGACGCCGCGATGCGCCGAGTTAGCATTTCATCCAGAAGATTCCCGTATGATTCGAGGTAATCAGTACCGTTGTGGCGAAAACGCCACAATCGCCGACGGTACATTTTACAACCGACCGTGACGACGACTCCCTGCCGCCTCATCCGATGCCGCTTTAGTTGCTCACGTTGACGTCGACCGCGGCGTGATAGTTCGGTCCAGCATCGTTGCAGGTATAGCTGTCCACCTGAATCGCATGATGGCCATTGAGCACATTAGCTGAGGTGTCCCAGAGCCACGGCCCCACCGCCGGCGTGCACCCTTGATGTACGCCGTCTATCGACCAGCATGCATAGCATGCCCGCGGGTCGGCCTGATTCAATCGGATGTCTATTTGGACCGATCCTGACACTGTCGTCCCATTGCCGGGTTCCTGAATGCTCAGCGATGAGCTCGAACCAACCGGCAGCGTCAGCCAGGGCTTTGCGGCGACCTCATTCTTTACGCTGGCGATATAGCCCAAGGCCGCGGAGTCATACCAGCTTCCGCTGTACCAGGAACCTACGCAGCCCCAGGCCATCTGATCTGGCGTTCCGTAGGGATAGGCTGGATAACCGGAAACCGGAACGTTGTCGTAATAGTATTGTACGTCGCCATTCATGCAGGCGCGCCAATAGGCACCGCGGAAGTCGGCGTTGAAAGCGGTCGAATCCCACGCCATCGGCCAGGCGTTGTACGAGGCCATTTTCAGTTGCAGCAGACCGTAAGATTGATAACAGTAGCCCCCGCTATTCTGCCATCCGTTCCATTGTCCGGCTTGGCATTCGCTGGCATTGAACCTTAAGTCGCCGGTCGTATACGCGCTCCACCAGCTCTCCTGAAACGCCTGCGCGCGCATCGTATTTTCATCCATTCCCCACTTGCAGGCCGCCCAGCGCAGGATCATGTCCGTCGTTCCTGCATAATTTCCATCTACCGCTTGAAAATCAGATGCTGGCGGACCAACGGTGAAATTGAGCGGCGCCGCATAGAAAGGTGCGAGTTCCTGCGGCGATGGGATCGTTTGATTCGCGATTTGATTTTCCGGCCGCGGCTCCCAAGACGATGACGGAATCTTCTGTGCGCATTCAGCCTCGGACGGCAAGGTCGCATGCGGTGCCATCGTGCCGAAATACACCGCGGGGTTGCTCCCGACGTTCACCGTCGCTTGCGCCGTCCCGACGACTGAGCTATCGCTGGCAAACCCGACAACCTTAATCGTGTGCTGACCGTTCGGCAATGAACCGGTATCCCAGTTCACCGTATATGGTGGCGAAGACGCGATCTTCTTACCGTCGATATAGAAATTTTCCCATACCAAGGGCGGTTGAGCGACTTGTGTGACTATTGGCACGGTGCCGCTCACGCTTACGCCATTGCTGGGCGAGGTGATCGATACTACGGGGGCCCGCGCCCTTGACGCGCAAAATCCCGGGATGCCAGTGGTCATCAGCGCAATAAGGATCAGAATCGGACTCCGAAATATTCCTGCCTTTGGCGATAATCTTAAAGGACTCGTGGCATCCTTAATTAGTCTCATGGTCGCATTTGATATCGAAGTTTTACTTATTGCAATCATGAGACTACAGGATTTGCACAAGTCTCTTTACGGATGTTTTCCGTTCGTCGCAGTTAATTATCGAACGTCTGGAGCAACGCGCCGCCCGGAGACCTGCGATCGAGGCGTCCGAGGGTGACATGCGTCGTCGTGGCAATGACGACGATCAGGAACTGGGTTGTTCGGGGATTCGGGCGATCGACGACCTCGACCAGAGTTCATTGCAACGATGCTCAATTCTTTCGCCGCAAATCATGGAACGATTTCGAAAACGTGCCACTGATTGCAACCATCTTCGGGTCGCCGCCCGTTCTCAGTTTCCGGGAGGGTGAGGTTGGCGGACGGGTCGAACTGCGCCCGCTGGATTTTCAGGCCTTTCACTTAACGTCGATTTTTTGCAAGCTGATGATCGGGAACGAGGGCTTCAGACGTTTTCACGGCCTCGAATCCCGCCATCAGATGACGGGGTCTGATTGAACCACCACCCCATGCGGCGTTCGGCCGGCAACCGCAACCGGAGGCTGGTAATGAATCGACTGCTTTTCAAATCGGCGATCGGAACGATAATCGGCGTCCTGTTGTCTTCTATCGCGGCCAGCGCCCAGGCGCTTCCTCCACTGAAAAAAGCCGCTCGGATCAAGATCACCCAGGGACCAACGCTGGAACTGGCGCATGACGATCTGGCCATTATCAGATGGACGATGAGCAACCCCAGCGGATCGGACGATCATTTCGGCGTCATCCACTACGGCACGGATCCCAATGATCTGAGGCAAAGCGCAGAGTCGCACATCAGGCTCAACCGCGCCCATCCCGAAACAATTTTTCGCGTGCGTGTGAGCGGGTTGGAGCCGGGGACGACCTATTACTACCGAGTGGCGTCGATCGAGAGCGGCGGCGCCAGCGACAACATCACAAGCCCGGTCGACCTTTTCACGATGCCGGGGCGCGGCGAGCGGTTCGGTACGAATCCAGGGCGACCCGCTCTGCGGCGCAGTGATCTCGATACCCGCCTGGCGCGGACTGAGGCATCAGCGTCACCGGCCGGCGGATCGCCCGAGCCTGCTTACGATCCGTATCCGCCGGGCATTCTCCCGCGCGATTTGAAGGCGGAAACGGCAAGGGTCGAGATGGAAACCGGGCGCATCTTCAATCGGACGTTGGCACAGTGGAGAGCGCTACCGTCAGCGGCGACGAAGGGTAATCCTCCGGCGCCTCAGGGAGAGGGCTATCAGGCCGTACGGACGCTGGGCAAATTGATGAATTACGACCTGGCCATGTCTCCGTTCAGGAACGAGGCCTGCAGTTCCTGCCATATGCCGTACGCCGGTTTCAGCGGTCCGATACCGTCGGTCAATCTCATGACCACGGCGTATCCCGGAAGCGCTCGCTTTCGGGCCGGCAAGCGGACTGCGCAACGCTACACCTATTCGCCCAGATTCCCGCCGCTCGAGTACAACGAAGTGCAGGCCCAGTTCACTGGCGGGAACTTCTGGGATGGACGCTCGACTGGATACCTTCTGCAGAACGCCGACGCTGAGCAGGCTCAGCATCCTCCCGTCGATATGCTGGAAATGGGATTTCCCGATACGGCATGTATCGCGTTCCGGCTGTCCAGGGCGGCCTATCGGCCGCTCTTCGAGCAGGTATGGGGTGCAGGCTCCTTCGATATTCAGTGGCCGCCCGACACGGAGAAAATCTGCGCCACTCCCGGAGGTGCAAAGGTATTCGGCGGCCGCGGCACGCCCGTCAGGCTAAGTCCCGGCGATCGGATCAAGACAAACAGCATTTTTGATCATTGGGGCCAGTCCATTTCGGCCTTCGAGGATTCACCAGCCCTGAGTGCGTTCTCGTCGAAATTCGACGCGTTCCTGGCGGGCAAATACATCATGACCGCGGACGAGAAAGCCGGTTACAAGCTGTTCAACGGCAAGGGCAACTGCAACTCGTGCCATCTCGACGGGGAATCCACCACCCTGAAGGCTGCTCAGACCGATACTGGCACCCCGGCCGATGTGCAGCCTCTGTTCACCTGCTTCGGCTATGCCAATCTGGGGCTGCCGCTCAATCCGAGAGTTGCGTTGTTCTTCGAAACCACGCCGGATCGCTTCGGGTTCACGCCCAATCCTTACGGCTTCGGCTACAGGGATTTGGGATTGGGCAGTTTCCTCAGAAGCAGCTACGGCTCCGCTCCGAACCCGAACTCGCAGTGGGTGAAATATGCGCGGACTTCGGACGGCCAGATGCAAACGTCCACCGCGCGCGATGTGGCCATGACGCCGCCGCAATGCCCCACCACGGAAGCCGGCCAGACCGACAGGCACGGCAGGCCGATTCCGTACTTTCAGAAGGAATTCTTTCACAACGGGTACATCAAGAGCCTGAAGCAACTCGTCCATTTCTACAACACGCGTGATAAGTACGGGTATCGCGTAACGTCCGGGCATTGCCCGGCGGGGACGACCGAAAAGGTGAACTGCTGGCCGATGCCCGAGGTTCCAAACAACATCGATATGACGGTCGGCAACCTCGGCCTGACGGATCGTGAGGAGGACCAGATCGTGGCCTTCCTGGACACTCTGAGCGACGGATATACCACGCCTTATCCAGACCAGGATTCCTTTACCGGTAAGTGTTCCAACGGCGGGTCGGCATCGACTCAAGGCAACGATCTCCTCATTGCCACGCCGGACCTTCCGCCTTGCGCAAAGGCCATATGCGGCGTCGCGCCGACGCCAGGACCGCGGCCCATTCCATGAGCGCCGCGCGCGAATCATCGGTGCCCCTGCGGCGGGCGCGGTGGCGCTCGGTTGAAACAAAGCAGTCGTGCTATGCTAAGCAAATGGCGCAGATTCGCTCATTTTTCCTTCCCAAAACGGCGCATGACTTGGCTCTGAAAATCAATCAAAAGCCGGAAGAACTTAGATCTGCCCTAGCAACGAAACTGTGTCGAGACTTGGCAGACAATCTGCGGTTTGTAGCTCCCGACCTGTGGCCAGATCTCGGAACTGCGAGGGATATACAGTACCTGCCATAGGAGTCGACTTCGTGGCACTACGGACCGACGGTAAGCCCGGCAGGTGAATGCAAGCCGGAAGCCGCTCCAGAAATAACAGCGGTTTGCTATCGATCCGGCCGGCAGGTCTTGGAACGTCCGACTTCTAGTACGTCAAATCGGGACAGCGTTGATCGACCTACGACGCATGTCGTATATTTTGAGGCATGCACTTTCGTCTTCCGGGCGGCGGTCTTGAATATGCGGTGCTGGCTAAGCTGTGGGAGCTTGACACGGCGTCGGCACGGGAGCTTCACGGACAGGAAAATCAGGCCGCGGGGCTCGTTTACACGACCACTGCCAAAGTTCTGGATCGGCTTTTAGAAAAAGGTCTGGTGACGCGCGAGCGCATAGGCAAGGCGTTCGTCTACCGGGCGAAGATCGCGCGGGAAGTCGTCGAGCGCGAACGCGCGCGAAGCGCGGTGAGCCGTCTGCTGGGATCGCAGCCGCATGCCGCAGTGGCGGCGCTGGTCGAAGCGGTCGAATCGATCGATCCCAATCTCCTCGAAGAACTCGAACGGGTCGTGGCCGTCCGCCGGAGGTCAAAAAATGGAGCGTGAATCCTTTCTGACCGTTCTGATTGCACTTCTCGGTGGAGTCGCGCTGCTCGCGTGCGGATGGTGGCCGGCCGGACAAACCGGACGAGGGAGCGCCCGCCGGATGGAGCGTCTCATGTGGCGGCGGATTTGGTGGACCTTCGTTCCGGCGCTTACCGTTGCAGCATGGCTATGCGGATGGGCGCTGGCTGAGCCCGACCCGGTTCCCGAGAAAGTTCCGGTGACGGTTTTGCTGGCGAGCGTTCCCTTTCTGCTTTTGTTCGCGAGAGGCGCGATTCGGGCAGGATGGTCGCTTTTGCGTGACGATGGCGATCCGGGCACCGCGACGGTTGGCCTGCTCAAACCATGGATCGTGTTTTCACCGCATCTGGCCAAAGCGCTCGACGACCGCGCGCTCGAGGCCGCGCTTGAACATGAGCGGGCGCACGCACGGCATCGCGATCCGTTGCGTATCTGGCTGGCGCAGTTGGTGACCGACCTGCAATGGCCATGGCCTCAGGCGCGCGAGCGATTTCGCGCCTGGATTGTCGCCCTGGAACTCGCGCGCGATGAAGAGGCGCGGGCGGCGGGCGCTGATGGTTCCGACCTGGCCTCGGCAATTCTGGCAACGGCGCGAATGCGCAATCACGCCATTGTATCGCCGGTCGCGGCGCTGATCGGAGAGCAGTCGGTCCTGAAGCAACGGATCGCCTGCCTGCTCGACCCGCTTATGGATCAGGCGGAGGAAGTCGAAACGCGATGGGCACGGCCCTGGATTCTGGCCCCGGTTCTGCTGATATCGGTTATGCTTGGTTCGGTATTCGGAGAGATCGTTGTCCGGACGCTGCTCCGGATCGCAGCGTGAGTTGGAGCGCGGGTAATTCGCCTTCAATGCGGCGTGGCTTGGTGCGCGCGGCAGTTCAGTGCGTCGTCATACAATAGCGAGATTCGCCGCGCTGGCGGCGTGCGTATTCTGCGGATGCGCGACTTATCAGCCTCAGCCGCTCGATCCGGCTGAGGTCGCGCGGCAATTCGACAGCCGCTCGCTCGCGAACGCAGGACTGTGCGCGTATCTCGACGCCAACTTCAAGTCGAAGCCGGCCGTATGTCCGCCGCCGCGCTGGAATCTTGCAACACTGGCCATGGCCGGTTTCTACTACAGTCCCGATATTGCGGTGGCTGAGGCGCGAATTCGAGAAGCCGATGCCGCGATAATCGCGGCCGGCGCGCGGCCAAATCCGGTAATCGGACTTGGTCCCGAATACGACGTACGCAGCACTCCCAATGTCGTCCCGTGGGCGATTGGAACCTTCTCGCTCGATCTGCCGATCGAAACCGCCGGAAAGCGCGGTTACCGAATCGCCGGCGCGGAGCGATTGGCCGACGCGGCTCGGCTTGCGGCCGGCGAAACCGCATGGACGATACGAAGCCGGATTCGCGCTGCCTTGGTCCAATACCTGCTGGCGAGGCGGCGCGTCGATCTGGCGAACCAGCAGGAAGACGCTGTCGCTCAAGCGGCAACGCTGATCGCGTCGAGGGTAAAGGCCGGCGAGGCGTCGCAACCGGAACTCGACCTGGCGTGGAGCAATCTCGAACGCGCAAGGCTCACGTCCGCGCAGGCGGCGGCGCGGGCGCCGGCCGCTCGCAATGCCCTGGCGGCGGCAGTGGGCGTGCCCATCGGAGCGCTCGACGGCGCGAAGTTCGACTGGGCTGCGCTGGATTCACCGCCCGATGAGCAAGCGCTCGCACCGGATGAGGTTCAGCGGCTGGCGTTGCTCAACCGAATCGACCTGCGCCGTGAACTGGCACAATACGCCTCGTCGGACGAGGATCTGAAACTCGAAATCGCCAAGCAATATCCCGATCTCCATCTTGTCGGCGGCTATTCGTGGGAGGGTGGTGAGAACATCTTTGAACTGGGACCTTCGCTGGTGTTGCCGGTGTTCAATCAGAACCAGGGACCGATCGCACAGGCGCAGGCGCGACGCGAAGAAGTCGCCGCGCAATTTTTGTCGATGCAGGCCGGGATAATCGCCCAGGCGCGCGCCGCTTTGATCAACTATCGCGGGGCGCTGGTCGCGCTCGATGCGGCACGGAGCGCCGCGGCCTATCAGGCCCGTCTATACGACCAGGCGTCGCGCGCCGCCGCCGTCGGCGAAACCGACTCGATTACATTGGCGGCCAGCCGGTTGCAGGATTTGGCGGCGCAACAGACGCTTTTGGAGGGTCTGGTCAGCGCTCAAAGCGCGCTCGGCGTCCTGGAGGATTCGATGCAACGGCCGCTCGACCGCGCCGGCGCGCAATCGTTCAGTTTTCCGCCGCCGCCCGCGATCGGCGAGGTTCAAGAGAGTGAGCAGTAACCGATCGCGGGTGATCGCGCTGGCGGCCGTCATCCTCGCGGCGATCGTCGTGCTGATATGGGTGTTCGGTGCAGGCCATGGCGACGAAGACGACGACGAGGATCAGGTCACGGCGAGCGCATCGATTCTCGCGCGCGCTCCAAACGGCGACGTGATTGTCACGCTCGGCCGCGACCAGCAGGCGCGTATTGGCCTCAAGACCGAGGCGCTTGCCTCGGTCAGCCGCGCGCGTGACGTGACGGCCTATGGCGTCATTCTCGATCCCGCGCCGCTCGCGTCGCTCGACGCTCAATTGGCTTCGGCCCGGGCCGCGCTCGATGCGTCCGAAGCGGAATATGCGCGCGCGAAGCTTCTACATTCTGAGCAGCGCAACGTTTCGCTCAAGGACTTGCAAATCGCACAGGCCAAATTTCAATCCGACCAGGCGCAGGTCAATCTGCTCAGCCAGCGGCTGGCGGACCAATGGGGTGTCGCAGTCGCATCGATGGCGCCAACGGCGCGCGCGCGACTAATCGATGCGATGATCGGTCGCGAAGACGCGATCATAAGAGTGTCGGTTCCGCCGGGCAAAGCGCGCGGAGCGATGGCGGTGCGCGCGCGAGTCACAGTGCTCGGCGACGAAGCGCATCCACTGACTGCGGATTCGATCTGGGCGGCGCCCAGCGTTGATCCAGGCTTTCAGGGCCAGGGCTTCATGCTCGGCGTGAAGGCGCAGGGGTTTCCGCTCCGTTCGGGCGCAGCGGTTACGGCCAGTCTCGAATCTTCCGCCACTGCCGATCGCGGCGTGGTCCTGCCAAGCGCCGCGATTGTGCGAACGGGAGATGCCGCCTGGGCCTATGTGCAAACCGCGCCGACCAGGTTCGAGCGGCGTGCGATTGCCGAGAGCGAAAAGGGCGAACCGGTTTCCGACGGCTGGTTCGTGACTGGCGATTTTGCCGCGGGAGATCGCGTGGTGGTCATTGGCGCGCAGGCGCTGTTATCCGAAGAATTCAAATCTCAAATCCAGGTCTAGGACTAGCTCGCGGTCGAGCGGCAGGGCGTCGATGCTCAAAGCGATCATCGAGTTCTCCTTGCGCTTTCGCGGCGTCGTGATCGCGCTCGCCTCGGTAGCCGTCCTCTACGGATTGTATGCCACCGAGCATGCCAGGCTCGGCGTGTTTCCCGAGTTCGCGCCGCCGCAAGTTGCGATTCAGACCGAAGCGGCGGGATTCTCGCCGGACCAGGTTGAAACTCTCGTGACGCAGAAAGTCGAAAACGCGCTGGTCGGCACGGTCGGGCTGCGATCGATCCGCTCGCAATCGATTCAGGGTCTTTCGGTCGTTACGGTCGTCTTCCAGGGCGGGACCGACATCTACCGGGCGCGCCAGATGGTGGGCGAACGGCTGTTGGAAATCATGAGTGAGATGCCGCAAGGCGTGGCCGCGCCCACGATGGCGCCGCTCACCTCCGCGACTGCCGTGATAATGGATATTGGCCTGACCTCCCCGACGCGCTCGCTGATGGCGCTTCGTACCTTCGCCGACTGGACGCTTCAGCCGCGCCTGCTTGCGGTGCCGGGAGTCGCCCACATTTCGATTTACGGCGGTGACGAGCGCGAGCTCCAGGTACAGGTCAATCCGGCGCGACTGCTCGGATACCACCTCGGAATCGGCGACGTTCTTGCCGCAGCCGGCGCTTCGACGGGCGTGCGAGGCGCGGGCTTCATCGAGACCGTCAATCAGCGAATCGTGATTCATAGCGAGGGCCAATCGATCACGCCGGACCAATTGGGCGATGCCATCATCGCGCATCGCGACGGCGCGAGCGTGCGGCTGAGCGACGTGGCGCGCGTGCGATGGGCGCCCGCCCCGCCGATCGGCGGGGCATTGATCATGGGCCGGCCCGGTGTGATCGTCCAGGTCTCGATCCAATACGGCGCGAACGCGCTCGAAGTCACGCAGGGCGTTGACCGTGCATTGAGCGACCTTGCGCCCGTATTCAAGAGCGAGGGAATCGCGGTCCATCCGGACCTGTTCCGCGCGGCGAGCTTCGTCCAAACCACGATCCGTAACGTCCGCTTGTCACTATTACTCGGCGGTCTGCTGGTGGCGATCGTTCTCGCGCTTTTTCTGTACGATCTCCGGACCGCTTTCATTTCGCTGACCGCGATTCCGCTCTCGCTTCTGATCGCGATCATTGTCCTGGAGCGCATCGGCGTGACCCTCAACACGCTGACGCTGGGCGGACTCGCGATTGCGATCGGCGAGGTCGTGGACGACGCGATTATCGATGTCGAGAATGTGTTTCGCCGCCTCAACGAAAATCGCGCGCTGGCAATTCCACGGAGCGCCTTCGACGTCATTCTCGACGCGTCGCTCGAAGTGCGAAGCGCTGTCGTCTACGCGACCTTCGTCGTGGCGCTGGTCTTTCTGCCTGTGCTCACGATGTCGGGCGTGCAGGGACGCATCTTCGCGCCACTCGGATGGGCTTACATCCTGGCGATCATGGCGTCGCTCGGAGTCGCGCTGACCGTGACGCCGGCGCTTTGCCTGGCGATGCTGCCCAACGCCAAGGTGGCGCCCGAGACCGCCTTCCTACGCAGGCTGAAGGCGGCGCATCGGCGGATGCTCGAACGCGCATCCGCGAATCCCGATCTCGTCATTGGGGGCGCAATCATTTTATGTCTACTCGCGATCGGCGCGTTGCCATTCTTTGGTGGAACCTTTCTGCCCGAGTTGCAGGAACGTAGCTTCGTACTGCACATGGTCGCCGTGCCGGGAACGTCACTGGAAGAGTCGATGCGCACGGGAAAGCAGGTGACGCACGCCTTGATGCGGAATCCTCACATCGAGAGCGTCGCGCAAAGGGTCGGCCGCGCCGAGCTCGGCGAAGATACGCTGGGACCTCACGAAAGCGAATTCGACGTGAGATTGAAGCCGCTCGCGGGCGAAGACGTGGACGATATTCAGAACGACCTGCGGAAAACGCTCGCCAAATTCCCCGGCTATGATTTCTCGATGAACTCCTTTCTCACCGAGCGAATCCAGGAAACGCTTTCCGGCGAGCAGGCGGACGTGGTGGTCAAGATTTTCGGCAGCGATCTCGACACCCTCGACGGCGAGGCGAGCCAGGTCGCCACGGTCCTGTCGCATCTTCGCGGGGCGACCGGCGTGCAGATTCAGTCCGCCGGCGGGATGCCGCAGATGGTCGTGCGCCTCGAGCCTGACAAGCTGGTCCAATTCGGCTTCCGGCCGCTGGACGTCCTCGATGCGGTCCGGACCGCCTACCAGGGATCCAATGTCGCGCAGGTCTACGAAGGCAATCGGTTCTTCGACGTGTCCGTAATATTGGATCCCGCCGATCGTCGCCGGCCCGAGCGCGTTCGGGACCTGATGTTGCGCAATGCCGAAGGCCAACTCATGCCATTGAGCGAGCTAGCCTCGGTGACGCTCGCACCGGGACGCTACTCGATACTGCACGACGGCGCGCGCCGCGTTCAGGTTGTGACATGCAACGTTCAAGGCGCCGATGTCACCTCGTTCGTCGCCGGAGCCGAGCGCGAAATCCGCCGCCAGGTTCCGCTTGCGGGCGATTCCTATATCGAGTTTCGCGGTGCAGCCGAAGCGCGCGCTCAATCCGAACACGAGATATTGGTCAACTCTTTAATTGCCGCAGCCGTCATCGTGAGCCTGCTCTATATCGCCTTTGGCAATGTCAGGAACCTGACCCTGGTGCTGGCCAACGTCCCCTTCGCATTTGTCGGCGGCGTGTTCGCCGCCCTTGTTACTGGCGGCTCGCTCTCGCTGGGTTCGATGGTCGGCTTCGTTACGCTGTTCGGCATCACGATGCGCAACTCGATCATGATGATCTCGCACTTCGATCATCTGGTGTCGGTTGAACATCTGAGCTGGGGGCCGGCGACCGCGTTGCGCGGCGCGTCGGAGCGGCTGGTGCCGATCCTGATGACCGCGATCGTAACCGCGCTCGGGCTGTTGCCGCTGGCAATCGGCAGCGGCGCACCGGGGCGCGAGATCGAGGGGCCGATGGCGATCATCATCCTGGGCGGGCTCTTCACCTCGACCGCGCTCAACCTGCTGGTGCTCCCGACGCTCGCTTCGCGCTACGGGAGTTTCAGATCGGAGCGATGATCGCCGCGCTCGAGAATCGAGATCGAGGATGCATTTCCGCACTTGACGCATCGGAGCGTCTGCGTTATGAACCGGACATCCTCAAGTATGAACGTGTTCAATATTGTATGAAGCCCCAACTGAAGCGGTCGCCTGGCCACCGTCGCACGACGGGCTTGCGCGGACCGGATCACATCGGGCGCCGCGAGCGCAACAAACTCGAGAAGCTCACGCGGATCAAAAAAGCCGCCCGCGACCTCTTCAGCCGCCAGGGAGTCGAAGCCACGACCATCCGCCAGATCGCCGCCGCCGCCGACATCGGACTCGGAACGATGTTCCTCTACGCTGCCAGCAAAGAGGACCTCCTCGTGATGATCTTTCGGGAGGAGATTGGCCGCGTGATTGGGCGCGCGTTTGTCACCGTTCCCAACGGCGCACTCCGCGTTCAGGTCGAGCACGTCTTCGCCGCAATCATTACTCACCACCGCAAGAATCCGAATCTCGGCAACGTCTTCGCCAAAGAGATGCCGTTCATTGCAGGCAGCCGCCACGCCATCGGCGAGTTCATGGCTGATCTTTACGCCAGGTTGGCGGGCCTGATCGATCAAGCAAAAGCGCGCGGGGAACTGCGCCGCGATGTTCCGCCGACGACTCTCGCGCGCAACCTGTTCGCGATCTTTTTTCAACATCTTCAATTCTGGCTCGCGCATCGGACTTCAAATCCGGAGTTTGATCGCATTCAACTGACCGCATCGCTTGAGTTGCAGCTCGTGGGTTTGCGCGAGCTGAATCCACCACCCAATAGCGGGGCGCGTGTTAACAGGTCCGGGGATGCGCCGCGCACGCGGTCAACAAAGAAAAGCTGAAGGTCATCAGGAGCAGGAGGCGATTACGCCATGAAAGTGGATCCCTCAGAACAAGATGGCGGGGCGTACTATCTTCCCGAACCGTCCTCGGACCTCGACCTGGCTGCCGTCGCCAAGGGCACGCCCGCGGGTGATCTGCTACGGCGCTACTGGCATCCGATCGCGGTCGCGTCCGAGGTGAAAGATCTCCCGGTCGCGGTGCGTGCCCTTGGCGAGGATCTGGTCCTGTTCAAGACGCCGCACGGCAGCTTCGGACTGGTCTACCCGCGATGTTGTCATCGTGGGACGACACTTTACTATGGCAAGGTCGAAGATCGCGGCATCCGATGTTGCTATCACGGATGGCTATTCGATCCCGAGGGCAGATGTCTCGATCAGCCATGCGAGCCGAAGGGCGGCGAGAAGCGCGAGAACTATCGCCAGCCCTGGTATCCCGTCCAGGAACGTTACGGTTTGGTTTTCGCCTACATGGGACCGCCCGCCCGCAAACCTATCCTGCTGCGCTATGAGGCGCTCGAGGTCCTTCAGCCCGGCGAATGGATCGAAGCCGACGGCACCAGCATCGGCTCTGGCGGCGATCCGATCGCGCCCTGCAACTGGTTCCAGCACTGGGAGAACGTGATGGACCCGTATCATGTTGCGATCCTTCATTCGGCTTTCAGCGGAATCCAATTCGTGCCCGAGATGGCGCAGATGCCTGAAGTCTCCTTCGAGCCGTCTCCTCTTGGAGTCAAGAGCACCCAAATCCGAAACAAGGATGGCAAAATATTCCGCCGCGTCACTGAAGTGGCTATGCCTGCACTGCGCGTTGTTCCTAATCCGTTCGCCGCGGCCTTTAATCAGCCGGTCGAGACCCTCGGATGGGTATTGCCAATCGACGATGTGCACTATCGGATTTTTACCGCGGGCCGGGTCACCAAACCCGGCGGTCTCCTGCCGCGTCCCAAGGGATTCAAGGGCACACGGCGGCGATGGCAGGATATGACCGACGAAGAGCGCCAGCGTGCTCCCGGCGATTGGGAAGCCCAGGTTGGTCAGGGACCAATCACGTTCCACTCTGAGGAACATCTGGCCTCGTCTGACCGCGGTATCGCGATGCTGAGGCGCTTCTTCCGCAAACAAATCGAAACAGTCGCGGCGGGCGGCGACCCGGCAGGAACGATTTTCGACAAACGCGACGCGCTCATCCGATTCGACGCCGGTAATTTTCTCGAGGACCCGCCGGACGCATCCGGCTCGCCCGGGCACCCCGGCTGAACCATATCTCTGGGTTTCATCACGCCGACGACATGAAGACGCTGCTCGAAAAGGTGGGATGAACCGCATCGATTGCCGCGCCGAGCCGCGAGGCTCGGCGTAATCCGGCATTATCGGCAACGGCGTCGCCTCCAGACGGAGCGGGGCAGTTGTCACCGAAATTCCGCGGCGGCCGCCCCGCCACGGCATAGGCCGCGCTCCCATATGCGGCAGTTACAGTTGGCGGACGCAGACACTCGCGGTGATGCTTGCGCTGTATCTGATTCTGCTGGTCGGGCTGGCCGCGCTCTACGCCGGGCGGCCGCTTAGCACCATTGTCGGTGGCTTCGCGCTCGGCGGTTGCTGGCTGGCGATTTGTCTGACCGGCCCCATCACCTACGATCGTTTGCGTCGCTCCACGAGGTGAAAGCGCCTCAGGAATCGGATCGCGGCGTAAAGGCCGCCCGCCTGCCGTCCGGTCCCAGCTCCTTGCGCGCCGCATCGACCATCACCCGAAGCCCGGCAGGGACATCTCGGGGGTCACGTTGCTCGCAACACAAACCCGGTGGCGCAATTGGCGTGCTATTTGCTGCCTTTCGACTACAATTGAGATTCTGGCAGTCGCATCGTCCAGCAATCGCAATCCGGGAGGACATTTCAAATGAACGATTTCGTAACTGATATCAGCAAAATCCGAGAGCGTGCGCGCAAACACATGGAACAGGGCGCGGTCACGGCCGGCTACAAGGCGGACGTCGACAAGGTGGTCAAGGTATTGAACGAGATTCTGGCCACGGAGATCGTCTGTATTCTCCGCTATAAGAGACACTATTTTACCGCCGGTGGAATAAATTCCGATTCTGTAAAGGCGGAATTTCTCCAGCATGCGAACGAAGAGCAGCAGCATGCAGACTGGCTCTCCGAACGCATCAATCAACTGGGCGGCAAGCCGAATCTGAATCCCGAGGGACTCGCCACCCGCAGCCACACTGAGTACGGTGAGGCCACCGACCTGGTATCGATGATCAAGGACAATCTGATCGCAGAACGAATCGCCGTCGAGTCCTACTCGGAGGTCATACGATGGCTCGGCGATAGTGATCCGACTACGCGCAAGTTGGTCGAGGATATTCTCAAGATGGAAGAGGAGCACGCCGACGACATGAAGACGTTGCTCGAAAAGGTGGGATGAACCGCATCGATTGCCGCGCCGCGCCCCCCCGCGCGGGCGTATAAGGCATTATAAGCAAACGCCGCGCCGAAAAACAGCGCCGGGCCGGTG
>VFSW01000570.1_pt1 | contig 54553 bp, 51 predicted proteins | sample 5358111 | NCBI WGS metagenome assembly VFSW01 (sample SAMN11554181, study PRJNA540505) | mine drainage metagenome | isolation source: sediment from site ElyBrook_90M | place: USA: Ely Copper Mine, Vershire, VT | collected 2017
AGTATGTATAATGTAATGCGACCGTTGGTCGTTTAATAGTGTTGAATGTTACTAACATCGGCCAGGAAAGTGTTATAACAGAAAAAAATAATACCGCAGACCACAGACGTTTGCGAGCAATTTTCAAACTATATGAAATCGTTTCTCTGGCATTAACCAGCGATTTGCGTACTTCAGCTTCGCCAAATATCGCAAAAGACCCGTAGATTAACACAAGCATGACAATGAGTGGAATTAGAAATATTTCAAGGAGTATCACAACCTGTCCCCCCGCACCACATTACCCAATTCCCGCGACCACGGCCCCAGCGCGCGCGGCAACAGTGATCATGTGCGAAGAAACTGAAGGAAAGGTTCCGGTAGCCCCAGCCCGCGCGGTTTTCCACATGAGGGGCGTGCTGACCACCAGTCCTGCTGTCATTGCCAGCGCAAAATTCCGCAGAGGCCATTTCACCAAATATTATAGTCCGTGTGAGCAAAGTCGAGCATCAAGGCATTCCCGGCCGCCTCGGCTTGAATGAACCCTTAACGAAGCACCTAAGATCCAACTATTCATATCTTTAACAAGTGGTTGTGAGTATGGCTTATTATATGCGCTGGTATTGTGCCATGGGGGCAGCACTCGGTCTCAGCTTTCCGGCATTTGCCTTGTGGTTTGACATGCATGTGCTGCGACCCGGTGAGCCGGGCATCCTCGCAACCATTCAATCCAACCCTTTGCATTATATCATCATGTTGGCGCCGTTGATCCTCACGGCCGTATTTTGCGCCATCGGGCGCAGCCGCGCGGCGCTGGAAGTTGAGTTGGACAGGCGCAACGAAGCTGAGCGATCGCTGTCGATCCAGGCCTTTCAGGATGCACTGACCGGCGTTGGCAACCGCCATGCGCTGATCCGGGATCTGACGCGGATATTGCAGAGCGATGAGCGCAGCGGCACGCTGTTTCTGATTGATCTCGACAAATTCAAATTCATCAATGACACCCTCGGCCATCATGTCGGTGACGAATTGCTGGTGGCGTTGGCGACGCGGCTCAAATCACGGTGCGATCTGAAATGCCGGATCTACCGGCTGGGCGGCGACGAATTCGTCATATTGCGCAACAGCGCCGAACCGCTGGAAGTGCAGCAGGCCTTTGGCCAGCAGATGGCGGAAGTGCTGATGGTGCCGTTCGTGTTGAAAACCAGCACGGTGATGACTGATGCCAGTATCGGCGTGACGCAGGTGCTGATGCAGGACAGTCTGCCCGCCGATGCACTGCGCCGTGCCGATCTGGCGCTTTATGAAGCCAAGACCCAAAACGGAACCTTCGTGCGCTTTTATGATGAGTTTTTGGCCCACACCTATGAAAAGCGCATGAAACTGGAATATGAGCTGCGCCAGGCGCTCGCCCAGGACCAGTTTGAACTGGCCTTTCAGCCCATCATCAGTGCTTCGAACCTGCGGTTGCGTGGTTTTGAGGCCCTGCTACGCTGGAACCATCCCGAGCGCGGGCCAGTCATGCCCGATGATTTCGTGCCGATTGCCGAGGTTTCAGGGCTGATCGTGCCGATTGGCAAATGGGTGATGAAGAAAGCCTGCGAGATGGCGGCGCGGCTGCCGGCGCCGCTGACGGTTGCCGTCAATGTCTCCGCCGAGCAGTTCAAGGAGCGTGAGTTTCCCGAATTTGTCTTTGCCTGCCTTGAGCGCAGCGGGCTGGCACCCGAACGTCTGACTCTCGAAATCACCGAAAGCCTGGTGCTGATGGATGTCGAGTCGGTGCGCCGCACTTTGCACATTCTGTCGGCCCGTGGCATCCACATCGCGCTTGATGATTTTGGCACCGGCTTTTCGTCGATCAACCACCTGCGCAACCTGCCGCTGACCCAGATCAAGATCGACCGTTCGTTTGCAGCGCGGATGCTGGATGATCCGCGCGAGGCCGAATTGCTGCGCACGGTGATCAAGCTCGGTCAGGCATTCCAGATTTCGACCACGCTGGAGGGCGTCGAAACCGGCGGTCAGCGCGATTTCGCCATCTCCGAGGGCATCACCGATCTGCAGGGGTTCTTTTTTGCCAAGCCGGTCAGCGAAGCCGAACTGCCAGCTTTGATCCTGCGTTACCTGCCGATGCTGGCCGAGGCCAGCCAAAGCCAGCAGGCATTAGCCGCCGCCTGACATGGCAAGCGCGGCGGCCGGGCGATCCCGATGCCGCCATTGATTGCGAGGTGGGGCGCATGACGCTGGCGCGCTGTCCTCGCGGGAGCAACAACGCAAACTCATGCGAGATCAGAAAATGCCTCCTTCAGGCATGGTGTGTGCCGCTCGCAGCATCAGGCTTCTCCTCGACGCCCTCGACCGCAACAATATCAATGCCAAACCCCGCGAGGCCGACATATTTGCGCGGCGTTGACGAGCGCAGCCTGATGGAGGTGACACCAAGATCCCGCAGGATTTGCGCGCCAAGGCCAATCTCGCGCCATTGGCGTGCCCGCGATTGCTCGGAGCCATCGCTCTCGCCAGTCTTGTTGACGGGCACGCCCGCCGCGCCATCCCGCAAATATACGAGAATCCCGCGCCCATTGGCCGCAAAGCTTTGCAAGGCAGCATTGATCGCGACGCCGCCGCCAATGACATCGGCCATGATATCAGCGCGGTGCAGCCGCACGGGCATGTTAAGGCCATCGCCGACAGGGCCATAAACAAAGGCAAAATGCTGCACTTCGTCAAAAGGTGTGACATAGACATGAGCTGTCATGGGGCCAATGCTGGATTCGACGTGCATCGTGGCAATGCGCTCGACGAGCTTCTCGCGCGATTGCCGGTAGGCGATGAGATCGGACACTGAAATCTGCCGGATGTGGTGCTTCTTGGCGAAAGCCTCGATCTGCCGTCCAGCCATCACGGTGCCGTCATCATTGGCAAGTTCGCAAATCACGCCAACCGGCGGCAGGCCGGCAAGGCGGCAGAGGTCAACCGCCGCCTCAGTATGGCCCGAGCGCATCAAAACGCCGCCATCGCGGGCAATCAACGGAAACACATGGCCGGGGCGCACGAAATCCCCCGCCCCCATATTGCCATTGGCCAAAGCCCGCACCGTATTGGTGCGCTGCTCGGCGGAAATACCGGTGGTCAAGCCGTGCCTGGCATCGACGGTGACGGTGAAGGCGGTGCCGAGCGGCGCGTCATTGGCCGAAACCATGGGCGCAAGGCCAAGCCGCCGCGCATCATCAGCGGTGATGGGCGCGCAGACAATGCCGCAGCAATTGCGGATGATGAAGGCCATGGCCTCGGTGGTGCAATGGCTGGCGGCGATGATCAGATCGCCTTCGTTTTCGCGATCGTCATCGTCGGTAACTATGACCATTTCGCCCCTGGCAATGGCTTCAATGGCTTGCGTCACGGTGCTTAACAAGGGCGTGCTCCTGGAAGTGAGGGCGAGAAAATCATTGGGCGTAACCGCGCCGCCGGTGGCAGCAACAATCTGCAAGGCCGTATCGCGCGAAATCCACGAGCGCGGATCATTGCAGAATTGCGTGATCGCCCCCGCCGAAACGCCGATGCGCCGGGCAAAGTCCTTGCGACTCAAATTTTGCTGCACCAGCCATTCGGAGAGGGTCATAAGGCAAGATAGCGAGGGACATAATTTAGTGCAACTGAATTTGCGGCCCCGAAGCTACAGAACCCGTCACCCAAACTTCAGCCCATCAATCGCCACTGCCCGGCTTTCGCGAAGCGAGAGTTCGGCGGCAAGGCCGATCACCACAGCTTTGAGCCCGTCGGTCAGGCTGACCTCCACCGGCGCGCCTTCCAGCACGGTTTTGCGGAAACCGAGGTGCTGGAAATAGGTCGCGCCGTGATGGTGCCCGGCTTTCAGCACCGCGGCATCGACCTCGATCTCGCGACGGCGCGGGCCTTGCGGCTCACGCGGCGAAACCACGATTTCCGCCTTGCGCCCAGCGCCCGCCGTCGAGAAATTCTCGTCCGGCGGCACGAAACATTCGACCTTGCCTTCGCTGCCCGTAACCGCAAATTCCTCTTGCCAGCCAGAGCCTTGCGCAAACATGCAAAGATCAAGCGCGGCGCGGCGGCCATTGGCAAAATCGATGATCACAAAGGCATTGTCGATGATATCGGGCACCATGCCGTCATAGATTTCAGTGCGATGATTGACGTCAGCGCCGCCCGACGCATAGACGCGCACCGCATCCGCCCCGGCAATCAGCCGCATCAAATCGAAGAAATGGCAGCATTTCTCCACCAATGTGCCACCGGTGCGGCGCGCGAAACGATTCCAGTCATCAACCTTCACCAGAAACGGAAAGCGATGCTCGCGCATCGCGATCATCCGCACATCGCCCGCCGCGCCTGCGGCCAGTTCGGCGCGAACAGCTTGCACCGGGGGCATATAGCGATATTCCATGCCCACCCAGACGGGCGCGGCATAATGTCGGGCCAGTTCGTCGAGCGCCAGACAATCGGCACCGGTGGTGCAGACCGGTTTTTCCACCAGAAGCGGCAGCGCTGGGCCATCACGAAACAGCTTCGACATCAGGCCAAAATGCTGATCATTGGGGCTCGCGACAATCAGCGCATCGCAAAGGCCGCTGGCCAGCATCGCCTCGGTGCTGGCAAAGCACTGCGGCACATCGCGCGTGTGCTTCAGCGCGGTGTGCAGCGAGGCTTCATGGGGATCAGCCATCGCCGTGACCCGCGAGCCGGGAATCAAAGCCAGATTGCGCAGATGTTCCTGCCCCATGGTGCCAGCGCCGATCAGGCCGTAGCGGATTGTTTGAACCACAGTGTTGTCCTTGAAGAGTGTGATTTCCTTGATGGATGATGCAGTCAGATCAAACGGACAGCAACCATGATGCGGATTCTGGCGCGAAATCACTGTCTGCTGTCATCCCCTGAGCCCCTAATTCTGCGTCAGACCGGCATCAACGATGAAATTTGCCCCGGTTGATCCTGCGCTTTCAGTCGAGCCGAGATAGAGCGCCAGCCGTGCAACGTGGCTGGCATCAAGCCGGAATTTCAGAGCCTGCAGGTTGATGAATTCCTGATTCAATTCCGGGGTGAGCCATTTTTCCTGCTGGCGTGCCGTCAGGATCGCGCCCGGCACGATGCAATTGACGCGGATGCGCTGTGCGCCCAATTCGCGCGCCAATGTGCGGGTCAATCCGTTGATCGCCGCTTTGGCGCTGGTATAGGCTGTCATGCCTGGGCGGCCGCGCATCCAGGAGATCGAGCCGAGCATGATGACGCTCGGGTGTTCGGCTTTGGCCAGAAACGGCGTTGCCGCTTGCGTCGCAAAAAACTGGTGATCAAGATTGAGCGCCAGCAACCGATGCCAGCTTGCGGGCGTCACCTCGCCAAAGGCCTCGCGTTGGTCATTGCCGGCATTGTTGACCAAAATATCGAGGCCACCCTGCGCAGCGCCGATGGCCCGGATCGTCTCCTGCAACGCGGCCAGATCTGTCACATCGCAAGGCACGAACTGGGCGCCGGATGTCGCTTCCAGCGCCCTGCCCTCCGCCTCGGCAATATCGAGGAAACTGACGCGCGCTCCCTGCGCCGAAAAGGCTTCGACCATCGCCGCGCCAATGCCCGACGCGCCACCGGTGATCAGGACATGACGCGATTGCAGCGAGCGGTAGATGACGCTGGTATAAGGCTGGGTATCCATCGGTTCAAAAGATCGGCGGCTCGGGCACGATGCCCGGGGCACTCAGAAAATCGAAATCGCAGCCCTTGTCGGCCTGGCTGACGTGGTGCTGATAAAGCGCCGCATAGGAGCGGGCATAGGTGGGAGCGGGCTTCCAGGCGGCGCGACGACGTGCCAGTTCGGCCTCGTCGACCAGCATGTCGATGCGCCCGGCCTCGGCGTCAAGCGCCACCATGTCACCGGTTTTAAGCAGGGCCAGCGGCCCGCCTACGGCCGCTTCGGGCGCAATATGCAGAACACAGGTGCCATAATGCGTGCCGCTCATGCGCCCGTCGCACAGCCGCACCATATCGCGCACCCCCTGCGCCAGCAGCTTTTTGGGGATCGGCAGCGCCCCCCATTCCGGCATGCCCGGTGCGCCGACCGGCCCGGCATTGCGCAGCACCAGCACCGTGTCGGCAGTGACATCGAGATGGCTGTCCTCCACCAGCCGCGCCATCTCGGCTGGCGAATCAAACACCAGCGCCGGGCCAGTATGTTTCAGAAGATGTGGGCTGGCAGCCGAGGTCTTCATCACCGCGCCATCGGGCGCGAGATTGCCTTTCAGCACCACCAATGTGCGCCCCTTGGCGAGCGGCACCACGGGACTGTCGAAATCCCGGATCATGTCGTCGTCCGAACACGGCGCACCGGCGCAGTTTTCGGCAATCGTTGCGCCATTGACGGTCATTTGCGTGCCATCCAGCGCCTCGCCCATCTTGCGCATCAGCGCCTGCATGCCGCCAGCGAAATAAAAATCCTGCATCAGATTGCTGCCGATGGGGTAAACATTGGTCAAGACCGGCACTTTGGCCGCGACCTCGGCCATGTCGCCGAGGGAAATATCGATGCCGCGCCGCCCCGCCATGGCAATCATGTGAATGGCCGCATTGGTCGAACCGCCGAGCGCCATCCACACCGCCATCGCGTTGAGGAACGAGCCGAGGGTGATGAAGGTCGAGGGCTTCATGTCTTCAAGCACCATGTCGACAATGCGCTCACCGCAGCGCGCCGCCATGCGCGGATGGGCGGCATCGGCGGCCGGGATGGACGAGGCCCCCGGCAAGGTCATGCCCAGCGCTTCGGCAATGCCGGTCATGGTTGAGGCGGTGCCGATGGTGTTGCAGGTGCCAAACGAGCGGGTCATGCTGGTTTCAAGTTCAATCCATTCGGCATCGCTGACGCGCCCGGCCCGGCGCTCCTCCCAGAATTTCTTGGTGTGGGTGCCAGCCCCCGCCTTCTCGCCGCGCCATTGGCCGTTCGACATCGGCCCTGCCGGGCAATAAATCACCGGCAGATCCATCGAAAAGGCCCCCATCAACAGGCCGGGGGTGGATTTGTCGCAACCGCCCAGCAGCACCGCGCCATCAATCGGGTGGCAGCGCAGCGCCTCCTCGGCCTCCATGGCGAGGAAATTGCGGTAAAGCATGGTAGACGGCTTGACGACGATCTCGCCCACTGAAATCACCGGAATTTCCACCGGGAAGCCCCCCTTGCGGTAAATCCCGCGCTTGATCGCCTCGGCCCGTTCGCGCAAATGCGCGTGGCAGGGGCTCATGTCGCTCCAGGTGTTGAGAATGGCGATCACCGGCCGATCCATGAATTCTTCGCGGTTGAAGCCGATTTGCTGGAAACGCTGGCGATGCGAGAAGGCACGCATGTCATCCACCGCAAACCAGCGCTGGCTGCGCAGGCTTTCGATGGAGCGTCGTGGGGTTTTGCCGGTCATGGTGCGCAAGCCTCGCTCGAAAACAGTTCCACGCCCATCACAGGGCTTCCAGTTCGGCCAACAGTTCCGCGGCGATGGTGACGCCTTCACGCTGCGATGTGGCGCGGGCGGCGAGCCTGCCGCGTCCCGGCAACCGCGCGCCAGGCTCATCACATACCGCCATCGCCAGGCGCGCGCAATGCGCCCGCGTCCCAGGCCCGCCAAGCCTGTCGGGGTCAAGGGCTATGATCATTTGGCCTGTGGCCGGCGGCCCACCCTTGTCATCAAGAAACGACGAGGCCTCGCTGGCAAAATTCGCGCCGGTCAGGCCAGCAGCCAGCATTTCCACCATCAGGGCCAGAGCCGTGCCCTTGGCATCACCCATCGGCAGCATGGTGCCTGCCAGCGCAGCCTCCGGGTCGGTGGTGGCCCGGCCATGGCGATCGAGCGCCCAGCCTTCCGGAATACGCTCGCCTTGCTGTTTGGCCGCCATGATCTTGCCGCGCGCCACTTTCGACAAGGAGAGATCAATCACCAGCGGCGCCATGTCCTGCAACGGACAGGCAAAGGCAACGGGATTGGTGCCAAACAACGCCTTGCGCCCGCCCCAGGGAGCCATGGCCGCAGGCGTATTTGCAAAGAACAGCGCAACCATGCCCTGCTCGGCCAGCCGCTCGACGGGATGGCCCGCCGCGCCGCTGTGATGCGAACGGCGAATGGTGGCAACCGCCAGCCCGCATGCGGCCAGGGGTTCACCCAGCCGTGCCAGGGCCAGATCAAGCGCCGGAAAGGCAAAGCCATGCGCGGCATCGATGTTGATGACCCCCGGCGCAGAGCGCGTCGCCACCGGCACAGCGCGGCCATCAACCTTGCCCGCCCGCATCTGCGCCACATAGGACGGCAACCGCGACAGGCCGTGGCCCTTCAACCCATCGGCCTCAGCCAGCGTCAGGGCCCGCGACACAGAAGCGGTATTTTCGCTTGTACACCCGTGCTTTAGCAACTTTTCATGAATCAATTTCTGTGCTGATTCCAAAGAGAGTTGCGCCATGATTTCAGCCTTCTGCCAAGTGAGCCAGCACGTTTTTTACCGTCAGGCACGATACCCGGATGTTGGATTCATCAGTGACACCAGCAATATGCGGGGTGAGAATGAGGTTTGGAACATTGCGGAACACATAGCCATCGTCGCCACGCAGCGGTTCTCTGGCGAAAACATCCAGCGCCGCGCCGCCAAGATGCCCCGTCAATAAGGCTGCCGCCAGGGCCTCGGCGTCGACAATGCCGCCGCGTGCGGCATTGATCAGGATGGCGCGCCGCTTCATCTTCGCGATGGTCGCCACATTGAACGATCCGCGCGTCTGATCCGTCAGCGGCACGTGCAGCGAAATGATCTCGGCCCGCGCCAGCAGATCATCAAGGGCCACGGGCGCAACCTTGCTGGCGCTCCAGATCGGATCATCGCTGCCAATAAAAGGATCATGGGCGATGAGTTTCACACCAAAGATTTGCGCCCGGCGCGCCGTCTCGCGGGCGATGGCCCCGAAGCCGACGAGGCCAAACGTCTTGTCGGCGATCTCGCGCCCGATCAAGTCCTGGCGCGGCCAGGCCCCTTCAATCATGCTCGTCGTCGCCTGATACGCGCCGCGCAACAGCATCATCGCGCTGGTCAGCACATATTCGGCCACCGCGACATCATTGGCACCGGTCGCCGGGCATACCGCAATGCCACGGGCCTCGCAGGCCGCAACATCAATATTGTCGAGGCCGACACCGAGCCGCCCCACCACCCGCAATTTGCCTGCCGCAGCCAGCAAGGCGCCGCGCACCTGCGTCCGGTTGCGCACGATCAGCGCGTGCGCATCGCCAATCAGGCTTTCCAGGCGGGCCGGGTGATCCACCAGATCGGGCTCATAGACGACATCATGACCGCCGAAGCCTTCATGAATCGCTGAAACATCCATAAATTCAGATATGATAACCCGTGCCATATCAGGTGCTGCGACAGCGATTGGCGGGCACGAACTTGCGTTGAATGACGTAGCCGTCAACCACCATCAGAGTGGCATTATTATCTGCTAAAACAAGGCATTGGAATGGGTTTTGCATCGGTTCGCTCCTCCCGGCTTTCAGTTTTGCCTTTATGTGCGTTCCAGGCCACGCGCTTCTTTTGACAGGTGCCGTGGCGCCGCCGCTGTTCTGCCCCAGGTCTCTGATCGTGCCGCCGCAGGCACTGTCCTTTTGCCCGCGTAACGCCGCCGCTTGGAGTCTGCGACGCATGCAGCAGACTCGGGGGCGGCATTAGCCCGGATTGCATCTCGGCGATCAGGCAAAAGCCACGGCCGCAAAACCGCCCCAGCACCCCGAACACCCCAGATATCTTATATAAGACCATAGAAGGAGCGGCCGTCAAGAGCCTTGCGCCGTTATTTGAACCGTGTCGGCAACGCTAATTTCAGTCCTTGTTGCCGACGCTGCTTTTCAGTCCTTGTTGGCGACGCCTGCTTCCGCAAAAGTCGCCATGTCATTATGGCAGGCGATGGCGGCCTTGATCATGCCCATCGCCAGCGCCGCACCCGAGCCTTCGCCGAGCCGCATCCCAAAATTGAGCAAGGGCTTCTTGCCGAGCCGCTCCAGCACGCGGGCATGGGCACCTTCCGCCGAAATGTGGCCAGCAAGGCAATGATCGAGCGCTTTGGGGTCAACAGCATGCAGCAAGGCCGCCGCCGCGCATACCACATAGCCATCGAGCACCACGGGCACCCGCTCCAGCCTTGCCGCCATGATCGCCCCCGCCATGGCGGCGATTTCGCGCCCCCCCAGGCGGCGCATCACTTCCAGCGGGTCTTTCAAATGGCCCTTGTGAAAGGCCAGCGCCGCCTCGACAGCGTCAATCTTGCGCTTCAGGCCCTCGTCATCGACGCCGGTGCCGCGCCCGACCCATTGCGACGCCTTGCCGCCATAGAGCGCGGCATAAATCGCTGCGGCAACGGTGGTGTTGCCAATGCCCATTTCGCCGAGGCCGAGCACATCCGCGCCCCCGGCAATCGCCTCCATGCCGAAGGCGAAGGTCGCGGCCGCTTCCTTTTCATCCATGGCGGCGGCAATGGTGATATCGCGGGTCGGCAGATCCAGCGCCAGTTCAAAGACTTTCAGGCCCAGGCCATAGCTGCCGCAAATCTGGTTGATGGCCGCGCCACCGGCGCTGAAATTCTGCATCATCGCGCGGGTGACGGAGGCTGGATAGGGCGAGACACCGCGCGCCACCACGCCATGATTGCCGGCAAACACCACGATTTGCGGGCGCTCAAAGGAAGGGCGCGCCTTGCCCTGCCAACCCGCCACAAAACAGGCGATGTGTTCCAGTTGGCCGAGAGAACCCGGCGGCTTGGTCAAATCAAGATCACGCGCCCGCGCCGCAGCTTCAGCCCCGGCATCGGCCTCCGGCATCAGCCTGAACATTTCGCGAATATCGTCAAAGGGCAGCAGCGAGGTCATGGGAATCAACGCTTTCAGAGGGTCCGGAGGGTACACAGGCCCATAGCGCAGCGCTGAGGTGCTGAACAGCCCAGAATCATTCACGATAACTGCGGCCTCGCGGCCTCAGGATGCTTCCCGCATCCCGGCCAGCGCCGGTCGATTGCGCACGATGACTTCGCCGCGCCGCTGCGCTACCCAGCCACGCCGGGCAAAGGTCGCAAGGTTGCGGCTCACGACCTCGCGCGCCGTGCCGATGTCGCGGGCCAGAGCTTCGTGGGTCGCATGAACGCAGTTGTCACCCTCACTAAGCTGCAACAGCCGGTGCGCGAGGCGCTGGTCAATGCGCTCGTTCGTGATGACGCCGACGGCGGCGGCCATTTCAACAATCCGCCGCCCCTGACTGGCAAACACGTGATGGCGGAAACTGGCGGATTCGGCCATAAGCCGTTCAAAGACATGCAGCGGAATGCGAACAATCCGCGCGGCGGTTTCAGCTTCGGCCCTTGCAAAATAGGGCGTTTTGCCGAGCAGCGCCGCCGTGGTGACAACGCATGAATCACCGCGTTCCAGACGATAAAGCATGGTCTGCTTGCCCTGCGGGCCAAGCACATCGACCCGCACAACCCCATCGCAGAGAACGATAAAATGGGCACATTCATCACCTGGCTGGAACAGGGCCTGCCCCTCTGCAACCATAAACGGAACCTCGCCACGAGCCAGAAGGGCCCGTAGATGAGGTTCCAGATCCTTCAGCCATTCAAACTGGTCAATCCACAGACCCATGCGAGAACCAGTCTTATTTGGACATTTTGCAGGTGCTCATGCCCAAAAGCGAATAGGCCGGGCATGTGCGCATGAGCGCGGTCAGAATCAACACGACACCGACAATTCCGGCAATCCACATGCCGACACCTGCCAGATAGAAATAGGCGAGGGCCAGCAACACCACGCCAACAATGATGCGCAAAATCCGGTCAGTCGATCCAACATTGGTGGTAAACATGGCTTGTCTCCATTACCGAGGCGGTTGCAAACCAGAATGGCCTGTTCACGCGCTCACACTCCCGCAGATAGACTAAACCTTGGCCTGCGGGCGTCTGTGACACTATCACAAAGACCCGCAAATTATAGCGCCATTGCAAAGGCCGCGCTGCGGCGAATCCGCCAAGGCCGCCTTCAGGCGACGCTGGGAGCGCTCACCGGCAGCCTGCGCTCACCCCGCCGCGCCCAGCATCAAATCAAGGTTCTGCACCGCGGCCCCTGAAGCGCCCTTGCCGAGATTGTCGAGCCTGGCGACCAGCACCGCCTGGCGCTTGTCGGCATGGCTGAACACGAACACTTCCATCATGTTGGTATTGTTCAGGGTTTGCGGCTCAAGCCGATCCGGGTTTTTATCGGGTGCGATCACTTTGACGAACTTGGCTCCAGCATAATGCGCGCGCAGGGCCTCATGGAGTGCCGATGCGTCGGGCCTGCCCGGCAGCGCATCAAGATCGAGCGGCAGCGACACCAGCATGCCCTGCGCAAAATTCCCCACCGACGGGATCATCACCGGCGTGACGCTCAAGCCGCCATGCCGGGTGATTTCGGGCAGATGCTTGTGCCTGAAGTTCAGGCCGTAAAGCTCGAACGCTGGCGCTGTACCGCTCTCATAGGCGGCAATCATGCTTTTGCCGCCGCCTGAATAGCCCGAAACGGCGTTGAGCGCCAAAGACGCATCGCGCGCCATGAGACCGGCATCTACAAGCGGCCGGATCAAAGCGATGGCCCCGGTGGCATAGCAGCCCGGATTGGCGACCCGCGCCGCACCGGCAATGATCTGCGGCTGGGTGGCATCAAGTTCGGGAAAGCCATAGGCCCAGCCGGGACTAATGCGATGCGCGGTCGAGGCATCAAGCACGCGCGGGCCCGCCGCGCCGAGGCTGTCCACCAAAGCCACGGTGTCCCTGGCCGCATCATCGGGCAGGCACAGGATCACCAGATCAACCTCACGCAGCAAGGCAAGCTTGGCGTTGGCGTCCTTGCGCAACGCGTCGGGCAGCGCCCGCAGGGCAATATCGCCGCGCCCGGCGAGGCGCTGGCGCAGGCCAAGGCCCGTCGTGCCCGCCTCGCCATCAATGAAAATGCGTTTCTGCCGCGTGATGATCGTCATGGCCCTGATCCAACCTCTGCGGACACATTGTGCCCGTCCTATCACAAAAAAAGGGCGGCCCGAAAGCCGCCCCTTGATCCGTTCGCCCCAAAGCGCCTAGCGCTTGGAGAACTGGAAGCTGCGGCGGGCTTTTTTCTTGCCGAATTTCTTGCGCTCGACCACTCGCGAATCGCGGGTGAGGAAGCCTTCCTTTTTCAGGGCCGGACGCAGGGCCGGCTCGAAATAGGTGAGTGCCTTGGCGATGCCGTGGCGCACCGCGCCAGCCTGGCCCGAAAGTCCACCGCCTGCCACCGTCACGATGACATCATATTGGGTCGAGCGGGCTGCCACAACCAGCGGCTGCGCCAGCAACATGCGCAGCACGGGCCGGGCGAAATACACCTCCAGGGTGCGCGTGTTGACAGTCACCGTGCCGGTGCCGGGCTTGATCCAGACGCGGGCAACCGCATTCTTGCGCTTGCCGGTGGCATAGGCACGCCCGAACTTGTCAAGCTTTTGCACATGCACGGGCGCTTCGGCCACCGGTGCTGCGGTCGCCGTCTTGAGATCGGCGAGTGATGAGAGACCTTCAGCCATAATCATGCGCTCCGCTTGTTTTTCGGATTGAGGACGCCGACATCCAGCGTCGCGGGCGTTTGGGCTTCGTGGGGGTGTTCCGCCCCTTTGTAAACCCGCAGATTGCTCAGTTGCTGGCGGCCCAAAGGCCCGCGCGGCAACATGCGCTCAACGGCTTTCTCGAGAATCCGCTCGGGAAACTTGCCTTCAAGGATAAAGCGCGCCGTGCGCTCCTTGATGCCGCCAATATAGCCGGTATGATGGAAATAGACTTTCTGCTCGCGCTTGCGCCCGGTCAGCACCACATGCTCGGCATTGATGACGATGACATTGTCGCCGCAATCCATGTGGGCGGTGAAGGTCGGCTTGTGCTTGCCGCGCAGGCGCAGGGCAATCAACGAGGCCAGGCGGCCGACAACGAGGCCCTTGGCGTCGATGAGCACCCACTTCTTGTCGATATCGGCGGCTTTGGCCGAAAAGGTCTTGTGACCAAACATAATGCTGGAACTCCGGAATTCATGACAAAACGCCGCGCCCAAGGGATCGCCCCTGGGGATCGCATGGCGTCTTGATCTGCCGCTCCTACCGACTGCAGGCGAGCCTGTCAACAGGCGTGTACCAACTTTCTTGAAATAACAATGATTACATATGCTTATAGAATATGGTATTATGATACCATATTTTTTGGCAACTCTGTCTTGCCGGCGTGCAGCAGCGTGGCGCCAGGTGGTGCGTCAAGTGTTCCTTGATCGCAATGGCAAATTCATGCAGAAGCCGCATCACAGCGGCATCGCGCCCCCTTCACCTTCAAGGCTTGGAATACATGGCGGACAATTTGCGCATCGGCATAGCCGGGCTTGGCACGGTCGGCGGCGAACTGGTGGCCATGTTGCAGGCTCGCGCGGACCAGTTGAGTGCCCAGACCGGACGCCGCCTTGAGATTGTCGGTGTCAGCGCACGCGATCGCTCCAAGGCGCGGCCCTTTGCACCGGGCACCTGGGCATGGTTTGACACGCCTGAAGCGCTCGCTGTCGCGCCGGGGCTTGATGTTTTTGTCGAACTCATCGGCGGCGAGGATGGCCCGGCGCTGCGCAGCGTCACCGCCGCGCTAACCCATGGTCGCCATGTCGTCACCGCCAACAAGGCGCTGCTCGCCAATTCGGGCCTCCAGCTTGCCAGCCTTGCCGAAGCCAACCATGTGGCGCTGGCCTTTGAGGCGGCGGTGGCGGGCGGCGTGCCGGTGATCAAGACCCTGCGCGAAGGCCTCGTTGGCAGCCAGATCAACCGCATTTCCGGCATCCTCAACGGCACCTGCAATTACATTCTCTCAAAAATGGAAACCGAGGGCCTGAGCTTCACGCAATGCCTCGCCGAGGCCCAGCGCCTGGGCTATGCCGAAGCAGACCCAACCTTCGATATTGGCGGCTTCGACACCGCCCACAAGCTGGCTATTCTCACCAGCCTGGCGTTCGGCACGGCGGTTGACCGCGATGCCATCCATATCGAAGGCATCCAGTCGATCACGCTCGACGACATCCGCGCTGCGGCAGCCCTGGGCTTCAGAGTGAAGCTGCTGGGCGTTGCCGAGCGTAATGAGCACGGCATCGAGCAGCGCGTACACCCCACCATGATCGCCCATTCTGCGGCGCTTGCACAGGTTATGGGCGTCACCAATGCCGTCAGCATCGATGCCAATGCGCACCAGCGCCTCACATTGATCGGCCCTGGCGCTGGCGGCAAAGCCACGGCCGCGGCCGTCATCGCCGACCTCACCGACATTGCACGAGGCAACGTGCCGCACCCCTTCGCCGTTCCCGCCGCGGAACTGACGCCCGGCGAGCGCGTGCCGATGCAGGCACATCGCGGCGGCTATTACATCCGCATGTTTGTCCAGGATCGCCCCGGTGCTTTTGCCGCCATTGCAACGCGCATGGCCGAACGGGGCATCTCGCTCGAAAGCATCATGCAGCGCCCCGGCGTCGAGCATTTTTCGGGGGCAAGCAACGTGCCGGTGGTTTTGATCACCCATGCGACCACCGAAAAGCTGGTGCGCGATGCCCTCGCCGCCATCCTCGCCGATGGCTATGTCAGCGAGGCCCCGCAGATTTTTCGCATCGAGCGCGATTAGCTTGACAATATCGCTGGCGTGGCTTGCCAGCCCGCCCTTCGCCCCTTATAGAGCCGTTCTAGGTTCAAGCGCGGTCGCTTGCGCCGATGCGCCCATCGTCTAGAGGCCTAGGACACCGCCCTTTCACGGCGGGAACAGGGGTTCGAACCCCCTTGGGCGCGCCAATCAGGCTCTTTTGCGTGACAATAGATTCCCATCATCGCTTCTGCGTCGCGCCGATGATGGAGTGGACGGATCGTCATTGCCGCGCTTTACACCGCGCGATGACGCGCCATGCACTGCTCTATTCCGAAATGGTCACCAGCGCCGCCATCAAGCACGGTGATCGCCATCGCCTGCTGGACTTTTCGCCAGACGAACAGCCGGTCGCGGTGCAACTCGGCGGCAGTGATCCCGCAGAACTCGCCGAGGCCGCCCGAATCGCCGCGGATTTTGGCTACGTCGAGATCAATCTCAACGTCGGCTGCCCATCCGACCGGGTGCAGAGCGGGGCTTTCGGAGCCTGCCTGATGCGTGAACCGGCGCTGGTTGCCACGTGCGTTGCCGCGATGAAAGCAGCCGTCAACCTGCCGGTCACCGTCAAGTGCCGCCTTGGCGTTGATGATCAGGACCCCGAGGAATCGCTTTACGCCATGACTCAGGCGCTGGTTGAAGCTGGCGTTGACGCGCTCATCGTTCATGCCCGCAAGGCATGGCTGAAGGGGCTGAGCCCCAAGGAAAACCGCGATATACCGCCGCTGGATTATGCCATTGTGCATCGGTTGAAAGCGGCCTATCCGGCGCTGCCCGTCATCCTCAATGGCGGCATCACCACGCTCGATCAGGCGCGCGGCCAGCTTGATTATCTCGATGGCGTCATGCTCGGGCGCGCCGCCTATCACAACCCGATGCTGCTGCTACGGGTGGATCCGATGTTTTTCGGGCAACCCGCGCCAGTCAGCGATGGTCGCGCCGCCCTCGAGGCCTACATGCCTTATCTCGAGCGGGAACTGGCAGCGGGCACCAGACTGGCACTCATGACCCGGCACATGCTGGGGATGTTCGCCGGACAGCCGGGCGCGCGCGCCTTCCGCCGCCATCTGGCCGAACGCGCCCATGAGCGCGAGGCTGGCCTCAAGGTCGTTGAGGAGGCTGTCGCCTGCCTTGAAGCCTCACCTTTGATCCGCGCCGCCTGAACGCTTTGCGGGCGATGGCGTCAGAGTCGCCATGATGGCGCGGCGTTCCGCCTCGCTCATCTCCGTCCAGCGCATGATATCCGCAAGGGTTCGCCCGCACCCAAGGCAGACTTTACCACGCGCATCAAGCACGCAAAGCTTGACGCACGGCGAAGAGACGCGCGGCGGGTGCGAGGTCTCCGCCATGCTCAGCCACCAATCTTCAGCGCAAAGCCCAGCAAAAAGCCGATCTCGGCACATTGTTGCGCCGCGCCCGCAACATCGCCGGTCTGGCCGCCAATATGGCGGGACGCGAGCCGCGAAATGCTGTCCTGGCCCAAAAGGGCCAAAACCATGGCCGCCAGGCTCGCTCCAAACCCTGCGCCCGCCAGCATGGGCAGCAAGGCTGCCACCAGGCTCAGCGCTGCACCCAGCCGCAGAGCAGCAGCGCTCGGTCGCGTCACGCCAGCGCCGAGGCCATCTTCACGCGCCGGCTTCAACATGATCATCGGCATCAGGCCGCCAAACCGCGACACCGACCCCGCCCCGATCAACACCAGCGACGCTTCACTGAGCGAGTGGTGCGCTATGGCTGCCACCGCCATCACCCGCGCCGCCAGACCCAAGCCCAGCGCCAGCGCGCCAAACGTGCCAATGCGACTGTCTTTCATGATGCTAAGCTTGCTGGCACGATCACGCCCGCCGCCAAAGCCGTCGGCGACATCAGCCAGCCCATCCTCATGCAAGCCGCCGGTGACCAGCACCAGCGTTGCGATGGCGGCCAGCGCCGCCAGCGGCATGGCAAGGCCGAGCCCGCGCGCCAGTTCGAGCGCGGCTGCCGCCAGAAGCCCGATCAACGCACCCGTCACGGGCACCAGCCCTATATCGGATGCGACATCAAACCCGCGCTGTTGAACGCTGTTTCCAAAAATCCGCGCCACGGGAAGCCGCGAATAAAACCCCAAACTCGCTGAGACCGAGGTGAGCGGCTCACGCAAGCGGGCCAGGGACGATGTCAGGGCCATGGGCTTGAACTCCGCCGGCGCGATCCCTCAACGAAAAGCGGGGCGCGCCATCATCCCCCTTGTCGCCATCCCGCGCCATCCAGGCTGCACAGCCCGGAAGCATGGCATCACCCGTAGAGCCGCGCCGCGCACAAGGTCAAGCGGTCCATATGGCGAAGTCAGAAGGTCGATTTAGCGAAGCCAGTTGACGGCCCCCGGCGCGGGTATCTCTACCCTTGCGACACCCCCATCGCTTTATCATTGTTTACGCTGCGCAAAAAAATATCACCCTTGGGCTTTCCAGGGCGCAATGGTGCGTGACAAAGGCAACATTATGCACTAAATTTTATCGCTCGCTGAACAGAGCGGCGGCATAATGCCTGCTACGCAGTCCAGGTCTCGGGAGGACGCTGATCGAATGTCACGCGGGTTGGCTTTGGAGCCGACCCTTAAATCTTCGAGCGAAGAGCGCGGTATCGAATCGGTTAAGGACGGGAATCCAAGCCAGGGGTGACAATCCGTCTCCCCTGGCTTTTCTCATTTAAGAAACTGTGTTGGAACTGCAGCCCCGCTCATGGTCACCAGGGCCGTGCATATTGCCTGCGTCAGCAACCCGATTTGAATCCCCACAATTTATGCGTTAGCATCAATTTTTACCTCTGAGGCCCATCATGAGCCACGCCCCTGATCCGCATCTTACGCCCGTTTTGATCAGCGAATTGCGCCCGACGCAGATGACTGTGGGGTTTCGCGAGGTCTTGCGCAAGCAGCAGGATTGGCGCGAGCGCAACCAGGAGGGCTCCAAGAAATCAGCGGATTTCCTCGGCACACACATGATTCCAGTGGTGCTCGGCCCCAAAAAGCGACACTATGTGATCGACCATCATCACCTTGCCCGCGCCCTGTCGGATCAGGGGGTCAGCAAGGTGCTGGTCAGTGTCGTCGCCGACCTCTCGGTTCTGGACAAGGACGCGTTTTTTGTCGTGCTCGACAATCGCGGCTGGATGCACCCTTTTGATGCCAAAGGCCGACGGCGCGCCTATGAAGACCTGCCCAAATCAATATCCAAACTGACGGATGATCCCTATCGCAGCCTCGCTGGCGAATTGCGCGCCGTGGGTGCCTATGCCAAAACTGCGACGCCGTTCAGCGAGTTTCTCTGGGCCGATTACATGCGCCGCCATGTTCCGCTCGCGACCCTGGAAAAGAATTTCGAGAAGGCGCTCGAGCTGGCCGCCGCCTTGGCGCGCGGCCATGAAGCCAATTATCTGCCGGGCTGGTGCGGGCCCGACACCAACAATAACTGAGGACAGGCGTCTCAGCCCTCCAGCAGACGTCGCGCAATCACCTGCGCCTGAATTTCGGCCGCGCCCTCGAAAATATTGAGAATGCGCGCGTCGCACAGCACCCGCGACACGGGGTATTCCAGGGCAAAACCATTGCCGCCGTGGATTTGCAGGGCATTGTCAGCCGCCGCCCAGGCGACCCGCGCGCCCAGCAGCTTGGCCATGCCCGCCTCGATATCGCAGCGCCGACCCTCATCCTTGGCTCGGGCGGCAAAATAGGTGATCCGCCGGGCGATGTGGATTTCAACCGCCATCATGGCAATCTTGTCGGCAACGCGTGGGAAGGCGATGAGCTTCTTGCCAAACTGCACCCGCTCCGTGGCATAGCGCAACGCCAGATCAAGTGCCGCCTGCGCCACGCCGACAGCACGCGCCGCTGTCTGGATGCGCGCCGATTCAAAGGTCTGCATCAATTGCTTGAAGCCCTGCCCCTCGATGCCGCCGAGCAAGCCCGCCGCGGGCACATCAAAACCATCGAAGGCGATTTCATATTCTTTCATGCCTCGATAGCCGAGCACCTCAATTTCGCTGCCTGACATGCCCGGCGCCGGAAATGGCTCGGCATCGGTGCCGCGCGGCTTGGAGGCCAGCAGCATCGAGAGGCCACGCCATCCTGACTCCTGAGGATCCGTGCGTACCAGCAAAGTCATCAGGTCAGCCCGCACCGGATGGGTGATCCACGTCTTGTTGCCGGTCACTTTGTAATGATCGCCCTCACGCACCGCCCGCGTGCGCAACGAGGCGAGATCAGAGCCGGTGTTGGGCTCGGTGAACACCGCCGTCGGCAGGATTGCGCCCGAAGCAATTTTTGGCAGATAGTCCTGCTTCTGCGCCGCCGTGCCGCCGAGAAGGATCAATTCAGCGGCGATTTCCGAGCGGGTGCCGAGCGAGCCAACGCCGATATAGCCGCGCGACAATTCCTCCGAAACCACACACATCGCCGCCTTGCCAAGGCCCATGCCGCCATAGCTTTCGGGAATGGTCAGGCCGAAAATCCCAAGATCGGCAAGGCCCTGAATGACACCCAGCGGAATATACTCATTGGCCAGATGCCATTCATGGGCGTACGGCACGACCTCGGCCAGCGAAAACTTGCGCATTTCATCGCGGATGGCTTCCATGGTTTCATCAAGGCCCGACGCGCCGAAGGTCGCGGCATGCGGCTGCGCCTCGATCAAGCGCACCAAAGCGGCGCGATTTTCAGGCGTGTTGCCGGTCGCGATCAGGTGCTCCACGCCAGCCGTGCGGCGTGCCGTCAGCGTCGCCGCGCTGACGCCAAGCTCCGCCGGGCGGACAAACTCGCTTTGGCTCATGGCAATGCCGCCAAAGACCTGCGCCAGATATTCGCCCATGCCGATGCGCGTCAGCAAGGTCTCGATCTCTCCGAATTGGCCCTGGGCCACCTGGCGTTCGGCATAATGCATCATTTCGCGCAGGCCCTGCAGGCAGGTCGCCAGCCAGGCGAGGCCGTGGGCGGCGTGCTGACCCTGTTCGATCCGCTCGGCTGAAAGCTTGTTGCCGTCGGTGAAGGCGGCGCGCAGTTGAGCCAAAGCCTCGCCATAGATGGCTTCGATCTGGCCGACAGCACCCGCGCCCTCGCCAAGAAAGGCAGAAACTTCAAACTCTGCAACTGATGGCGTGCTGTGCAGGCGGGTGGCTGTAATCATTGCATTGGCTCCTTGATGCTGCATTGCAACATCATTAAGTGCAGCGAGACAAGATGGCAAAAAGGCGGGGGGTCAGACACGACTGGCCAAGGCGACGCCCAGCGCCGTGAAAGCCATGCCCAGAAGCTGCGAGACGCTCAGCCTTTCGCCAAACAGCAGCCATGCCTGCACCGAGGCGGCCGGTGGCACCAGAAAGATCAATTGTGCCGCCTGCGACACCTCACCACGCCGGATCAAAATCAGATAAAGGCTGATCGCCCCGAGCGACAAGGCCAGCACCGACCACGCCATCGTCAGCACCATGGTCAGATTCCACGTGATGTGCATCGGCTCCAGCAAAAATGCGACCGGCAGGGTCACAAGAGCCGCGCCGGCATATTGCAGAATTGTGGTGGTGCGAAGATCCCCGGTAGCGACGAATTTCTTCTGGTAGAACGAGCCGCAGGTGACCGCGACCATGCCCGCGACATTGATGCCAATTTCAGTCAGGCGCTGGCTTAAAGCGGCGCTGCTGACCAAAGCGAGACCCGGAAGCAGCACCAGCACCAGCCCGGCCATGCCGATCATCACCCCCAGCCAGCGTCGGGGCTTGATGGTCTCGCCCAGCACAAAAGGGGCCAGAACCGTGGTCAGGATCGGCTGCACGGCAGCAATCAGCGCCGAGACCGAAGCTGGCACACCATGCCGGATGGCCCACCACACGCAGCCCAGATACAGCGCGTGCAGCATGATGCCCGAAACCATGGCATGACCATAGCCCGCTGCGGTTGTGGGCCAGGCGGCGCGGCCAACCAGCGCCACGCCGAGCAGCACCACGCCCGCAAACACATAGCGCAGCAGCAGGAAGGTCAGGGGATCGGCATATTCAGCCGAAAAGCGGGCGACAATCCAGCCCGTCGACCAAATCAGCACAAAGATGAGGGGAATGGAGCGGTTGAGGATGCGTTTCATGCCCGCCCGCTAAAGCAAGCATGACCAAAGTCAATGACAAACTGCCGGACTTGTGCATCGAGGCCACCGCGCCATGTTATGTTGTAACCAGGAGATATCATCGTGAAAGCCCATCTTGACGCCTTGTTGCCGACAATGCCGTTGCCCAGCCGCCGGGCTCTGGTGAAAACCTCGCTTGGCGCGGGCTTCTGCGCGGCCATTGCGCCCGTCTGGGCGCAGGTCATCAAGACGCCCGCGACCGGGCTGACAGCGGGCGAAGTTCATGTCATGTCCGGCGGCTTTTCCATGCCCGCCTACCGCGCCATGCCGGATCATGGTGGCCCGTTCCCGCTGGTCATCGTGATCCACGAGATTTTCGGTGTGCATGAATATATCCAGGATGTCTGCCGCCGCTGGGCCCGGCTCGGCTATGTTGCCATAGCGCCCGACCTGTTTGCGCGGCGCGGTGATGCTTCCAAAATCAGCGATATCAGGGAATTGATGGCCAATATTGTCAACAGGACGCCTGATGTGCAGGTGCTGGCCGATCTTGACGCCACCTTTGCCTTCGCCAAGGCTTCCGGCGCGGCCATCATGACCCGCGCCGCCGTCACCGGCTTTTGCTGGGGCGGCAGGCAGGCCTGGCTTTATGCCGCCGACAACCCTGCCCTCAAGGCCGCCGCCTTGTGGTATGGCCCGCTTGATCCGCCCGAAGATCAAAATCATCCGTTGAACCCGCCGGATGTTGTCACCGTGTTGAAAGTGCCGGTGCTCGGCCAATATGGCGGGCTGGACACCAGCATCACGGCGGCCCAGATCGCCGATATGGAAGCCAGGCTGAAAGCGGCGGGCGACCCGTTCAAAATCATCGTCTATCCCGATGCCGGCCACGGTTTTCATGCCGACTACCGGCCGACCTATAACAAGGCCGACGCAGCTAAATCCTTCGAGGTTGCCGTGCAATGGCTGAAGGCGCACGGGGTATGACGGGGGCTACAACCCCAGGAAAATCACCAGCCGCACAAAGCGCATGAAGGCTTCGATCTGGCTGACCACCAGGCCGTCAATGCCGCCAAATATGTGGCGGCGCAGAATGTAATACTTGAAAAACTGCACGGGAAACTCAAACGGCAGGCGCAGCCATAGCCGGGCGCGTTTGGGCTTCAGTTCCTTGGCCTGCATCTCGAAATAATTCAATTGCTTGCGCATCAACTGCGCCATCGAGGTGAAGGATTGGTGCAAGACGGGCGCTTGCAGCCAGCGGATGTCGTCGGTTGCGGGCACCTCATCATAAACCGTCGAGGCATCAAACCTTGTAGCGCGCCGGTCATAAAGCCGCACACAGGGGTTGAAATAGGCAAAGGGCGCGGCTTTCGTGCGGTTTTGATAGACCAGCATCACCTTCAGCCAAAACGAGCGCGCCGGCCAGTTGGGCAAGGCTTTCAGGGCTTGCAGTTCGGCGAAAAGCGGATCCGACAGCCATTCATCGGCGTCAAGATTGAGGATGAAATCATGGCTTGCCTGGTCCTCGGCAAAGCGCTTCTGCGGGCCATAGCCTGGCCATGGGTTGAACACCACCCGCGCGCCAAGGCTTGTTGCCAGGGCCTGCGTGCCGTCGGTCGAGCCGGAATCAACCACCACAACTTCGTCGGCAAGGCCGGCCACCGAGCGGATCGTTCGTTCGATGCGCGCCACTTCGTTTTTGGCAATGATGGTGCAGGTGAGTTTTTCAGCCATCAGCCCACCCTGCCCCGCCCGCTCACCGCTTGAACTCCCAGGAAGTGGTGCCGTCCTTGTTGTCTTTCAGGGCAACCCCCATCGCCGCCAGTTCATCGCGGATGCGGTCAGACTCCGCCCAGTCTTTGGAAGCGCGGGCGGCAAGACGGGCACCGATGAGGCTTTCGACTTTGGCGGCGTCATGGTTGGCGACCGGTTCGCGCAACGCGCGCCACTGCGTCTGGGTCAAATGCAGCAGCCCCAGTAAATTTGCACAGTTTTTCAGTTGTTTGAGCGGTCTCGCGCCGGGACGCGGCCTCTCGGCGGACGCCTCGCTGGAGGCCATTGCGTGCAAATCCGCCAAGGCCGCCGATGTGTTGAGATCATCCGCCAGCTTTTCCAGAAAGGTCTCGTCGATGCCATCGTCGTCCCAAGAAGAATCGCCAATCACGTCATACCAGCGATCCAGCGTCTTTTCCGCCTCTTCCAGCGCTGCCACCGTCCAGTCAATCGGCTGGCGGTAATGCGTGCGCAGCATGGCGAGGCGCACCACCTCGCCCGACCAGCGGCGCCCCCCGAAGCTCTTTGTCTCCAGCAATTCCGCAATGGTAATGAAATTGCCCTCGCTCTTGCTCATCTTGCGGCCTTCGACTTGCAAAAAGCCGTTGTGCATGAAGACATTGGCCATCACATCATGACCAAAGCCGCAGCGCGACTGGGCGATTTCGTTTTCATGGTGCGGGAACATCAGATCAATGCCGCCGCCATGAATATCGAAAGTCTCACCAAGGTGCACGGCGCTCATCGCCGAGCATTCGATATGCCAGCCTGGCCGCCCCCGGCCCCAGGGCGACTCCCAGCCGGGCTCATCGTCGGCGGCCGGTTTCCAGAGCACAAAATCCATATCGTTCTTTTTATAGGGCGCGACCTCGACCCGCGCCCCGGCGATCATCTCGTCCAGCGGTCGGCGCGACAGCGCGCCATAATCAGGCATGGAAGGCACCGAAAACAGCACATGGCCCGCCGCCGCGTAGGCATGGCCCCGCGCCACCAGCCGCTCGATCAGCGCCACCATCGCGCCAATATGCTCGGTGGCACGCGGCTCGACATCAGGCGGCAAGCAGCCCAAAGCCGCGACATCCTTGTGAAACTGCGCCGCCGTCGCCTCGGTGAGTTCGCGGATCGAAATGCCCCGCTCACGCGCCCGGGCGTTGATCTTGTCATCAACATCGGTGATGTTGCGCACATAGCGCACGTGCCTGGTGCCATAAACATGGCGCAGCAGCCGGTAGAGCACATCAAACACAATCACCGGACGGGCATTGCCGATATGCGCCTGGTCATAGACCGTCGGCCCGCAGACATAGAGGCGAACCATGCGCTCATCGATGGGCAGGAATGCATTTTTGCTGCGACTGAGAGTATTGTAGAATCGAAGTTGCATCTATGCCTCTCGCCAGCCGCGGTTGCGACGTCACCATTTGACAGGCGTCGCGCGGGCCGCATTTTGATTTGCTACAGGATCGTTATTTTCGATCGCTTAACATGTTTTTCATCAGGTTTCGCCATGATCGCTAACTTATTGCCAACTATGAACAGTGTGCGTGCCGTTATGAATGTTTCCGTCAGCCTCATGCGTTTAATGCGACTTTCCGTACCGTTTTTAGCGAGCTTTGCAGCCTTGGCGCTGTTGCGTCCCCCGGTTCAGGCGGCGGCGCTTGCCCATCCTGCCGTCCCGGCAGCCCGCACAATTGCCTATCTGTTGCCCATCGATGAAGGTTACGGCCTGAGCGATTGTCTGGCGCGCGGCGGAAGCTGCGCCTTCCGTGTCGCCAATGCCTGGTGCAAGGCCCATGGCAGGGGCGCTGCGCTCAGTGTCGGCAAAATCGGCGATGTCACTGGCGCGATCAGCCGGAAACGATTGACGCCGCGTCAGATCAGCGCCAACACCCGCCACGCCGTCGTGGTAACCTGCCGCATCTAGGCCACTGATGACACTGCTTCACCCCAGCAAATCCACCAGGGGCTGAATCAGCGGTGCATCGGCGGGCGGCATGGGATAATCCCATATCTTGCGCGCCATCACCCATTTCAGCGTCTGGCTTTCGCGCGGGGTGACAAACCCCTCCCAGCGACGGCAGACGTAGAGCGGCATCAGCAGGTGAAAGTCCTCATAGCGGTGGCTGGCGAAGGTGAGCGGCGCAAGGCAGGCGGGCTTCACCACAATCCCTAGTTCCTCCTCGAGTTCGCGCACCAGTGCAGCTTCGGGCGTCTCGCCCTGTTCCGGCTTGCCGCCGGGAAACTCCCACAGCCCGGCCAGCGCCTTGCCCGCCGGGCGCTGGGCAATCAGCACGCGATTATCCGCATCAACCAGCGCCGCGGCGACTACCAGCATCTGCCTCATGTGCCCGACACGATAACGGACACCGGCGCATCCTCATGGCCGTTGAGCCGGACGGTGTCATAAATCGCCCCGCCACGGTCGCCGCCGCCGTCATGGGCCTTCCACAAGACCTGGGTCGCTACATAATACCGGCCGGGCGGCACATTGTTGAAAGTGAACTTGCCATTGGGCAGCGTCTTGGTGGTCCGCATATATCTTCCATAGCGCGGATCAATCGTGACGCCTTTGGGGTAATTCTGCACGGCCACGAACTTGGTGCCATTGTAAAGTTCATTAAAGCGCACTTTGGCGTAATCGCTGGCCGGAATCAGGCGCACGGTCTCGCCACCCTCGCGATGCGCTCTGCCGTGATCATCAGTGATAAAAGCAATTCCTTTGATCGTGCCATCGCCATGCTGGTTGATAAAAGCCGCCTGGCGAGGATCAAACGAAGCCTGGATATGGGGCACCGGCTGCGATACTGTTTGGCAAGCCGCCAGGCTCAATCCCAAAAATCCCAATAATAAGAAATGTTTCATTAAAATCTCCAATCACGAACGGTAATCGCCGTTAATCGCAACATATTCCTTGGTGAGGTCACATGTCCAGACCGTTGCTTGCCCACGCCCCAGGCCCAAATCTACACCAATGCTGATTTCAGGAGCTTTCATGGCCTGCGACACTTGCGCTTCATCATAGGCTGGGTCGCGCTGGCCCTGATGGGCAACGCGGATGCCGCAAAAGCTGATGGACAGTCTGTCACGATCCGCCGATTCGCCAGCCTTGCCGACCGCCATGACCACACGGCCCCAATTGGCATCCTCGCCAGCAACGGCGGTTTTCACCAGCGGCGAATTGGCAATCGACAGGGCAATGCGCTTGGCGGCAGCGGCGCTGGTCGCACCCGAGACGCTGATCGCGATGAATTTGCGCGCGCCCTCGCCATCGCGCACCACCTGATGCGCCAGGCTTTGCAGCACGTTTTGCAACGCACGACGGAAAGGCCGCAGTCTGGCATCGCTGGCATCGGTCACGGGGACCGCGCCGCGCTGTCTCGCGGCCCCTGTGGCAAACAGCATCAGCGTGTCAGAGGTGGAGGTGTCGCTATCCACCGTGATGGCGTTGAAAGTGCCTTTCACGCCCCGGCTCAGCAGGGCCTGCAGCACCGGGGCCGCGATGGGCGCATCTGTAAACACATAGCTCAGCATCGTCGCCATATCAGGGGCAATCATCCCGGCGCCCTTGGCTATGCCGGAGATTGTTACCTCCACGCCGCCAAAATTGGCGCTGGCGGTGGCAAGTTTGGGATAGGTGTCGGTGGTCATGATGGCTTGCGCCGCTGCATTGATGCCATCCGGCGTAGCACTCGCCGCCAACCCCTCCAGAACACCACTGAATTTTTCGGCGGGCAAAGGCTCGCCAATGACGCCGGTTGAGGCGAGGAACACCTGGTTCAGCGGCACGCCCGCAGCCTTCGCCGCAAGCCGTGCAGAGAAAGCGGCCGCCTCCGCGCCATTCTTGCCGGTAAAGGCATTGGCATTGCCGGAATTCACCAGCAGCGCCCGCGCCGTGCCGCCCGATAGATGGGCGCGGCACCAGTCCACCGGGGCGGATGGACATTTCGAGCGGGTGAAGACTCCGGCGACGGTGGTGCCTTCATCCATCAACGCCAGCATCACATCGGTGCGGCCCTGATAGCGGATCCCCGCCGCCCCGGTGGCAAAGCGCACGCCCCCGATGCCGGGAAGAACGGCAATTTGAGCAGGGGCAAGCGGGGAGCGGGGCGAGCTTTTGGCCATGGCGACAACCTTTGTGTGAGAGGTGGCATGGCGACCGCTTTGCGTGCGGATTGCGGCGGCGTCAAGCGGTTGCAAGCGCCTTCCCGCAAGCAAATCATGGCAGCCAATCGCGCCCACAAAATTGAAGTGGACACCAGCACGTTAATCCACTTTCGACGGCACTCTTGACATTGCACTAATCAAGCTGTTGATATTGCCTGAATTTTGACAATATGTCGCGGTTTGTTCGACTAATATAAAAATCGCCCATGGCTCCAGGAGACAGGAATGACTTTGAGGTTACATCCAAGGCATGTGTCTTTTGGCTTGATGGTCGGCGGAGTCATTCTGGCCTGCTTGGCAGGGGCGCCGGTGCACGCGGCCTCCGGCAGCAACCCTGGCGCTCTGGCCGCAGCTGCCCCGGCTTCACCGGCTCTGCCTGATCCATCTGCCGCCGCAGTTCCTGCGAAAACTGTGGCGGCCAAGCGGCCTCATCACTTCCGGCACCACATCCGCCATTATCGCCGCCATCATGTCAGCCACGCGGTTGCCGACAAGAAATTGCTGCGACATAACCCCGTCCGGACCTGGCCCAATGACTCGAAGGAAATCGCCCGCGCCAACCGCAACACGGTTTACATAATATCGGGTCGGCTGATCAGTTCCTATCTGCGCATGATGGCGGAAGTCGGCGCGGTGGTCGATGAAGGCAACAAGATGCGCGCCGTGCCGATGATTGGCAAAGGCACGCTGCAGAATGTCTCCGACGTGCTTTATCTGAAAGGCATTGATCTTGGAATTTTTCGCCTGGATTCACTCAACTATTTGAAAACAAACAATATAATTCCTGATCTCGACAAACGACTGGTCTATATCTGCCCCTTCACCAATGATGAAATGCACGTTCTGGTGCCCGATTCGATCACCGATATCCATCAGCTCGAGGGCAAGAAGGTCAATATTGACATTGCAGGATCGGGCACGAATTTCTCGGCGTCCCTGGTTTTCAAGCGGCTCGGCATCCACATAGTACCGACGGCTTTTTATGAAAAAGTCGCCTTCGTAAAGCTGCACCAGGGTGCGATTGACGCTGACGTGTCATTTGGAGCGGCCCCTCTGGCGGGCCTGAGGGCTTTCGATAACAAGGATCACCGCTTTCACCTGATCGGCGTGCCCTATAGCGACAAAGTCAGCGATACCTATTTGCCATCGACCTTGACGGCCAAGCAATATCCCGGACTTGTTGATCCAGCCAAGCCCATCAGCACCATCGCCGCACCGACCATGATCGGAGCCTATAATTGGCCGGAACACACGGCGCGCTATGAACGCATCGCGCGTTTCGTGAATGTTTTCTTTACAAATTTCAAAGAGTTGCAACACCCCCCGCGCCACCCCAAATGGCGCGATATCAACATTGCGGCGACCATTCCCGGCTGGACCCGGTTCAAGCCGGCTCAGGAATGGATAGACAAGGCGACGGCCCAGACCCAACACCAGGCCGGGCCAACGGCGAAATGAGGTAGCAAGGTCAGGCGACTGACTCGTCCAGGTATTAAGCGTAATGGAGTGGAGGCGTCGATGAATATCATGGATACCAGACTACAGGAGCGCCTGAAGTCACTGACCGACGGTCAACCCCAGGCGGCGGATTACAGGCCCTCGGTGAACGGTGCGTGGAACGGGGAGGCAAGGAAATCGGCGAATCGCTCGCCTCTGCTCCTGGCCGGGGCCGGCCTGCTCGTCGTCGCGGTCGCTGGCCTCGCGGTATTGGTCTATTCTGGACGACAATTGTCCGTGCGCCTGCAACTGGCACCGGCAGGCACGACGGCTCCCGCTGCGGCGCCCGTTCATGCAGTTTCCGCAGCGCTCGCAGATCACCCGGCATCCAGCGCCGCATCATCCACTTCGCCGACCGCCGCCGAGGAGAAAGCGGCATTGGCCCGCCTGTCTGCAGCCCTTGTCCAGCGCAAGCAGGCAACCCTGCCCCCGCCGACGGCGACTAAGCCGCCTGCCGCACCCGCCAAAGCCAATCAGGTTGTGACACTTATGGCGGTGCAGCACGTGCCCATCGCGGCCACGCCGCCAGCGAGCACGCCAACGGCATCGCCTGTGACAGCCACTGCCGCGCCCCCTGCTGTTTCAGAAGCGGACGCCATGAAACTCGCGCACCGTGCCTCTGATCTGATCCAGCAGGGCCAGATTGCCGGGGCACGGGTGCTGCTGGAGCGTGCTGAGGGCGCGCATGATCCAAAGATCGATTTTGCGTTGGCCGAGACCTATGATCCCAACCAGCTCAGTCTTTGGAAAGTGCTGGGCCTGGTGGCGGATCCGGTGCGCGCCCGCAACCTTTATCAATTGGCCGCAAAGGGAGGTATAACCGAAGCCAAGGCCCGGATCGCGGCATTGCCAGCCCCTTGATCCCTCGCCTCTGTTGCGTCCTCAAACCACCAGAGTCAGGGTCCTGGCGGCCCTGGTAATACCGGTATAGAGCCAGCGGTCGTGGTGTTCACGGAAGGCTGAGCTTTCGTCAAACAGCACCAAATCGTCCCATTGCGAGCCCTGGGCCTTGTGCACGGTCAGCGCGTAGCCAAAATCAAATTCGTCGGAATTCCGCCGCAAGGCGAAGGGAATTTCGGTGCCTGATCCGTCAAAGAATTGCGGTAACACATTGATCCGCTGAGGTTTTGCTGACGCATCATCTTCAGGCATCACCAGAAAGCGCAGATGCTTGCCACGCGGGGCGAGCAATTTTTTCACCGTCCAGAGCCCGCCATTCAGCAGGCCCTTTTTGCTGTCATTGCGCAGACAGACCAGTTTGTCGGTAACCTGCGGCATCGGCGCGCTGAGGCCGCGCAATTCGCGCAGGCGGCGGTTGTAGGCGTGGCGGGTGCGGTTCATGCCGACCAGCACCTGATCGGCCCCGGTGACCGTGGCTGGATCAAGCTCCTGACGCCCGATGATGCGGGTGTCGCCATAAATGCCACGCTCTAGCCTCTCGCCTTCGCGCACAGCCATGGAGAGGCGGATGATCGGGTTGTCGCGGGCCTGGCGATGCACTTCGGTCAACATCACGTCGGGGGCTTCGGCGGTGAAAAACCCGCCACCGCGAATTGGTGGCAACTGCGCCGGATCACCCAGCACCAGCACTTTTTTGCCAAAGGAAAGCAGATCGCGGCCAAGCTCCTCATCAACCATGGAGCATTCGTCAATGATGATCAGGCTGGCGTTGGAGGCGGGGGCATCTTCATTGAGCACAAAGGTCGGTTCCTCGTCCTCCAGGCTTTTGGGCTTGTAGATCAGGCTGTGGATGGTACGCGCACCCTCGCAGCCGCGCGCCCGCATCACCAAAGCGGCCTTCCCGGTGAAGGCGGCAAAAGCCACCTTGCCCCCTTCATCTTCGGCAATATGGCGGGCCAGCGTGGTTTTGCCGGTGCCAGCATAGCCAAACAGGCGAAACACCTGCGGCTCGCGTGTGGTGAGCCACTGGGCGACCGCCTTCAGCGCATCATCCTGCTGCGGTGACCATTGCATCAAACATTGGCCGCATGAAGCGCATCACAGACCGCCTGCGTCACTTCGGCGGTGGTGGCGCGCCCGCCCAGATCGCGCGCCATCACCTCGCCTTTGGCGAGCACCTGCTCGATGGCCGACATGAGTTTGGCGGCGGCATCGTGCTCACCGAGATGCTCCAGCATCATCGCGCCCGACCAGAAGGTGCCCATCGGGTTGGCTATGCCCTTGCCAGCAATATCAAAAGCCGAGCCATGGATCGGCTCGAACATCGAGGGGAAGCGGCGCTCGGGGTTGAGGTTGGCGGTGGGCGCAATGCCCATGGAGCCCGACAGGGCGGCAGCGAGATCGGACAGAATATCCGCGTGCAGGTTGGTGGCGACAAGGGTGTCGAGCGATTGCGGATGCAGCACCATGCGGGTTGTCACCGCATCGACCAGCCATTTGTCGTGGGTGACATCGGGGAATTCCAGCGCCACCTCGGCGGCAATTTCGTCCCACAGCACCATACCATGACGCTGGGCGTTGGATTTGGTAACGACGGTCAGGAGTTTGCGCGGACGGTTCTGCGCCAGCCTGAAGGCAAAGCGCATGATGCGGGTGATGCCGCTGCGCGTGAAAATCGCCGTCTCGGTGCCGACTTCCTCGGGGTGGCCCTGATGTGCCCGCCCGCCATGGCCGGCATATTCGCCCTCCGAATTCTCGCGCACGATCACCCAGTCGAGATCACCCGGTCTGGCCCTGGCCAGCGGCCCCGGCACGCCATTCATCAGCCGCGTTGGCCGGACATTGGCATATTGATCAAAGCCCTGGCAGATTTTCAGCCGCAGGCCCCACAGCGTGACGTGATCGGGGATGGCCTGATCGCCGACGGCGCCAAAATAGATGGCATCGAAGGGTTTGAGCGTCACAAGGCCGTCGTCCGGCATCATTTTGCCGTGGCGACGCCAATAATCCGAACCCCAATCGAAGTTTTCGAACTCAAGCGCAAAATCGCCACAACGCTGCGCCAGCACCTTGAGCACGCTCTCTCCGGCAGGCACAACCTCCTTGCCAATGCCATCTCCGGGGATGGCGGCGATCCTGTGTCTGCGCATGGGGCGGCCTTATTTCCCGGCGAGCTTGTCAGCAAACAGCGCGATGGTGCGCGAATAGACATCTGCCTTGTTCCACTGCTGAATGACCGCGAAATTCGCTGTGCCCGGATCCCAGGGCTGCCCGGCCTTCCAGCCGTAGGAATGCAGATAATTGGCTGTCGAGGCGAGCACATCGGGCACCGAAGTGATGAGATTGCCGCCACCGCCATAATTGACCGCGAATTTCAGATAGGACGAAGGCATGAACTGTGTCTGGCCGAGTTCACCTGCCCAGGCCCCGTGCATCTGCGAGGGGCGCAGATAACCGCGCTGGACAATACGCATCGCATCAATCAGCTCTTTCTGGAAAAAAGGACTGCGCCGGCAGTCAAAGGCCAGGGTCGCGATCGAGCGGATCGTCGGGTATTTGCCCATGAACGCGCCATAACTGGTCTCAAGTCCCCAGAGTGCCACGATAATTGGGCCGGGCACGCCATACTGCCGCTGGATCCGCGCAAAAACCGGCGCATATTGTTTCAGCAACTGGCGGCCCTTGCTCAGGCGGTAGGCCGAAATCATCCGGCCGGAAAATTGCTCAAAGGACTGATGGAACACGCCCTGCGCGTGGTCGGCATGCAGCACGTCGTTGTCGATTGTGACACCGTTCAGGCTCTCGTTGATGGCGCGGGCCGAAACGCCAGCACCAGCAGCATCCTGACGCATTTGTTGCAGGAAAGCCCCAAACCCCGCCGGGTTCTGGCAGGTTGCGGCCTGCGCGGAGGCTGCGGAAAGGCTCGAAACCAGGGCTGCCAAAATCAAATGCCGTCGTGCGATTGCCATCATCATATCCTTTAGCGAATAACCGACGTTTCATAACACCGGTTGCCCGATTCGCCAATTTCTGCCCCGTGATCTCCTGCCATAGTCCAAGCCCTTGTCCCACAAGCAAATCTTCAGGGCCGCGCACGCACACGGATTTGCATCATCATCGGCCGACGCCGTCTTGCAGGCTGAAACTGGCGGGAGTGTTGCCGTGTTCAGGGCACTGGACACCCGCTTGCAGCTTTACAAGCCGCAGGACACACGCCAAAGCGGATCGCAGATTATGCGGCTGATTCGCTCATTCCGAAAAAAGAGTTCAGACCATGTCATTCCTGCAGGCGCTGCTTTTGTCCATCCTCCAAGGCGTGACGGAACTGTTTCCGGTCAGCAGCCTCGGCCACATGGTGATTATTCCGGCTTTGCTCGGCTGGCATGCAATCGAGAAAAGCGACAATTTCCTGCCGCTCGTGGTGACCATGCATTTTGGCACTGCCGTCGCGCTGCTGATTTATTTCCGCCACGACTGGATTGAATTTGGCCTGTCGATCATCGGCCGCAAGAGCGACCGCGCAGCCCTCGACCGCCGCCTGTTCATCATGCTGATGTTCGCCACCATTCCAGCGGCGGTCATCGGCTTTCTGTTCGAGAAAAAGCTGAAACATGCCTTTGCCACGCCCATGCTGGCAGCGGTGTTTCTCATCATCAACGGCGTGGCGCTGCTGTTTGGCGAGCGCCTGCGTAAATCGGATGGCACCGTAACTCTGGATACCATGGGCTGGGAAAGTGCGGTGGCGATTGGCTTTGCCCAGGCGCTGGCGCTGATACCCGGCATTTCACGCTCCGGCTCAACTGTGCTCGGCGGCATTTTCGTCGGCCTCAGCCACGAAGATTCGGCAAAATTCGCCTTCCTGATGGCCACACCGATCATCTTTGGCGCGGCTGGCCATGAAATTCCAAAGATCGATCACCATGCGTTCGGGCTTCTGGCCTTGATGTGCTTTGTGGTGTCCGGAGTTTTTGCCTATGCCAGCACCTCGTTTTTGATGCGCTGGTTCAAATCGCATGACCAGGGCGCGCTGACCCCCTTTGCCTATTATTGCGCCATCGCCGGATTTACCTCGATCGCCTGGCTCAATCTGATGTGAGGCACGCGCCTCAGCTTGCGGAAGGCTCATGTTTTTCATCGCGTCAAAATTGCTCTGGCTGATCGGCGCGCCATCGACATTGCTGATTTTGCTGGCATTTTTTGGTCTGGCGCTGACGTGGACATCCGCCCGCCGCTTTGGCCATTTTTTGCTTGTGGCAGCCGTGTCGGCCCTGCTCGCCTGCGGCTTCACGCCGCTCGGCAAAATGCTGCTCTATCCGCTGGAGCAGCGCTTTGCCCCCCTCCCCGCCTTTGGTGCCGCACCGACCGGGATTATCGTGCTGGGCGGCGGCGTGGATGAGACCATTTCAGCACGCCGTGGCACGATTGAGCTCACCCCCGCAGGTGCGCGCCTGACCGAAGCCATGGCACTCGCCCGCCGCTTTCCGCAGGCGCAATTGGTCTATACGGGCGGTTCGGGAAAATTAGGTGGTGGGAAACACACCGAGGCCGAATTTGCCCGTCAGCTATGGCTCGAAGATGGCGTGCCCGCCGCGCAGATGCGCTTTGAGGATCGCTCGCGCACCACTTTTGAAAATGCCGAATTCACAAGGGCGATGCTCAGGCCCCGGCCCGGCGAGCGTTGGATCCTTCTGACATCGGCGGAGCATATGCCGCGCGCCATGGGCGCTTTCCGCCAGATCGGCTTTGCCGTCATTCCCGATCCGGTCGATTACAAAACAGTGCCGCCGCCCGGCCTGTGGCACCCCGACGTCCCCGCCAGCAAAAATCTGGCCTATGTCGATCAGGCCGCCCACGAATGGATCGGCCTGCTCATCTACCGCCTGTCCGGGCGCAGCAACGCCTTGTTTCCCGGCCCATGACCTCTCCCGGACCATGACCTCTCCCGGACCATGACCTGACGCCCCGCGCCAGCGCCTGACGGATCAGCGGATCGCGAGCTTCATGGTGAAGCGCCCGAACGGGCCGTCTGACATAGTGTTGGCGTGCAGCAGCACGATATAGGCACCCGATTGCGGCAGGGTGTAGGGCACGCCTTCATCCACTGCATCGCCTGAACCATTGGGGAAGGTCAGCGGAATACCCGGCCCGGTCTTGAGCCCGCCGCCATGAGTGGTGATCGTCAGCTTCTGCCTGGCATTCGCGACAAAGCGAAAATAATAATCCGGCTTGGCACCAGACACCACGCCCTGCGCGACAATCACCTTTTGGCGCGGCTTCATCTTCAGGACAACGGCACAGGCAGGCGTGCGTCCCTTTTCGCAGGCCCGCGCCGAATGCGGCGCAAGACCCGCACCAAGCGCGACGGCCACCGCGAAATACTTGAAATGCCAGGGCGCAGAAAGGGTCATCGTTGCCTCCGTGAACACGGTTCGGCAAGGATACAACGGGATCAGATGAGGGTAAAGGTTGGGCAGCGAGCGATGCCAACGTGACAGGCTTCGCCTTCTAGTTCAGGACACGCGGTTTCAACGCGCAAGTTCGCCGCCGCATCAGGCACCAGCTCAGGCCGCACCGTTGCGCCGACCTGATCTCCTCATTCAATATAGCCTTGCAGGCGCAGGAACCGGGCCAGAGCGCCGACGTAATCACGGGTTGTGGCATTGCAGTCACCGTTATCGGGTGGGCAATCGGGAATGTCCCAGGTGCTTGTCTTGTTGATATGCGCCAGCATGAAGCGCCAGGCGCTTTGAAACTGGCCGGCGCGGGCGCCAGCGGCCACATAGGCGGCGCAGAGGCCGTGGTGGCCGAGGCGACAACCGGGCTCATAGCGCGCCATCTCCTGAATATAGATCGGGCGAAACGACGGGCTGGTGGATTCATCCACCCAGCGCCCGTCGTCGAGCCGGTAAAAACGGTCAGGCGCGGCACTGTCGGCATAGTCGGTGAACCGATAATAAAACGCATTGTCGGGAATCGCGAAATCCGGCACGCCATCATGGTTGAGGTCGACCGGGGCATATTTCATGTAATATCCATCGAATTTCCCCGGCATGACGAGCTTCCACTGCCCCTGCACCAGCGACGCAATGGCATTGACCGAGCAGCAATGCGCCCCGCCGGCATAGCCGGAAATCAACACGTCCTTGGCTGCGTGGTCAGGGTCAAGCCGCAAAACGCCATAGGCCACGCCATAGCTCGCCTCGGCATCTTTCAGGTCGATGACCTCGGTAGGCACGCCAATGCCGCGCAGCGTGATCTGGGGATGCGGGACTTCGCCCGCCGCGCCCACCGATGTGAAGCTGAGGCTGAGTCCGCCCGTCTCGACCGTGCGTGCGCCCTGCTTTGCATCCCATTGCGCCAGCACGGGTCCATCCGGCAGTTTGGCAACAGTCCCGCCAGCCTCGCTGCTTTTGACGCAGCTTGCCAGCATGCGTGAGGTCAGCACCCGACGCCCGGCAATTTCATGGGTAAATTCGCGATAGCTCCAGTGGCCGGCCCTGTCGCGACTGGCAATGCCGATCATGGTCAGGCCGGGCTTTCGAAAACTCATGCCCCTCCACACAAACCCGCCCGGTTTGCGCAGCGTGGACTTGATGAAATATTGATCACGCCGCGCATAGCTTTGGCCGCTTTGCGTATGATGCACGACCGACCAGTTTTTGCCCAGATTCAGCGAGATGCCGACCACAGGATCCTGGCCAGGCGGCGAACTGCTCGACGTGATGGCGCAGGTGAGGGTGAGATCAGCCGCTTTGGCCAAACCGTGAGCGACCATACCCCAGGCAACAAGCCCCCAGACAACCAGGCTGAAAGCCAAATTCACAAGCCAGCGCAATCGTGTCATTTGGCTCACCCCACGTCGCGCCATTGAAGCACCAGCGGCCAGGCTCATGCAAGCCCGATCAGCAGTTCTGCATCGCGAAATGATTCAGCGGCCCATGCCCGGTTCCCGCACCAACCGCCAACCCCTCGGCACCAGCCAGCGCACATTGCAGATGATGCCGCGCGGCAGCCACGGCGTCGCGCAACGACAGGCCGCAGGCCAAAGCCGCCGCCAGGGCGCTCGCCAGGGTGCAACCGGTGCCATGCGTGTTGCGGGTGGCAAGGCGCGGCATGCAGAAGCGGGCCGCACCCTGCCCATCCACCAGCCAATCACAAGCTTCCGCCCCTTCGGCATGGCCACCTTTCACCAGCAGCGCCGGGCCCCCGGCGGCGTATAGCGCCTCTGCCAGTTCAAGGGCGGTGCCCTCACGGCCCGCCAAAAGGCGAGCCTCAGGCAGATTGGGCGTCACCAGCGTCGCCAGCGGAAAGAGCTGGTGCACCAGAGCCTGCGCCAGACCCGCCGAACCCAGCGCTGCCCCGCTGGTGGCAGCCAGCACCGGATCAAGCACCACATGCACCGGTTTCCAGCGCTTCAGCACGGCGGCAACCACCGCAACATTCTCAGTTGAACCGAGCATGCCGATCTTCACCGCATCGACCCTGATATCCGCAAAAATCGCCTCGATCTGCGCTTCCAGGATATCCGGCGCAACAAGGTGCATCGCCAGCACGCCTTGCGTGTTCTGCACGGTAAGGGCACTGATCGCCGCCATGCCATAGCAGCCGAGCGCCGCAAAGGTTTTCAGGTCAGCCTGAATGCCCGCCCCGCCCGAGGGGTCGGAGCCGGCGATGGACAGGACATTGGCAACGGCGTTGATCTGCGGCATGATGGCCTTCGCGGGTGTCAATTCATCTTCATGGGGAACCTTAGCATGATTGTCTCAACCACCAATGATCTCGCGGGCTATCGGGTCACGCGCCATCTGGGAATCGTGCGCGGCATCACCGTGCGTTCGCGCAGCGCGGTAGGCAACATGCTCGGCGGCCTGCAATCGGTGTTTGGCGGCAAGCTCGGTATCTATGTCAATCTGGCCGAAACGGCGCGCCAGGAATCCTTCGATCTGATGATCGAACATGCCCAGAAGGCCGGCGCCAACGCCATTATCGGCATGCGTTATGACGCCAATGAAATCATGGACGGCATTACCGAGGTGCTGGCCTATGGATCGGCAGTGATTGTCGAACCCAGCGCATGAGGCTTGCATCGGCAGAGCTTTTGCGGCAATAGACGTCCCGCACAGGAGTGTAGCTCAATTGGCTAGAGTACCGGTCTCCAAAACCGGGGGTTGTGGGTTCGAGTCCCACCTCTCCTGCCAGCTAATTCAACCATGTAACATCGCTTTTTCCCGTCGCCGCGCCAGCCGCGTGCGACCTTGTTTGCCTTGAGCGCGTGCTCGGCCTGATTTTGCCGGTCAAGCCGCCGCTGCAGCCGTCCCGGCCAGCACCGGCTTTGGGGTGCCCCGCATGGTCAGGCACAGCGCTGTAGCCAACAGGCACATGGCCCCCGCCCCGATAAAGGCCGGCACATAGGTTGAGAGCTCGGTGCGCGACAATCCCGCTCCCCAGGCCGCTGCCGCCGCGCCCAGTTGATGCGCGGCGAAAATCCAGCCAAACACCACGCCGGCCTTCTCGCGGCCAAAATGCGCGGCGGCGAGCTTGACGGTGGGCGGCACGGTCGCCACCCAGTCCAGCCCGTAAAACACCGCAAAAACACTGAGGCCCGCCAGGCTGAAATGCGCAAAGGGCAGATAGAGCAGGGCCAGCCCGCGCAGGCCATAATACCAGCCCAGCAGCCAGCGGCTGTCGATTCTGTCTGACAGCCAGCCCGACAGAATCGTGCCGACGAAATCAAACCCGCCCATGATCGCGAGCACAAAGCTGGCCTGCACGGCGGCAAGGCCATAATCACCACAGAACGGGATGAAATGCTGCTGGATCAAGCCATTGGTTGAAAGGCCGCAGATGAAAAACGTCGCAGCCAGCACCCAGAAGACCGGCACCCGCGCAGCTTCACCCAGCACATTGATGGCCCGCATGAAGGCGTTGGCGGTGGGCGCAGGAGTTGGCAGCACCTGCGTCTCGCCATAAGGCGGCAAACCAACATCGGCAGGCCGGTCAGCCATGAACAAAATGACCAGCAGCGCCACCAGCACCAGCCCGCCAACCGTGGGCAGCACAGCGGCGCGCCAGCCATAATGGGCCACCAGCCAGGTGGCCAGCGGCAGAAACGACAATTGCCCGGTTGCTGAGGAGGCGGTGAGAAACCCGACCACCAGACCTCGCCGCTTGGTGAACCAGCGCCCGGACACCATTGCGCCCAGCACCAGCGCGGTGAGGCCGGTGCCGATACCGACCACCAGCCCCCACAGCACAAACAACTGCCAAAAAGCTGTCATGCCGCGTGCCAGCAGGAGCGCCGTGCCAATCAGGCTGACGGCCACCAGAATGACCCGCGCCATGCCGAAGCGTTCCATGATCGCCGCCGAAAACGGGGCCACCAGGCCGAACAACACCAGACGCACCGCCAGCGCCTGCGAAATATCGGCAATGCTCCAGCCAAACTCCTGATGCAGCGGCTCCAGCAGCGCGCCGGGCAGGCTCATCGCCCCCGCCGTCATCAGCAAGGTGACAAAGGTGACGCCAACCACCACCCAGCCGTAATGCATCTGGCGGCGCGCCATGAAAGCGCTGAGTTTTTGAGCAAGCATGATCGGGCAGACTTTCGGGGCAAGCCTTACATTCACTGACAGTCAGAGCATGAGGGCATGAAGTTGAAACGGCTGGATTCGGGTATCGATAGGGCTCCACGCTCCGTCATCGCCTCGCCGCCTTGCGCCTCGCAATGACCACCGACGGGCGCCTTCGCCCAGGCTCCTCACTAAGACGACACGCTCTAGCGCCTCCGGCCGATACAGGCAAGGCACCCTGTGGCAACCCTGATTTGCGTCAGGCGCGAAACTCTGTATCAATGATATCACATAACAAAACAGGAGGATAAGGCATGACTGATTCACATCTCACCCGGCGCGCGGTTCTGGGTGGCGCTGCTGGTCTCGGCGTCGTTGGCTCGACATCGGCTTTCGCGGCGCTGACCATGCCGAAAGCCCCCGTGGCGATCAACATCGTCGATGTCGCGGGCAATCTGGCGCTGACCAAACCCGCGTTCGAGGCCTATCGCGTGGCCAATCCCAAGCTGGTGTCGAGCATCAGCTACTCGCAGGCTCCTGCCCCCGAACTTCCCGGCAAGCTCAAGGCTGAGGAAGACGCCAAACATCTTGATATCGACCTCGTCCTCACCGGAACAGATGCGCTGGCGGCTGGCATCCAGCAAGGGCTTTATGTCGATCTCTTGGGCACATACGCAGCCGACCTGCCCAAGCTCGACGCCATCTACAATCAGGGTGGCGCGAAAATGCAGACCCTCGCCAAGGGCCAGGGCGTCTGCGTGGCCTATTGCCCGTCAGGCCCCTTCCTCGAATATATGCCGGACGCGGTCAAAACGCCGCCAACGACGCCCGCCGAATTGCTGGCCTATGCCAAAGCCAACCCGAAGCGTTTCATTTATGGCAATCCCGCCAATTCCGGGCCAGGGCGCACCTTTCTGATGGGCCTGCCGTATTTGCTCGGCGACACCGACCCGCGCGACCCGGTCAAGGGCTGGGACAAGACCTGGGCCTATCTCGCTGAACTTGGCAAATATATCGAATATTATCCGGCTGGCACCGGCCCCACCATGAAGGAACTTGGCGAGGGCACGCGCGACATGATCGTCACCACGACCGGCTGGGATCTCAACCCGCGCGCCCTTGGCGTTGTGCCCAAGCGCGCCCAAATCAGCGTGTTCAAGAATTTCCACTGGGTGATCGACGGCCATTACATGTGCGTGCCCAAGGGCATTGCCGCCGATAAAATGGCGGTGTTGCTGGATTTGATGAGCTATATGCTGACCAAACCCGCCCAGGCGGTGATTTACGATCTCGGCTATTTCTACCCCGGCCCCGCTGTGAAGGACGTGCCGATCAGCATGGCCCCCGCCGCCAGCCAGAAGGCCGTCGCCGATTATGGGCGGCCCGAATATGACAAGATGATCGCGCAATACCCGCTGGAATTGCCGCTTGATGCCCAGCCAATGGTCACCGCCTTCGCCATGTGGGACAAGCGCATCGGCGCCCAGAAGGGCAAATGAGCGGAGCTGGCACGCCTTTCCAGACGTTGCGCCTCGACAATGTCGGGCGCGATTTTGGCGCGCTCAACGCCTTGCGCGACTTGAGCTTCACGGTGCAGCGGGGCGAGTTTATCGCTCTGCTGGGCCCGTCCGGCTGCGGCAAATCCACCGCCCTGAACTGCATTGCCGGCCTGCTGGCAACCACGCGCGGCGCGATCTGGCTGGATGACCGGCGCGTGGACACGCTTGATCCCGAAGCGCGCGGCTTTGGCATGGTGTTTCAAAACTACGCGCTGTTTCCGCACATGAGCGTGCGTGCCAATGTCGGCTTTGGCCTGAAAATGCGCGGCCTCGCCAAGCCGGACATCGCCCGGCGGGTTGATGCGGCGATTGCCACTGTGCGCCTGCAAGCCCAGGCTGACAAATTGCCGGGCCAGCTCTCGGGCGGCCAGCAGCAGCGCGTGGCGATTGCCCGCGCCATCGCCATCGAGCCGCCGTTGGTGTTGATGGATGAGCCGCTGTCCAATCTCGATGCCAAGCTGCGGCTGGAAATGCGCGCCGAAATCCGCCGCATTCACCAGTCGCTTGGCGCGATCACGCTCTATGTGACGCATGATCAGGACGAAGCTTTGTCGCTGGCGGATCGCATCGTTGTGCTGCGTGATGGCGTCATGCGCCAGATTGGCACGCCGCAGGAGCTTTACGCCAAACCGGCCACCCTCGACGTCGCCGATTTCATGGGCTTTCGCACCCAAATCAAAGGCAATGTTGCGCGCGATGCCAGCGTCGGGGTTTCGGTTGAGCTCCAGCATGGCGGCAACGCGCTTTTTGGCTTTGCCCAGCAGCCGCTGAAAGCTGGCCCCTGCATCGCCGCCATCCGGCCCGATGATCTGGTGCCCGTCAGCAGCGGCGGTGCGGGCTTTGATGCCAGGGTTGAAAGCATCGAATATCGTGGGCGCGACTGGTTTGGGGTCGCACGGTTGACCGACGGCAGCGAGGCGTTCTTTCGCGCCCCTCAATCATGCGCCACCGGCACGATGCTGCGCCTTGGTGCCGATCCGCAACGCGTGCTCATTTTCGGCGCGGTGTGAGATGGCGGTGACAGAGGCCACGGGCAAACGTGCCAAAAGCTGGCGCGAAAATGGGCTGGATGGCGTCACCATGCTGGTGGCACCCGCGCTGGTGCTGGTCGTGGCGCTGTTCGTCTATCCATTTCTTTATGGCCTGTGGCTGTCGTTTCACCCCAAAGCGGGCGGGATTTTTGCCAATTACGCCCGATTTTTTGGCTCCGCCTATCAACGCTCGACCATTGCCCGCACCCTTGGCATCGCTTTGCCCGCAACTTTGGTCAATCTCATTGCCGCATTGCCGGTCGCCTTCCGCGTGCGGCTGATGCGCCGCCAGCGCCTGATCACCACGCTGCTGGTGCTGCCGATCACGCTCGGGACGGTGCTGGTCGCCGAGGGCATGTTGAACTTCTATGGGCCGCAGGGCTGGTTTGTGCGAACCCTGAGCCTGGCCGGGCTCGATGCCATCGGGCATTTGCGGCTGGTCCATAATTATTGGGGCGTGTTCATTTCGCTGGTCATTACCGGCTTTCCCTTCACCTTCCTGCTGACCCTGTCTTATGTCACCGGCATTGATCCGGCACTCGAACAGGCTGCCGCAACCCTGGGGGCGCGCGGCTGGGAGCGGTTCAGGACGATTTTCCTGCCTTTGCTTGCACCGGGCCTTGCCGTCACCTTTTGCCTCTCGTTTGTGCAGGCTTTTGCGGTGTTTCCCTCGGCGGTGCTGCTCGGGCAGATTTCCGGTGAAACGCGGGTGATCTCCTACGCCGCCTATCAGGCTGCCTTCCAGAAATATGATTATTCCGAGGCCTCGGCCATCGCCATGATCATGGCGGCGGTGCAGCTTGCGCTGGTGGTGATCGTGCTGGCGGGTCGGCGGTTGTTTTACCGCGGCCCGGCAGCAGGCGGCAAAGGTTGAAACCATGAGCGCCATCACCCCGACCACGTCCAGCCTGCCGCCGTTGCGCCGCTCCGGCTCCATGCGCCGCGCCGGTGGCCGCGCCTGGATCATCGCCGTCTGGGCGGTGACATTGTTCTTCCTTGTCAATCTGGCCGGGATTATTGGCGCTGTCGTGACTTCGTCGCTTGGCACGCGCTGGCTGCGTGCCTGGCTCCCCGCCGGCTGGACGCTGCGCTGGTATGGCTCGGCGTGGTCGGATTTTCAACTGACGCAGGTTCTGACGGCCACTTTCGAAGTGGTAGGCGCCGTGGTGCTGCTGGCCGGGCTCATCGGCGTGCCCGCTGCCTATGCCATGGCGCGGCGTGATTTTCCCGGCAAGCGCATCGTGCTGCTGATGTTTTTGCTGCCCCTGCTGGTGCCGACCATCACCTATGGCATTCCTTTGACCACGGTGCTCTATCAAGTAGGGCTTGGCGGCAGTCTGTCTGGCGTCATTGCCGCCAATCTGGTGCCAACGGTACCCTTTGTCATTCTGGTGATGATCCCCTTCATCGAGCAGATCGACCCGCGCCTTGAGGCGGCGGCGCGGGTGTTCGGGGCTGGCACCTTCCGGCTTTTTGTCCATGTGCTCGCGCCTTTGCTGGCACCGGGTATCATGGCAGCCCTGCTGCTGGTGCTGGTGCGCACGCTCGGCATGTTTGAACTGAGCTTTCTGGCCGCTGGCCCCACCAGCCAGACGCTGGTGGTGGCGCTGTATTACGGCGTCTTTGCCGCTGGTGTGCGGCCCGAGCAATCGATTGACGCCATGGCGGTAATTTACATGGTCACATCGCTGATCTGGCTGCTGATCGCGCTGCGCTTCGTCAATCCGACGCAGATCGTCGGGCGGTCGCGACGGTGAACAACGCCTTGCGTATCGCCGCCAAGCGGGCTAGTTCCGCGCAGAGATGATTTTTCACGAAAGCCCCCCCGATGCCTCCCAAAACTCCCATCAAGCGCGTTGTGCTCGCCTATTCGGGCGGACTTGATACGTCCATCATCCTGAAATGGCTGCAAACCACCTATGGCTGCGAAGTGGTGACCTTCACCGCTGATCTGGGCCAGGGCGAGGAACTGGAACCGGCGCGTGCCAAGGCCTTGCTGATGGGCATCAAGCCCGAACACATTTTCATTGAAGATGTGCGCGAGGAATTCGTGCGCGACTATGTGTTCCCGATGTTTCGCGCCAATGCGCAATATGAGGGCCTGTATCTGCTCGGCACCTCGATTGCCCGACCGCTGATCTCCAAGAAGCAGATCGAGATTGCCCGCAAGGTCGGAGCCGATGCCGTCGCCCATGGCGCGACCGGCAAGGGCAATGATCAGGTGCGCTTTGAACTGGCCTATTACGCGCTGGAGCCCGATATCAAGGTGATCGCCCCCTGGCGTGAATGGGACCTGACCTCGCGCACCGCCTTGCTGGACTTTGCCGAAAAGAACCAGATTCCGATCGCCAAAGACAAACGCGGCGAAGCGCCGTTCTCGACCGACGCCAATCTGCTGCACGTCTCCTCCGAAGGCAAAGTGCTGGAAGACCCCGCAGAGGAAGTGCCCGATTACGTCTATTCGCGCACGCTCAGCCCCGAGGACGCGCCCAACACCCCGACCTATATCGAAATCGCCTTTGAAAAGGGCGATGCGGTCGCGGTGGATGGCGTTGCCATGTCCCCCGCCACTTTGCTCACCCACCTCAACAAGCTTGGCCATGACAATGGCATCGGGCGGCTTGATCTGGTGGAAAACCGCTTTGTCGGCATGAAATCGCGCGGCATGTATGAAACGCCCGGCGGCACCATCTTGTATTTCGCACATCGCGGCATTGAATCGATCACGCTGGATCGCGGCGCGGCGCATCTGAAAGATGAGCTGATGCCGAAATATGCCGAGATGATTTATAACGGCTTCTGGTTTTCGCCGGAACGCGAGATGTTGCAGGCGTTGATTGACAAATCTCAAACCCACGTCGCCGGAACGGTGCGCATGAAGCTCTACAAGGGCAATGCCATTGTCGTCGGTCGCACCAGCCCCAATTCGCTCTACGATCAGGATCTGGTGACCTTTGAGGAGGGCGCGGTCGCTTATGACCATCGCGATGCCGCCGGCTTCATCAAGCTCAACGCGCTGCGCCTGCGCACTCTGGCGCGGCGCGATCAGCGGGCAAAAGGCAAGAAGTAACGCCACTTCCGAGCCATGGCCGACATGAGCGGTGATGGCGCGGCCTGCCACCACCCAAACAATCCTTGTGACTGGCATATTTTCCTATAGACATCTTGCCACGGGCTAAAATTGCGCCTATAGCCTCTCGATAGGAACGGATTCCGGGTTCTTGTCGGGAGACATCGCGTGCTGTCTCATGCGCAGATTTGGTCAGCCATTGACACGCTGGCCGCCGAGGCTGGCATGACCACATCGGCTCTGGCCAAAAAGGCCGGGCTTGATGCCACCACCTTCAACCGCTCGAAGCGGCTGATGCCTGATGGTCGCCAGCGCTGGCCTTCAACTGAATCCATTGCCAAAATCCTGGCCGCGACTGGTGCCACGCTGGACGAGTTTTTGGGTCTGGTCGCGCGCTCCGGCACGGGCACGGGCGCCGTGCGCCCTTTGCCGCTGATCGGCTTTGCGCAAGCGGGCGCAGGCGGGTTTTTCGATGATGGCGGCTTTCCGGCAGGCAGCGGCTGGGATGAGGTGGCCTTTCCCAATGGCGCTGATGACCATAGCTATTCACTTGAAATATCTGGCGATTCCATGCAGCCGCTCTATCGCGACGGCGACCGCATCATCGTTTCGCCGGGATCGCCCATCCGGCGCGGCGACCGGGTTGTGGTCAAAACCAGCGATGGCGAAGTGCTGGCCAAGGAACTGAAGCGCCAGACAGCGCGCTCCATTGAGCTGAAATCACTCAACCCGGCCCATGAAGACCGGGTGCTGCCGCTCGACAAGGTGGCGTGGATGGCGCGGATTATCTGGGCAAGCCAGTAAAGCGCCGCCGATGCCAGGCAGGACGTGGCTTCAGGGCGCGCCATTCGCAAGCCTCAGACAATCACCTGCAACGGCCCCTCCTGGGCAAGTTCAACTTTGCCGCCCGCTGCCAGCCGCACCCGCAATCGGCGCTGCCGGGGCACATGGCGCCCGTGTGAGTGCACTTCAAGCGCGCGCCCCTCACCTTTGCGCGCCAACCGCACCGTTGTTTCAAGCCCGGCCCCGTTGCGCCAGTCGCTGGTGTCGCCATCATCAGAATAGATCGTCGCCTCAGCATCTTGCCCGTCGGTAAAATCCAGCAATTCGATCCCCTCGTGCCCGGCGATGGCGAGCAGCGCTCCGGCGCGCACCAGCACGGGCAAGCACCCGAGCGGTGCTTGCAGCGTGATCAAGGCGCCGCCCGGATGGCGGCGCAGGGTCTCAAGCTCGACCCAGCCACCCGGATGATGCGGCAGATAAAGCTGTCGTGTCGTCGCCCCTTCCTCCAGCACCGGGGCGACCAGGAGGTTCGCTCCCAGCATGAAGGCATCCGTCACGTCATGGGCGGCAGGATCATCAGGGAAATCATAAAACACCGGTCGCACCACCGGCTCGTCAAACCGCGCCGCCCGCCACATCAGCGTATAAAGCGTGGGCATCAGGCGCTCGCGCAGGGCCATCACCGCTTTGATGTGCGCCAGCACGCTGTCGTGCAGCCAGGGCGTCGTGGTTGAGCCGTCATCGTTCCACGAATTCATCACAAAGCGCGGCCAGAGCGCACAAAATTCTACAAAGCGGCACAACAGCTCCGGCCCCGGCGGCGGGCCATGAAAGCCGCCGACATCATGGCCGATGTTAAACAGGCCCGAGAGACTCATGTTCAGCCCCTGCGCCAGATTATAACGCAAGGTCTTCCACGCCGTGGCATTGTCGCCGGTCCAGGTCTGGCCATAGCGGCCCAGGCCTGCCGCGCCGCCGCGCGTGATGGTGAAGGGCCGCTTGGCGGGATTGTGCCGCGCGGTCACCTCATAGGCGAGCTTGGTCATCAGCAGGGCCTGCGCCGCCCGCGCCAGGGGCTGCCCGAAGGGCGCGCCATCGCCCGCACACAGCGCATCCTCATCATGGATTTCATATTCATTATTGTCATTCCAGACGACATCAAGCCCCGGTGCCAGCAAGGTCGCCTCGATCCCCTGCCCCCACCATTGGCGGCCCTGCGGCGCGGTGAAATCCAGGTGCGCGCCCATTCCATCCCAGAACTGCGCCATGGCGGGCTTGTTTTCGCCCTTGAGCTGCACCAGCGCGCCAATGGCTTGCGTCTCGGCAAAGCGCGGATGATCATCAAGCAGGCAGGGTTTCAGATTGGCGACCACATGCAACCCCGCCGCATGCAGCCGGGCGATACTGGCGGCAGGATCAGGGAATTTATCGAGGTTCCAGGTGAAGGCATAGCGCTTGCCGGCCCGCATCGTATAACCCGAGCCAAAATGGAAACTGCGCAAGGGAATGGCATGGCGCGCGCAGTCGGCAACAAATTCGGCGATTTTGGCATCGGCGTCGGTGGCATCGGCCAGAGCCATGCTGGTCATGCCAAAGCCCAGCGTCCACTGCGGCGGCAGGGCCTGGCCGCCGGTCAGCCACGAGAACCGCGTCACCACATCGGCGAGGCGCGGCCCGGCCATCACATAAAAATCAAGGTCGCCGTCCTCGGCCTCATAGAAGCGGAACAGCCCGTGGTAATTGTCGATCATCGCGCCGAGATCAAGCGCTCCACGTGCCAGATTGTCATAGAACACCCCATGCGCGCCCTGCGCGCCCGCGACGATCACAAACGGGATCACTTTATAGAGGGGGTCACTGCTTTCGGCATCAAAGCCGCAAGGATCGCAGGCATCCATCATGAAGCGTCGCCCGGTGTGGTCGAGCGGGCCGGATTTATCGCCGACCCCATAATGACGCTCATGCTTGTCGCGGGCGATAAAATGCCGAAGGCCGCCATCCCGCCGCGCATGAAAATAGGCCTGGGTGGGCCTGTCGCGCATGAAGGGCTCAGCCTCGCCAGCGCGAAACCAGGCTATCCCAAAGGGGTTGAGCCGCACCTCGGCGCGAAGGCCGCCGCCCTCGATCACCACCTGCCCATCCTGGGCGCTGGCCTTGGCGCACGGGCAGGAAAAGCCCGTCAGATCATCGCGCAAGCGCGCGGTAAAGCTGGGCTCACGACGGTTGGGGGCAATCTACCAGCCGCGATCCAGCCGGTAGCCGCCATTGCGTCGCAACACCACCCGCGCCAGCCCTGGTTCCAATATAACCAAACGCAACTCGAAGTTTTGTTCGAGATTGAATGTGAACCAGGGGCCGATTTGGCCACTATAGGAAGCTTGTGTCAAGGCTAGCATGGCAGACTCTATCTCCACAATTGTCGGCTATTATTGCACTACGTGCGCTCATTGCGAGGAGCACAGCCATGAGGCAACCCAGAATGTTACGCGTTATCCATGGTTGCTTTGCTATGCTCGCAATGACAACACAGGAAGCGCGTAGTCTTGTTACCATCTCACCAGCGCGGTCACGTCACCACCAGGCCATCCGCGCCAAACAGGTGAATGTGTTCGCGCTGCAAATTCAAGCCTATCGTGTCGCCGCGCTTGAATCGGCTTTGGCCGCTGCAGCGCACGGTCACTTCGCCGCCATCGCTGAGGGTGCCATAAAGGAAGGTCTCGCCGCCGAGCTGCTCGATCAGCGTCACCCGCAAGCCAACGTCGCCTGAGAGCTCCGCAACATCAATATGCTCCGGCCTGATACCCAGCGTTGCCTTGGTGCCGGGTGCATGCCTGGCGGCACCCGCAACGGCAAAGCTCGCCTCGCCGACTTGCAGCAGTCCGCCCTCTGCCACCGTGACCGGAACAAGATTCATGCGCGGCGAGCCGATAAACCCGGCGACAAATTCATTGCAGGGCTGGTTATAAAGCTCCAGCGGCGTGCCGATCTGCTCGATGCGCCCAGCCCGCAGCACCACAATGCGGTCGGCCAGTGTCATCGCCTCAACCTGATCATGCGTGACATAAATCATCGTGCCGCCGATGCGGGCGTGCAGGCCGGCCAGTTCCTTGCGGGTCGCCACCCGCAATTCGGCATCGAGGTTCGAGAGCGGCTCGTCAAACAGGAATATTTTCGGATCGCGCACGATCGCCCGGCCAATGGCAACGCGCTGGCGCTGGCCACCCGACAACGCCCCGGGACGCCGCTCCAGAAAGGGCTCCAGCCGCAGCATCTCGGCGGCCGATTGCACCCGCCGGGCAATCTCGGCTTTGGGCAGCCGCATGTTTTCCAACGCAAAGGCGATGTTCTGGCGCACGCTCATGTGCGGATAAAGCGCGTAGGACTGAAACACCATGGCAAGCCCGCGCTCGGCGGCGGCGAGTTGGGTGACATCTTGCCCTTCCAGCACGATCGACCCGGCATTGGCGCGCTCCAGCCCGGCAATCACCCGCAGCAGGGTTGATTTGCCGCAGCCCGACGGGCCCACCAGCACCACGAACTCGCCATCGGCAACGGCAAGGCTGATGTCATGCAGCACGCCAACCTGACCATAGGACTTGGCGATATGATTGAGTTCAAGCGCGGCCATGGCCTATTTCATCCCCGTATTGGCAATGCCCGATGTGATAAAGCGCTGCAGGAACACGAAGACAAGCGCAATCGGGATCAGCGCCACCACGGTCATCGCCAGCAGGTAATTCCACTGCGTCTGCAAATCGCCCTGGAAGGCGTTGAGGCCGATTTGCAAAGTGTAGGTTTCCGATTTGCTCAGAACCACCAGTGGCCACAAAAACTCGTTCCAGCGCCACATGACCGAAAAAATCGTCAGAACTGCTAGCGCCGGCAAGGCGAGAGGCATGACAATGCGGGCATAAATCTGCCACTCGCTGGCCTTGTCCATGCGCGCTGCCTCAATCAATTCGCGCGGCAGCGTCAGCATGTATTGCCGAAGCAGGAACACGCCGGTCGGCGTTGCCGCGCCCGGCAGGATCACCGCCCACAAGGAATTATTGAGGCCGATTTCGTTGACCACAACAAACACCGGCACCAGAATAATGGTGATCGGCACCATCAGCGTCGCAATCACCGCAACCAGAAAGAAGTTCTTGCCACGAAACTCATGGATGGAGAGCGCATAGGCCGCCATCGAATTGATCAGCAGGGTCACCAGGGTTGCGACCAAAGTGACAAATACCGAATTCCACAAGTAACGGCCAAAATTGAAGTGACGCAGCGGGTGCGAATAATTATGCCAATCCAGCCCGAAATGGCGCACCGGCGTGCGCTTGTCCATATTGACCTTGAGGATCGTCTGTGGCGCGGCCGGATCGACCATTTGCGCGACCACGCCGATACGGCGCAACTGCGCCAGCGTCCGCCGGGTGCCGTCGGGCATCACCACGTGATACAGCGGCAACTTCTGGCTATAACCCTTCACCGTGAGGCTTTGCTGGGCCAGCGGCAGCAGGGTCGGCGGAAATTCATCAAGATTACGCTGCGTCTTGAAGGAGGACAGCACCAGCCAGACCACCGGGCCAAACATCAAGGCGACGCCCACCGCCAGATAGACATAGGCGATGACGTCGCTGAGCCCGATCCGGCCCGGCGTGCGGCGCTGGCGCAACAGGGTGACGGGCGAGATCATGCGTTGCGCCTCCGCCGTGTCAGCCACAATTGCAGCAGCGTCAGCACCAGCAGCAGCAGGCCAAGCAGCACCGAGGCGGCGGCGGCCAGTCCATAATCCGGCACCTGGCTGGCAAAGGCCGTGTTATAAATATATTGCACGATCATCATGGTCGCCGTGCCCGGCCCGCCACCTGTCAACGCGAAAACTTCGTCAAAGGTCTGCACCCCGCGAATGGTGACCAGCACCAGCACCACCAGCAAATTCGGCCAGAGCAAAGGCAGGGTCAGGCGCACCAATTGCCGGAAGGGCCGCGTGCCATCCATCTCTGCGGCCTCATAAATATCGCGCGGGATGGCTTGCAGGCCAGCCAGCAGGATCAACGTGTAAAACCCTGTATGGGCCCAGACCGAGACAAACACCGCCCAGAACATCGCCCAGCCGGCGTCTGCCAAAAACAGGATGCTATGCCCGCCCATGCCGGTGATGACCGCATTAAGCAGGCCCTGCGGCTGCAAGATCCATTTCCACACCAAGGCCACCACGACAGGTGACAGCAGCACCGGGAAAAAATACACCGCCCGGAAGAACCCGCGCGCCCGAATTTTCATGTTCAGCACCAAGGCGGTGGCAAGTGACACCAACACCATGACGCTGACTTGAATGGCGGTGAATTTCAGCGAAGTCCACATGCCGCGCCAGAAATAATCCTCACGGCAGGATGAGGGATCAAGATAGCTCTTGCAGGCGGCAAGGTAGTGATACTGCAAGGTGCCGACGCCGGGCCGCTGCGAGGGAAACAGCGCCGTGCCTCCAGTGAAGGAATAATAAATGTCGATACCGATCGGCAAAAACACGAAGAGGCCGAAAAACGCGATGTTGGGCGCCAGAAACACATAGGCCATGCGACCGGTGCCGATGGCGCGCTCAATCAGCGCCATCGGTGCCGCGGGCAGTTCGGCCAGGAACCGCCCGATGCGCGCACTCATGTTTCGTGCAGGCGCTCCGCCCATCACGTCGGCCTTCTTCTGCTCACTTGCCGTTGGCAGCGGCAATCTGGTTCTTGATGTCCGAAGTGATCCGGGCATAGGCTTGGTCGAGCGTTGATTGTCCGACAATCGCCTCGCAAAGGCGGCTGATCACCGCATCAAAGATGATCTTGTTTTTCGCATAGCCCTGCAGCTTGTAGGCCACCGGCGCGAGGGTCGCGACCTCGTTGCCAAACACTTTCAGGGCTGCCGCTGCCGCGGGTGAAGCGCCAACATAGTTGACCCCAGCCTTGGCGACACCAAGATTGCCTGGAACCGACAGCGTCTTGCCATAATAGGCCGAGACCACCGCCGGGCTGGCCAGATAATCCAGCAGTTTGGCAACGGATTTGGGATGCTTGGTGGTCTTGAACGCCACCACGGCGGCGCCGCCCGGCATCCCTGAGCAATTAGCCGGGCCACAGGGCGTCGGCACGGCTACCCAATCAAAATTGGTGCCGATGGTCTTGGCAAATTGCGCGATTTGCCACGATCCCGATTCATACATCACCACCTGACCATTGGCGAACTGCGTGTTCGCACCCTGATAGGTCGCGCCCGACACCGCGCCCCACAGCGCCTTCGACATCAGGCCCTGCTGGTGCCAGTCGTAAATCATTTTGGCACCCGCCTTGAAGCCGGCATCGACCACAGCCGGATTGCCCTGAGCGTCAAAGACTTTCGCGCCCTGCGACAGGATCATGCCAAACACCCGGTGGCCGGAACGGTCAGCGGCAATCGGATAGGGCACCTTCTCGGCAGCCGCGACGGTCTTGATCGCTGCCGCCCATTGCGGCCACGTCGCCTTGTCACCGGGCATGGCGACCTTGGCCTGCTCGAACAGCGTCTTGTTGACGAAGGGGCCGGTGATGGTCAATTGCGTCATATAGCCATGGATCGAGGTCGTATCGCCAGGCAGGCGCATCCAGGTGAGGAACGGCCCGTAATTGGCATCCCACTGGGCCGCATCGGGCAGCAACGGGCGCAGATCCAGCATGTATTTCGCCATGCCACCCAAATCGGTGATGCGGGCAATGTCCGGCCCCTGGCCGGCGGCGAGCTGCACCGGCAGGGCCGTCTGAATCGATTTATAGGGAACCTGATCCAACACCACGTTGATGCTCGGGTTTTTCGCCTCGAAATCCTTGATTTGTGCGGCCACCACCTGGCCTTCGTTGCCATCCGAATACCACATCACATGCAGCGTGGTTGCCGCCTGCGCCGTGCCCGCCGCAGCGGCCATTGTTGCCAAAAAAGCCATCGCCGAAACGCGGCATCTTGTCGTGATCGTCATGAACCTGTCTCCTCCCAGAATCCTTTTTTCCCAGTTCATGGCGCCCTTTAGGCCCTAAACCGGATTCTCTTTGCGAGATGCCTCAAGTCTAACATGAGGTCCTGCCTTGTCAAACAAATGAAAAGTCCTAGCTTGCGGCATCCCCCAACACCTCCTTGGCCCAACGGAACGCAGCATTGGCGGCCGGGACGCCGCCATAGATGGCGGTTTGCAGCAACAGCGCCTGCAATTCATCAAGGCTCAGCCCATTGGCCATAGCCGGGCGCAGGTGCAGCTTGAACTCTTCCTCGCGGTGCAGTGCCACCATCATCGCCAAAACCACAATCGAGCGGGTTTTCCACGGCAGGCGGGTGTCGCCCCAGATCTCGCCCCAGGCGTTGCGGGTGATGAAATCCTGCCAGACCTGAGCGAAGGGCCCAGCCTTCGCCATCGAGCGCTCAACGTGCGCTTCGCCGAGCACGGCCTTGCGGTTCGCCAGCCCCGCCGCCTGCGCCACCGCGCCCAGAGGCCCGCGTTTGGCACCCGCATCATGGCGGCCGATGAACCCCAGCAAGTAGCTGGCGGTCGCCTCCGGCTGCTCGACGGCCAGCAAATGCGCCGCATCAGCCAGCACCACCAGTTCAGCATGCCTGATGGCGCCGCAAATCTCCTCGGCTTTGGCAACCGGCGTTGCCGGATCCAGCCGGCCCGCCATGATCAGGGTCGGGCTGGTGATTTTGGGGAGCAAGGGCAGAAGATCCATGTTGGCGATCACCCCGCAGCACACGGCATAACCTGCCCGATCGATGGTGCCGAACGTCGCGCGCACGGCTTTCAAGGCGTCGGAGCCTGCCGCGACAAAATCCGGCGTGAACCAGCGGCCCATATTGGCATCGACAATCGCCGCCGTGCCCTCGGCCCGCACCAGTTTGATCCGCTCCTCCCACGCCGATTTCGGCGGCATGTTGGCCGCTGTCGCCATCAAGGCCAGCGAATGGAGGCGCTCGGGATAGCGCGCCGCCAGGTTCTGCCCGGTCATGCCACCCAGCGACAGCCCGGCAAAATGCACTTGATCGAGCTGCAACGCATCAAGCAGGCCGATGGCATCATCGGCAAGATCATCAAGTGTCGTGGGCTGATCCAGCACCTGCGAGCCGCCATGGCCGCGCGTATCATAGCAAAGCGTGCGATAGCGTCCGCGCAAATGCGGTACGACATGATCCCACATGCGATGCGTGGTGCCGAGCGAGTTGGAAAACATCACCACCGGCGCGTGGCTGGGGCCAGAGAGTTCGTAAAACAGCGCGACGCCGTTGATCTTGATTACTGGCATGGTTTCCTCCAAAGAAGCTGTGTTTTTTGGTGACAATGCTTGCAAAATTGTTTTGAGCGCAACTACAACCAGCCGTCATTGCGAAAATTTTATGTCACCG